>Ga0315282_10001708_pt1 | contig 41045 bp, 37 predicted proteins | sample YL17G07_20_MG_FD_203693 | JGI IMG/M metagenome (GOLD analysis project Ga0315282, IMG submission 203693) | Sediment microbial communities from Yellowstone Lake, YNP, Wyoming, USA - YL17G07_20 | ecosystem: Environmental > Aquatic > Freshwater > Lake > Sediment | place: USA: Wyoming | collected...
ACTATCGCTTGCTGAAAGAGTCAATGTAACTGATGTGGAGTTCGTATACATAGCCCCACTATTTATTGATATTGTCCCAGTCGGCGGCTGATGGTCGGTCCGCTTGTAGTAGATTTCAAGATTACCATCATTAACTCCATTCCGGCCATCAGACCAGACGACATGCGCATCGCTGGCATAGTCAAGAGCAATGTCTGGCACATGAGAATAATAACCGTCTGGCACTAAATTCGTAAGCGGGTCCCAAATAACCCCACCATCAGTGCTCTTCCTATGCCATACTTTGAAATATGGTCTGTCCACCTCTTGACTATCCCAAACAGCATGAACATCGCTTCCTTTTGCAGCAACTGAGACCTTTATAAGCCCATCTTGTGCAACGGATCCCAAATTTATACTCCCCCCCCAGGTATTGGTATTTCCGTTATCAGTAGATCTCCTGTACCAGACATTTTCATTTCCCGAAGAAGACTCTACCCATAAGGCGTGGATTCCTCCCTGTCCATCTGCTGATATATCCACATATTGGTCAAAGCCATTGTAATTATCATATACTGACAATGAAATAGGAATATAGTCCCAATCAAATGGGGCGTTTCCTCCAATGTAAAGGGTATGCCATTTATTATCTCCACTCCCATAAACATTATCATAATAATTTACAAGAATATGGCTACGCCCTCCACTGCGAACGATGGCAGGATGTCCAAAACATCTTTGCAAGCCATGTCCCAGGCGGATTCCGTTGCTCCAACTTGTTCCGGTTAGAGTCTTGGTAGTGTAGATGAGGTCATATAATCCGGTGTTACTATTGGAACCTGCCCAGACCACATAGACTCCTGCAGCGTCTGCAGCAATGTCATATGTCTTCTGGTCATAGTAGTTCACATCTGCAGGATTCGTGGAAACTTGTACCAAATTCGGGACTGGTAAATCATTTATTAATACATTGCCGTTCGGGTCAACTTTTTTATAATAGACCTGCGCCCCCGTAGAACCACCTATCCAAACTATATGAACATTAGTGCCATCTGAGGCGACCTTCGGCCACTCACAATTCTCGCTCCGCGTAGCGGTCAAGTTCATATCGGAAGTCCAAGTAACACCCCAATCAGAACTGCTCTTGAAGAAAATATCAGCATGTCCATTCCGATAGTCTTCCCACACCACGAAAATTTTCCCGCCTTCTGAGGCTATGGCAGGCATTATTGACCTGTCGGAAGCACTCGTTAGCCTTATGTCATATGTCCAGCCCTCTGGCTCTGCTGAAGAAATCCCAGCCATAGTTACTAACAGAATGAGAATGAAAATAATGGTTATGGTATTTCTACCCTTGCTCATTTCTTTACCTCTTCACCTTTAACCATTCCTGCTTCACCCTCACCCTGACCCTCTCCCCTCAAGGGAGAGGGATTTATTTGAGAGTGGTCTCCCGTCAAGGGAGAGGGAATAAGTTGAGATTGCTCTCCCGTCAAGGGAGAGGGGGTAACAGGAGAGGATGATAATTTTGGCTCTTTCGGGATTACTATCTCTACCCTTCTATTCTGGGTTCTTCCTTCTACACTCTTATTGGTAGTAATTGGCTTTGTCTCTCCATAGCCGATGGTTTCTATTCGCGATTCAGGAACATTACACTTTTCAATCAGGTAACTGGCTACGCTCTTTGCTCTCATCTCAGATATCTTCTGGTTATAATCCGCATTGCCTACACTATCAGAATGGCCTTCTATCCTCACTTTATTCTTGGGATAGGCAGAAAGGAGTTTAGCCACCTGGTCCAGGACTCTGGCGCTTACCGGCTTCAAATCTGCCTTGCCGGAATCGAAGAGAACCTGTGAGGCAACCGTCACCACCAGTCCTCTCTCTTCTTCTCTTATGTTCACCTCTTTGGGAAGTTCTATCTTCGGTGGTTCAGGTTCAGGTTCAGGTTCAGGCTCAGGCTCAGGCTCAGGCTCAACTGAAGCCACCTCTTTGGATTGGGGCATCAATTTCTCATTTGCTCTTCTCATCATCTCGATAGCCTCTCTGTTGCCCGGGTTAAGTTCCAGAACTTTGTTAAATTCAAGTATTGCCTCAGGGTACCTACCTTCATTAAAGTAATCCATCCCTCTCTTAAATGCTCTCTCTATCAGTATTGCTTTCGCCTCTTTGCCAAACCTGGTTACTATCCCTATCCTGTGCGTATATCCCAATTCTCCAAAATGGACCAATGCATAATCTAATTGAAATACATTGACCTTTATCCCCCCGCCAAAACTTAACCCATTCCCTAAATCCTGCCCACTCTTATATCCGAACCTCAGTCCAATCAAATCCCTCACCCAGTACTCTATCCCCACACTACCATAGAAATCGTTGTCATTGGGAAGGTTACCATCAATTGCTATGGTCAGAGGGTCTCCAAATAGTTCCTTCCTTAAACCAACTCCAAATTTGAAGTTCATTGGAAGGTCTCCCTCTTCTTTCTGAAATCTAACCTTGGTTCCTAAATTCTGCAGATTTAGACCGAGGGTCAATCCCTCCATTCCTTTTAGCTTAAGCCACCTGCCTACACTACCCATAATACCTATATCCACACCAAATGCAAAAGATGACTCCTCCTCTAACTTCTGTTGAATGAATTTGAGGTTTATCCCTCCATATATCCCATAAGGTAGTTCCCTGGCATAGGATAGAACTCCTAAGAGGTCATAGACTGTAACCTTTTCCGTCTTCACATCATAAGCTGTATATCCCTGAATCTTATCCATAGATAGGTAGTTGATGCTTCCAGCAAATGTGCCGATGGTGGGGTGGGGAAAGGCATAACCAAAATATTGCGACCTTATACTTTCAAACCATAGATTGTACATAAAGGAGGCTTCCTGGCTGGGTATGTTTACTAAACCTGCAGGGTTCCAGAAGACGCTCGTTACATCATTGCATACTGCGACTTGCGCCTCTCCCATTCCCACTGCCCGGGGTCCAATGCCTATCTTCAAGAAGTTTGCTCCTGTTGTGCCAGGGTCAGAGGCGTATGACAGCTTGATAAGTTGATAGCTTAATATGAGAATAAATGAAATCAGAATTGCCTTTACAACCTTTAATCTGTTCATCTTTCTATGTCCCCATTGGTCGGGCACTCTTCAGAGTGCCAATTGCTCCGGTGCTGTCTCTCGTCACCCTGAAGGGTGACCGGCCAGTCTTCCCTCCCTTTCGCGAGGACTCCAGACGTTGCACGGTTGAAACCGTGCCTACAAAATTTCATTGCTTTCATCCTCATTTGAATGTCGCCCCTACAAAAAAGCCGGGTTGTCAAAGATTTCTCAATCTCCGGCAACCCGGCTATCTTATTGTTTATATTTCGTGTGCGGCGACCCGGCTGTCTCAATAAGACCCGTGGTTTTGCCCCGACTCCTCTGTCGGGATCCCAAAAATTTGGGATGTCCTCCGATCACTCGGAGTTTGCCTTTATCGGATTTTTTACCCTAATTCTATATACTCTAAATTTAAGTATACTACCTATGTGTAACATTTGTGTAAATAAACTGTAAAATCTTTGTAAATTTTCCATCTTCCACTTCATCCCATATCGAGTTGTCAAGTATCTTCAACTTCCACCACAAGTATAACACATAGATGTTATGGATGGGTTAAGAAATTGTTAATTTTTTGTTAATTTTAGCAGGTGTGTTTTTTAAGGTGGGAGTTTATGACTTGGAGTGGCGAAGCGAAGCTTCGCAATTATGACGCGGAGCTACCACTCCGCTACTCCCGAGGCAGAGCTATCGAGGCTGTGTCGCAATGTCATTCTGAGGCCAAAGGCCGAAGAATCTCAAAAAATGACAAAAAAGGAGTTATGACACAGCCTCTATCGCTCTGTTGCTACAATTTCGTGAGGAAATGATTGGTAGCTGGAAAGTATTGCCAGCTGGGTTAAGCGTTCCCTCTTTGTTACCTTAAATTCTTTCTTGTATTTATCCTTTATAGATTCGGCAGCAGGAATTTGAATCTTCAAAAAATTGACAAACTTTCCATTACGAATTACTCTAAAGTCTAAATGTGGCCCTGTAGCTAAGCCAGTTGCTCCTACATAGCCAACCACTCGACCCTGTTCCACCTTATCCCCCCTCCCGATTCCTCTTCCATATCGAGAGAGGTGACCATAAGTGGAGTAGTAACCATTGGTGTGTCTAATCTTAACAAACCTCCCATAGTCTCCGTTCCACCCTATGTAAGTTACCACTCCATCTCCAATACTCACCACTGGAGTACCCAAAGGAGCAGCATAGTCAATACCAAGATGTGGACGATAGTATTTCAGAATTGGATGGAACCTTCTGTAGGAAAAGTATGAACTAATTCTGCGATAGTTAAGGGGAGAACGTAATAATTCTTTCCTTAAGGATTCGCCTTTTATCGTATAGTAATCTTTACGACCTTCCGGGTCTTCAAAAAGTATTGCTGTATGGCTTCCCTCTCTACCCAAATATTGAGCAGCCAATATCCGTCCATCTGAAAATTCTTCTCCTTTCTTATAAGACTTCTCCCAGATTAACTTGAAAGTATCGCCAGGACGGGGTTCGGTCAAGAAATCAATCTGCCAGGCAAAAATATCGGCGAACTTCATAGTGAGTTCCGGAGACTGCCCGAGTTGAACCATAGATTCATAGAGAGAAGTCTCTGTTCTTCCAACCAATCCGAGAATGCGTTTCTCTAAAGGTATCTTCTGGTGGAAGGAAATTAACTCTCCAGAAGTAGATTTCTTAACCCCATATACATCGAGAGGTCCTGCGTAGTAATTGAATCTTTCCAGAACCCCGCTTGTGGAGGTAATTATTTCATAACTATCACCCGGATAGCATCTTCTGGTATCGAAAAGGGGATTCAGCAGTTTCTCTAAAACCAAAATTTCTCTCCGAGAAATTCCCTGGTCACTCAAGCAACTGTAAAGGGAATCACCCCGGGCAAATGTCCCTGTCGAGACCACAACTTCCGGCAAGGATAATACAGCCCCCCTCTTATTACGAGAAAAGGAGATAAATACAATAGCCCCCATTAAAAAGAAGAAAATAGAGAAAATATAAATCTTTCTCATTCTTCGATAAGGCTGAATTTCTGGAATTGGAGTGGCGAAGCGAAGCTTCGCTGTTATGGCGCGGAGCTTACGCTCCGCTACTCCTTTCCACCCTTTAAGGAATTGCAAATTGTAGCAAACTCCTCCATACTCAAGGTCTCCGCCCTCCGAGCGGGTGAGATATTCAATCTTTCCAAGAGCTGTTCTAAGAAATGTTTATCTATCTTTAGAACATTGCTAAGAGAATTACTCAACTTTTTCCTTCTCTGAGAAAAGCCTCCATGAACGATTTCAAAAAATAGCTTTTCGTCTTTTACTTTTATTCTGGGACGCTTCAATAGTTCAAGCTTAATAACAACTGAATCGACATCTGGTCTGGGACGAAATACATTTCTGGATACATTGAATTGTTTCTCAATATCGCAATAATATTGTATGATAATGGATAATGCTCCATAATCTTTACCCCCGGGGCTAGCTATGATTCTCTCTCCTACCTCTTTCTGGAGCATAAAAGTAGCTTCCGACCACCCTTTCATATCTATTAATTTCATAATGATTGGTGAAGTTATATAATAGGGCAGATTTGCGATAACCTTTACCGATAACCTGGAGCCTGAGCCTAAAAACTGAGAAATATCCAACTTCAAAAAATCTCCTTCTATAATTTCCACATTTTTGTAATTTTCGAGTTCTTCTCGAAGAAAATTACATAATTTTTTATCAATCTCTACAGCAAAAACCCTCTTGACCTGGGAAGCAATCTTGGCAGTCAGGATTCCTTTTCCGGCACCGATTTCCAACACTATGTCTTTGGGACTCAATTCCGCACAGGAGACTATCTTCCTTGCAATATTATGGTCAACCAAAAAATTCTGTCCCCACCGCTTTCGGGGTCTAAATCCTTCTATTATCATTATTAGGTTTGGTCCATTAATTAAACCAATTCAACTAATTAAACTAATTTAACTGAATTAATTAATTCAACCAATAAAAATGGTTTCTGTCCCTATTTTATTAACTTGACTGCCATTTTTATTGCCTCAATAAAACTCTGAGGGTCTGCTTTATTCTCTCCCGCAATATCAAAAGCTGTCCCATGGCACGGTGAGGTGCGGACAAAGGGTAATCCCAAAGTAACGTTAACGCTTTTGGTATAAGATAGAAGCTTTACAGGAATCTGCGCTTGATCGTGATACATTGCTACAGCCAGGTCATATCTGCCTCCAGCAGTATCATAAAATGCTTTATCGCTGGGTAAGGGCCCGCTAACGGCAATTCCTTCCTTTCTCGCCTCTTCTATAGCCGGAATAATCATCTCAATCTCTTCCTTGCCCAAAACTCCCCATTCGCCAGCATGGGGGTTTAAGGCACAGACTCCTACTTTAGGCGAATCTATTCCGAAAGCCCTCATCGCCTCCACCCCCAGTCTTATAGCGACTAGAACCTTTTCTTTACTAACCGAAGAGGCTACCTCTTTTAAAGGGAGATGTCTGGTAACTAAGACCACCCTTAGATTCCCTCCCACCAGCATCATGGCAAAATCCTTCGTTCCTGTAAGAGAGGCTAAAAGCTCTGTATGCCCGGGATAAGAAAATCCCGCTTCTTCCATTGATTTTTTGCAGAGTGGAGCAGTGACCATGCCTTTAGCTCCAGTACTCTGGATTATTTCGACTCCTTTCTTTATATATTCGAATGCTGCCTTACCGCACATAGAGTCGACTCTCCCTGGTTTCAGTCTATCCATGTCTATATTCTCCAAGTCGAAGAGGTCGATAACTCCATAATTAAATCTTGCTTTGCCAATATCTCTGACTGGATTAAGCTTCAACTCCCCTTTTGACCCCAGACTCTGCGAAGATTCTAAAGTCGACTGCAAAACTCTGGCATCACCAATTACTATCGGTTGACAAATCTTATATATCTCAGGTAGACTTAAAGCCTTAACAATAACCTCTGGCCCTACCCCAGCAGAATCGCCCATAGTTATGACAATCTTAGGTAGCATCCTTCACTCCATTTGTCGTCACCCTGAAGGGCGACCGACCAATGGGCGACCACAGAGTGTCGCCCCTACGCGTGGTCGGGCACTCTTCAGAGTGCCGTTTTTCGTCACCCTAAAGGGCGACCGACCAATGGGCGACCACAGAGTGTCGCCCCTACATTCCCTTCAATTCTCTCACTATACTCTTGCAGGCTTCGTAGAAAATTCCTACATCCACTGAAAAAGAGATATACTGAACCCCCTCGGCAATCCATTTCTTTGCAGCTTTAACGTCATCAACAAATGTGCCCACGGCAAGTCCAGCTTTTTGGGAGATACTGACTACCTCTCTCATCTTCTCCACGACTTTAGGGTCTTCCACCTGCCCGGGTATATTGAGCGATTGGGAAAGGTCGTAAGGTCCAACAAATATAATGTCCAGACCTTTCACCGACAATATCTCTTCCAGGTTACTTATTCCCTTTGTCCCTTCAATATGGGGTATAATTATAGTCTCTCTATTCGCATCTTCAAAATATCTGTAGCGATCCGAGGCAGAATAGTCAGCAGCTCTCACAAAGCGACATACCCCGCGGCTTCCCTGGGGAGCAAACTTGGACGATTGAACCAACCTTAAGGCATCATCCTTATTCCCAATTTGTGGAACCTCCACACCACCTGCACCGATATCTAAGGCTCTGAGTATCAATCCGGGCTCGTTTTCAGTCACTCTTATAATCGGTGTGATATTTACCAACTCTGCTGCCCTTATCAAATTCTGTGCAGTCTCCACGGACACTGGCCCATGTTCCATATCAATTATGACGAAATCGAACCCTGCCTTCCCAGCAATCTCCACTGAAGCTGGGTCAGTGAACTTCATAAATGGACCCAGCGCAACCTTGCCTTTCTTTATAATTTCTTTTACTCTATTTTTCTTCATTTTTCTCTCCTATTTTTCCCCTCACCCATGCCCTCTCCCGCAAGGGGAGAGGGAACAAACGTGACAATCGTCCTGGGCCTCTCCCCCAAGGGGAGAGGGAATAGCTTTGGGCAGTCTCGCTGATGCCTACAAATTTCTTTTTCTATAGATTCGGGGAACTCTCTTACTGATTCCGCAAACTACCTCGTAGGTAATGGTCCCGGTTAGTTTAGCAATCTCATCGACAGTTATCCTCTCTTTTCCTTGAGAACCGATTAAGACCACTTCCTCTCCGACTTTAACATCCGGCAGGGAAGTAATATCAACCATACACATATCCATACATACCCTTCCCACAATGGGAACCCTTTTCCCGCAAATCAAGACCTCGCCCCGATTTGAGAGCAAACGATTGTATCCATCAGCATAACCTATAGGAAGTGTTCCAATTACAGAGTCCCTCTCTGCTTTCCAGGTTCGACCGTAACTTATGCTCGTTCCCTTCTTCACCCTCTTTATAAATACAATTTTCGTCTTGAGTTGCATTACCGGTTTTAAGTCTATTTCTTTTTCTGCCCCTTCAAACGGAACAAGACCGTAAAGTGATATACCAGGCCTAGCTAAATTGAAATGGGCATCCGGATACCTGAGAATAGCTGTAGAGTTAGCAGCATGTTTATACTTTATATTTATATTATCTCTCTTGAGTTCATCGATAACTGATTGGAACTTTCGAATCTGCTCCATAGTGAACTCATAATCGCTATCTGCTGCCGCAAGATGAGTGAAGATGCCCTCAACAATTATCCCTGGCAACTGAACAACCCTCCTGACGAGACTTGTAGCATTTTCGGCCGAAATGCCGATGCGTCCCATTCCAGTATCCACTTTTATGTGAACTCTTACTTTCTTCCTTCTTCGCTTTGTAATTTTAGAAAGCTCCTCTGAAGCCTGAAGGCTACAAATTGTGGGTGAAAGATTATATCTCAAGATATAAGAAAAATTGGATAAGGGGAAAACACTTCCCAGAATGAGAATGGGTGCTGTAATTCCTCTCTTTCTCAAGAATATTCCTTCTTCAATATTGGCTACTCCCAAAATCTTCGCTCCACAGGATAGGCTGGTGCGAGCGATCTCTTCCATACCGTGACCGTAACCATCAGCTTTAACTACCGGAAGTAAGGAGACGCCTTTCCTGAACTTTCTCTTTATCTCTCTGAAGTTATGTCTGAAGGCACTTAGGTCGATTTCAGCCCAGGTTGGTCGGAGAAAGGGGATAGCATAATTGGTAGGATAGTGGGATTTTGGCATATCCTATTCAGCTTGCTTTGCTAAATTCTCAAAGGAAGTATATTCATTCAAAAACTTAATCTTCACTGAACCGGTGGGTCCATTTCGTTGTTTTCCAATGATTATTTCTGTAACTCCAGGAGGAGCATTTTTGGGGTCGTAATAATCTTCTCGATAAATAAAGGCAACCAGGTCAGCATCCTGCTCTATTGCCCCGGACTCCCTCAAATCGGAAAGTTGTGGCCTTTTGGATTGTCTCTTTTCGGTCTCTCTCGATAACTGGGAGATAGCGACAACAGGAATCTTCAATTCCTTAGCCATATTTTTTAGAGAGCGTGTAATTTCTGAGATATCTTGCTGTCGGTACTCAGACCTTCCCGTGCGACCAGGCATAAGTTGTAGATAGTCGATGATGATTAGAGAAAGTCCCCGCTCAGCTTGCAATCTCCGGGCTCTGGCTTTCATCTCTAAAACCGAAATTGCAGGAGAATCGTCGATAAAAATGGGAGCATTGGAAAGTATGGAAGCTGCGTTGGTTAGAGGAGTCCAGTCCTTCTTATCTATGAAACCTGTTCGCACTTTATGCATACTCACTTTAGCCACTGAACAGAGAAGCCGCAAAACCAATTCTTCTCGAGACATTTCCAAGCTGAAGATGGCTACTGGAAGAGACTCATTAATCCCTACATTACGAGCAATGCTCAAACAGAATGACGTCTTTCCCATTGAAGGCCGCCCAGCAACAACTATTAGATTTGAGGAATAGAAACCTCCCGTCTTTCTATCCAAATCTATAAATCCGGAAGGCACTCCGGGAACTTTCTCTTTCTTCTTATATAAATTTTCAATAGTCTCAATACTTCCATGTACCATTTCAGAAATAGGTACGAACCCTGCTTGAACTTTGCTCTGGGTAATATTGAAGATTGCCTGCTCTGCCTGGTCCAGAATTTCACTGACATCCTTAGTATCGGTATAGCCATCGGTTACAATCTGAGTCGCTGCTCTAATAAGATTTCTGAGAATCGCTTTCTCCTGGACAATCTTGGCATAGTACTCAACATTGGCTGCTGTGGCAACACTATTTATCAGATTACTCAGATAGGCAGCACCTCCCACTTCTTTGAGTAGCTTTGCCTTTCTCAACTCTTCAGCAACAGTGACAAAGTCAACTCCTTTATTCTTATCGTAGAGCTCAATAATCGCCTGGAAAATTGTCTGGTGCACTTCATTATAAAAACTTTCCTTTCTCAAAAAATCTATAGCCTTAGCAATTGCTTCATTTTCGATAAGCATCGCTCCCAATACCGAGCGCTCGGCTTCGAGATTCTGCGGTGGCATTTTATCTATTAAATCTACCATCTTCTCTCTCCTCCGCTACTCCTTTACTACCCAGACTTTTACTCTACCGGTAACTTTTGGATGAACTCTAACTTCCACTGTGTAAACTCCCAATCCCTTGATCGGCTCATCCAGAAGTACGTCCTTTTTATCCAAATCTATTCCCTTGGAAAGTAGGGCTTCTCGAATATCGGAAGAAGTAACCGCACCAAAAATCTTCTCACTTTCTCCCACCTTTACAGGAATAGTGCAAGAAATTTTATCTAACTTACTGGCAAATGCGAGCGCTGATCTCAAAATCTTCTCATCTTTCTCTTCTTCCCTTCGCTTCTCCTCTTTCAACCTCCGAATATTCCTCTCGTTAGCTTCCAAAGCCAGGCGTCGGGGCATGAGATAGTTCCGCCCATAACCATCCTTAACCTGAATTACATCTCCTTTCTCACCAAGGCCTTTAACTGGCTGACGCAATATCACCTTCATTTTTCTCTCGCCTAATTTTAATTTATTAGGGGATTGGAAAAGTCGAACCCACACAAAAAATTCGTAGGGGCTCAATTTATTGAGCCCGTTCTATCCCAACCTCTTACGGGTTCGATGAATCGAACCCCTACATCTCCGAGGATGAAGGGATAGTTACAGGAGCTTCAATTCCGCCAGGTTTTGCCCCAGCGCTGGCGGAATTAGAGCGAGGTTTTACTGACCGAGCGACTCCGAAAACTATCCCCACCTTTAAAACCTGGGGATGAAGGGATAGTTACAGGAGCTTCAATTCCGCCATGTTTTGCCCCAGCGCTGGTGGAATTAGAGCGAGGTTTTACTGACCGAGCGACTCCGAAAACTATCCCTTCATCCCAATTACGGGGACAAGCCCCTACCCTACAAATTTCAAATTACAACTAGGGAAAATTGAAAGTATGAGTTTCTCCTCCAGAATAGACGGAATATTTCGGAGAGAATAACATTTTTTATCTGGTAGTGAATGGCAACAGGCCGATATCTCTTGCTCTCTTTATGGCTCTACTCAAGCTACGCTGGTGCTTAGCACAGTTTCCAGTAACCTTATTGGATAGAATCTTGCCTCTGTCTGTAATGTAACTCCTGAGAAGTCCTGTGTCTTTATAATCAATATACTCTAACTTCTTTACACAGAAGCGACATACCTTCTTTCGAAAAGGCCGATACCGTCTCTTCTCATAATCAGTTTGTCCCTTTCTCACTCTACTTTTCCTTTCTCCATTAGGAACCATTTTTTCTCCACAATAATTGTAGAACCTCCCTCTCGGGAGGACTCCAAATGCGTAGTAGGGGTTCGATTCATCGAACCCGCTTTATCAGGCGCCATAAATGTCGCCCCTACAATGCAGAGCTTCGCTCTCGAGCTACATCTGAACGCGAAGCTTTACTTCGCTACTCCTCGTCACCCTGAAGGGCGACCGACCTGAATTTAAAACGGAATTTCGTCCTCGGATTCGCTTTCTTTTATTTCTTCGCCTTGTACGCCTTCCTTCTCTTCGGAAACTTCTCGTTCTGGTGGAGGAGCTTGTTCAGTAGCCCTAACTTCACCTTTGGCTTCAAGCATTTGCATCTGATTCGCTATAATTTCCGTTACATATCTTTTGTTTCCATTCTTGTCTTCCCAGCTACGCGTCTCCAGTCTCCCCTCAATATACACATGACTTCCTTTCTTGAGGTACTCCCCACACCTTTCTGCCAATTTCCTCCAGGCTACTATCCTATGCCATTCTGTCTTCTCCTGTTGATTGCCTTCCTGGTCTTTCCAGACCCTGTTCGTTGCTATTCTAAAATTTGCTACAGCATCGCCTTTTGGTGTATAGCGAAGTTCTGGGTCAGCACCCAAACGACCAATCAGAATAACCTTATTGACAGTACCTCTAGCCACTATGCTTCCCCCTTTCTATTTAAACATTGCTGGTTGGTTTCTCCTCAAAGCATCATTTCTGGTCGGGCACCATTTATGGTGCCGTTTTTTCGTCACCCTGAAGGGTGACCGACCTCTTTTGTTGGGCTCTCTTTTCCTTCTTCCGCTTTTGACTCTTCACTCGTTACTTTTTCCTCTTTCAGTTTCTTCTTATCTACCTTCACGATTAAGTGTCTGATAACTTTATCAGTAACGCGGTAATTCTTTTCCAATTCGCGAATCAGATTCGGCGGAGAATTAAAATTGAGGCAATACATAACGCCCTCTTTATAACCTTTTATTTCATATGCCAGCTTCCTGCATCCTAATTTATCACAGGAAATTACCTCACCCCCTCCCTGGGTTATGATTTTCTCAAACTTTCTGACAAGTTCTTCCAGTTCTTCAGGTGGTAGATCGGGCGGACAAACAAAGATACTCTCATAAGTAGGCATAAAATTTATTCCCTCCTATCCATCTAAAAGACGAAAATTTATTACAATTATATAAAATTGGTCCCGTCCTTGCAAGAAAAAAATTACCTTCCAATGTAGGGGTTGACGGCTCTGTCAACCCATTCAATGGACAGACACGGCGGTCTGTCCCTACACGATATTTATGCTCTAGACATAAAATCTAAAATGCACTATATCACCATCTTGAATTTCATAATCCTTTCCCTCTATCCTGACTAATCCTCTCTCATGTAGCGTCTTTTCATCACCCTTCTCCAAATCTTTAAAGGAGAAGACCTCGACCTTAATAAATCCTTTCTCCATATCCGAATGTATTTTCCCTGCTGCCAATACGGCTGGAGAGCCTCGCTTTATTGTCCAGGCTTTTACCTCGGTCCCCACAACAGTGAAAAAAGTGACCAAATCGAGCAACCTATAAGAAGACCAGATCAGACGTTCCAATGTGCCTTTTTCTATGCCGAGCTCTCTTCTAAATTTCTCTCTTTCCTCCTTCTCCAATTGAGCAATTTGAGCCTCGAGTTCTGCCGACACACTTAAAGCCTCAGCCCCTTCTCCTTTAGCATACTCTTCCACCTTCTTTCCCAAACTGGGGTCCTTCTCATCCACATTGGCCACATATAAAACCGGCTTCGCTGTAAGTAAACAATAGGACGCCCGCAAATCTTCAGGGACTTCTATTCTCCTTACAGGAATCCCTTTCTCTAAGCCTTCTTTTATCTCTTCCACCACTTTCAGTTTTTCTTTAGCTTCCTTATCGCCACTTTTAGCTGGACCGCTCAATTTTTCAATATTTCGCTCCACCACTTCCAGATCTGCCAACATAAGCTCGGTGTTGACAACTTCGATATCCCTCACCGGATTGATATCTCCCATAACATTAACTACCTTTTCATCTCGAAAACAGCGAACGAGGTGAACTAGAGCATCCACCTCTCGAATATAGGATAGAAATTTGTTTCCCAGACCTTCGCCCTTCGATGCTCCCTTTGCCAGCCCGGCCACATCTAAAAATCTTATCGTGGTATGGGTTAACTTTTGGGGTTTATAAATCTCCCCTAATTTCTCCAGCCTCTCATCAGGAATTTCCACAATTCCAGTATTAGGCTCGATAGTACAGAATGGATAGTTGGAAGCCGGAACATGACCCATAGTTAGAGCATTAAAGAGCGTGGATTTCCCTACGTTTGGAAGACCAATAATTGCTAATTCCATAATCTTAATTTGAAATGGGTAGTCTGTCATGCCGAACTTGTTTCGGCATCTCGATCTATCGAGAACTCCCTCTCTTCGGGTTCGATGAATCGAACCCCTACATAATCGCGAAGCTTCGCTTCGCTACTCCTTTCCTTCTAGAGGAAGAGGTTAACCAACCAGTTATGAAATACCAGAATCCCATTAGCAAATACTAAAGATACAACAGCCATCAACTTCAATAAGATATTCAAGGAGGGACCCGCTGTATCCTTGAAAGGGTCTCCCACGGTATCACCGATGACAGAGGCTTTATGCACTTCAGAACCCTTTCCGCCTAAATTGCCTTCCTCAATATATTTCTTAGCATTGTCCCAGGCTCCCCCTGCATTGGCGAGAAATATTGCCAGAGGAACCCCTGTAACAAGGGAACCAGCCAAAAACCCACCCAGCGCTTCGGCTCCCAAAACGGTTCCCACGATGAGGGGCAAGAGAATAGCTGCAATTCCTGGCACCACCATCTCTCTCAAAGCTCCCCGAGTGGCAATATCGACACAGCGAGCAGAATCCGGCCTTGCCGTACCAGCCATAAGCCCGGGAATCTCCCTGAACTGCCTCCTCACCTCTTCCACAATCTTGAAAGCAGACCTACCCACTGCCTGCATTGTGGCTGCAGAAAAGAGAAAAGGAACCACACCGCCAATAAAGAGTCCAGCAACAACCTGGGGTTTCATTATGTTTAGAATAAGCTCTGAAGTCTTGGTAACCTCGTCATATACGCTCAATCCAACAGTCTGGGCAAAAGCAGTGAAAAGCGCTAACGCAGTTAAAGCAGCAGAGCCAATAGCAAATCCTTTGCTAATGGCTGCGGTTGTGTTACCCACTGCATCGAGTCTCTCAGCTCGCGACCTCACCTCAGGAGCCATTCCAGCCATTTGGGCAATGCCACAAGCATTATCGGCAATTGGTCCATAGGCATCTATGGCCACAGTCATCCCTGTGATCGATAACATCCCCACGGCTGAAAGAGCTATGCCAAAAATATTTGCAAACTTATAAGCAACAATAGTAGCCACTCCTATGGCTGCTAAAGGAATTGCTACACTGAACATTCCAGAGGATATCCCTTGCAGGATATTAGTAGCCGGACCGGTGAGCGATGATTTGGCTATATTTTGCACGACCTTGCCCGATGTATAATACTCCGCAGTAAATCCCACAACCATTCCCGCAGCTAATCCTGAAAAAATGGCAAAGAAAGTATTGACTTCCCCATACCAGAAAGTCGCCAGGAAGAACGCACCAATTATGAAAAGAGAAGCGCTGGCAACCATTCCTTTACGGAGTGCTCTCTGAGGGTCTTCTCCCTCAGCGGTTCGGACGAAGAAGATTCCAATAATAGAGGAGATAATTCCCCATGCAGGGAGAAGCAGCGCTAACATTATTCCTCTAATGTTCTGAAAGGATACTGCAATAACCATTGCCGAAATTATTGCGCCCACATAGGACTCGAAGAGGTCCGCACCCATACCCGCAACGTCGCCAACATTATCACCGACATTATCTGCAATCACCGCCGGATTACGGGGATCATCCTCGGGAATGCCCGCTTCAACTTTGCCCACTAAATCCGCACCCATGTCGGCAGCTTTGGTATAGATCCCACCACCCACACGAGCGAAAAGGGCCACGGATGAAGCCCCCATACTGAAACCAACGATAAGTTGAGTTGCCTCAATGACCCTATCCAGAAGGTTTTCGTAATGGAGACCCGCGTGGTGGAGAAAAATTAAAAATACAAGAGATAATCCAAACAGGCCGAGACCCGCAACACTAATCCCCATTACTGCTCCGCCGGGAAAAGCAATCGCCAGCGCTTCGTTAAAGCTCCTGGTAGCTCCCTGGGCGGTGCGCGCATTCGAGCGAGTGGCAATCTGCATTCCGAAATAGCCTGCCAGCATCGAACAGAACGCTCCTGCCCCAAATGCTATCGCTGTCTTTTTAGCCACAAAAAAGTAGAGAACCGCTCCCAATATAGTCACAAAAAGAATAATCGCCGAAAACTCACGGAAAAGAAAAGCCATAGCTCCGTCGTGAATCATTTCCGAAATCTCTCTCATCTTTTCTGTTCCCTGACTTTTCCTGAGAATCCTTATGGAGAGATAGACGGCAAACAATAATCCAAGAAATCCCGAAGCTATAACCACTCCTATAACAGGTAATTCTCTTAGCGATTCGATCACTTCATCCTCCACTAATCTCGAGTATTATTTTTCAGGAATCTCAATAGAATAGCCTTCTGGAGTAATAATTCCAGCTGAAACTATCAATTTCATACCATCTTCCACTGTCATCTTTAAGGGAATCACCTCTTCCTCAGGAACGATCGCAAAGAAACCCGTGGTAGGATTGGGAGTTGTGGGAATAAGAAGAGAGAATTTCCTTTTTCCTTTCTCCCCATAAATGTTAGTGACAAAAGCCACTGAGTAAATTCCTTTGCGAGGATATTCCACCAGCACCACCTGGCGCAGTGCTGTCTTGGAAACAATTATCGTCTGAACGATTTGTCTTATGGTCTGGTAAATGCGGTTAACTACAGGGGCTTTGAGTAGCAAAATTTCTGGTAATTTAAGGATTTTTCTACCGAAAATATTCGTGGTTACTACACCTATTATCCAGATGATGACGAAAGTAATTAGAAGACCTATAACCCGTAGCATAAGAATAGGCATTTCTCGTAAAAAAGGAATTCTTATCAGTAAAGGCGAGAAACCTTTACTCACCAGGTTAAACAGAATCCAGACGATATATAAAGTCAATCCTATGGGCAGAAGGATAACTAATCCAGCTAAAAATTGTCTTTGGATTATTTTTCTGAAATTGATAGCCATGTTATGACCCCAATATCCAACGCTCCGATAAATCGGAGTTCGATGAATCGAACCCCTACAATGCTGTAGGGGCTCAATTTATTGAGCCCGTTTCTCTCAGCGAGCGAACCAAATCCCGAGCATCTTCCTATTTCCAGACCAACCAGATAAAAGTGGAGCTGGCTAATACGGCAAAGAATGTGAATGGCAAGCCGATGCGCATAAATTCCATGAAATCTACATTGTAGTTATTCTTCTTCAACATTCCACAGGCAACTACATTAGCTGAAGCGCCAATGGGAGTAATGTTGCCTCCCACAGAAGCGCCAATCAATAGGCCAAAATAGAGAAGGTAAGGATTCATTTCAATTCCCAGGGCTAAGCTGCGCACAACAGGAAGCATGGCGAGAATGTAAGGAACGTTATCTACAAACGCAGAAAAGAGGACGGAGCCCCAAACAATTGTAAGGTAAGCCATTAATCGATTGTCTCCCGCAAAGCGAATAAAGAAACCGGCTAAATCATCAATAATTCCCTCTTTAGTTAAGGAACCCACTATGAGAAATATGCCGGCAAGAAAGAAGAACGTTTCCCAATCCAGACGCTTTATATCATCCAACAGGACCCGTGCTAATTTTTCTCCATTAGATTTTCTACCTTCTATCCCACCCAACCTGTACCAAATTAACCCAATAAAGCCAAAGACCACACAGATAATACCCGATAGATTAACTGAAAGATGATGATTAATAGAATTTCTCAGAAAAGAAGTTCCCGCCAACCCTAAAATCATAAGACCCAAAAGAAAGGTTGGTGTCCAGGTTCTCACCTCAGCCCTCTCAACAAATCCTACAGGTTCTCTATTCTTTCGGAAAACAAAATAGAGAACTCCGAGAGAGGCCAAAGCACCAAGTTGAATGGCGAAAAACATGGATGGTTTACCGCCAAGGAAGAAAAAATCGTTAAAGTTCATGCCAGAGAATCCTGCCAGAATTATGCTGGGCGGGTCGCCAACTAAGGTGGCTGCCCCCTGTAAGTTACTCGAGATGGCAATGGCAATCAGAAAGGGAACAGGACTTACTTTCAACTTCTGGGCAATTGCCAGGGCTATGGGCGCAACTATAAGGACAGTGGCTACATTCTCCACAAACATAGAAATAGCTCCGGCGAGTAGGCAAACTAAGAGAATTGCCCAATTAGCATACCTTGCCCTTAATACCATAATATTAGCCAAATAGGCCGGGACACCAGAAAGACTGAATAGCTCTGCCACAACCAGTGTTCCCCAGAATATACCGAGTACGTTCCAATTAATTATGGTGAAAATGTCAAAAAATCTAATTATTCCAAAAAGGAACAGAGTACCACACGCAATCCAGCATACCTGCGCCTTGTATTGTTTCTTCCAGATAAAAAAAAAGTAACTTATCACAAAAATAGAAAGCGTAAGAAGTTTCACCTGTCAACCCTTTAAGGGCGACCGCAAGGGTCGCCCCTACGCAACCAATTACTAATTAAAAGATAGTTTGTGAAGAGCTATTGGAATTTTAGCCAAAAAATGAGGACGGCTTATTCTCTTCCAAGCAAATCGCTGTCCGACGAGCAAAGCGAGGAGTTTCGATTTGCGTCTTGCAAAGTCCGAAGTTTTTTGGCGTTAAGAAATTTCTAAGCGATGAACAAACTATCTGTAATCTTCTAACCGAGCGACTCCGAAAGCTATCCCTTCATCCCTTACCATTTTCTACTCATTGCTGCATCAATACCCTCGGTAATTATTGTTTCTACTGCCTGGCATGCTCTTACTATCATCTCATCCACAAGACTCTCTTCCTGTTCACTAAATTTCTCGAGCACATATTCGGCAGGTTCGAGTCCTTCCTCTGGTCTACCAATTCCCAGCCTCAGCCGAGGAAACTCTTCTGAACTTAAGGATTCGATTATAGATTCTAATCCCTTATGTCCCCCGGATGAACCACTTTTTTTCAACTTCAACTTTCCCTTCGTTAGATGAAAATCATCACAAATAACCAGAATTTCTTCTTTCCCTATTTTGAGCCAATCGGATAGAGCTTTCACCGCCTCCCCACTACCATTTACAAAAGTCAGGGGCTTAGCCAGAACAATAGTTTGGAGAGAGAAACTTCTACTTACAGCATTGGATGTCCGCTTAAAAGTTTTGCGACAAGAAATTAAGGAGAGCTTTTTCTCGCCAATCAGCGAAAGACACTTATGTCTGGTGAGTTCTACTCCCCATCGATTGGAGAGTACATCTACCACTCTGAATCCAAGATTATGTCTTGTATGTAGATACTCTTTTCCAGGATTGCCCAAACCAACGATAAGCCTCACCCTTTGGCCCCTTCTTCCTCTCCCTTCTTCTCTTTCTCTTTCTCTTTTTCTTTCTCTTTTTCTTTCTCTTTTTCTTTCTCTTTCTCTTTCTTTTCCTCTTCTTCCTCTTCCTTTTCCTCTTTCTCTTTCTCTTTCTTTCTTTTACCAATAACTTCGGGTTCTACAACCTCTTCAGGAGCAACCTCTTTCTCAGCTGGCTTCTCTGCCACTACAGCGGAAGCAATAATACTGATTACAATCTTTTCAGGGTCCTCTAATACTTCTACACCTTTGGGTATTTTTAAATCCTTAACAGTCAAGGTCTCTCCCACCTCCAGAGAGGAGACGTTGCAAATGATCTTATCTGGTATTTTCGTTGGTAAACACTTTACTGCTATTTCGTGAACAATATAGTCGAGGAATCCTCCGCTTTTTTCCACTCCTGGAGCTTTGCCGTAAATTTCAATTGGAACATTGACCCGAATTTCCTCTCTCAGAGATATCCGACACAAGTCGACATGGAGCAGGTTTCTCTTTACGGGGTCAATCTGAATCTCCTTAATAATCACTGGTACAGGTTCATCACTTGCCTTGGAAGGGCTGGGGGCTGGGTGGGAAATATAGAGGGAGATAATCACATTCTCCCCGCTCTCGGTGTGAAGGACTTTTAGAAATTCCTTATGGTCAATAGCTATGGATAGCGCGGGCTCTTTTCCTCCATATAATACCGCCGGGAGCTTACCCTCCCGACGCAGTTGATGGGTCCTGCCCTTCGTGGTATTCTCCCTCGGTTGAGCATTTAAGACCACTTCTTTCTGAGCCACTTAGAACCTCCAAAAAGATAATTACTCGAAGAGCGTACTAACTGAAGTCTCTCTATGAATTCTCTTAATCGCCTCGCCCAAAAGTCCGGCAACTGAAAGGACAGTTATCTTCTTACATCTTTTTTCATCTCTTAAATTGATCGAATTGGTAATCACCAGCTCCTTCAGTTCACACTCTTCAATTTTTCCCACTGCCGAACCGGATAAGACTCCATGCGAACAGGCAGCAAAGATATCCCGAGAACCCTTCTCTTTTAATGCCTTGACCACGCCTGTAATTGTTCCACCGGTGTCGATCAAATCATCAAGAATGATTACATTTCTACCCTCGACTTCACCAATGATATTCATTACTGAAGCCACATTGGGTGCTGGACGACGTTTATCCACTAATGCCAGCGAAGCTTTTATTCGCTTAGCAAAAGCACGAGCGCGTTCCACTCCTCCAGGATCGGGTGAAATTATTACCAACTTCTTTAGCCCCTTCTTCTGGAAGTAATCGAGCAAAACTGGTTCAGCATAGAGATTGTCAACAGGAATTTTGAAGAAACCCTGAATCTGAGCAGCATGGAGGTCCATAGTGAGAACTCGATGGGTTCCCGCTGCTGTAATTAAGTCGGCGACCAATTTAGCTGTAATAGGAACACGAGGTTCGTCCTTCTTATCCTGTCGGCCATAACCGTAATAGGGAATAACAGCCGTAATCCTCCTCGCAGAGGCTCGGCAAAAGGCATCGATCATCGTCAAAAGTTCCATTAGATTATCGTTTACCGGCGGACAGGTAGGCTGAATTATGAAACAGTCGGCCCCCCTAACGTTCTCTTCTATCTTCACTCTGCACTCACCATCAGCAAATCTCGTAACCATTGCTTTTCCCAGAGGGATTTTAACATATCTACATATTTCTTCTGCCAGTTTAGGATTTGCCTTTCCACTAAATATCTTTAATGCATTTCTCATAATAGTAATCCTCTTGGTCGGGCACTCTTTAGAGTGCCTCTTCCCGTCACCCTGAAGGGTGACCGACCAGTTTTCGTGGGGCACCATTTATGGTGCCTACTTTTTTTTCTTTCTATCCTTAATTACTTGCCTTGCTCTGGCAATGGCCAATTTACCCGCAGGCACATCCTCTGTAATGGTCGAGCCAGCACCAATGACTGCACCCTTTCCAATTTTGACCGGAGCTATAAATTTTGTATCCGAGCCAACAAATGTACCATCTCCTACCCGGGTTATGTTTTTCCTAACGCCATCAAAATTACAGGTAATTGTTCCCGCACCTATGTTAACATCCTTCCCCAAAAAGGAATCTCCTATATAGGAGAGGTGGGAGACCTTTGTCCCCCGACCAATTCTCGATTTTTTCACTTCACAAAAATTTCCCACCCTAGCATCCTCTCCAACGACTGTGCCTGGTCGGATGTGGGAAAAGGGACCGACCTTTGCCCTTTCAGCGATTTTGGCACCATAGATAAAGGAAGCTCGGATCTCTACCCCCTTTTCTATCCGGCAATCCTGAATGAAAGCATAGGGGCCCAACCTACAATTCTCTCCAATTCTCGTCTTCCCTAAAATTGTCGAACCAGGATAAATAATCGTGTCTCTTCCAATCCTTACTGTGGAATCGATAAAAGTCGAGGGTGGGTCGGTAATTGTAACTCCTGTTAGCATCAAACGTTCCAGGTTTTTCATATTGATGTATTTCTGAACGTTTGCCAGTTGCTTTCGATTATTTACTCCCTCAACTTCGCTGGAATCCTTAGTTATAACTATTCCTACCCTCTTGCCCATCTCTCCCAAAATCTCGACCGCGTCCGTGAGATAATACTCCCTTTTTCTATTGTCAGGTCTGATTTTATCAATCGCCTTAAATAGATCTTCTGCCTTAAAACAGTACACCCCAGCATTAACTCGATTAATTCTCCTCTCTTTCGGGGTAGCATCTCTCTCCTCCACTATTCTTATCCCTTTCCCATTACTATTCTCAATAATCCTCCCATAACCAGAAGGATTTTCCAAAGTAACACCCAGGATAGTCAGAGAGTTATCCTGTTTAGAATGCGTTTGCATTAGCCTCATCAGAGTCCTTCCCGTCAAAAGAGGAAGGTCGCCATAAACCACCAGGACATCGCCTCTATAATCTCTCAAATCTTTTTTCACCTGAAGAACCGCATGTCCCGAACCAAGTAGCTTGGTTTGGCTGACAAATTCAATCCGTCTTTTCTTCAGTAGTAGAGAGTCCCTTAAGGCTTCGATTATCTTCTCTTTCTTATGCCCTACCACCAAATAATTCTTACGGCAACCAGCCTTCAGGACAGTCTTCAACACATAGACGAGCATCGGCTGACCACATACCTGGTGCAAAACCTTAGGCAAGGTCGATTTCATTCTCGTACCTTCCCCTGCCGCAAGAATAATAGAGACCAGATTCCTCAAAATAGTTCACCACCAAATAATCCGGCGACCACCACGCTGTAATCGGGTAACCACCATTTCTGGTCGGGCACCGTTTACGGTGCCGTCTTTCGTCACCCTGAAGGGCGACCGACCTATATGAAGCCACAAATATAAACTGGGGAGATAGGATTCGAACCTATGATGGCGGCTCCAAAGGCCGCTGCCTTTCCGCTTGGCTACTCCCCAATGTACGAAAAGTAAGCGGGTTTATTTCTTCTCTTCTTGTTTTCTTTGTTCCTTTACTGGTTCCTTTACTGGTTCTTCTGCTGGTAGTTCGCCACCCCCAAACTCGGTTCGCAGAGGAGTCTCCTTAATCTTTTCTTGATAGGCAGTCAGAACTTTCTCCTCAATCATTCTCCGAACCTCGTTCTTTATGGGATGAGCTATGTCCTTATGACTGCCATCAGCCATTTTTCTCGAAGGCATCGCCACAAACAACCCATTCTGCCCTTGGATTACTTTTAGGTTCCGGACCACAAAAGAGTCATCGAAAGTCACCGTAACAAACGCCTTTAACTTCTCCTCATTCCTCGGGTAGACTCGCACCTCCGTAATCTGCATCTTTGCTTCCTCCTTTACCAATCATCGGATGCTCAATAGGGTTAAGAACTACTAAATCGCACCGTTCACCTTGAGCAGCTCTAAACTGTCCTGACCAGCCAAGTAGAGAATTTGTACTTCTCCATCTTCTTGTGCAATCTCTTTCCCACCCTCTGGTCCCTTAAAAGAGCAAAAACTGTCGGGCCACTACCCGACATTAAAGCACAATCAGCACCTCCTTCCAGAAGATCTTTTTTTATTTGAGCAATAATTGGATAGTGAGCAATAACAACTTTTTCTAACCGATTATAAATTAGCTTCTCTACGCCATCTTTCAAAATCTTTCCTATTTCGGCCTTGGTCAGAACCGAGCTTCCTGAAAGCGAAGTCTCTCTTTTTCTTTCAGATTGAGACTGGCAAGTTTTTATTTTAATAATATTTACAGGCTCTGTCAACCTTATTTTATCAAGTTGTCTATAAGCCCACCTCGTTGAGACTACAAAAACGGGCTTAACTAAAAGAACCCACCTTCCCTTTATCCTGGGAAGAGGGGTCACTATCTCTCCGTACCCTTCACCTAAAGCAGTATGACCGTAGAGAAAGAAAGGGACATCACAGCCAAGTTGTGCTGATATGGGAAGTAGATTCTTGCGGGCATAGTTTAATTTCCATAGTTTATTGAGTCCCTTCAAGGTCGCTGCTGCATCGGATGAACCACCACCCAGTCCAGCGCCAACAGGAATCTTCTTTACGATTTCTATCTTTATGCCCTCTTTGACTCCCGCATATTTCCTCAATAATGATGCTGCTTTATAGACAAGATTTTTCGGACCTTTGGGAACTAAGGGATGGCTGCAGAGAACCTCTATTCCCTGCCCTTCAGTTTTGGATAAAATGATCTCATCATATAGACTTATAGTCTGATAAACTGTCTTTAGCCTATGGTATCCCCTTCCAAGACTCGGGAAGTCATCCAATACCTGTAAATACAAGTTTATCTTCCCATAAGCTCGAATTCTCATTCTCTCTTCAATTGTTTCTCTAAGTTTCCTATTTTTTCCATTAACTTCTCATTTCCTGCATTCAGTTCTAATGCCTTATGATATGCATCAAGAGCTTTCCTGGTTTCACCTAGTTTATCATAAGTAGCACCGAGATGTTCATAGATTACAGGGTCCTCGATTAATTTTATTGCCTTTTTCAACTCTTCGCGAGCTCTTACATACTCACCTCGCTGAAAGTATACCCAACCTAAGCTATCAATGTAGGCGCCGTTTTCGGGATCAATCTCCAGGGCCTTTTGAATATGTTCTAACGCCTTCTCCAAATTTATCCCCCGTTCAGCCCAAGAATAACCGAGGTAGTTGCGCGCCTGAGCATGGCGTGGATTCATCCTGATTACCTCTTCCAAAGCTTCATAACAAAGGTCGAAATTCTTTAGCTGGTCATAACAGATACCGAGTTGGAAATAGGCTTCTGCATTCTGTGGGTCATATTTTATTGCCTTAGAAAAAGCATCTACTGCCTCAGAATATTTCTTCTCTTCCTCCAGGCAAAGTCCCAGAAAATACCAGATATTGGCATCCTCCGGTTTTAATTCGGATGCTTCTTGCAGAACCTCCTTAGCTTTCTGATAATCGCCTTTCTCTAAATATATAATTCCAAGGTGTAGATAAGTCTCCATTACGTCTTTCTGGAGAAAATTGATCCGCTCAAGGTATTCAATTGCCCGGTCCCAGTTCTTCTCCTGCTCGTAAATTAAGGCTAAGCTATGCAGAGCTTTTAAATCATAGGGATCTATCTCTAAACTCTTGGAAAAGTTTTCCTTTGCTTTGGAGACATCCTTAATAGAAAAATAGAGTGCACCGAGCTTATCATAAATTTGCGTATTTTCGGGGTCTATTTTTCTACATTCTAAGTATTCTTCTATTGCTTTTCTGTATTTACCCTGGAATTCGTAAACCGATGCCAGAGAGAGACGAGCTTCCCATTGCTGGGGAGCTATCCTAATTATTTTTTTATATTCCTCAATTGCCAGGTCAATCTGTTTGAGCTCTTCGTACATTCTCGCTAAATCGAGCTTTGCTTGCAAATCCTCAGGATTCAACTCTACTACCTTTTTATAAGATTCAATGGCTTCCGAGCCTTGACCTTTCCTTCTGTAAATCTCCCCCAAATACTGGTAAGCTTCTCGACTATTTTCTGCGAGATTCAAAGTCTTATAAAACTCTTCCACCGCCTCATCGAACCGACCTAAAGCATAATATATCTTTGCCAGCTCGGTGTGAAGAAATGGGGAACTACTATCCAGTTCCACCGCCTTTTCATACTCTGCGGCAGCAGCCTTGATGTCTCCCTCCTCATAAAAGATGCTCCCCAAAAGGTAGTGGAACAGCGGGTCCACCTCAACCTCGGTTGCTTTGAGAGGATTATTCGACAGCGAGCCAACCATCAAAACAACAATAACCAACATAAATATCTTTTTCATCTTCGCTTCACCTGTCCTGCGCCATTGGAGTAGCAGAGCGAAGCTCTGCATTATACTCGCGAAGCTTTGCTTCGCTACTCCACCACTTACGGTACTATTTCTATGTCTCTACTCAATCTTATTAATTATTAGCCCACTCAACAACTTGGGATAAAAATATGTTGACTTTTTGGGCATTATCTCCCCTGCATCAACTATTGCTTTAAACTCGGATACCTTTATGGGTCTAAGGAAAAAGGCTACACAGTGCGAGCCATCTCTTACATTGGCAACTGTTTCATTAATTTTTTCGGAATAGGTGATACTTCCTTGACTCTCCGGAGAAATCCTCAAAACCTTCTCGATAATTAAATTATGTAGTATTACTACGTCTAGTTGGCGAGAAATCTCCGCTCTTCCTCTCATAAACCCCTCGGTAATCACTCCCTCTTTTAAGCTCAATAGATAAAATTCATTCCCGCCGGTATACATTCCTATTCTGTGTCTTGCTTTCTCGTTTTTCATCTGATCCTGTAGTTCTTTTAGGCTGGTAACCATTTTTACATCAAAATATTCCCCGACTTCTACAATTAGTCTCTTCCGCTCAAATCCCTGGAAGTTCCTGATTGCTCGATGAATAGGGAAAATCTTAAGTCCACTATTTTTCATGTTTACAAAGTATGACATTACATAGTTATAACCCTCATAAGCCGTATAGCGGGGATTACTCTCCCTCGACTCATTTCGATACTCCAGGGCACTCTCATAACGATGGTGACCATCAGCGATAAACAATTTCTTGTCTCTCATTTCTTCTACTATCCAGTTAAGTGACTTCTGGTCTTTTACTCTCCACAACCTATGTCTAATATTTTCTCCATTGATAAGATCGATTACCAGAGCCTTATTCCTCTTCTCCTCCCACAATCTATCGATTCTATTTTCTGGATCTTCATAAGTGGTAAAAATTTGGGAGAAATTTGCCCTGCAGACTCTGAGAAGATTCAACCTATCTCTTTTTGGCTCAGGCATTGTTGCTTCATGTGGTCGAACTATTCCCTTAGAGAAATCTTCTAACTGGGCAAGAGCTATAAAGCCACGCCGGTTAATAGTTTTCCTTTTGCTCTGAGGAGTATCCACTTCCCCGAATATATCACTACTTAACTCAAATTCCTCCTCCAGAAGATAGATAGAGGGTGAATTATCTCTTATTAGTATTCCTTCCTCAAGCCACCTCTGGAAAAACTCGGCTGCCCTAATATATCTGTTATTGGCTTCATTATCACCGGGAAAATCTTTTCCTAAGATAAGTCTGATTACATTGTATTGACTCATCCCATAGTACCCCTCCTGCGCCTCACCAGAGATAACGTCGTAAGGCGGGGCAACGACCCGAGATAGCTTCTTTATCTTTTCCCGATTATAGAAAATGCCTCGAAAAGGAATTATATTGGCCATTCTTCGTCTCTTATCTGCTTCCGGGTTTTTCTAAAGGGATTCCCTGTTTACAAATCGGACACTCCTCTGGAGAATAAGTCTCTATATCTATTCTCAGGAGACTCTTTAAAGGTAAATTTAGAGTAGCCAGCTCATCTGAAAAGGAAGGCTTGCTACGATCAACAATTGCTCCAATTCCTTCGACCTCTCCTCCCATACCTTTCACAATTTCTACTATCTCCTTAACCGAGCCACCTGTAGTGATCACATCTTCGACTATTACAACTCTCTCCCCTCTTCCTATCTCAAACCCCCGACGTAACTTCATCTTGCCCTCTTCTCTCTCGCAAAATAATGCTCGACAGCCCAAAACCTTAGCCACCTCATGACCAACGATTATTCCCCCGATAGCCGGAGAAACGACAGCATTAATCTTTGACCCGGGAAGCTTGAACTCGCAGGCGAGTTGACCACAAAGCTGTTCAGCCAAATCCGGATATTGAAGAACCAGCGCACATTGAAGATATTTGCCTGAATGTAAACCAGAAGAGAGCCTGAAATGTCCGGAAAGAAGCGCGCCGCTTTTCTGGAATATCTCCAAAATCTCTCTCTGAGTCAATTCAAATCCCCCATCTCTTGTAGTATCGCTTTAACTACTTCCACAGGGTCGGGGGCTTCTATGATCGGCCTTCCCACAACGATATAGTCAGCTCCCTTCTCTAAAGCTTCGCCGGGAGCCATTATCCTTTTCTGGTCATCGAGTAAAGACTTCTCCCACGCCAGAGGTCTTATTCCCGGGGTCACTATGATAAAATCTTTTCTGGTAACTTTCCTGATGAGCTCGATTTCAAGAGGAGAAGCCACAACACCTTCCAATCCTGCTCTTTCGGCCATCCTCGCCAGAGCCACAACCTCCTCACCAATCTCTCTGGATATTCCCAGCTCCTTCATGTCGAGAGAATCTATGCTCGTCAAAATTGTAACCCCAAAAAGGAGAGGTCTCGGATGAACCGCAGCTGCCTCCTCTAACATCTTCTTCCCTCCGAGGATAGAGAGAGTCAAGGAGAAGACTCCATGTCTTTGGGCCATTCTGATAGAGTTACTCACCACATTGGGAATATCGCAATACTTTAAATCTAAAAATACTTTCCCTCCTTTTCTTACTATCATATCTAAAACTTTTGGACCCTCAGCGGTGAACAGGAAGCTACCAACTTTAAAGAACTTCACATAGGGAATCAGAGAATCTACTAAATTTTCTGCCTTTTCTATCTCCTCGACATCGAGGGCTACAATGAGCCTTTCGGACACTTCAAACTCCCTACCATCGATTTTATATCTTTAATTTTATTCTTTATCATGTACTCCCTTATTCCATCAATAACCTTAATCGGGGTTCGAGGATCAACAAAGTTACCTGTACCAATAGCAATAGCTTTCGCCCCAGCAATAATAAATTCTAAGGCATCACGAGCAGCCATAATTCCACCCACACCGATTATGGGAATCTCCACTACCTTATGAACTTCATAAACCATCCTGAGAGCAATCGGCTTAATTGCCGGACCAGAAAGTCCGCCCGTAATCTGGCGTAGCATGGGCTCTCTACTTTCCACATCTATCGCCATACCGAGAAATGTATTTATCAGGGAGATTCCATCCGCTCCCGCTTCTTCACACGTCCTGGCAATAGAGGCTATATCCGTAACATTAGGAGAAAGCTTCACAATAAGGGGAAGGCTCGTCGCCTTCCTTACGCTACTGACCACCTGATGAGTCGCTTGGGGATCCTGTGCGAACATAAGTTTCCTGTCATATTTAATATTGGGACAGGAAAGATTCAATTCCAGCCCGGAAATCTCCTCTCCTCTCAACGTCTTCGCCAGTTCGACATACTCATCCAAGGTCTCACCAGCAATACTCACGATTAAAGGAACAGCGAATTCCCTTAAGAACGGCAACTTCTCATTAATGAACGCATCTATACCAACATTTTGTAAACCAATTGAGTTTAAGATCCCTGATGCAGTCTCTACAATCCTGGGGGGTTCGTTTCCCAGCCTCGGCTTTAAAGTAATGGTCTTGGTAACGATTGCTCCCAATCTATTTAAATCTATTAGCTCGGCATACTCTTCTCCGTAGCCAAATGTCCCGGAGGCAACCATTACAGGATTCTTTAGGGAAATCCCCGCAAGCTCTATTGCTAAATTTGGTGACTTTTCTTTTGCCTTTCGAATCATTCCCAAATCAACTCACCGGCGTCAAAGACAGGACCATCTTTACACACTCGCTTGTAAGTATAGGTAGAACTTTTGGCTTTAACTACGCAACCGAAGCAGGCACCGATTCCGCAAGCAAGGTGTTCCTCTAAGGAAACCTGGCAGGGTAATCGATGTCTCCGGGAAATCTCTCCTATCCTTCTAAGCATCTCAGTAGGTCCACAGGCAAAAACTAACGGATTAGGGCTATCCCCTGAAAGTGGCAGGCACTTTTCCAAAAGACCGCTGGCTAGACCTTTATATCCTCTTGTGCCATTTTCAGTAGCTACCTTTACCCGACAGCCCAATCTTCTAAAATCTCTTTCACAAAGGAGCTGTTCTTTATTTTTAGCTCCAATTAAGACGAGAATTGATAATTCAGGATGGCCAAGCAAAATTGACTCTGCCAAGAACTTAAGAGAGGCCACCCCTGTGCCTCCGGCTACAAGAATAATATCCGAGCCCTTTAATGTGGCAGATGGTAACCGATAACCCTTCCCCAAAGGACCCAGAATATCCAGATATTCGCCTCTCTTCTTTTTGCTTAAGATTTCTGTGCCTTTCCCCATAACCTTGTAAAGTAGCTCAATCTTTTGACCCTGCACACGATGGACGCTAAAAGGCCTCCGCAAGAGTGGAGTATAACCCTCAGAGACTCTAACATGAATAAATTGACCAGGCCTGGCCTGGCGAGCAATTTCCTGAGCAGAAAGGGCCATCCTATACCGTTCTGGCGCAATCTCTTCGTTCATTAAAATTTTGGCATCAATCTGTAACATATCTCCAAATCCAAAACCAAAAAAAGACGAAAGATTGTGGGAAGCTGAGGGAATTTTTTCTGAACGACTTAAGGGTATGATTTTTTTCGCGGAAGCGAAAAAAAAGGGTTCCCTAGGAAGTGAAGAAAAATTCCCGAAAGCTTCCCTACATAAGTTTCCCGTCTTTCATTACCACCTTACCTCCGACTATGGTGACCACGGGAAACCCCTGCAACTCCCAACCGATAAATGGAGAATTTTTACTCTGCGAAGTGAATTCGTTACCAACTTTCTTTTCCAAGTTCAAATCAATTATGGTGAGGTCAGCATCAGACCCTATTGAGAGAGACCCTTTCTCCAGTCCCAAAATATTTGCCGGATTTACAGTCAATTTTGCTATCGCTTCGTTCAAACTTAATATTTTCTTCCTTACCAGATTTGTAATAATTAATGGTAACATCGTCTCCAGTCCGATTATGCCAAAAGGCGCCATATTATATTCTAAATCTTTCTCCACGTCCAGATGGGGCGCATGGTCTGACGCTATACAATCAATTGTGCCATCTGCCAATCCCTCGCATAACGCCTTGATATCATCCTTAGTCCGTAAAGGAGGATTTGTCTTCGTGTTAGTATTATAACCCCGAACATCCTCTTCGGAAAGGGATAAGTAGTGGGGCGCTGTTTCACAGGTTACACTTATTCTTTTCTTCTTCGCCTGGCCAACCAGTTCCACAGAGCGACGGGTAGTAATGTGGGCTAAATGTAACTTTCCCCCGGTCAACTCCGCCAGGGCGATATCCCGAGCCACCATTATCTCCTCAGCCTGCCTGGGTATTCCCTTTAAACCTAAAATTGTAGAGGTAAATCCCTCATTCATTACCCCATCCAGAGAAAGGTTCAAATCCTCACAGTGAGAGATTACCGGAAGATTGAACATATTGGCATATTCTAATGCCCTGCGTATTATCTGAGCGTTCATCACTGGTTTACCATCATCAGAGATCCCCACAATTCCAGCAATTCTCATCTTGCCTATTTCTGCCAGTTCCTCTCCTTTCTGTCCTTTGGTTATGCTTCCTATAGGATAAACATTAACCACCCCTTCCTGGGAAGCTGTGGTGAGTATGAATTTCACACCAGAGACCGAATCGATGACAGGCTGTGTATTAGGCATACAACAGATAGATGTAAATCCTCCCTGCGCAGCAGCCCGCGTCCCTGAAGCAATTGTTTCCTCGTCTTCCCTTCCCGGTTCTCGTAAATGGGTATGCATATCAATCAAGCCAGGGGTGACGACCTTACCGGTGGCATCAATTGTTATTGTAGACCTGGTAACTTCTCCCGGCCTGAATTGTGAAGATTCTCCAATCTTAGCTATCTTTCCATTTTCAATCAAGATGTCCACTTTCTTATCAATCTTATTCTTAGGATCGACTACTCTGCCATTTCTAATGATTGATTTCAACAGCTTCCTCCCGATATAATCGTATTTTCTATTTTCTTACACCCTGGCTATCTCCCCCAGCCAGAAGGTAAAGGACTGCCATCCTCACCGCAATCCCATTGGTGACCTGTTCTGTGATTACAGAGCGGGAACTATCCGCCACTGAGGAGGATATCTCTATTCCTCTATTCATTGGGCCAGGATGCATCACCAGAAGGCCTTCCTTTGCCCTTTTCAATCTTTCATCCGTAATGCCAAAAATCTCAGTGTACTCCCGCAAGGAAGGAAACAGATTCTCTTTCTGTCTCTCCATCTGAATTCTTAGAATGTTAATCACATCAAGTTCGTCAATTATCTCATCCAGGTCGTAATAGACTTTCACACCCATATCCTCAATTCTCGGAGGTATCAAAGTTGCTGGCCCCACCACATATACTTTTGCTCCCATCTTATTCAATCCCCAGATATTAGAACGAGCAACGCGCGAGTGTAGAATGTCTCCCACAATAGCTACCTTAATGCCTGAGAGTCTCCCCTTCTTTTCCCAGATGGTAAACATATCCAATAACCCTTGAGTGGGATGCTCGTGGGTTCCGTCACCAGCATTAATTATGGAGGCACTTATCGTTCTGGCAAGAATCTGGGGAGCTCCTGCCATTGAATGGCGGATAACCACGAAGTCAGCCTTCATTGCTTCTAAAGTTTTTGCGGTATCGATTAGACTTTCGCCCTTAGCCACACTGGAAGTAGAGGCCGAAATATTCAAAACATCGGCACTCAACCTCTTGGCTGCCAGCTCGAATGAAGTTCTGGTTCTGGTTGAGGGCTCGTAGAAGAGAAGCACCACGGTCTTACCACGTAAAGGAGGGACTTTCTTTACTGAGCGGGTAAATAGCTCTTTGAAGGGTTTAGCTGTCTCTAAAATTAGATTAATCTCTTCTCTGTCCAGGTATTCCAAGCCAAGTAAATCCTTATGCTTTAGACGCATTTATATCTCCTCTTTTAAAACTACGCTATCCTCTCCATCCACTTCCTTCAAATTCACACAGACAAGCTCTTTTTGGGAAGTGGGATAAATTTTCCCCACAAAGTCGGGCTGGATGGGAAGCTCTCTAAGGCCCCTATCGATTAGAACTGCCAATCTTATAATTTTGGGGCGCCCGAAATCGATGAGCTCATCGAGGGCAGCCCTTACAGTCCTTCCCGCAAAGAGAACATCGTCAACAAGAACTACCTTCTTACCGGTAATATCGAAAGGAATTCTTGTTTCCTTAACCAGAGGTTGATGTGCTATTGAATCCACGTCATCGCGATAGAGAGTGATGTCCAGAGACCCCACAGGGACTTTCTTCTTCTCAATACTCTCTATCTCCCTGGCAATCCGCTTAGCAAGATAGACTCCCCTGGTCTGAATTCCCACAATGACAAGGTCTTTTATTCCATAACTCTTCTCCACAATTTCGTGAGCCATTCTCTTTATTATCCAAAAAATTTCCTTTCCATCCATTATTACTTTCTTCTTTCGAGATACCACCATACCCTCCTTGCTTCTTATCTTTTAAAAACCTCGAATGAACTTTTGGATTTTTCTGAATTCAAATATACCATAAATAGTCTGAAAAGTCAAACTTTTCTTCCTGTAAGGCGAAAACGGGCTCAATAAATTGAGCCCCTACATATCCTACTAAATAAAAAACTCACACTTCCACAGTGTGAGTTCAACCTAAAAAATGGGGGCTGTCCATATTTTATTTATTTAGAACCTCAAGAAAAGTCTCCACAATTTTCGGATCGAATTGGGTTCCACTATTTTCTCTCAATTCTTCAATTGCTCTCTCTTTAGAATATGCTTTCCGGTATGGTCTTTCTGATAACATAGCATCAAAGGCATCAGCCACAGTCATTATCCTTGCTCCTATATCTATTTCCCCATCCTTGTAGTTGCCCGGATAGCCTCTGCCATCATATCTTTCGTGATGTTGCCTGACCATATCAATTACTCCGTCAAGGAAAACAACTAGTGGTTCCAGTATTTCAGCACCTTTAGCCGAATGTAGCTTTACTTCCTCCCATTCCTCATCGGTTAATTTATCCGACTTGAGGAGGATAAAGTCGTGCACTCCAATCTTACCAATATCGTGTAAATGGGAAGCCTGCCTGATAAGCTCTACTCGCTCAGGAGGGAGTTTCATCGCTTCAGCAATGGCCACAGCATATTTAGCCACCATCTCCGAATGTCTACTGGTGTAATGGTCACGCGCATCGATAGTAGCTGCTAAGGTGGTAATGGTGCGCATATAAAGGTCGGCTAAACTCTTGTAAAGTCTGGCATTTTCGATAACTATGGCAACCTGAGCAGCTATCTGTTTGAGCAATCGAAAGTCTTCCTGATTAAAGATTCTTCTCGACTTCTTATTGTTGACATTGAGGACTCCTATGACCTTATCCCTTATGCCCAAAGGAACACTCATTAAAGATTTATTATAATACTTCTCATCATTCCTCTTAGCAAAGCGAATATCTTTCTCGATGTTTCTCACCAAAATTGGCCTGTTATGTTTTACTACCCAGCCCGAAATCTTATCTCCCACCCCAAGTTCTGCCTCCTTCACAATTTTTTGCTCCAATCCCTTGGCACATTCAATTGACAACTTCCCAGTCTTATCATTTATTAAGAGGATAGAGCATATGTTCACATTCAGAATCGAACCCACCCTTTCCACCACCAGCTTTAAAACTTCATCCAGCTTCAACTTGGTGGAAACATCTCTTTCTATCATGTAGAGAAAAGATAGTGCCTTCGTCTTCTGCCTTACTTTTCTTGACAACTCTTTCCTGAGTTGCATTAACCTACTGTTGGTCTTGACCAACTCCGAGGTCTTCTCCTCCAACTCTTTTCCCAGTTCTCTCATTCTTTTAACTATATCTTCATTATTCCCCATCACTTGCTCCTTATAAAAATTGTTCCTAGGAGAACTATCTCACATTAAAAATAGAAAGCCGAATTACCAAATTTTATGACCTTCGGTAAGCCGGCTAAAATCCACATTCTTAAACTCATGGCTCCTCTTCAGGAAAACCAGATACTTGCCAGCAGGGAAGTCAACTTTTCTTCAAATGAGTTTCACTCTTCTTAGTAGTTTATATCCAAAATGTATCATTTGTGTAAAAAAGTTGTAAACTCCTTGTAAATTTTTCCTGGGCTATACTATAGCCTCCTCTGTCTCCTTATCAAAAATATGAATTTTATCCATATCAAAGACCATTTCTATATCCTGGTTAACTTTTGCTTTATTGTGGGAACCAACGCGGGCAATAAAATTACTCTTGCCAGTGGTCAAATGTAACAGTATCTCAGAACCCATAGGCTCGACAACCTCCACAGTAGCGGAAATAGTGTTATCCCTTGTGGCTCCCGTAGAATAGAGCTTATCATAAATATCTTCTGGTCGGATACCAAAGATTACTTCTTTATCCACGTAGGGTTCGAGGGCATCTTCCATCCTCTTATTGACTTTTACCTCATAGCTTCCTTCATCTATATATATTCCGGCCTCTTTTCTTATTACCCGACATTCCATAAAGTTCATTGGAGGCGTGCCGATGAACCCGGCCACAAACTTGTTTACAGGCTGGTCATAGAGAGTGATCGGGCCTGCCACTTGATAAATAACACCATCCTTCAATACCGCTATCTTATCTCCCATCGTCATAGCCTCTACCTGGTCGTGAGTCACATAGATCATAGTAGCTTGCAACCGATCGTGAAGCTTGCTGAGTTCTGTTCTCATCTGAACTCTCATTTTTGCGTCCAAATTACTTAAGGGTTCGTCGAATAAGAAGACCTTTGGTTTGCGAACAATTGCCCTCCCCACTGCTACCCTCTGCCTCTCTCCACCAGAGAGTGCTTTGGGCCTTCTATTTAGAAGAGACCTAATGCCCAAAATCTCTGCCGCCTCTTCTACCCTCTTCTGTATCTCTTCCTTGGGATAGCGCCTCAATTTTAGTGCAAAGGCCATGTTTTCATAGGCAGTCATATGGGGGTAGAGAGCATAGTTCTGGAACACCATAGCAATATCCCTGTCTTTAGGAGGGATGTCATTGACCAATTTATCATTAATATAGATTTCTCCTTCAGTAACTTCTTCCAGGCCAGCTATCATGCGTAGTGTAGTCGATTTACCACACCCTGAGGGTCCAACTAAAACACAGAATTCTTTATCAGCAATTTCCAAATTGATATCCTTGGCGCCAATAACGCCTCCAGGATATACCTTTGTCGCCTTCCTTAAAACAACTCGCGCCATCTACCACCTCCTGTGCAAAACTGGAGTCCTTGCGAAAGCAAGGTTTGATTTTATCGGCCGCCCTTTCGGGCGGACTCCAAACCTTTCTTAGAAATTGAAATCTATCAAGTCTCTATCTATTACGATTGTCTCCTCTCTGCTTCTACCCATAGAGACCAGGGAGATTTTTGCCTGAGCCAGGCTTTCTATCTTCCTTAAATATCTCTTTGCATTTGTCGGTAGCGAATCAAATTTTTGAATCCCCTTAGTCTTCTCCTTCCACCCTTTTAACTCTATGTAAACTGGTTTACAATCTCTGAAAATTTCTCTACTAGTGGGAAATTCTCTGATCAATCTTCCCCGGTAGCGATATGCTACACAAATTTTTAAAGGGTCGATCCCATCCAGAACATCCAGCTTGGTCAAGGCCAAACTCTCTAGACCATTCACCCTCACTGCATGTCGGACAATGGAGGCGTCAAACCAGCCACAGCGTCGAGGCCGACCTGTAGTTGCTCCAAACTCTTTTCCCCTCTCCTGCAATAGTCTACCTATCTCATTGGTCAACTCAGTGGGAAATGGTCCCTCACCTACCCTGGTAGTATATGCCTTGACCACTCCTAAAACTCGGTCAACCTGAGTAGGGCCTATACCTATACCCACGCAGGCTCCACCAGCCACCGGATTGGAAGAGGTAACATAAGGATAAGTTCCATAATCAACGTCCAATAGCGTCCCCTGAGCACTCTCCAGGATAACATTCTTTCCTTGAGAAATTATCCGGTTAATCATTATCGCTGAATCTACAACGAGGGCTTTAATTAGGGATAGCTGCTTTTTCCGTTTTTCCAGAATTTCTCGTCTCAACTCAGAGAGTTTACAGACTTTCCTCAGAAGAGGCGCCTTCTCTCTCAGGTTCCTCTCCAATAGTTCCCTGAATAGGTGTAGGGAAAGGAAATCGGCCATTCTTATGCCCACTCTCGCCACTTTATCAGCGTAGGCTGGCCCAATTCCCTTTCGGGTGGTTCCGATTCTCCGCTTACCCTCCTGGATTTCCCTCAGCTGGTCCATCCAGCAATGGTATGGCAGAATAATATGGCAGGCGTCGCTGACGAAGAGCCTGCCTTTTACTTTTATTCCTTTTCTTTCAAGAAAGAGGATCTCTTCTACAAGCGCTTGGGGATCTACTACAACTCCACTTCCAATAATACATTTCTTCCCCGGCTCGAGAATTCCTGCTGGAACCAAGTGGAGGATGAATTCCTGGCCATTAAAGACAACGGTATGTCCCGCATTGTTTCCACCCTGGTAGCGAATAATATAATCAGCCTTCTCTGAGAGAAGATGGACAACTTTACCTTTGCCTTCGTCGCCCCATTGAGTACCTACCACAACTAAAGTAGCCATATTTTTATCTTCTCTCCAGTTTTAGCCGTTTAAAGATTCTATCCACATATCTCAAGTAATATTTGAGATTGAAGCAGACATCAATGTCTCTGTTTGTAAGATATTTCTCCACTTCCCTGTCCTTCTTCAGAAACTCACGATATTCGCTACCTTCCTTCCAGGCTCTCATAGCATTTCTTTGAGTCAACTCATATGCCTTCTCTCGAGAAAGTCCCTTCTTTACCAGCTCCAGAAGAACTCTCTGGGAGAAAATGGTATTTTTGCTTTTCTCCAGATTCTTCTTCATATTATCAGGATATACTATGAGCCTCTTCACAAGTTCTTCAAACTTCTGCAACATATAATCCAGGAGAATTGTGCTATCAGGAATAATAATTCTTTCCACAGATGAATGTGTAATGTCTCTTTCGTGCCATAGAGCTATGTTCTCTAAGGAGGCTACCGCATTGGAGCGAACAACCCGCGCCAGCCCGCAAATTCTCTCGCAAGTTATGGGGTTCCTTTTGTGAGGCATTGCTGAAGAGCCTTTCTGGGTAGGACTGAAATATTCTTCCACCTCCAGAATCTCAGTACGCTGGAGGTTACGGATTTCCAGGGCAAATTTCTCCAGTGACCCGGCTACCAGCGCCAACATGGAAAGGTATTCGGCATGGCGATCTCTCTGAATTATCTGTGTGGAAATGGGGGCTGGCTTCAAGGAGAATTTTTTGCAGACATAGAGTTCCACTTTAGGATTCACATGGGCATAAGTTCCCACTGCGCCTGAGATCTTTCCTACACCAATCACTTCCCTTGCTCGCCTGAATCTCTCTAAGTTTCTCAAGGTCTCCTGATACCAGAGCGCCAACTTCAACCCAAAAGTAGTCGGCTCAGCATGGACCCCATGGGTTCTGCCTATCATTATAGTATTCTTATGTTCTATGGCTCTCTTCTTCAAAGTTCGGGAAAGTTTCTCTACATCTGCAATTAAAATATCTATAGCCTCAACCATCTGGACAGCCAGTGCGGTGTCCAGGATATCGGAAGAGGTCAATCCCAGATGAATATATCTTCCTTCTTTACCTACGCTCTCACTCAATGAAGATAGAAAGGCAATCACATCGTGATGCGCTTTGCTCTCCACTTCTCCAATCCTCGCCAGGCTAAAGCGTGCTTTTCTCTTAATCTTAGTGAGTGCACTCCTGGGAATCTCTCCCAGATTACTCAAAGCTTCGCAAACAGCCAGCTCAATCTCCATCATTATCCTGAACCTGTTCTCCTCAGTCCAGATTTTACCCATTTCAGGAAGTGTATATCGGGGAATCAATTTATCCTCCTTCCTCCCTTTCGGGAGGACTCCAAACTCCAAATTCCAAAATCCAATTACCCATTACCCATTATTTTAAGCGGCAGAGCTCCACTTTTGCCTCTTTAAATAGTTCCTGTGCCATCTCATCAGGATACTCACCCTTAAAAATAGCCCGGGTTACCCCGGACTGAATGATCATCTTGGCGCAGAGGACACAGGGTTGATGCGTACAGTATATGACAGCATTCTTTATATTTGCACCGTTAGCAGCAGCAAATAGCAAGGCATTCTGTTCAGCATGGAGCCCCCGGCACAACTCCTGCATCTGCCCGGATGGAACGTTCTTCTTCTCCCGTATACATCCTATCTCTTCACAATGGGGCAGCCCAGTCAAAGTGCCATTATATCCTGTGGCAAGAATCCTCTTGTCCCGCACAATGATTGCTCCCACTTTCCTCCTGAGACACGTGGAGCGTTTAGCCACAGTCTCGGCAATTTCCATAAAATATTCATCCCATGATGGCCGTCTCATCTTCCTCCCCTTTTCGTCACCCTGAAGGGCGACCACAAGGGTCGCCCCTACACGGTCGCTCTGCAGCTACATCTACTATACGCAGGCTAAAGCCTGCGACTACCTCTAAACACCCGGGGATGAAGGGAGAGTTTGCAGGGGCTTCAATTCCGCCAGGTTTCGCCCCAGCTCTGGCGGAATTAGAGCGAGGTTCTAACCGAGCGACCCCGAAAAATATCCCTTCATCCCCATTATTCAATGTCTGAAATGGCGCATCTTAGTGAATACCATAGCAATCTCATACTCATTACAAGCAGCAATTGACTCCTTGTCCTTCAAGGAACCTCCCGGCTGAATAATTGCCGTAACTCCAGAGGCAAAAGCCAAATCCACAGAGTCGCGAAAAGGAAAGAAAGCATCTGAAGCGAGAACTATAACTCCCTCATATTTCTTCCCAAACTGCTCTTCCATCTTCCTTACCGCAATTTTTACAGCATCAACACGAGACATCTGACCAGCTCCAATTCCCAGCGTGCGGTCTTCACTTGCCAGAACAATGGCATTCGACTTAACGTGCTTACAAACCTTCCAGGCAAACTTGAGACCTTTCAATTCCCCTTTGGTTGGCTTCCTTTCCGTAACTACTTCCAAACCGTCGCCAAAAAGTTTCCAATCCTTCGTCTGAACTAATAGCCCACCTGAAACTCTCCTGTAATCGAGTTCCTGAGAAGACAATTTTCTCCCATCTGACAACTTTAGCAGTCGGATGTCTTTTTTTACTTTTAGAAGTTTAACTGCCTCATCCTCAAAATCTAGCGCAATTACTGCCTCAACAAAGGTCTTCCCAATCTCTTTTGCTATCATCCTATCCACTTTCCGATTGAACCCCACAATGCTCCCAAATGCACTAACCGGGTCGCATTCGCGAGCTTTCTTATAAGCCTCAAGGAGCTCTTCACCAGTTGCCACACCACAGGGGTTATTATGCTTAATAATCACTGCTACTGGCTGTTCAAATTCTCCGGCTATATTGAATGCTGCATCTAAATCGATAATATTATTAAAAGAAAGCTCCTTGCCTCCCAGCTGCTCTATATCTGCCACCCCTTGAGCTTTTCCTTTAACTATTGATTCTCTATAGAATGCAGCACTTTGATGGGGATTCTCTCCATACCTCAAATCTTTGACTTTCTCCAGGAGGAGTTGAAATAAATCCGGAAAAAGAGGAGGAGATGACTGGGAAGCGAGAAAATACTGGTGGATAAGATAGTTATATCTCGATAGATGTTGGAAGACATCTGTGGCTAACCTTAGAGAGGTCTCCTCGCTTACCGCACCCCGGCTCTTTCTCATCTCTTCCAAAACAGAACTATACTGCTTCGGGTCACAAATTGGCACAACCCACTTATAATTTTTGGCTGCCGACCTTAACATAGCTGGGCCACCGATGTCAATATTCTCAATAGCCTCCCCTTTAGTGACACCCTCCCTGGCAACTGTAGCCTCGAAAGGATAAAGATTGACTGCCACCATATCGATTAATTCTATATTATGCTTCTCTATATCTCTCATATGTTTAGGATTATCCCTGAGGGCAAGCAAAGCGCCATGAACTTTAGGATGCAAACTCTTCACCCTTCCCTCCAGTATCTCAGGAAAACCTGTATAATCTGAAACTGAGCGAATGGAGATTCCTGCTTCTTCTAACATCTTAGCAGTTCCTCCAGTAGAGATAATCTCAATTCCCAAATCCTTCAGACCACGGGCAAACTCTACAACTCCTGTCTTATCATAGACACTAATAAGAGCTCTCTTAACTTGCGGCATAACCTCTCCTTTAACAGTGTCGCTCCTACATTGGCGCGGAGCTATTGCTCCGCTACTTCTACAAAAATTCGTTATACTCTCCGTAACTCTTTAATTCTTCTAAGTATGGGACAGACCTCGCACCAATTCTGGTAATGGAAATGCTCGCTATAAGATTAGCAA
>Ga0315282_10001709_pt1 | contig 41044 bp, 36 predicted proteins | sample YL17G07_20_MG_FD_203693 | JGI IMG/M metagenome (GOLD analysis project Ga0315282, IMG submission 203693) | Sediment microbial communities from Yellowstone Lake, YNP, Wyoming, USA - YL17G07_20 | ecosystem: Environmental > Aquatic > Freshwater > Lake > Sediment | place: USA: Wyoming | collected...
GAGAAGGCATGTCGTATGGCTTCCCCTGCGAGCAGCTTCGCCGTCACAACCGGTCCCTGTCCCACCGTTGCGCCACGGGTACGACCCCACGCCGCTGCTCACCCTCCGTTAGACACGCGGAGGGGGCGGAGGTTTCGCGCCGGGCCTTAGATCACGGTGATGGCCGGCACGACGAAGGCGCGGAGCCCGTGGCCCTCCTTCGCCCGCAGCGCGCGCAGGTCGGCCACGAGACGGGCAATGGTGGCCGGCTCGGCGATGGCCACGATCATCCGGTTCTCGCGGTCGGCCACGTAGCTCGTCTCGGTCTCCATCTCCACCGAGCGGGCGCCGATGACGCCGTCAATGCGGGTGTAGCGGGGGATAACCATGCCGCGCTCGATGATGTCGCGGATGCGACGCTCGAAGAGCACGTCGTAGACGATGAAGAGCGTTTCCATGGAGGCGCCTCTTCTCGGGCAGGGAGGGGATGTCCTGCCAAGGTCCGCTCAGGCCAGCAGTTCGCCCTCCGCGGCGCGTTGGGGGATGACCGTCTCCACTTTCCCGATCCGATCACTCGGACCCTCCCACCGCATCCGCACGTACTGCGCGGTGAGCCCGGTGAGGAGGCCCTGGCGGTCACGCTCTTCACACAGCACCGACACCGGCCTCCCGACCCAGGCCTCGGCCGCGGCTTGCTCCAGGTGCGCGGCGAGGGCCAACATCCGCTCTGTGCGCGCGGTCTTCACGGCCGGGGGAAGGTCGGCGAGGCACGCGGCGGGGGTTCCGGAGCGTGGGGAATAGGGGAAGACGTGCACGCGGCTGAAGCGCTGGCCCTCGACGAAGGAGAGGGTGCGGGCGAACTGCTCTTCCGTCTCTCCAGGGAAGCCGACCATGATGTCAGTCGTGATGGCGGCGTCGGGCCAGAAGGCGCGCACGGCCGCGACCAGGCGGGCGAAGTCCTCCGCGCGGTAGCTGCGGCCCATGGCCTGAAGCACCGCGCTATCGCCGGACTGGAGGGGCAGGTGAAGGTGATGGCAGAGCGTCGGATGATCGGCCAGCTCCGCGAGCAGCGCGGCGGTCACGTCCATGGGCTCAATGGAACTCAGGCGAAGGCGTGGGGGACCGATTGAGCGGAGTGCCCGCAGGAGGGCAGCGAGCGAGGTGCTTGCCCCGTCGCCGTAGCGACCCAACCTGATGCCGCAGAGGACGACTTCCTGAACGCCGCCCTCGGCCAGGCGGCGCAGTTCAGCGAGGGCGTCGGCGAGCGGCTTGCTGACCATGGGGCCGCGGGCGTCGGGGACGGCGCAGTAGGCGCAGCGGTGGTCGCAGCCGTCCTGGACCTTGACGAAGGCGCGGGTGCGGGACAGGGAAGAGGGAAGAGGGAAGGGGGAAGAGGGAGGAACCAGGGAGGCGAGGAGGTCGGGGAGGGTGGGCTCCTGGGTGCCGGGGACAACGGCGGTGACGCCGGGGAGGGCGGCCGCCTCGGGGGAGCGCTGGGCGAGGCAGCCGGTGACGATCAAGGTGGCCTCCGGGTGCTCCCGGGCGAGGCGGCGGATGAGCTTGCGGGCCTTGGCGTCTGCGGTGGCGGTGACGGTGCAGGTGTTGACGACGTAAGCGTCGGCCGGCTGGCTCCGGCCGGCAAGCACGTAGCCGCGGGCGGCCAGGGCGCGCGCGAGTTCCCCGGCGTCACACTGGTTGACCTTGCAGCCGAGGGTGAGGATACGGACGCGGACGGGAGCGGAAATGGGGTCCACGCAGGTATGATACCCGAGGAGGGGGGACGGAGGAAGGCCGTCCGTCAGGGGCCAGGGTTCAGGGTTCAGGGAGGGACCGGCCCGGGCTCACTGAGGGGAGCGGTGCTCAGGGGCATGACGCGATGACGCAACATGACGCAATATCACGGGATTCCGAACCTTTTCCAGAACCGCTTCGGGGAGCCACGAGTGGGGGAAGTTACTGTCACCCTCCGGCGGGACGGCCCAGGTTGCCCTGTGAGGGGCGTAGGACGGGTTCCGGGCGGGGCCATGTCGCATCATGTCGCATAAAAGGCGTTTCCCGGAAACTCTTGGGAGCGGACGAGTGACAAGGGATAGGTTGCGAGCGCCGGGGCGCTACATCATCTTCTGGGCGAGCCAGTGCCAGTAGTGGCCGATCCAGTCGTGGAGCAGGAACTGGACGCGGCCGATGAAGAGGGAGAGGCGGGCCATGACGGTGTTGCCGAACATGGCGCCGAAGGCGATCATGAGGAACCAGCGGCCGAGGGAACCGGAGCGGCTGAGGACCCGACCAGGCTTCGTTTCCGGGCGCACGGAGAAGAAGAAGTAGCTCAGAACGGTCAGCAGGACGATCACAAAGAGCCAGTTGTGAAGGATGACATTGGGCCAGGCCACACTCGGGGTGGCCCGCAAGGGCTTGAAAGAGGAGGTGACCTGGGGCCAGAGGAGAGGGTAGAGGCCTCGGAAAGACTGGCCGGCGGCCGTGCCGATGAACAGGCCCATGGCGAGGCGGGCGAGCCACGAGAGGCGGCGGCTGTAGATGAAGTAGAAAAGGAAGCCGACAACCGGCGCGAAGATCCAGTACCACTGACCGTCGGTCACGATAGGTGACCACCACTTTGGCAGCAGGTTCTCGGTCCAGGTGATGGCGAGCAGATAGCCGAGGCTCAGCCCCACGAAGATGTGCTCGCAGAGGCGGGAGACCGGGTTCTCCCGGTAGAGGACGCTGTACACCCCCAGGGTGGCCAGAGCCGTGGCCCAGATCACGACGATGTGGGGGTTGAAGGCCATCACTAGCGGTTCCCCCTTCGCGACAGCAAGTAGCCCAGGTTGCCGACGACAACGAGCAGCAGGATGAGGAGGTGGGCCCAGGACTGGACGTCCATGATCCGCATTGCCCGGTCTGGCCGACCTTCCAGATTCTCCAGTTCGGCTGCGCCCTTCGCCCCGACCAGCATCCCCTGGAGTTGCTTTGAGTCGAGGTAGGAGTAGTAGCCCGGGGCCATGACGGCCGTGATGGCGTTGGCGAGGGGCGTGCCGGATACCCCCTGGAAGAACTGAATCCAGTACTCGGTCATAGCCGAGCCGCTGATCTCGATGACCAGGCCGATGTCGCGAGCATCGTGGACCTGGGCCATCATGGGGATCTTGCCCACCGGGGTTCCTGCAGAATCCGACTTGACGGTTCCCGGGATGTTCTTGGTCAGGCCAATGATGACGTTGCTGGTACCGACCTTGTACCCCCAGTTGCACCAGTCCAGGCCACGGGTCGCATTGTATTCCTTTGCGACCGCGACCGCGCGGGCGTCGGCCAGCTTTACGCCGGCGGGTGAAACCAGATTCAGAATGGCGAACTTCTTCTTCCCGCTGAGGATGGCGCGCATGATGGCAGTGGTTTGCGGTCCGGTCTCCGCCTCGGTGCTCGCGTCCCAATCCGCGCTGAGGATGATGAGCTTGTCGGCCGGTGCGGCGCGGATGGCATCGTAGACGCCCTTGCTGCTGGGGCTCGGGCTCATCTCGAATCGTATCGGGAACACCAGTTGCCAGATGACCACCACGGCAAGGAGGAGGTAGATGTAGGCGCGCGGGATCTGCTCGAGTCTCTGCCAGAAGCCGGTGGAGGGCGTTTCACTCATGGCTGGCCTGCGCTCTCTGCGGAGCTTGGCTCACCGGAAGCTTCGGGCTGCTGGGAGAAGAACGTGCCTCGTTCCAGGCTGAGCCACACGCGCAGCGACATGGCTAGCGCGCCGACCGCAACTCCGAAGAGGATGCCGCGCTGTGCCGGCGCGTTCCACCAGGCCATGATCCACTCGCCGAATCGCTCCAAGCGGAAGAAGCTCAGGAACGCGAACGGGCCGGACTGGGGGAGGCCGTGGGTGAGCCAGGAGCCGAGAGGCACCTGGCCCAACATGACGAGGAAGGCGGCGACCATCATCAAGGCAGCCTCCGCCGAGCGGATGCGAAAGGCGCGGTAGGCGGCGGAGGCGATATAGAAGGCGAGCAGGGAGAAGGTAGCGGAGATGAGCGGTTGGTAGATGCCGGTGAAAAGGACCTCGTTCATCGCCTTAGAGAAGGGAAGGACGCCGGCCGGCATCTTGGGCGGCGTCTCGGTGTAGAAATCCAGCAGCGCAAAGGCGAACATTGCGATCATCGCGACGAAGAAGGCGAGGCTGTTGAACCAGCCCGCCCGCCGGCGCAGAAGCGTGCGGCCGTGCAATTGCACCAGGCTGTGGACGCCCAGCCCGACGGTGAAGGAACCGACGACCATGAGGACGATGACGGCCGGTTCAATCCAGGGGGTAAGGAAGTTAGCGGGCGCGCCCTCGGTGTTGGGGATCCTTGCGGGAAGGCGGCGAGCGAAGTGGTAGGCGACAATGGCGACGGCGATGCCGATAGGCACGAGGGCCAGGGAGGCCTTTCCGCGGAGAGAATCCCACAGCTTGGTGGAGAAGACCATGCCGGCAACGGCCAGGGCAGCTCCGACGAGGACCCCGAGCCACAGTACCAACGAACCCGGATGGGCCGGCCACAGCCACCGATCGCTGACCGGGAGGAAGTATTCAAGGGTGAAGAACAGCCCCCCGAGAAACGTAACCAGGACGATCAGCGCGCGTCGCCCGCGCGTCTTCAGTACTGTGTTGGCGAGCACGAGAAGCAGAATGCTCGCGGCCAGGCCCCCCACGATGCGCCACACCAGCGCGCGGCCGTGAGCTGGAGCGAAGAGGGCCGCCAGGGGCAAGGAGAGAGGCCACATCGCTAGACTCCCAGGAGGGTGAAGAGCTTCGCAAGCCAGTGGGGCTGCGCGTGTCCGGCCAGGACGGTGACCGTGCCGATGCCGAGCAGGATCAACGCGATGAGCAGTGCCTTGACCGCGTCCTGTCCCGCCAGGCTGCCGGTGAGGGTGGGCTCGCGGGTCAGGTAGGCACTGGCCGCGTAATACTCGTCGCCGATGACGACGTAGTCGCAGGTGGCGATGAAGAAGGGAATCTGGGTGGGGTCGGGACACCCGGCGACCTGGAGCGCCCCGAAGGCGCGGCCGTTCTCGGTGAGGATGAGGGCCTCGGCAAAGAAGGCGCCGAAGTAGAAGTTGGTGGCGGTCTGCTCGCGGGCCATGATCCCGACGGAGCCGAGGGCGTAGGCGAACTGGTCGCCCGACACGAAGCGAACATCCTCCGCCCGGTACAGGGCCTGCCTTCCGACAGAGGTATAGGCCTCGCGCACGGATTCCTCGGCCACCGGCAAGAGGGTCGGGTCGGCCGTGCCGACGATGATTCGGGTCGCCTGCTGCGCGGCGAAGCGGACCAGGTAGGTAAGAATGGAGAGGGCCTGCAAGGTCGTGATATCTATGCTGCCCAGCCCGGGGGAGAAGTAGATCGGCCGCCCCATCTCGGTGGCGCGCCCGACGGCCTCCTCCATGGCGGAGAGGCCGGGGATCCGTCGGACGAACATGCTGCGACCTCGCTGTGCGAGGAGGACGCTCGCCACGATCGCGGCGCTCATGACCGCGAACAGCAGCGTCAGCAGCCAGTTGGCGTGGTCGAACTTACCCACTGGCTTGCCCCCGCGTGCTGAGCTCCTGCATCCGGTCTAGCAGTGCATCAACCGCCTTGGGATCGTCGAGGATCTCCGCCGCTCCTTCGACATCGGCGAGTGGCAGGACCACCCCGAGGAAGGGACGGAGGAAGTAGGCGCCCTGGCTGAAGAGGAATCCCAGAGGGCGGTTCAGCTCGAGGAAGAGGACGGCCGGGGTCTCGAGGCGGCGCGCGACGATGGCCCTCGCAAGCTTTTCGACCACGGCCTGCTTGCGCGCTTCCCGGGCGGCCTGCTCCTCGTCCCTGTCGGGGCGAGCGCGGAAGCGGCCGAACCAGTTACTGATCGCCTCCACCCGTCTTGTCCGCCTCTTGCCGATAGTGGGCGATGGCCGCCATCACTTCGGGTTCGTTCTCCCCAAACCACAGATATATGCCACGATACGCTTCCAGTCGCGAAGGCCGGAGAAGGGGGCTGAGCTTCACCCCGAGGGGGTCGCGCCGCACCTGCCGCACGTCCTTCCAGGACATCCGCCGCCGGAGGAGCAGGCCGGCCGCCTCGATCCCTGCCCGGCTGAGCCGGTAGCGCACCGGCAGGAGATAGTCGCTGATGCTGGCCAGCAGCAGGAACAGGGTGAGGATACCCGCGAGGGAACTGCGAAAACCCAGGGCCGCGGCGAGCGCGCCGGCAAGGACGACGGCGACCGCGCCGGCCGCCCGCTGGGGCGCGCGGCGGGCGAGGTGCACGGTCCAGACGAGCGCGTCTTCGGTCACAGGCCCAGCTCGCCGCTGATCTCCTGCATGGCGCGCACGGCGATGTCGGTGAACTCGTCGAGGGTGAGCCCGAGTTCGGGGGCGCAGGCAGCGATCTGCTCGCGATTCGCGCCGCGGGCGAAGCCCTTCTCCTTGAAGCGGTTGAGAACGAAGGCGGCGTCAATGACGGCCAGCTTCTTCTCGGGGCGGATGAGGGCGGCGGCGACGATGAGGCCGGTGAGGGGATCGGTGCACCAGAGGGCCTTGTCGAGGGCGGATTCCCGGGGCGCCTTGTCGGCATGGGCGAGGACCGCGTGCACCACCTCCCCATCCACGCCGGCCTCCTCCAACACTCTGGCGCCGGGGAGCCCATGCACATCGGGTGCGTCGAGGGTCTGGTCGTAGTCCACGTCGTGCAGCAGGCCCGCCAGCCGCCAGCGCGCGACGTCACCGCCCAATCGTGCGGCCAGCGCGCCCAACACGGCCTCGCAGGCGAGGCAGTGTTTGATGAGGTTCTTGGTTTTGACGTGGGATCGGAGGAGGGTCAGGGCTTGTTCGCGTTCCATAGGGCGCTCCGTGGGTCGATCAGTGTGACTCCTTCGGCGCTGCCGGGCCGAAGCCTCCCCGTCACGGCACAGACGACACGCGCCTGTCGCCCACCCAGACGCGTTCCGGGCCAGCGGCCGGCGGCTAGGGTAGGGTGTCCCCTTACGCCGTCCGGCCGGCGCGATTGCTCAGAGGAATCGCGTGATGAACAGTTGGTGCGCTGCTGCGGAGAAGTAGCACATCTTCTCGTTAGGCGGTCGGATCACACTCCGTGGATCGGTGCTACAGTGCGGTCCCCGGCTCTCGGCGGGGCAGCCGGGACAGCCGGCGTAGGGGCACGCCAGCGTGCCACCCTCCACGACCCAGCGGCTGAGCGCGCTGAGAATGCGGACGAGATTCCTCGCTTGCTGAACGCCGGGCGGCGGCTCGGCGCACAGAACGGTGATGCGCATGTCGTTGGTAATGATGACGGGATGGCCGATGCTGGCGACGAGGGTGCAGAGGTGCTCCCCGGCGTAGGTCGGCACGGCAAGGCACAGGGGATCTCGATCACGACACTGGAGAGCCCCCTTTGCGCTCACATGCATGAGGTGGCTCCAGGATGGCTGCGGCCCCTTGTGACTGTCCGGAGTCTGGGAGATCACCTGGTCCAAGGTGGCCGTGATGTCGTGCATATCGCGCCGACAGTCGCTATCGTAGACGGGGGTGAGGGCCCTCGCCAGTTCGTCGCTGGATGCCGGACTGGAAAGGTCCCTCAGCGCCCGCAACGCGCGGGTGAATGTACTCCCTGGAGTGCGTGAGCAGAGCGCGAGGTCACACGTGCACTTCGTTGCCAGAAGAACGCTGTCTTCAGGCCATCCGGGGGCAGCCGATCGGCAAGCCTGGTAAGCAGCTATGTAGTGCCACGCCCCCGCATGTGTCTTCGCCTCCAGGTCTTCGAGGGAGCCTAGCGTCAGTGCCTTAGCCGCGACAGCCATCCCCTCGGCGAGCACAAGCCGCCGGATCGGAACGCCAACACGATTCCCGTGCGCCCCTGTCGCAACGAGATGGATCTCGCCGGATTTCTGGTATGCGGGCAGTCCACCCACCTGCGCAGTGGCAGGAGCTGGGTCGGTATACGTGCTATTCTCCCATTGCCTCCGTTGGCGTACTCTGTCCACCGCGGCCACCGTCTTGCGCACTGACTCAGGCGCGGTCCCGGCCGCGACCCAGTCCCTCAGAGGCACGTGAACCGGGATTCCCAGGTCCTCAAGGTACTGGATGCCCGCGTGCAATTCTGAGGTGATGTGCAGTAGGTCACCGACGCCGAAGTAGGTGGAGACGGCCTGCACGTAGTGCGCGTACTCATGACTCAGGACAGGCACATGCTCGTGAAACTGGTCCTGAGTCGCGTTGATCCAGATGCATACCCCGTCGAGCTCGTACCCACCATAGGCATTGGGATTCATGCCGGGAGGCACGTCTCTAAGATCGTCGTCCATGATCGCTCCTTAGCTCTCGGTGTGCTGGCTGCAGACAGCGGCCAATGCCACATGCGCGGCTGTAGCATCCCACTGCAAGGCCACTGCCGGACTTCACCACGCCGGCGGCGACGATGTCGGCGGGATTCGGGCGCAGCACGCTGTGCCCCTGCATGCTCCTTCGGCGCAGCCGGGGCGAAGCCTCCCCGCGGCGGGACAGGCCAGGCGCCCCTGTCCCTCACCCGGACACACACTGCGGGTCGGGTGCGACCGGCAAGGGTAGGCTGCCTGCAGAAGGGAGAACGTGGATGGCCATAAAGCTGAGAGAAACCACACGGAAGCGTATTGCTGAACCGGACGAAGTGCGAGAGGCGGAACGGACGCGCGTGGAGATCCTCCGCCTGGGAGACGTCACGCTGGCGAGGGTCATCCTGGAGCCGGGATGGCACTGGGCCGAGCACGTGAAGCCGATCGTCGGCACGGAGAGCTGCGAGATCGAGCACCTGAACTACGTGCTCTCGGGCCGGCTGCGGGGCAAGCTGAACACCGGGGAGGAATTCCTCCTGGAGCCCGGTGACTTCATCTACGTCGCCCCCGGGCACGACGCCTGGGTGGTGGGCGACGAACCCGTGGTGATGCTGGACATCATCGGTGGGGAGCAGTACGGCAAGGCCGCGAAGGAGGAACGGAAGGCCGCGTAGGACGAGACGGGGAAAACGCTCGCCGCCTCAGGGGCACAGCATGCTGTGCCCCTACACGTCCTCCCCGAACACCTCCGCGCAGAACTTGTAGATGGCGGCCCCGCGCCGCCATGCGTCCCGCGGCAGGCCGGCTTTGACGCAGGTGTGATCCAGGAACTCCTCCCGATCCCAGCCCCACTCCGCGGGCACTTGCGGCAGGAGCAGCCCGCGGCAGCGCCCCTGCTCCACGATCAGGCCGTGGAGGCCGACCTCGATCTCGGAGCAGTCGGCCACGGCCTCGGCGGGGGTGAGCACGGAGATCTCGAGGTGGAGGTCGGGCACTTCCGCGGGCCGGACGGGCGAGAAGCGGGGATCGCCGAGGGCCGCCTCCCGCGCCATCTCGGCCACGGTCTGTATCAGCGGGGTCTCGGCCTGCACCATCCCGATGCAGCCGCGCAGCTCGTCGTGCTTGCGGAGAGTAACGAAGGCGGCGGCCGGCTGCTGGAGGGCAGGGTCGTCGCTGGCGGGTCCGTAGTCCCGGTCATTGACGGCCGCGACGAGCGCCTCGCGCGCGACTCGCAGCAGCGTTCGCTTCTGCTCGGGGGTCAGCATGCCCGGCGCCTCGTGAGAATAGGGTGCGTCACTGTGATTCCTCCACCATGCGCTGGAATTCCTCCTCCGTCAGGACCGGCACGCCGAGTGACTGGGCCTTGGCGTACTTCGATCCCGGGTCCTCCCCCACCACCACGAAGTCAGTGCTCTTGCTGACGCTGGAGGAGGGGCGTCCGCCCAGGGACTTCACCAGCTTCTCCGCCTCCGCCCGGGGCAAGGAGAGCGCGCCGGTGAACACCACACTCTTACCCGCAAACGGGCTCGCGGCCACGGCCGCGGCGCGGGCTTCGGGCACCTCGGGCTCGACCCCGGCGCGCGTCAGCTTGCGCAGCAGCTGGGAGGTCTGCTCCTGGCGGAAGAAGACGGCCACCGACTGGGCGATGGTGGGGCCGATCTCCGGCACCTCGGTCAGCTCTTCCTCCGAGGCCGCGGCGAGCGCCTTTAGCGAACGGAAATGCTCGGCGAGCACCTCGGCGACGTGGTCGCCCACGTGGCGGATACCCAGCCCGTAGACAAGACGGGCGAGGGGCCGGCGCTTGGTGCCGGCGACGGAATCGAGCACGTTCTGCGCGGACTTCTGGCCCATCCGCTCGAGGTCCATCAGTTGCTGGTGGGTGAGGAAGTAGAGGTCGGCCGGGTCGCGGATCAGCTCGCGGTCGAGCAGTTGCGTGATGAGGGCCGGGCCGACGCCGTCCGCGTCCATCGCGCCGCGGGAGAAGAAGTGCAGGAGGCGCTGCGCCTGCTGGGCCGGGCAGGCGATGCCGGTGCACCGCCGCACGGCCTCGCCCTCGGGGCGGACCGCGTCCGAGCCGCACACCGGGCACGTCTCCGGCATCTCGAACGGCTTTGCTCCCTTTGGGCGCTTCCTCAGCACCACGCTCACCACTTCCGGGATCACCTCGCCGGCCTTGCGCACCACGACGGTGTCGCCGGCGCGCACGTCCTTGCGCGCCACCTCGTCTTCGTTGTGGAGCACGGCGTTGCTGACCGTGGAGCCGGAGATCTCCACCGGGTCCATCACGGCCACGGGAGTGAGCGCCCCGGTGCGGCCCACGGAGACGAAGATGCTGCGCACGACCGTGGTCTGCTCCTCCGCGGGGAACTTATAGGCGATGGCCCAGCGAGGGCTGCGGGAGACCTGCCCCAGTTCCTCCTGCAGCGCGAGGGAGTTGACTTTCACCACCACGCCATCGGTGCCGTAGTCCAGCGCGCGATGCCGCTCCTGCCACTCGAGGCAGAAGGTCACGGCCTCCTCGATCCCCTGGGCCACGTGGTGCTGCGGGCTGGCGCGGAAGCCGATCTTTCGGAGATACTCGAGCGTTCCACTGTGCAGCCGGAAGGCGCGCCCCTCGACCGCGCCGATGCCGTAGGCGATCATGTTCAGGCGGCGGCCGGCGGTGATGCTCGGGTCGAGCTGGCGCACGGAGCCGGCGGCCGCGTTGCGCGGATTGGCGAAGAGGGGGAGGCCCTGCTCCGCCCGCTCCTCATTGAGGCGCGCGAACTCCCGCCGGTCGAGGAAGACTTCGCCCCGCACCTCGAGCAGGCGCGGCGGATCGGCGCCGAGCAGGCGGAGGGGTATGGCGCGAATGGTGCGGAGGTTGTTGGTGACGTCCTCGCCGCTGAAGCCGTCGCCGCGGGTGGCGGCCGTCCGCAGGCGCCCGCCTTCATACGTCAGCGAGACCGCGAGCCCGTCCACCTTCAGCTCGCAGACATAGTCGATTGGTTCCTCCGGCGGCAACCCCACGTGCCGCTTCAGACGCTCGTCGAAGTCGCGCAGTTCCTGTGCGTCGAACGCGTTTCCGAGGCTGAGCATCGGGACGCGGTGCTGCACCGTCTGGAACGCGGCCGAGGGCTGGGCGCCGACGCGCTGGGTGGGCGAATCCGGCGTGACCAGGTCCGGGTAGCGCGCCTCGAGGTCCAGCAACTCCCGCATGAGCTTGTCGTACTCGGCGTCGCTGATCTCCGGCTGGTCGAGTACGTAGTAGCGGTAGTTGTGGTAGTTGAGTTGCGCGCGGAGTTCTTTGGCCCGGCGCTTCGCGGGCGCAGGCGCGGTCTCGGCCACGGCGCACCCTCCATCGTGGGAGTATCCTCCCTTTTCCGCCGGGGAGGGGGAAGTCCTGTCGGCGCCAGGGGTCAGGGGTCAGGGTCCAGGAGAAGGCGCCGGCCGGCAACAGGCCGTGTCTGCGTCTGCCGGAAAAGTTCATAGACATGCGTCAATAGTACAATGAAGGCTTCAGCCTTCCGTGCTACCCTAGGGGCACCATCTCAGTATCAGGAGGGAGTGCTGTGAGGCATTACTGGCGTACCGCAGTCCTGCTGTTACTCCTGGTAGTTCTCCTCTCCCCGTGCGCCTTCGCCCGCGACATCTTCATCGCGACGAACGGCAACGACGAGAACACGGGCGACATCTCGAGTCCGTACGCCACGCTGCACAAGGCGGCGGAAGTGGCGGTGGCAGGGGACAACATCTACCTGCGCGCCGGCACCTACAATCAGTATCTCTACTGGGACTTCGGCGGCAACGGCGCCTCCGGGGCCTACATCACCATCCAGGCCTACGACGGAGACCTGACCGCAACCCTCACCAACACGGAAGAAACGCTCAGCCTCTCGGCCCGCACCTACATCAAGGTGATCGGGCTGGAGGTGAAGACCGGCAGCAACGTGGTGCACGTGCACAACGGCTCCCACCACATCTGCATCCAGCGGTGCAAGATCCACGACGGGGGGAACGAAGCCGACTGCGTGAAGGCGAACCAGGCGGATTACGTATTCGTGGAGGACTGCGAGATCTACACCCCCGGGATCCGCTACAGCGGGGGCTGGCAGGAGGGCATAGACTACCTGGACGTGGACTACGGCGCGATGCGGCGCAACTACATCCACGACTTCGGGAACATGGCCTTCTACGCGAAGGGCGGATGCGAGAACGTGGTGATCGAGGGCAACGTCGTGGTGAACCAGCAAAGCCCGGACTGGGATCCCGCGGTGGGCTTCGGCGGCCAGGTGGACCCGCAGTACATGGACGGGGCCACCTACCAATCGTACAACCTGGTGATGCGCAACAACATCATCCGCAGCGCCCCCGGCGGCGCGGTAGGCACTTACGACTGCTACCACGGCTACTTCTACAACAACCTCATCCACAACGCGGGCGGGATGAACGGCAGCACGGAGAATGAGGTCGTGCAGCAGCGGATGAGCTGCCTCTGCCTGGATGGCAGCGCGCCGCCCGATGGCCAGACGACGGGGTTCTACTTCTTCAACAACGTCATCCTGGACACGCGGGGCACCATGCCGACGGTATTCGGCAACCGGAGCGGCACCTACTCCGACTGGCAGCACGGCAACAACAACTACTACAACAACGGCAACGCCATTCCCAGCGGCGGCATGTTCAACCCGAACACGGAGTCCGGGGCGACCATCGGCAACCCCAACCTGGCGAATCCGACCGGCACCGCGACCACGTGGGCGGGATGGAAGGACCGCTACCGGATCACCGCGAGCAGCACGCTGCTGATTGATCACGGCAACAGTAACGCCGGAAGCTCCCCCTATCCGGCGGTCACGACGGACATGGACGGCAACGCCCGCCCGCAGGGGTCGGGCTATGATATCGGGCCGTTCGAGTACACCAGCGGCGGGGGCAGTCCGCCGGTGGCCAACTTCAGCGGGAACCCGACGTCGGGGGCGGCGCCCCTGACGGTGGCCTTCACCGACTCCTCCACCAACACGCCGACCTCCTGGTCGTGGACGTTCGGGGACAGCGGCACGAGCACCGCGCAGAACCCGAGCCACCAGTACACCAGCACGGGAGGCTTCACGGTGGCGCTGACGGCGACGAACGCGTATGGCAACAACACCAACACGAAGAACAACTACATCACCGTGGGGAGCGCGCCGGTGGCGAACTTCTCCGGGACGCCCACCACGGGCACCGCGCCGCTGGCCGTGACTTTCACCGACTCTTCGACGAACAGCCCGACGGCGTGGTCGTGGAGCTTCGGGGACGCAAGCACCTCGACCGCCCAGAACCCGAGCCACACCTATGGCAACGCGGGCAACTACACGGTGGCGCTGACGGCGACCAACGCCTACGGCAACAACACGAACACGAAGAACAACTACATCACCGTGACAGGCAGTGGCGGCATCCCCACGTTCGTCGCCGCGGGGGCCGTGGCCTCCAACGCGGCGGCGATCACGCCCGCGCTGCCGGCGGGAATCGCGACGAACGACATCCTGCTGCTGTTCCTGGAGACGGCGAATCAGGCCATCTCCATCTCGAATCAGAACGGCGGGACCTGGGCCGCGGTGGCCAACTCTCCGCAGAGCGTCGGCACGGCTGGAGGCTCCAACGGGACTCGCCTCACGGTCTTCTGGTCCCGGTACAACGGAACGCAGGGCGCGCCGACCACGAGCGACTCCGGCAATCACCAACTGGGTCGGATCATCGCCCTCCGCGGCGCGGCCACTTCGGGCGATCCGTGGGACGTGACCGCGGGCGGCACGGAGTCCACGGTTGACACCAGCGGGGCCATTCCCGGGGCGACCACCACGGTAGCCAACACCCTGGTGGTGGCGGCGATTGCCACCTCGCTGCCGGACGCAAGCGGCACGGCCAACTTCTCGGCCTGGACGAACAGCAATCTGAGCAGCGTCGCCGAGCGGACGGACAACACGGTGACGGCGGGCAACGGCGGCGGGCTGGGACTGGCCACCGGCGGGAAGGCGACGGCCGGGGCCTACGGCAACACGGCCGTCACGTGTGCGACCGCCTCGACCAAGGCGATGCTGAGTATCGCGCTCAAGCCCGCGGGCGGCGGTGGGGGCAGCGCCCCGGTAGCGAACTTCACCGGCACGCCCACGTCGGGCGCGGCGCCGCTGTCGGTGACCTTCACGGACAGCTCGACCAACAGCCCGACCGCGTGGTCGTGGAACTTCGGGGACAGCAGTACCTCGACGGTGCAGAACCCGAGCCATACCTACTCCAGCACGGGGAGCTTCACCGTCGCGCTGACGGCGACGAACGCTTACGGGAACAACACCAATACGAAGAACAACTACATCGCCGTCGGCAACGCCCCGGTCGCCAACTTCTCCGGCACGCCCACCTCGGGCGCGGCGCCGCTGTCGGTGACCTTCACGGACAGCTCGACCAACAGCCCGACCGCGTGGTCGTGGAACTTCGGGGACAGCAGTACCTCGACGGTGCAGAACCCGAGCCACAGCTACGCGGCCGGCACCTACACGGTGACGCTGACGGCCACCAATGCCTACGGCTCAGATGGGGAAACGAAGACCAACTACATCACCGCGACCGGGGGAGGCTCGCAGGTGTACGTGTATCCCAGCAGCGTCACCTCCACCCACAACGTCACCACCATCTCCGGGTCGCTCAGCGACACGCAGACCGACAACAACGTCTATCACGTGGTGCGATGTGATACCAGCAGCCACCAGTACTCGCAGTTCTACCACTGGACCACCAGCTACACCCCGTCTCAGGTGAACAAGATCACCGTGGAGTGGCAGTGGCACGGGAGCCGCAGCGACACGCCGGCGTACAGCGTGCTGTTCATGAAGGCGACCAGCGGCTATACGCAGATCTTGGACGGCATGCTCTCGCCCACCTCGGACTACACCTTCAGTTGGGAGACGACGGCCGTCTCGACCTACCTCAAGACCGACGGCACCATGGAAGTGCAGATGTGCGGGTGCAACCAGAACAGCAACAACTACGACACCTATAACGATCTGGTGCGCATCACGTTCCACCTGAACTAGCCGTTCGCGACGCGTCCCGGCGGGGAGGGGAGATGGCTCTCCTCCCCGCCGGCGCGGCAGGACCTGGCCGCGCGCCTACTGAATAGGACCCCACCCTTCTCAGGAGCCTGATGCCATGCCTGACCGCGCCTCCTTCGTCGCCGCACAACCCGTCTGGCCCGCCGGGCGCGAGCGGGAGATGAACCTTGCCGTCGGTTTCCGCGCGGTAGTCGAGGGAAGGCAACAGGGCCTGGTGACTCTGCGCGTTACCGCGTGCAGCGTATACCGCGCCACGGTGAATGGCGAGTTCGCCGGGTATGGCCCGGCGCGGGCCGCGCACGGCTGGTTCCGCGTGGACGAGTGGAATCTGACGCCCTACCTGCGCCCGGGCCGGAACGTGGTTGCGCTCGAAGTGGCGGCCTACAACGCGGCCTCCTACTACTATGTAGATCACCCCGCGTTCGTCCAGGCGGAAGTGGTGGCGGGCGAGCGCGTCCTCGCCGCCACCGGGGAGGGCGGTGATTTCACCGCGCTGCCGCTGACATACCGGGTGAAGAAAGTGGCGCGCTACAGCTTCCAGCGCCCCTTCAGCGAGGCCTACCACCTTTCGCCGGGCGACCTGGACTGGCGCCAGGCGGCCGAGTATCGGGTCGCGCACCCCGCGCCCCTCGCGCTCCAGCCCGCGCCGCGCGAGCTCCTCCCCCGGGGCGTGCCGCTTCCGGAGTGCCGCGTCGTGGCCGCGGTGGCACAGGTGGCCAGGGGGCGGCGCATCAATCCCGATCCCGGAGCGGAAATACTCGGCTCCCAGGTCGAGCTGCTTCGCGGCAGCTTCACCCCTGACACCACGCCCAGCGTGGAGGGCTATCTCGAGGCAGAACTGACGGAGAAGCCGTGGCTCGAGTTGCAGACGGTGCGCTTCTCGACCGAGGCGAAGCGAAAGCCGGCCGCGGCGCAGGCGCTAGACGAGGGCGAGCATCGCATCTTCGATTTCGGGAAGAACTACACCGGCTTCGTCCGCCTGCGCGTGCAGTGCGCGCGTCCGGTGCGGCTGTTCCTGTCCTTCGATGAACTGCTCACGGAGGGGGACGTCAACTTCCTTCGCCTGGGATGCGCCAACGTAGTGGCCTACACCCTCGCGCCCGGCGCGTACGACCTGGAAGGCTTCGAGGCCTACACCCTTCGCTATCTCAAGGTGATCGCGGTGGAGGGGGCTTGCGAGATCGGGGTGCCGGAGCTGCGCACCTACGCCGGCTCGCACGCGGAGCGCGGGCGGTTCGCCTGTTCCGACCACCGTCTCGAGCGACTCTTCGAGGCGGGGCGGGAGACCTATCGGCAGAACGCGGTGGACCTCTTCACCGACTGCCCCAGCCGGGAGCGCGCGGGGTGGCTGTGCGACAGCTTCTTCACCGCCCGGGTGGCCGCCGACCTCACCGGCGAAACCGCGGTCGAGCGCAACTTCCTCGAGAACTACCTGCTGCCGGACCACTTCCCCGACCTGCCCGAGGGCATGCTCCCGATGTGCTATCCGGCCGACCATACGAACGGTAACTTCATTCCCAACTGGGCGATGTGGTTTGTGGTGCAGCTCGAGGAGTACCTGGCCCGCAGCGGCGATCGAGAGATGGTAGAGGCACTCCGGCCGAGAGTGCTCGCGCTGCTGGAGTATCTGAAGCAGTTCCGCAACGACGACGGCCTGCTGGAGAAGCTGCCGCGGTGGGTGTTCATCGAGTGGTCGAAGTCGAACGACTTCGTGCAAGATGTGAGCTACCCCAGCAACATGCTCTACGCCGGGACGCTCGACGTGGCCGGCCGGCTCTACGGCCTGGCCGATCTGAGGTCAGAGGCTGAAGCCGTGCGCGAGAAGATCCGGGAGCGCTCCTTCGACGGCGAGTTCTTCGTAGACAACGCGGTGCGTCAGGGGGACGGGCGCCTGGTGGAGACGCGGAACCGGACGGAGTCCTGCCAGTACTACGCGTTCTTCTTCGACGTGGCGACGCGGGAGAAGCACCCCGAGCTGTGGCGCAAGCTGGTGGAGGAGTTCGGGCCGAAGCGGGCCGAACGGGGCCTGCACCCGGAGATCCACCCCGCCAACTCCTTCATCGGCAACATGCTCCGCGTGGAGATCCTCTCCCGGGCCGGCCTGGCGCAGCAGATCCTCGACGAGTCGGTGGATTACCTCATGTACATGGCCGAGCGCACCGGGACGCTGTGGGAGTTCGCGGAGGACATCGCGAGCTGCAACCACGGTTTCGCCTCCCACATCTGCCACACGCTGTACCGCGATATCCTCGGGGTAGCACAGCTCGACCGGGTGGACAAGCGGGTAGTGCTGCGTTTCCCCTCGCTGAGGCTGAAGTGGTGCGAGGGCGCGCTGCCGGTGCCGGAGGGCGAGGTCGCGATTCGCTGGGAGAGGGACGCGGCCGGAACGGTCACCTACACCGTGGAGGCGCCGGAGGGATATCGGTACGTGGTGGAGTGAGCGGGAGGCGGGCGGGTCTACGCCGCCGTCCGCGCGCGTGGGGCCTTGCGGAGGAGGCGCGGCGAAACGGCGTCGCGGCGGGTCCTCCCGCGGTCTGAACCTATGACGATTCGGAGGCGCTGGTTGCGGCGGAAGGCGGCCTCGATCTGATAGTGCCAAGAAGACGCGACCTCGGCCCAGGAGTCATTCTCGGACGCTCTGCTCGGAATTGGCACACCCGTGCGGACCATTGTCGCCTCCTGGTACGACGTAGTACAGACGCTTGTAGGTTCGGGACGAGTATGCCACCTGGGACGGCAGGTTAGCGTCTGGAGATCGAACATGGCGGCGGAGGCGCAGGGGCGTGTCGCGTTGATTGAACAAGCGATCGTGCCGTGCGAGACCGGTGTGGGGCAGTGGTGCCCTTTGCGGAGGGTGCGGAAGGAGGGCCGATCGGGAAGCGCTAGAGCTTCCGCACCCGCAGGTGGCGGAAGCGGTAGACGGCGCCGGGGCCGCGATAGTCGCTCCCCAAGGCCAGATCCGCGCCGGAGGACCGGCCGTGGGGCACGACCCGCACGACAGGATGTACCAACTTCCCGTCAATGTATACCGCGAGCGCGGCATCCCACGACTTCACTCGGAACTGCACCTTCTGTCCCACCGGCACCGGTATCCGTGCTACGACCGACTCCGGCGCGCTGTCTACCAGAGTCACCTGGCCCTCGGTGCGGGAGATCACGACACGCGCGCCCCGCGTTCTGCCATGGTCCCGCCAGGAGTTCACCACGATGCTCGCCCTGCCCGCGTTCCGACAGGGAACGGTCACGTATTCGATCTCGCCCTCCAGCTCCACTCGCTCCCCGAGCCCCGGCTTCAGGAGGAGGAGGCCGTCCGGGCCGGTGGTGCCGCGCAGGGCGCCGTCCGGCTCCCGCTCCCACTGCCCGCGGTTCTGTCGGTAGGCCCGGGCGCCGGGCCCGATGATCAAGTCCGCCCATTCCCCGCGCGCGTAGCGCGCCGTTGCCTCGATATCGGCCAACTGATACCGAAGGTAGGCGTCGGCATACGCGTTCCGATCCAGGCGCAGCGCGGCCTGGTATTGGTCACGGGCCTTGCCGTCGTCGGCGCGGCGACGCTGGTCGCCCTCGGCGACCAGCTTGGCCGCCGGCCCGGTGCGAGCGTAGGTCTGTGCGCGCGCCTTCGACAAGTCGGCACCGAACGCATAGTCCGTGAACGCCGCCGGCTGGGCGCGCGCTCCCAGGGCATCGAAGGCCTGGCGGGCCTCCCGATAGTGTTGCGTGCGCCACGCGAGGGCCGCCAGGAGCGTTTGGTAGTAGTCACGCTCCTCCGGCATGCTGGCGGCCTGAAGGTAGGCGTCGCACATCTGCTTGCCTCGTTGGTAGAGGTCGGGCGTGTCGTAGTCGTTCAGGGCCGCGGCCTCGCCGAGCGCGCGCAGGTACCACCGCGGCACCTGCGTGTCGAATCGCCCCGTGTCGAGGCAGGCCTGGGCGAGCTGCACGACCTGCTTCTCCCCTGACCAGCCCCGGTTGCGAAGCGCACGCACGAAGCTCTCGTAGGCCGGCTCATAGTCCAACTGCGCGGAAACCGCCCGCGTGAACCAGAGCCGCGCGGCCAGTCCCGCGTTCACGCCGCCTATCTCGGCGGCCACCTCGATCATCGCGGCCGGGGCTTCGGGAAACTCCGGGTGCCGCTTCCACGCGCGGGTAAGCTGGCTCTGCGCCGCGGTAAGCTCGGACTGGAGCTTCCACGCCTGCCTGAAACCTTCGGGGTAGTCTCTCTCCGGCCCGAGCACCTGCCACGCGCGCGCGGCCTGCGTCCATCCCCCAGTCACGTTGGTCACGTACTCCGGCGTTCGGGAGTTGGGCTTGAGCGCCTGATACACGCCCCCGGGGGAGTAGCTCTCCAGGGAATCCCAGCACGTGACGAGCAGCTCGAGGAAGCACTGTGGATCGCGCCCTTGGTCACGGACCTCGCCGCCGGCCTGACCGATCCAGGACCTGGTCAAGGCGAACCATCGGTCCGCCTCGGAGACCCTCCCGTCCTCCAGGCAAAGCTGCCCCAGCCGCTGCGGCGCGAGGAAGGCGAACGTGCGCGGGTAGGCTTGCTGCTCGAACCCCTTGACCGCGCGCACCAGAAAGGCCTCGGCCTGCGCCGGCCGGCCCGCGTCTTGGAGGGCCGCGCCGTAGCAGAACAGCACCATCGGGTCAGTGCAGCCGCGATCCACCAGCGCCTTGCCCTCGGCCAGCAGTTGCGCCGACCCGGGAGCGCCCGGCTGGGAGGACAAGACGCGTGCGTTCTCCTCCAGATAGCGCGTCGCCTCCGCGTCCCAGGCCGGGCTCCGGACGCCCACCCGTTGGTAGGGCTCCACCATCGCGCGGCGCGTGAAGTCGAGCAGATCGGCGTGGAAGCGGCGAGAGGTGTAGGAGTCGGGCTTGGCCGGAATGGTCAGCGGCGGCGGGTTGGTCAGACTGCGCACCTGCGCGGATATCATCCTCGCCGCCACCACCACCAAGACGGCGATGACTACCAGGAAGCCGAGGCAACCTGCGACAACGAGCCTCACGATGTACTTGCGGGGAATGCCTTGCATGAGCCCCTCGTAGGCAGCGTGCCCGCAGGACTCTTCTGCCCAGGGCTGCGTTCCCCTGCAGGCGCGGGGCCGTCGGTCAGAGCTTCTCCAGTTTCGCGTACTGGGGGTCGAGCTTCTTGATGCCCCGCTTGGGGAAGGCGACCGTGAGGACCAGGTCGTCCCCGGTCCCGGAGACCTGGACGATCATCCCGTCGCCGAAGGTGGCGTGGCGCACCCGCTCGCCCGCACGGAAGGGGGCGTCCTCCTGATCGCCGAGGAGACCGGCGAGCAACTGCTGGGCCTGCGGGGAGCGGCGCATGTCGGCCTCGGCCCAGGTCACCGGGCGCGGCGAGGTGGGGCCGTAGAACTCGAGCAACTCATCGGGGATGTCCTCGAGGAACCGGGAGAGCAGCGTGTGGTTGGTGCTCCCGAAGAGCGTGCGCAGCTCGGCCGAGCTGAGGTAAACGCGCTCCTTCGCGCGGGTGATGGCGACGTAGGCCAGCCGCCGCTCCTCCTCCAGCTCCATGGGGTTGTCGCTCATCGCGGCACGGGCGATCGGGAACAGGCCCTCCTCCATCCCGGCGACGAAGACCACGGGGAACTCCAGGCCCTTCGCGCTGTGGATGGTCATCAGCGGCACGGCCTCCTCCCCCTCCGCGAGCGAGTCCGCGCTGGTGAACAAGGCCACGCCCTCCAGGAACCCGCCGAGATCGGCGGCCTCTTCCCCCGACTCGTACTCCCGCGTCGCGGAGAGCAGTTCCTGCAGGTTCTCCAGGCGGGTGCGCGCCTGGACCGTGCGCTCCTCCGTCAAGGCCTGGCGGTAGCCGGATTCCTCGATCACCGCCTCGGTGAGCGCGGTCACCGACGCGGTCTGCGCCTTCTCCCGGAGCGCGTCCATCAGCTTCACGAACCGCCCCACTGCCTGCTTGGCGCGCGTGTCCAGTCCCGGCAGCGCCTCCGCCTGGCGGGCCAGCTCCAGCAGCGGCAGGTTTCGTTCCCGCGCGGCCAGCTCCAGCCGCCCCACGGTGGTCCCCCCGATGCCCCGGGTCGGGACGTTGATGATCCGCTTCACGCTGACGCTGTCGTTGGGGTTGTGCAGCACTCGCAGGTAGGCGAGCAGGTCCTTCACTTCCGCCCGGTCGTAGAACCGGACGCCACCGACGATGCGGTGGGGGATGCCGCGGGAGACGAACACCGTCTCGAAGACGCGGGACTGCGCGTTGACGCGGTAGAGCAGGGCGAAGTCGGAGTAGGGCCGCTTCTCCCGCGCGTGCAGGTCCTCGATCACGTCGGCGACGAAGAAGGCCTCGCCGTGCTCGTCGCCCGCGCGGTGGACGACGATCTTCTCCCCCTCGGGGGCCTCGCTCCACAGGCGCTTCTCCCGGCGGGTGCGGTTGTGGCGGATCACTTCCCACGCGGCCCGCAGGATGGTGTTGGTGGAACGGTAGTTCTGCTCCAGCTTCACCACCCGCGCCTCCGGGTAGTCCTCGTCGAAGCGCATGATGATGCGCATGTCCGCGCCCCGCCATCCGTAGATGGCCTGGTCGTCGTCGCCCACGACGCACAGGTTGCGTTCCCGCTCCGCCAGCCTGGCAATCAAGCGGTACTGCGCGAAGTTGATGTCCTGGTACTCGTCCACGAGAATGTGGCGGAAGCGGTTCTGGTAGCGCGCCAGCGTCTCCGGCGAGTCCTCGAAGAGCTGCACCGTGTGCATAATGAGGTCGTCGAAATCGCACGCGCGGTTCTCTCGCAGCCGCTCCTGATAGAGCCCGTAGATGCGGGCGACGATTTCGTGGTAGTAGCCCTTGCCCCGCCAGTTGAAGTAGTCCCGCGGCCCGATCAACTCGTTCTTCGCGTTGCTGATCTCGGTGAGCACGCGGGAGGGGACGAACTGTTCCGGGTCGAGCTGGAGATCGCGCAGCACCTCCTTGAGGAGCGTGGTCTGATCGCTCTCGTCGAAGACGACGAAGTTGTTCGGCACCCCTATCAGGTCGCCGTGAATCCGCAAGATGCGCGCACAGATGGCGTGGAAGGTGCCAACCCACATCTCCCGGCAGCGGGCGGTGCCCACCAGCCGGCACATGCGGGTCTTCATCTCCTCCGCCGCCTTGTTGGTGAAGGTGACCGCGAGGAGGTTGTACGGCGGCACCCCCAGCTCGCGCACCAGGAACGCGCACCGGTGCGTCAGCACGCGGGTCTTGCCGCTCCCCGCTCCCGCGAAGATGAGCAGCGGCCCCGTGCCATGGAGCACGGCCTCCTTCTGGCGGTCATTGAGGCCGTGCAGAACCGGCGACTCGGTGTTGAGGGGTTGGTCGTTCATGGCCCTTGCGTGCGACGCGAATGGTGAGGCACGACACTATAGCATACCCGCGGCAGCGCGGGAAGTGTGGCCGACAAGACTCAGCGACCGGCCGGCAGAGTGCGCTGCCACACGTCGAAGTCCTCCATCCGGGTCGCCAGACGGTACTGCGTGGTGAGCACCTCGGTGAACTCTGGGAAGACGCCCATGGCCAGATAGCTGTAGGAATCGCCGCGCCACCCGGTCGCCCAGGGCTGCGCGTCGTTGTGCACCACCAAAATGAACTCGGGCGGCCTGTGGCGGAGGTCCGCCAGTGCCCGCTGCTTCACCTCCGGTCCCGACCACGGCGCGAGCAGCGGGATGATGTAGGTGTACCGGCTCGCCGGAGCCCGATCGGCGAGGAAGTACACCAGTGGCTCCAGGCCCCACACGAAGACCGGCGCCTCCCGCCCCGTGTGCTCCCGAACGTAGTCGGCCGTCGCGAGGTCGGCCGAGAGGGAGAAGTACCCGCCCGGCGTGGTGAACTGGGCCGCGTACTCCTTCGCCGAGGTCTTCCCGCTCACGTACCGAAGCGGCCAGTGGAACTGTGCGAGCCACGCGGAGGTGAGCAACGACCCCACGACCAGGCCCGCGGCGGCCGCGACCCAGCGCGCCCGCCTCAGGCCGATCTTGCGGCCGATCCCCTCCAGCACGGCCCACATGCCCTGCCCGGCCAGCAGCCCCACCGGCGGAAGCACGGGCAGCCAGTGGTAGGCGTAGTACTTGCCCTGGACGATCACACCGGCGAGCATCACGACCGCCCACGTCGGCGCCAGCCACCAGTGCCGCGGCCGCCGCCAAGCGAGGTCGGCCAGCCCGATCACGGCCATCGCCCCGATGAGCGGCAGGACCGCGTATTGCCCTCCGAAGAGGAAGCGCAGCGCGTGCCCGAACGGGTCGGGCGCCTGAATCTCGCCGTAGGCGCGGTTCCAAACGAACACGGCCTCGATCAGGCCCCGCAACGCGCCCGCGCGCCACAAGGCCACGGCCACCGCGCCGAGCAGCAGCGCGCAACCGGCAAGCGCGGCGATCGCCCGCGTCACGCGCGGGCGCGGCTCGTCCTCTCTGGCTGCGGCCGCCAGCGCGAGCGGCACCAGCAGTAGCCCCGCCACCGTGAACTTGAAGGTCATCGCGACGCCCACCAGGGCGCCGCTCGCCAGGGCGAGCGCGGGCTTGCGCCGCGCCTCGGCAACGAGTGCCAGAAGAGCAGCCGCGACCAGCGGCAGCGAAGCGAAGCCGTCACACTGCGCGGTGTGCCAGAAGTCGAACCCGAGCGCGTAGAACACCAGGAACGCGCCCGCGCCGATGACCCCCGCCTCCTTAGAGAGAAGACGCTTACCGACCAGATAGAGCAGCAGCGCGGTGGCCAGCGTCCACAGCAGGTCGAGGAGGCGGATGCTCAACATGCTCCGCCCGAAGAGGTGGAAGGCGGCCCAGAACAGGTAGTCCACGCCCGGGGGCTTGTTGTCCCAGATGTCCCGGTAGGGAATCCGGCCGTGCGAGATGCCGTCCGCGGCCGTGGCGAAGACGCCGTGATCGCTGCCGAACGGGTAGGCCAACATGGGGGCGAGCAGCACCACGGCCAGCACGACCAGCAGCGCGGTCGCCACGCGCGACCCCCGCGCCCGCCTCGGCACCGCGAAGGCCTGGAGCACCTCTCGCCTCTTCGCCTTCAGCACTGCGGAGCAGTGCGACTCGCCTTCAGCACTGCGACGCAGTGCGACTCGCCTCTTCGTCCGTCCCCTACTCACCGTCCCAGCCATTCTCTCCCACCAGCGGCACGAAGGCCACCGCCCCGAAGTTCTCCTCCGAGGTGCGGCCCTCTCGCTTCGTCACCCGCACCAGCGACTGGCCGTACCGGCTCCCCAGCGGCAGCACCAACCGGCCCGGGTCGGCCAGTTGTGTCAGCCACGGCCCCGCGATCTTCGGCGCCGCCGCCGTCACCAGGATCGCGTCATAGGGCGCGCCGGGTTCGTAGCCCAGGCTGCCGTCCCCCGCGATCACCGTTATGCGCTCGTATCCCAACTCCGCCAGCAGCCGCTGCGCGCGCTCCGCCATTTCGGGGAAGCGCTCCACCGTGATCACCTCCCGGCACAGCTCGGCCAGGACGGCGGCCTGGTAGCCGGACCCGGTGCCGATCTCGAGCGCTCGTTCCTCTCCGGTGAGCCGAAGCAGCTCGCTCATCAGCGCGACTACGTAGGGCTGAGAGATGGTTTGCCCGGAGCCGATGGGGAGGGGGTAGTCGCAGTAGGCCTCTCCCCGCTGCGCGAGGCTGACGAACCGGTGGCGCGGCACCTTCTCCAGCGCGGCCAGCACGCGCTCGTCCGTCACCCGGCGCGCGCGAATCTGCTCCTCCACCATTCGTAGACGCGCTTCCTGGTAGTCCTGTTCCACCATCGCTTACGACCTGCCGGCCGGCGCCGCCGGTTCCGGGTGGCGGCCCGCCGCCTCCAGCATCGCCACGATGTTCTCCAGCTTGGTGCGCACCGTCATGCTGTGGCTCGACCCCAGGAGGAAGCCCCCGCCCGGCGCGCAGGTCTCTATCGCGTGCCCCACCTGGCGCCGAATCTCCTCCGGCGTGGAGAGCACCAGGTCGTGGTTGCTCACCCCACCCCACAGGCAGACGTCCTTGCCGAAGTCCCGCTTCAGGGAAGCGATGTCCTCGATCGGCTGGATCGCCTGGTAGACGTCAATCCCCGCCTCGATCATCAACGGCAGGATCAGGCGAAGATTGCCGCAGGAGTGGCAGAGGAGGAACATATCGTTTGCGTGCGCCACCTCGCACACGTGTCGCAGGGCCGGGGAGTATACCCGCTTGAAGGTCGCCGGCGACATGAACGGGCCGAGGTTGTGCCCGTAGTCATCCCCGAGGATGATGGCATCGAACCCCAGCCTCTTGAAGAAGGGGATGCGCTTCGCGAAGTCCTGATAGCCGGCGAGCCGGTCCTCCGCGAACTGGTCGGGATCCTCGGCCAACGCCCACATTTCCCGCTCGGTCCCTTGCGCGTCCGAGATGGGCAACCGCGCGTCCCCCATCGCGGTGAAGGTGAAGTGCGTCTCCCCCAGTTCTGCCAGGACGTGTCGGATGATCTCCAGCTCCGAGGGATCGGGAGAGAACTCCCCGTCGGCCCACCGCGCCGGCTTCGGCGGCTCCCACCCCTCGCTCCCTCTCTCCAGCAGCATCAGGTCTTCAGTGAGGGCGGAGTAGCGGAACACATTGCCGTGCCGGTCCCGCCACGTCTCCTCGTCCACGCGCTCCGGCGCCTCGTAGACAATCCCGCTGGGCCACGTCAGATCGCAGCACACCAGGTCCAGGTCGAGGCGGCGGGTCACCTCCACCAGGTCCCGCGCATTCGCCGCCACCACCTCGTCCCGCCGGCCCTCCCACAGGGCCTGCGCGAGCCTCATCTTCCCCCGCAGCAGCGAGGGGCGGCCCAGCACCTGCGAGACGGGGTCGAAGTCAATGATCCATTCGCCAACGGGAACGAGGTCGGGCTCGCGGTGCTCGATCGCGGCCCGCGCGCGCGCTTTCCGGGTCACGGCACACTCCGCAGGGATGGTGCCTGATTATACCGCGTCCCTGCGCGCGGGAGTAGGGGGCGGTCCTGGACTGGCTATCCGCTACTGTTTCTCCAAGCGGCGGAGGACCAGCGCCTCTCGGTACGGCCGGTCGCCGAAGGGAACCTTGAACTCCACCGTCGTGAACGCGTAGGTCTTGCTCCCGGCCTTCCGCTGCGTGGTCTTCTCCGTGATGCGGAAGGAGGCCCCTTTGATCTCATCCGGGGTGACGGCCGATTGGGACCGCGCGCGCCCGCCCATCGCCTCCAGGCGGCGCGCCATGCTGCGGATCAGCGACCGCTGGTAGAGCGTCATCTCTGCTTGGGGAAGTCCTGCCTCGCTCCGCGCCTTGGCGAGTTGGTCTGGGGAAAGAGAGGCGTACACCTGCAGCCCCAGCTTCGCGTGGGCGGCCGTGTGCAGGGCCCCGAGGTCACCCGGGAGGTTGCAGTCGTCCATTCCCCGCTCCACCAGCGCGACTGCAAAGCCAGCCAGATCGTCGAGCGTGAACGACCCCTCTGCCTTCAGCTTCTCCCGGTAGGCCAACAGCAGCGACTCCGGCACCTCGTGTTGCGCCAGCGCCGGCCAGTCCTCCCCGTCGTGGAGTACGAGGAACGGCCCGGCCTTCTTCCACAGGTAGCGCGGCTTCCCGTTGAAGTCCTCGCCGAGGGTGTAGAGGAACTCCCACAGCGGCATCCCCTTCCGCATCGCCTCCGTCACGTTCACCCGGTAATCGCTGAAGTAGTCCGAGACGATGGTGAGGCCGGTCTGTGTCGCGAGCGATCGCAAGACGGCCGTCGCATCTGGAGAGTTGGTGCCCTCCGGGTCCGCGGGGTCTCGCTCCGCCTTCACCACCGCGAGCAGGCCCGGGTCGGTCGGAATCACCCGCGCCGTCTTCCGGTTCGCCTCCGTCCGCTCCTCCAGGTGCCGGAAGCCCTGTCGTTCGTTCTGGTTGATGATGCTCGTGGCCTCCTCCGCGGTGGCCCCCGTGGCCTTCACCATCCGATCGTAAGCGAAGCTCCCCTCATCCCTGCTGACGTAGCGCGCCGGCAGGGCCACGTCGGAAAAGTAGAACCCGCTCTCACCGATGGGGAAGTCCACCAGCAGGCGGACCCCGAACCCGAAGTCGCACCCCTCATCCGAGAACCGCACCGTGATGCGCGATCCCCGATCCTGCCAGTGCTTCAGCTCCGCCATCGCCGCCTTCGTCGCCTCCGGCGTGCCGAACCGCCGCAGCCACGTGTCCGCGGCGAACTCCGGGTGCGTCTCCAGGTACTGCGCGTACCAGGCGATCACCGCTCCCGCCGCCTGGCGCACCGCCCGCGGCGCCTGGTCGTAGACGAACTGCGCCCCCTCCTGTCGCCACATCTGCACCTGCTCGGGCGGAAGCGAGAGCATTGCCTGCATCGTGCCGCGGGTCAGCGGGTCCCGCACCGCCCGCGCCAGCATCGGGTCCGTCTTCTCCAACTCCGCCAGTTGCTCCGGCGTCATTCTCAGGGCCGCCCGGGCCTCCCGGGCACGCGCCTCCCGAGCCTCCCGCCGCTCGGCCTGGTCCTGCTCCAGCCGTTCCTCCTCCCGCCGCCTGGCCGCGGCCTCCTCCCCGGGCACCCGGTGCAGGAAGTACACGGGCTGCTCCCCGCGCACGTCCACGTCCCAGTGGCACTCCTGCAGGGCCTCGCAAAACTGCACCATGATGGACTTGAGATCGGTCCCCTGCGCAATCAGCGTGAACTTCCGCTCCCCGAGGGTCTCCCGGTCCTCCGGCGCGACCTCCAGCTTCACCCCCGTCTTCTCCGAGAGCAGCGGCAGCCCCGTCACCACCGCGCGCGCGGGAATCTCCATCCGCACCGGCTGTTCCAGCCGCCGGTCGTGCTCCGTCTGCGGCTGCCACTGCAGCCGTGTGTCCAGGTGCTGGGCGCGGGCCGCAGACGCGGCGAGGAGCGTGGGAAGAAGGAGAGCCATCAGGCAGCGGGTGCGCATCGAAACCTCCAGGTCCTGCAGATTCCCCCCCGACTATATACTACATACGCGTGAGGTCGGCCGTTCGGCTCGGCCTTTCGACCCCCGAGCTACGGATCGTCGGTCACGCTCCCCGGCGGGGCCGGGATGAGGTTGACGCCGATGGACAGGCTCCGGCCTCGCAGCCGCCATGCCAGCGTGTACTCCAGGCAGTGCGCGGTGCGAGTCGCCGCAACGAGCATGTCCCGGGTCCGCTCGTGCACGAGGTCGTAGCGTTCTACCACGCGCACGCGCCAGGCCGGGTTGACGCGGTACCGCACCTCACCCTGCAGCTCCTGCGGGATGGTCACGGTGTCGAAGTGGAACGGCGACTCGCCCCAACTCGCCCGGTTGACGTAAGAGAGCGAATACCGGTTCTCCGCGGTCGGCGCATACTGCACGGTGACCCGCGCGTAGCTGATCGTCTGCTCCGTGCCCGTCGAGTAGAGGGCCTCGCTCCCGCCCAGCGCATAGCCCACGGTGATGTGGGGCAGCAGCTCGTGGGGGGTGTCGGCGACGATCGCGCTGGCCGCGATGCGCCCCGCCCGCCCCAGCACCCGGTCCGCCTCCGAGTCCATCTCGGAGTAGTTCCCCGCGGTCACCTCCGCGGTCAGCTTGAAGCGGGGGCCGAGCGGACGCTCCCGCACCCGCTCCCCTACTTCCGGCTCCCGGTTCACCAGCACGTCCGCCGTGCTGCCGATCACCTGATTGGCTTCGACCTCCGTGTCGCCGACACTCTCCCGCCGCGCGTAGTCCAGGTACACGGCTCCCTGCCGGACTGGACGCCGCACCTCCAGCAGGCCCCGCACCCCGCGGAGCGTGGTCAGCCGCAGGTTGAGTTCGGCCGTCACCCGCGCCCCCGGCCGGCCGAAGGCGCGGTTCAGGCCGGTGAACAACCCGTCCTTGTGGCCGTAGCCGCTCGTCGGCAGCAAGACCTCCTCCTGCTGCTGCCGGCCCAGTGAAACCGAGTAGTTGGGGAGCGCGATCCGCTTCTTCCCGTGGAACCAGAGATGCCCGTGCCGGAGGGTGAGGCGGCCGGCTGTCGGGTTGCGCCCGGGCGGCGTCTCGGCCGCGGTGAGGGTGATGGTCTCGGCCGACACCGCGTAGTGCGGCTCCGCGCCCGGGCAGGTGGTGAAAGAGGCGTTGTGCGCCACCAGCAGCCGGGGCGAGAACGTGATGCGCTCGCCTCGCAGGATGACGCCCTCCTCGAAGACTCGCGCGCGGGTGATCTCGCCGCGCTGCGCGTTGAGGTTGTAGGCGAGCGTCTCTCCCTTCAGTCGCCTCGCCTCTTGGGTCAACACCACGTGTCCCGTCGCCGTCACCTCACCCGTCTTTCGATCGGCGGTCATCCGGTCCGCGCGCACGGTGAGCGCCCCCTGGGTGAGCACCGCGCGTCCGGTGGCGCACGTGAAGGTGAAGTCCGCGCTGACCTCGACGACGTCCGCAGTCACGCGAACGGGGAGCGTAGATTGCTGGCTGTGGGCAGGGGAGGGGAAGAAGAGGAGCAGCAGCCAACTGTGCCTGACCAGGCGCATCCTCTCAGAACTCGATGGAGACTGCGGTTTCTGCGACCCGTTCGCGCACCGGCGGCGCGTTGGACACGTAGTTCTGGTAATCGAGGAGCGAGTAGGTGACCTTCACCGAGGTGGAGGGGGTGACGCGATAGCCGATGCCGAGGGAGGTGAGGGTCGCGGCATCCAGGGGAAGCAGGTTACTGCCACGCCGGGCGATCTCCTCCCGCCCCAGGCTCAGCGTGAGCGCCGAGCCGATGGCATACTCGTAGGCCGTCCGCAGGCGAGAGATGGACGGATCGCTCAGGGCCGCGGTCGCGCCGCCGCCCGGGCCCAGCCTCGACACGTCGCCGGGGGTGGCCATGGCCAGCGTGTCCAGAATCTCGGGGACCTTCCCGGTGGTGGCGTAGTTCAGGGCCACTGCCCCATGCCCCAGGGGCAGCCGCCAGTCCTCCCCCTCCGTCCCCGGGCGGACGGCCGGAGCCGGGCGAAGACGAGCCAGGGCTTCCACCCGCCACTCGCGCGCGGCGGCCGGTTCGGCGAGCGACTGCAGCGCGCGAATCGCTTCCGTCGGGTCGAACCCGAGGGTGCGGAGTTCGGGCCCGAACTCCACGCCCAGGCGGATCAGGTCATGGACGGCAGCGGCGATCTCCAGCTCGGAACTCTTGGGGTTCAGGTTCAGCGCCTCCGCGGCGGCCTCCCGCACGGCCTTGGGCCCGGGCTTCCCGGTCAGAGAACGCCGCGCGCGGTCCACCTCGCTGAGGGGCTGCAAGACGGAGGTGGCGAATTCGAAACGGGTCAGCGCCGGTTTCCCAGAAAAGCTGGTGGCGGGATCGGCCGGCAGCAGGCCGAGGGAAACCAGCCGGGCGGACGTGCCGTAGCACCAGGTCCCCGCCGGCACCTCGTTGAAGGGGTCGGCCCATGCGGCCCCCGCGGCCACGCCTATCATGAGGCAGGCAATCAGGAACGACCTACAGCCCATCCTCCAGCACTCCTCCACAGCAACCACTGGAATTGTACCATAAGAGACCCCCGTTCACAAGGTCGCTTCTGCGGCGCGAGGGCCTATGGCGCACCCTTTCGACAAGGGCCTGACCTGCCGCACTCCATCCCCCAGGCGGGCCGGCGGGCAAGGCAGCCTCTCCCGTCTCACGGCGTTCGGAAGAACCGGGGCCGGAGGTGGCGAAAGGGGCCCCCGGAAACCACCGCGGCCACGGTAAGGAGGGCGGCAAGCACCGCGAGCACCACAGAAATGATCCCAAGGACCATGCCGGCCAGCGTCATCCCCCTCCCGTAGGGGTCCATCCGCCCTTCGTTCATCGCGCGCAGGTCTTGCGCCCCCATGGCCCACGCAAGAATCCCGAACACCAGGGCAACGGGGAACGCGAGGCCACAGCAGCACCCGGTAAGGCCAAGTGCCACCCCCACGATGCCGAACGTGAAGATCATTGCGCCCCGATGAGGTTGCATGGCAACTCCTACCGCGATATGGTCCGCCAGAGCGCCTTATGGTACATACGAGCTATAGCCTGGCGGCAGACCGAACTTGCGGAAGACTATCGCACAGATGATGAGGTAGATCAGCCACAGGAATCCCAGACAGAGAGAGACGATCCCGATGATCTTCCCGGCCAGGGTCGTCCCTTGCCCCGACGGGTCCATCCGTCCCTCCGCCATAGCCCGCAGGTCCTGGCTGCCGAAGACCACGGCGAGAATGCCGAAGACAGAGCCGACGCACGCGCAACAGAGCACAATCCCCAGAATGCCGAATATCAATACCATGGCGCCCCGGTGCGGCTCCATCGGAGGCCCAGGCTGCTCATACGGAGGCTGCATCTGTGCCATTCGCGTTGCCTTTCTGAGGTCACCGCCCTGACGGCCGCGGCCCCCTGGGGGTCCCTCGCTTCCCCGCCACTATACGACGGGAGGCCGATTCCTCCCTCTGCCGCAGAGAGAGTTCACCGGAAAATCGGTGGCCAGCTCTGCACCCGGATTCTCAGCAAGAGGGCAAAGGCCCCGAGGCACAGCGCCAGCGGGGTCAGGACGCCGGGCACTCCCCACCGCGGGATGGTCCACTCGGCCAGGTAGAAGCAGCCCGCCAAGATCGCCGCCGGGACGGCCAGCGCTCCGGCCACGGCCCCCACCGCCAGGCCCCCGAAGAGGCCGACCGCGATCCCGAGCAGGCCGTAGCGCGCCCCCTGCACGGCTCCCGCCACCGCCCCGACGGCCGCGCCCACGATCCCCAGGGCCTCGCAGACGACCACCAGCAGCGGCCGCAACCACGGCTCCGGCGGCGCGGCCGGGGCGGGAGGAAACTGTCCGCGGCGCGGCCCCGGCTCGGGCCCCAGTTCCACCTCGACGGACTCAGGGGCCGGCCGCGCCCTCGACTGCAGGGTCGCCCCGCCCGCGCATCCGTAGGTGGCGCAGCCGCCGTTCTCCTGCCAGCATTCCCGGTGATAGGGCAGGCCGCACCGCGTGCAGGTGACCGCGCTCTGCTCCGGGGCAATTGTCGCGCGGCAATAAGGGCAGGTCATGGCCGGGCGCAGACGAGGGTGAGATGCGAGGCAATCGGCCGGCCGAGGCGGCCCATGCACTAGCCTCCCTTGCCGCCTCCGAAAGCCTCGACCTGAGAGGCCAGGCCGGCCATGCGGAGCTTCCGCTGGCAGGCCGGGCACACCGCGGTGGGCTTGTCTTCATGGCAGAAGAGCGCGCCGCACTCGCACACCACCAGGTGGTGCGCCCGGCAGTGGGGGCAGGCGAAATCGGGGCCATACACAAAGGGCCCGCCCACGGTCAACCCGCGGCCGACGCCCGCCGCGCTCTTCCCGGGCGCCACGCGCAACCAGTAGCCCCCCTCTTTGCGCGGGCTCAGCGCGACCACGAACTCCCCCTTGCGGGAGGCGCAGTGGGCCAGCACGTGCAGCCCCGCCACCGGGGCCGGCCCCTCGAAGCCGGGAAACGCGCGGCCCTCCGCGGCCTGCGCCGCCAGCTCTTCGTCGCTGGGCAGGTCCTCGGCCTCGATCACCAGCCGCGCCGGCTGCTCCGGCGCGGCCGCGCTCTCTTCCGGCAGATCCTCCGCGCGGATCTCCACGGGCTCCGCGTCGCGTTCGGCCATCCGCGTTCTCCTGTCGAGTCTCTACTTCCAAAGGCGGCCCCTGCGTTCCTGTCTCGCCGGCGCCGCAGGCAGAGGAGTGTGGGCGCGACCACCCAGCTCTGCCGCAGGACAAGACCCGCGGCGGGACGAACCTCGTACGGGGGAAGCGCCTTCACCCGACGGTGAGGCGAGGAGGCAGATGATGGCGAAGCTGGCGATCGCGGGGGGCAATCCGGTGGCGCAGCTCGCCATGCCCGGGTGGCCGGTGCATGGGGAGGAAGAGAAACGCCGCTTGCTGAGAGTGCTGGAAAGCGGCGCCTGGTCGTGGATGGGCGAAATGGAGACGGCCTTCAACGCCGCCTGGGCGGAGTTCAACGGCGCGAAGCACTCCCTCCTTGTCGCCAACGGCACCGTCGCCCTTCAGCTCGCCTTCGAGGCCCTCGACGTGGGATGGGGAGACGAGGTCATCGTCCCCGCCTCCACCTGGCAGGCCACCGCCGCCGCCGCCCTCGACGTCAACGCGGTGCCCGTGCTGACCGACATCGAACCCGATACCTGGTGTCTCGATCCCGCCGCCGCCGAAGCCGCCATCACCTCCCGCACTCGCGCCATCGCCGTCGTTCACCTCTACGGGCGCATGGCCGACCTGGATGCTCTCACGGAGGTCGCCAACCGCCACGGGCTGGCCCTGGTGGAGGACTGCGCGCACCAGCACGGCTCTCAGTGGCGGGGGCGCGGGGCCGGCACGATCGGAGACATCGGCACCTACAGCTTCCAGCAGAGCAAGGTGATGACCGCCGGCGAGGGCGGCGCCATCCTCGTGCAGGACGATCGGCTCTTCGGCCGTCTCGACCAACTCCGCAACTGCGGCCGTTACTCGCCCCACCTCCCGGAGGCCGACCAGCGCTACCTCCAGTCCGGCAACTACCGCATCACCGAATGGCAGGCGGCCGTCCTGCTCTGCCAATTGGAGCGGCTCCCCGAGCACCTCGACCGACGGGAGGCCAGCGGCCAGCGCCTCGACGCCCTGCTCGCGCAGGCGCCGGGCGTGAAGACCCTCACCCGCCACGCGGGCGTGACCCGGCAAAGCTACTACGCCTACGGCTTTCGCTTCCTCCCCGAACAGTGGGAGGGTGTGCGGCGCGACCGCTTCCTCGCGGGGCTGAGCGCGGAAACGGGGCTGAGCTTCTGGGGCGGCTACGAACCGCTCACCCACACCTTCATCTACCAGCCGCACACCAAACGTCGCCACCGGCTCACCGAGGAGTACTGGCGGCAGATTGACCCGCGGCGCTATCGCCTCCCCGTGGTCGAGCGCTCCGCCGCGGAAGAGCGCGTGATCCTCCCCCACGAGGCCCTGCTCCTCGGCCCGGAGGCGATGGACAAGGTGGCCGAGGCGCTTCACAAGCTGCACCAGAACCAGTCCGAACTGCGCGCGGTGTCCTGATGCAGGCCGGGTTCGCACGCGTCGAGATCACGCCGCCTCCGGGCGAGCACCCGGAGATGATGGGCTTCGGCGCCTTCCTCGGCCGCACCGCGCTCGAGGTCGCCCAGCCGATCCACGTGCGCGCCAGCTACCTCGAAGGAGGCGACGCCGCGCTGCTCCTCTCCTTCGACCTGTGCGGCTTCGATGAGAAGCTGGCGGACGAGATCCGCGCGGCCGCCGCGGCCGCCGCCGGCCTCGCCCCGGAGCAGGTCATCGCCGCCTGCACCCACACCCACTCCGCGCCCTCCGTGGTGCACGTCATTGGGTGGGGCGAGTTCGATCCCGCCACCGCCGCTCGTCTTCCCGAGCAGGCCGCCCGCGCCGCCCGTGCCGCGCGGGAATCGCTCGCGCCGGTAAAGGTGTGCGCGGGAGCGGGCGAACTCGACGGCTTCTCCTACAACCGGGTGTACCGGGAGGGCGGCCCGCGCGATACTCGACTTCGCACGCTCGCCTTCCGCGCGGAGGATGGCACGCTCCGCGCCCTGTGGGCCCACTACGCCTGTCACCCGGTGGTCCTCTGCGAGGCCTGCCGGGTGATCTCGCCGGACTTCTGCGGGGTGGCGATGCAGGCGCTCGAGGCGCGGACCCCGGGCGCGGTATGCAGCTTCCTCCAGGGCCCGTGCGGGGACATTGACCCACTGTGGGCCCACCGTCCCCAAGAGCGCTCACTGGTACACCTTGCCCACGCCGCGTATCGCTTCCGCCGCGCGGTTGAGGTAGTGATGGGGAGTAGCACAGGCGTTGCCGGTGACCGCGTGCACATAGCGACCTCGCGGCTCGTGCTCCCGGTCGTGCTGTGGGACGAGCAGACCCTCCTCGCAATGCACGACCTGTCAGTCGAGTGGGGAGGCCAGCGGGGGGCGGAGATCGCGCTGCCCCTGATGCGCGAGGAGGCCGCGCGCCTGGCACAGCAGCCCTCGCCTCAGCGCGAGGTGCCGATGGGCGCGCTCGCCCTCGGCGACCACACCGTGGTCTTCCATCCCTTCGAGATGTTCACGGCCGTCGGCCGGGAGGTGGAGGCCGGGATCGGCGGCCCCGCCTGGGTCGTCGGCTACGCCAACGGCTACGAAGGTTACGCCCCCACGCGGGACCGCTTCGCCCCCCAGAGCGGCGACTACGCCGCCCACGCGCTGCCGCTGATGATGGGGCGGAATCCCTATGCTCCGAGCCTTCCCGAGCGACTGGCCGCCGGCCTCGTCGGCCTGGGTCGCGACGTGCGGTCGAGGAGCACTCGTGCCTGAGCTTCCCGAGATCCACTGCCTCGCCGAGCAGACTGTGCGAGTGATAGTCGGGCCGTGAGCGTGTAGCATCAGGTCATGGACGAAGCACACACCGCAACGGACGCACTCACCGGCTGCCTCCTCGGCACCGCGGTTGGCGACGCCCTCGGTCTGCCGCGGGAGGGTCTCCGTCGCGGCCGCGCTCTCCGCCTCTTCGGCGATGCGCCCCTGCGCCATCGGTTCCTCTTCGGTCACGGCATGATCAGCGATGACACCGACCACGCCTGCTTCGTGGCGCAAGCATTGCTCGCCGCAGAAGGCGATCCCCAGCGTTTCGCGCGTGCCCTTGCATGGCACCTCCGCTGGTGGCTCGTGGGCCTCCCCGCCGGTGTTGGCCTGGCCACCTTGAGAGGCATCATCAAGCTCTGGCTGGGATGGCCTCCCCACCGCAGCGGAGTTTTCTCCGCAGGCAATGGCCCCGCCATGCGTGCGCCGCTCATCGGCGCATACGCCGCGGAGGACGAGTCGTTGCTGCGTGACCTCGTCCGCGCGTCCACGCGACTCACCCACACCGACCCTCGCGCGGAAGAGGGCGCGCTCCTCATCGCCCTGGCTGCGCGTCACGGACGACGGCATGGTCCAGCGCCCGAGACGCCCGCCTTCCTGCTGTCCGCGGATGAGTACGTTACGGACGATGGCTTACGAAAGCACATCGAGGCTATACCCGGCCATCTTGCGCGCCGGGCCACTGCGCAGGAATTCGCCCGGGCCCTCAAGCTCGAAGACGGCGTCACCGGCTTCGTCACTCATACCGTACCTGTCGCCCTCTATTGCTGGCTTCGGTACCCCACTGACTTCCGGCGAGCGGTGGAGGAAGTGATCCTGCTCGGCGGCGACACCGACACCACGGGGGCCATTGTCGGAGGCCTCATGGGGGTCACACTCGGCGCGTCCGCGATCCCTGACGAGTGGCTCAGCGGCCTGTGGGAGTGGCCACGCTCGGTGAACTGGATGCGCCGGTTGACCGAACGGCTCGCGAGCGGGGCATCACTGCCTCTCCCTCTGCCCTGGCCAGGCCTGCTCTTGCGCAACCCTCTCTTCGCGCTCGCGGTCATCTTCCATGGCTTTCGGCGGCTGGCCCCGCCATACTGACTGCGCGGGGGAGACCATGTTGTGGCCCGAGGGAGAACGACGGAAAGGACTCTGACCATGCCCATCTCTTCCTTCACACCGTTTGAGGCGCGCCCAACCTACGAGCCGTCGGACGCGCCCGGCCTCTCCCTCCGCAAGGCGCTCGCCACCCACCTCGTCGGCCGTGCCCGAGAGGTGCAGTCGGGAGGCACGCGTGCCTGAGCTTCCCGAGATCCATTGCCTCGCCGAGCAGATGAACCACGTGCTCCCCGGTAAGACCATTGCCGCGGTTTCGGTGCGCCAGCCGAAGTGCCTGAACCTCCCGGTGCCGGAGTTCACGCGGGTCCTCGTGAAGAGGCGCGTCGGCCCGGTCACCTCCCGCGGCAAGTGGGTGTTCGTCTCGCTCCGGCCGGAGGCGCACTTCCTGCTGAACCTGGGGATGGGCGGTGAGGTGCGCTATCACGCGCCGGGCGAATCGCTTCCGGAGAAGTGGCAGGTGGCGCTGTCCTTCGCAGACAAGTCCTCGCTCTCGCTGGCTTTCTGGTGGTTCGGCTACGCGCACGCGGTCCCCGGTGGCGCGCTCGCCTCACATCACATGACGGCCTCGCTCGGACTCGATCCACTGAACGACGGCGAGTTCACCTACCCGCGGTTCAGCGATCTCCTGCGCGGCCGCAAGGGCGCCGTCAAGTCCCTTCTCCTGGACCAGACCAAGATCGCCGGAATCGGCAACGTCTACATCCAGGACATCCTGTTTCACGCCGGGCTGCACCCGCACCGGCGGATTCCGGAGATCACCGAACCGGAGCGGAAGCGCCTCTTTGCCGCCCTTCGCAAGGACCTGCGCGCCGCGATCAGACTGGGCGGCCTGGAGTACGAGCGCGATCTCTACGGCCGGCGCGGCCGCCTCAAGGACTTCCTCGTCGGCTACCGTGAGGGAAGCCCGTGTCCGACGTGTGGCACGACGGTCGAAAAGATCAAGACGGGCAGCACCGCCTCCTACATCTGCCCTCACTGCCAGACGTGAAGGAGCCTCCCATGCCCACCCCTGCCTACACCCCCTTCGAGGAGTGCCCGCCCTACGACCAGGAGGACGCGGCCGGGCTCTCCTTCCGCAAGGTGCTCGCCGAGGGAGTCGTTCCCCACCTCGACATGGGCCTGGTCACGGCCGCCGGGCCGACGCACAAGTTCCCCGCGCGCCACGACTGGGATCAGGTCTACCTCGTCTTCGGCGGCACGGGCTATGTCCACCTCGACGGCCAGAAGCTCCGCCTCGATCGCCCGGGCATCGTGCTCATCCCCCGCGGCACGGAGCACAGCATCGAGGCCGATCCCGGCGTCACCCTCCAGTACGTCTACGTCAACCACCGGCCCTGATTCAGTGTTTGCGCTGAGTCCTGTTGTAGGCGCGGAACTCGCGTGCGGCCCCCGCTAGTCCGCGCAACACCGCCGTGAGTCGCCGTATGTCATCGCGGGAATAGGGAAGCGGGTCCCCGTCACGCAGCCGCATCACTACCGCGAAGGCCGACTTGTTGGGGACAACCCACCCGTGCGCCTCTGCTTCAGCCCTCACTGTCGGCGGCACCCGCTGGGTCTTGTCAAAGCTCACGAATACGGAACTGGGAAGACCTTGGTCATTTAGCAGCCGCTCGAAGCTCTCTACGGAGTCCATCAGTGCCACGCCCCGGGTGATGCCCGCCCCGCCCATCACGCTCACCAGCAGCGGCGGATCCCCCTCGATCGGACTCGGGAATTCCAGCAGCTCATCATCGTCCGCGTACTGCCAGGGCCGCGCCTTGTAGCAGGCCGCGGCGGCCTCGAAGAACTCGGCCACCATCGCCGGCTCGCAATTCCACAGGTACGGCAGCGTCCCGCCGCCCCCTCCCATGTGGTGCTCCATGGACATGAAGGCTTCGTCCCAAGGGAAGAAGGCCTCTCCCGTCTGCTCGACGATTCTCGCCTCCGGGAGCGCCGCGGCGACGGCCGCCCGCACCCGCTCCTGTCGCACTACCCACACCACCCGCGGCGCCGGCGCGAGCTGCTGCAATCCATCGCCCGCCCTCCAGGCGAGCTTTCCGACCACCTCATCCCCTTCGTCCGGCTTCACCACTTCCACACCAAGCACATAACCGCTCGCCTGAATGACGACCATCACGGCCTCGGCGTAGTACGCCTCTTGCCCCTTCTCATGAATCCTCAGGTTCGTCGGCCGCCGGTCCACCAACACGCGCACGAGTTGCAGTGGCTCACTCACGTTGTGTCTCCGTTGCCCATTCGCTTCCCGCCGTACTTCTGACCGCGGCTGCCCTTCCCTGCCGGGAGACGTCACCGCCACGCTCTGCTATAATGCTCCCGGTTCTCGCCGTGACTCCCATCTCATTCATCGGTGTTCATCTGTGGCTGCAGCCATCGCCCCTGCCATCATCGCCTCCGTCCGCCCGGGCAGCAAGGCCGCCCACCTCGGCCTCGCCCCTGGCGATCGCGTGCTGCGTGTCAACGGCGTCCGCCCGCGGGACTACATCGAGTATCGCTATCTCATCGCCGAGGAGAGCGTGCTCCTCACCTATCAGGACGCCTCGGGCCGGCAGCGGCGCGCCCGCGTCGGGAAGCGCATTGACGAGGACCTGGGGATCGCGTTCACCTCCGATGTCTTCGATGGGATCCGCACCTGCCGCAACGCGTGCACCTTCTGCTTCGTCAGCCAGCTTCGCCGCGGCCTGCGACCCGCGCTCTACGTGCGCGACGACGACTACCGCCTGTCCTTCCTCCACGGCAACTTCATCACCCTCACCAACCTGACGCCGGCCGACCGCCGCCGCATCGCCGAGTACCACCTGTCTCCGCTCTACGTTTCCGTGCACGCCACCGAGGCGGAGGTGCGCCGCCTCCTCTTCGGCCGCGCCACGCCCGACCCCCTGGCCGAGATGCGCCGCCTGATCCCGAAGGGCATCGCCTTCCACACCCAGATCGTCATCTGCCCCGGCCTGAACGACGGCGAGCACCTCGCCCGCAGCGTCGCCGACCTCGCCGCCCTCCATCCCGGCGTTCAATCCATCGGCCTCGTGCCCGTCGGCCTGACCCGTCACCGCGGCCGGCTCGCGAAACTCGAGGGCGTCACCCCGGAGCACGCGCGGGGGATGGTGGGGCAGGTGGCGCACTGGCAGCGCCCCTTCCGCCGGCAGATCGGCACGCGCCTGGTCTATGCCTCCGATGAGATGTTCCTCTGTGCGGGCCTCTCCATTCCACCGCGCTCCTACTACGAAGACTTCCCTCAGCTCGGCAACGGCATCGGCAACGCCCGCCTCTTCCTCGACGACCTGAAGAAGATGAGGCCCGTGGACCTTTCCCGCCCCACGCGCGTCACCCTCGTCACCGGGACGATGGCCGCCGAGATGATCCGCGCGCTAGCCGAATCGCTCGCGATAGGGCAGAATGTAGCAGCGCAGGTGTGCGTCGTTCGCAATCGCACGTTCGGCGAGAGCGTCACCACCGCGGGCTTGCTCGCGGGGCGGGACGTGCGCGCCGCGCTGCGGGCGTGCGGCCCAGGCGACCTGGTGATTCTCCCGGGCACGGCCCTTCGCGCGGGCGAAGGATTCCTGGACGGGATGACGGTGGAGGCGCTGGCGCGGGAACTGAAGACGACGGTGACCTCCGCGGGTCTGCCCCGCGCAGCGGCGGAGGAACTGCGGAAGTACACCTCTTGAGGACGAAGCATGGCTAGACCACTGGACCGCGGCGTCGTCGCCATCGTCGGGCGGCCCAACGTCGGCAAGTCCACTCTCTTCAACCGCATCGCGGGCGAGCGCATCGCCATCGAGGAGTCCACTCCGGGCGTCACCCGCGACCGCATCTATGCGGACTGCGATTGGTACGGCAAGCGCTTCGTGCTCATTGACACCGGCGGTTTGCAGGCCACCGACGCGCCCCTCCAGGTGGAGATCGTCCGCCAGGTGCAGTTCGCCATCGAGGAGGCCGACGCCATCATCTTCGTGGTGGACGCGAAGGAGGGCATCGCCGGCTTCGACGAGGACATCGCGAAGATGCTGCGCCGCACCGGCAAGCCCACCGTCGTCGCCGCCAACAAGGTGGACAGCGCCCGCCGCGCGGAGGCCGTCCCCGACTTCTACCGCCTCGCCCTGGGAGACGTGATCCCCGTTTCCGCCGCCCACGGGCTCGGCACCGAAGACCTGCTGGACGAGATCGCCAAGCACCTCCCCGAAACCCAGCCGCTGGAGGAGGGAGCGGATGTGATCCGCGCCGCCATCGTCGGGCGCCCCAATGTCGGCAAGTCCTCCCTCCTCAATGCCCTCATCGGCGAGGACCGCATGGTGGTGGACGCCGTC
>Ga0315282_10001710_pt1 | contig 41031 bp, 43 predicted proteins | sample YL17G07_20_MG_FD_203693 | JGI IMG/M metagenome (GOLD analysis project Ga0315282, IMG submission 203693) | Sediment microbial communities from Yellowstone Lake, YNP, Wyoming, USA - YL17G07_20 | ecosystem: Environmental > Aquatic > Freshwater > Lake > Sediment | place: USA: Wyoming | collected...
TGACTTGGACTCGACCGCTTTGGTAGAACTTCTGGGAAAAATGGTTGATGAGGGGACCGATCTTAAGGGGAACAAGATCGTCAACCCGCCGAAGTTCAACGTTGGAGTTGCGGGAAACCCTAATGCAGATCCAATTGAGCCAGAGATACTGAAGATAGAGAGGAAAATCAAACTTGGAGCAGACTTCATTCAAACCCAAGCGGTGTATGATCCCGAACTTGCGAGGCGGTTTGTCAAGGAAGTCTCTCACCTTAACGTTCCAGTATTGGTGGGCATGGCCCCATTCAAATCCACGGGCATGATGGAATGGATGGTCAAGAACGTTCCGGGGATACTAGTCCCAGAAGAGATACAAACCCGTCTCAGAGTCGCCAAGGAGAAGGGGGGGAAGGAGGCTTTCCTAAGCGAGAACGTGGAGATTTTTGGTGAGCTGATAAAACAGATACGAAAATCAACTAGAATTCAGGGAATCCATATAATGACAATAGGTTTCGAATGGGCAGTGCCGAAGATAATCGAGAGGTCCAAGCACTAATTTGTACACGACAACTCCTTCATGAAGCGTGTAATGTTCAGCGTTCTTACTCAGTCCAGACAACTTCTAGAATCTTGAGCGCGAAAGTTCCGTTTCAATTCGGAACAATCTGCCAGTTTAAGGTTTCAAAGAAATTTCAGGGGTTAGAGATTGAAAGTTGCAGTGGTCGGGAAAGGTGGAGTTGGAAAGACCTTTGTTTCGGGAACCTTGGCTAAGCTGATCAAGAAGTCCAGTCCCGAAGAGCCAGTCATTGCCATAGATGCGGATCCATCTATGAACCTCTACATGGAGTTGGGAGTGGATCATGAAACTGTCAAGAAGATTACGCCTTTGTGTGAAGATGCGCCGCTAGTGAAAGATATCGTGGGGATCGGCGGCGGAACCGCTGAGAACCTCATCATAAATCTAAATCCTAACGTCGAAGGGTTGATCGAACGATATGCTATCGAGAGCCCTGAAGGTGTGAAACTTTTGATAATGGGCACAGTTAGAAGCGCGGGTCAAGGATGCATGTGCCCGGCTAACACTCTGCTGAGAGCTCTGTTGAGACATGCGTTTGTCAGGGTGAGAGGATCTGTCGTAATCGACATGGAGGCGGGGTTTGAACATCTGGGTCGTGGAACAATTCAATATGTTGATGGGGTTCTAAATATTGTTGAGCCTTCAATGCAATCGATCGAGACATCGCTTAAGATATGTCGTCTGGCACTAGAACTGGGAATAAAGAATCATGTCTTTGTTGCGAACAAGGTGGTAGACAAGGCTGAAGAGGAGTTTATCAAGAGTGCCTTGTCCGATCATCAGCAACATCTGGATTTCACCTTACCATATGACGATTGCATAAGGCAGCTCAGCATGAGAAGTAGGGTCAATCATGACATGCTGTGGAAGAGTTCCAAAGCGGTAAGGGCGATCGAGAAACTCCGTTCTCAGCTGAAGAACTAGGAGTACTTAGTCCCTTACTGCTGCTGAACTACGATGAGGGAATGAGTTTCTCTGGTTCTCGTTTAGGTCTTAGATGCCTTCGGCGACCGTCATAGTCAAGGTGCTTCTAACATCGGTGAGCCTTCGAATCTTGAATGTAACTATTTCTTTCAGCTTCTCCATACTGTCCGCTTCAACCTTGGCTATGATGTCATACACTCCGTAAACGAAATGTGCTTCCTTAACGAGGGCTATACTTCTAAGTTCTTTCAGAATCCCTTCTTCTTTTCCAAGCTCTGCGTTAATAAGAACAAAGGCGGTAGGCATGATATATCAATGTACAATATTGACACAATCTAATATTTATAACTAGAGGATTAGTGCGTTCACATCTTCTCGCTCAGCTCTATGCCTAGCACTCTCATGCAGTTTCGAATGACTATTTGAACACTCTCAACAAGGGAGGCTCTAGAATTCTTCAGAGCTGCATCCTTAAGATGGGAGACATCAACCCACTCATAGTACTCGTGAAACTGCTTAGTTAATTGATTAGCATACCCGGCCAGGTCGTCGGGTCTGAGTCTGTCGGCAGCTTCGGAAAAGACACTCGGAAACCTAGCTAGAGTCAAGACGAGACGCTTGTCCAAGGGATCATTCAACGTCGAATAATCGGGGTTCTGACTGGTTGTTCCAGTTTTCTTCAATATCCCGCGAGCACGTGTATATCCATAGTTTATGAATGGGGCGCTGTTTGCCTCCAAGTTCAATACTCTGTCCCAAGAGAATTCGACTTCACGTGATGGCTCCACTGCGAGTAATGTGTACTTGACCGCCCCGACGCCTATGGCGCTCGCTAGGGCTTGTTCTTCCTCTGGAGGGAGGCCCGGATTCCGCTTCTCAATCTCGAGGTAAGCTCGCTTTATTGCTTCGTCAACCACGTCGTCTAGAGCTATAATTCTCCCTCTGCGACTTGACATGCGTTCTCCGGGGAATTTCACCAATCCGAATGTGAAATGACTCTGTTTCGTAGCCATTTTCTTCTGACCCAGGATCGCTAGGGCTACTCGAACATGCAACTGTTCGTGTAATTGTTCCATTCCAACGACGTTGATGACTAGACTGTGGTTTTCAAACTTGGAAAGACTGTATGCTATGTCGCGAGCAATATACAGGGTCGTGCCATCGGATCTTGTCAGTGATACAGGAGGCAACACATAGTCCTCGCCGATATTGAGAAGTTGACGAATTCCGAGTTCCTCGACCGCCAATCCTGAGTCGAGCTTAAGCGCACCATCTTGTTTTGCTGCATATTTGGTCTTGAGCAAAGTGTCGAGCACTTCTGAGACCCGGCCAGACCAGAGAAGGTCACTCTCCCAATCCCAAGCGTCGAAGTCAATGTTTAGCTTTGAAAATGTCTGCTTGAACCCGTTGATACAGAGCTCACTAACACGTCTGAAGAGTCTCGCTGCAGATTCTTCTTGGGCCTCGTATTCTCGCAGAAGATCGCTTATCATGGTGTCGGAATCTGGATCGAGGTTGATTTCTTTTCTTAACTGTTCGAAAAGGTCAGGGTAATGGTTCTGAAGCTCTAGTGCGTTTGCTACCCATTCATTGAGTCTCTCTTGAGTGTCTTTTCTCTCCTGCTCTTTGTTCTCAACCGACGTTAGGTCTCTCAGTCTTCTCTTAAGGGACTGGATCTCAACAAGGCAGGAGGTTATACTGTAGACCTCTCCTATGTAGCGATCGGGCTTAGCCCTAACCTCGGGCTGGCCCAGTTTCTGATAGCCGTAGGCGACAATCGCGCTCTGTCTTCCGGCGTCGTTTACATAGAAGTGAACTTCGACTTTATGCCCTCTGGCTCTGAGGATCCTTGCTATGGCATCACCAAGTATGGAATTCCGCGCTTGGCCAATGTGGATAGAATGGACGGGGTTTATGCTGCTGTGCTCCAGCAGGATCTCTTCTGGATTCTCGGTTCTCGGAAATCCGTAGTTATCTCTGAGGGTTCTGATCGAATGTAGCGTGAGCTCGTTTACTTTTCTGTAATTGAGTTTGACATTAAGGTACCCTGCCCCTGCGGGCGCAATTGATTCTACGATGCTGTCATCATTTAGCTTTGCCGCGCCTGCAATTTCTTCGGCGATGTTTTTTGCAGGGACACCAATGATCTTGGATACCTGAAAGCAGACTACTGTAGAGAGATCGCCCAGTTGAGGAGAAGGCGGCTCTTCGAATTTGATGTCTGTATCTTGGAGCTCTGGGTATCTTTCGGCAAGGGTACGTCGTAACAATCCTCTACATTCAGATACGATAGCCTCGTAGGGATCCTCACAGGGGCGGGGTTTAGGATTGTCTTGAGGCATTTCTGGATCAGACTCGATTGTGAATTGACGGATTTGTTGAGCGGGCCCGGTGGGATTCGAACCCACGATCACCGGCTCCGGAGGCCAGCATCATAATCCTGACTAGACCACGGGCCCAATCCCAGTCTAGGTGGGGTTGCTAATAGCATTTGCCGGGTGAAAAAGATGGCTTCGCCCTGTTGGTCACTGGTTGTACTGCCTTTTCGTTAGATGCTAGTCACTTGAGAAGGAATTTTGTACTTATTCTTCTTCTCAGCTCATCGAACTTGGAGCTCAGTTTGATAATTTCAAATCTGAGTACGTTGACCCTCTCGTCGGGGTTCCAGCCGCCTTCGCCGTATGTGTTTTCCCAAAGCTCTTTGAATTGACTCAGTGTGTATCCGCCTTCTCTTTTGGCATCTTCCTCAGTGAAGTCTCCGAGTCTCTTTCTTAGAATGTCTTTTATCTTGAGGTCGGCGAAGTGGGGTTCGTAGAGATCAGCTTGAACTGCAGAGTCTCTGCGGATCTTTGAGTCTATTCCTCGAAGAGTTATTTGCTTTTTACTTTCATTTAGCACTGGTTCTATCCCGCTCAATCTGAATTGGAGTCTAGCTTGAGCTTCTACCACTTCTTTTACGATTTCTTCGAGGGGCCTTTCTGGTTTTCTAGCAAATTCTGCGACGATACTTCTGGCCGTGGCACCACGTATGCCCTTCCGCACCAGCGTCTCGGCGACCTTCAGCTGCTTCCTCGGTTCCTTGATCTTGCGGGCGATTCTCACCGCAGTGGTGTACTCGATTTTGCCTTCTGGGACCCTTCGAGAGATTGTTTCCGGAGCCACCATCTTTTGGACTCTGCGGGGCATGGCTGTGATAAGCTTAAGCCAGTCCCTTATAGTCAGCTCACTAACGCCCACGTGCTTTGCAATTGTATCTTCAGAAGGATATTTGTCAGGGAACATTTCCATCAGTTTCAGGCAGGTTCGGCCTTTCTCGACAGCACTAAGGTCCTCGCGGTGAATGTTTTCTATGAGATTTAGTTCTATGACCTCATCGTCGCTAAACTTCCTAACAATTGCCGGCACTTTTTCAAGTCCGGCCTGATGAGAAGCGCGGTATCGTCTCTCGCCAACTACTACTTCAAAACCTTTGTCCAGCGGCCGTACTAGCAGTGGTTGAAGAAGCCCCACTTGTGATATGCTGTCAGCTAGTTCATCAAGAGCTTCCTTTCTGAATTCAGTGCGGGGGTTCAGACGGTTGGGCTGTATCTTCTTCAGTTCGATTTCCTTGACGTACTCGGACATTTTGCGTTCTACCTGAATTCAAGCGACAGACAACAGCTCGCGGTCCAGTTCACAAACACGGAAAGACCAGAATTCTGCTAGCATTTAAACCGAACAAAGTATTTTGCTGCCGATCGCTTAAACGTTTCCAGGAATCTAGTAGTTGCTCTCTGAAGAAGCGTTGGTCAGTGATTGTCCTCAGAACGTCGAAATTGCCCGAGGAACTTTCACAGTTCCTTCCCGTTACAGCGGACCGTTTACTCTATCTTTATTTCCTTACCTTTTGGTGTTGGCTTCTTCCTTCTGAGTAGGATCTCAAGGACGCCGTTCTTGTACGAGGCCTTTGGGCTCTCCGGATCCACTGCTGTCGGTAGCTCGAGGACTTTATGATATTTTCTCTGTGGCGTGTCGACCGAGATTGTAAGTTCAACTTCTGCGCATTGGAGGTTTATGTCCGTCTTCTCTACGCCCGGTAATTCAGCCACCACTCTCACCTGTTCACCTTCAACTATCACGTCGACAAGCGGCTCCCGCTCTTCTTTCACAGTCAACCCTGGCCTGGGTGATCCGAATTTCGTTTGTTCGACAGATGGCTTGACATTACCAAACTCCCTAACGACAGGCTTTCCATCTGGTCCTACGGTCATAGAATAACCATAGACTATTGGGCCTACCTGTTTGACAGTACTCCCGTCTGGAAGTCTACGTTCCCGAATCAGCTCTTTTGGCAGCGTTCCTGCCGCGTCTTTGAACATGTCTTCGAACATTTTGTTAAAGTCGTCGAAGAACCAATCGTCAGAGAATGGGTTGCGTCTCCGCCTTCTGAAACCCCAAGGTAATTCTGTGTCCCACGACAATTGTTCCACCTAGATGAAATGTTACCTAGGGTAACACTTATAAAGTTAGCGTGTGCTAGCGCGCGATAGCGACGCGATAGGCTAATCAGCCCTTGCCCACTAGACGCTTCGCGGTTCTACCTGGCACCTAACCACATGGCGGTTCATGTCGGCGAAATCTAAGCAGACTCCGCACCGGGCGCACTTTACTCTCATGGTTGTCAGGTGACCTCAGATTCCATATAGCTGAGTCTGTCTAAGTGATTGGTGCTTAAGGTCTAGAAATATTCTACTGTTACGAGGCGGACTTCAGTTCAACCGATATTCATACGACCTCGGGGAGCACGCGCTCAGCTGAGTTAAGAGAATTCTGGAGCCGGGTGTGGGAGTCGAACCCACGTACTGCGGGTTTCAGCTGCTTTCCTTGAACAACTAGTCTGCAGCCCGCCGCCTGAACCGTTCGGCAAACCCGGCATGGCAACCGAATGAATCGATGCATGATATTTGGTTAGCGCTTCACTTTTATCTAATTTGTGTCTTATTGGCCACGCCTCGGGAAAGCGTTCAACTCATGAGGAGGATGCCCCTTCATATACTCAAGGGAACTTCGTGGTTAAGGCACCGCTTGAGCAAGCGCCTACGCACTCAAGGCAGAGTGTGCACTCTGGGTCATTGAACTTCTCCCACGGCAAATCGAGTATTCTGATCTGCATAGGGCAAGCATTGACACACTCACCACACTTCTTGCATTTTGACGGATCCCTTTTCAATCCCAGAAAACTGAATTTCATAAATAGCCCCATCAATGCTCCGGTCGGGCACACGTATCTGCACCAGAACCAGGGAGTGATGTAGGCACCAGCAAGAAAGATCGCCAGAAGGGTAAACCCAAAAGCCATCATGTAACCAGGAGAAGTTGGGGTCGTGAAGTTCAGTAGTCCGGATTCCGCGCCCGTCTGAACCAATCTCGGGAAATAAGAAAATAGAGCCGTCTCTGGTTCTATCGGGAGCACTAACCCTCCTGCGAAGGGTCCCAAAGCATCCTTGTAGCTGGTCTCAGGATCGCGATAAAGTGAGATTGCGAGAGACACTGAAATGAAGAGAACTGCACACAACAAGATAATCTTGAGCTTCAGTAGACTCTCGTGCTTTCTGTCACTCACTCTTGTCTGGCGACCTTTCGTCTTAAGTATCAGATCTTGGATGAAACCCATGGGGCAGAGCCACCCGCAAAGAAGCCTACCAAATACGGCGCCTACGATGAAGATCACTGCGAAAGAGATGATTGGTAGAAGTGGTTTTGACAAAGCAACTTGAATGAAATCCAGTGCCCCGCCCACAAAGCTGTACGTGGATCTCAGACTGATCAGTATTGGGACCGGTAATGCAAAGGGCTCTATTTTGAGAAACGGATACATGTACCTGAATGCAAGGAGGTTCAACAAGAGAAAGCCAAACAATTCAACAAGGTTCCGAAATATCGAGTAAGGAAATCTTGAGGTGGAACGTCCTGACTTACTCTCTTGATTTGTCAACAGAATGTCACCTAAGGAACGCCATGAGACCTCATGATGGCAGTGAGATAGCTCCACTGACCAGTGTATATCCCAACTGTTAGCATTAGCAATCCCAAAGCCAGACATAATGACGCCCACATTCGCCTCATCTACGACACATCCGACCCGATCCCAGATTAAGGGATGTTAGGTATAAACCATATACCTGTGATCCAAGATTGAATGCTGAGGGGGTCTCTTTTCGTGGCTCACGCGGGTCTCCTCTATGGGAACAAGTGTAGATAACCTTCAAATATAACGATGTTATAACTACTTGTCGATTTCATACTTTGGCGATTGAGATGCGAAAAGTCTACGTTGATAATGCAGCTACGACACAAGTGGATCGAGGAGTCATTGATGCGATGATCCCCTACTTTGATAACAAATACGGTAATGCTTCAAGCATCCATTCATTCGGCCGCGAAGCCTACGAAGGAATGGAGAACGCAAGGAAACAAGTGGCGCAGCTCGTTAATGCATCTCCCAAAGAGATCTTCTTCACGAGTGGTGGCACTGAATCCGACAACACGGCAATCAAGGGGGTTGCTCTCAAAAGTAAAGATAAAGGAAGACACATCATTACCAGTAGGATAGAACATCCGGCAGTCTTGGAGACCTGTCAGTATCTTGAGTCAGTGGGCTTCAAGGTAACATACCTTCCAGTCGATCGTTTCGGGAAGGTAAGCTTGGAATCATTGAGCAAAAGCATTACGAAAGAGACTCTCTTAGTGACAGTGATGCATGCGAACAACGAGATCGGAACTATTGAACCGATCAGAGAGATTGGGGAGATAGCGCACGAACATGGGGTAATTTTTCACACAGACGCCGTCCAAACGGCAGGTAAGATCCCAATCGATTTGAACAAAATGGAAGCTGACCTTATTTCAATCTCGGCCCACAAAATATACGGGCCGAAAGGCGTTGGAGCACTGTTCAAGAGAGAGGGAGTAACAATCGAAACTCTAATGCAAGGCGGGGGGCACGAGAGAGGGTTGAGATCTGGAACTGAGAATGTGGCCGGAATAGTTGGGATGGGTAAAGCATCTTATCTGGCCAATACCCGAATGGAAGACGATGCTCGGAGAATTACCGATTTACGCAACGAGATCATCAAAAAGGTGCTTACCGAGATTGAAGAGTCATATCTCAATGGACATCCTACCGATAGGTTACCAAACAACGCTCATTTCAGGTTTTCAGGGATTGAGGGTGAGTCGTTGCTGCTGAGTCTGGACGAGAAAGGTATTGCTGCATCGACAGGGTCCGCCTGTTCGTCGAAGAAACTGATGCCCTCTCATGTCCTCATGGCTATAGGCTTGAACGAAGTCCAAGCTCACGGTTCGCTCAGAATCAGCTTAGGTCGAGACAACACAAATGAGGACATCGACTACGTTTGCGATTCCTTGGGAGTGACAATCCAGCGCCTGAGGGAAATCTCACCCCTTTGGAAGAGAGAGAAAGTGACTTTTGCATAAACCGGGAAAAATAGTTGGACATGCTTCTTTGGCCCTAAACAATGAGATCTATAAGCCAGAGTTGTATCTCGTCACGGCCTCAGATAGTCTGTGAAGAATGAGCTCTGAGACCTCGAGAGGAACGCCTCGAAGGCCGCAATCCGGATGGGCGTAAGCTAGATTCCTTTCTCCTGCCTTGTCAGCGACATTGCGAATCCTGTGATATATCTGATCTGCATCTTCAACTTGGTCCTGTTGTAAAGCGGTGACACTGGCACAACCTACACCAAGTTTCTTACCGCTGTCTTTGAACAAGGATTCGGAGATGAGGTTCAAGTTACCTTTTTCTATTCTTCCACTGAACGCTAGACTGATCACATCGAGGTCGAGTCCAAGCAATTCCTGTAGAAGGCCCGGGACTCTCTCCAGATTGCCACATATGTGTATGCTCAGACTCCCAGGACACCGCTCTGAACCGTTTGCATGTTCGAATAGTTCTCGAAGGATGGGAATTGCCTTAGATGGAGCCATATATCCGGCGGAAAGGCCGGGTTCATCGATCTGAACAAAGGACCCCAGTCGAAGTAGTTCGACCACAATGGGTTCCAGAGCCCTCGAGAGATCATAATACAGGTTCAAGTCGTTAAGGCTTGAGTATTTTTGAAGTCCGGACGTGGCACACGTTACTCCGAGAGTGATGGGGCCTGTTAGGGCTGTCTTGAGAATGACGCCCTCTCGGCCAATATTCCTTAGGTAATCTCTGGCAAACAGAAAGTCAGTGACCTTGACGATCTCAGAGGGATCCTGTGGAGGTGAGATCCTGGATCTAATCGTGAGCCCGCGATTACTGCGAACTAGACCAGGTATCTGTTCAAAATAGGCTATCATATCCGCCCTTTGCTCTCCGTCAGAGATGATTTCCAATCCTTTTGAGAGCTGAATCTTGATGACTTCTTTGATGGCCTCACCAACTTGTCTCGGAAGCTTCGGAAAGCTTCCTATTACCGTCTTCCTGATCTCCATAAGAAGTCCGACCTCGCCCCGTGAGCCATCCAAGAAGATGACAGACGTTGCCCTACGGTATTAACGCTACTCTTAACCATCGTGCGACGGGTGCCCCGATTTTGGGTCCGAGAAAACCTTTCAGAAGCTCTATGTCTTCATTCCTGACTGCCCTTAATTCCCGGAGAATGGCTGTATAGACGAGCATCCCCAGAACCACGCATACAGGAATCATAACACTGCTCCTGTAAACAGTCTGAATTGCCATGATGGTGCCGATCATCAGCAGTCCCGCTGTCCAACTTTTCCACAACGCCTGGAAGTCCATCCTTAGCGAGATCTTTCTTCTGGTCACACCTATCAAGAACAATAGTCCTAGAATCATGGCAGTGGCCCTTGCCAACGATGCTCCGATTAAACCCAGCATGGGAACTAGAACTTCTCCCAGCCCTAATCCAGTCAGGACTGTGCTCAGCACTATCAGTGCATATGGAAGTGTTTCATCCATGACAAGTAGTATTTTTCCGAGAACTAGTCCGAAAACCGATATCGCTGCTGCGACACATAATATTGCCAGAGGTGGACCCGCATAGGCATAGGTTCTACCGGCAAAAAGAGAGATCACGGGGTTTGCTGTGGCGGCGAGACCTAGAGCTAGTGGTGTGGCCACCAGTGCAAGATATCTTGACGCCAATGTTAGAGTTGAGGACAACTTTGCAGGGCCATCTCTACTCCTTAATTCGGACAGATGAGGAAAGAACCCGTCTGAGATGACTATTGGTATAGCATACAGGTATCCAAATGCCTTGAACGCAACATTGTAAGCCCCCAATTCTCCCAGAGGGTAACCCAAAAGGAGCACCCTATCAAACCAGTTGTCAAGGAGACTTACAAATGCCACAGCGTATAGCGGCCATGAGTATCCAAGAAGAGCCCTCAGATGGAATTTCTCGGAAGCCGATAGGGCAAGCGACTGACTTATTGCCCATATGAAGACAGTGCAATTGAACAGATTAGCTACTGTCCATCCCAGGACAACACCGAAGAGGCCCATATGTAAGAAAAGAAGCACCACCACTAGGCCCTGCTGGAGTGAAAAACTGATCAAGCCGAATACTGCGAGGCTTCTGAGCTGCTTCAGGCCCAGGAGTATTCCTGTAAGGAGAGGGAGTAAACCTGAAAAGAATATGTTGGCGGCAAGAACTTGAAAAAGAATCTGATGTTGCGAAGTACCCAAGAGGAGTCTCGAGAGGTCTTCAGAGAACACGAAGCATATGAGGGCCATTACAGAAGAAGTAGCTAAAGCAACTTTCAGGACTTTTGAGACTACTGCGGAAGCGGTCTTAGCATCCCCTTGTCCCATGGCCTCAGCGATGAACTTTGTGGAAGCACTCGATAAACCCATCGTTGAGATCAGCTGACAAGTGCTTGTCACCATAAGTAGTACAGTCATTATGCCCATCTCAGTCCTGGTTATGAGACGGCTGATTAGGGCGAAGGCCAATATGCCGACAAGTGCACTGACTGAGGTGTCAAAGACTAGAAACGACGCACCTCGTAGTATTTTCACCGCTGAATCGGGCAAGTTGGCAATGCACCTGAGGAGCCTTTCGGGCTATGATATGTGGTACTGCTGACCTGTCTTCTCAACTATCACGGGATATTGTGTGGATGTCTCGAAGAATTTGATTGGTATAAGCGCTGTCGCGCGTGTGCTCCTGTCGTGGAACGTGGGCATCTACATGTATCAGCCCCTGTCCTTAGATCCTGTAGTCTGGAAACAACTACCTATATTGCTATCGATGCCTCGGAATACCGGAGTATCTCCTCGGCAAGTTTGAGTTCGTGAAGACTGTTTATGTTCATGAAGGATGCAAGAAGTGGATCCAACTCCTTGATCTCCTCCGTATCAATGTACCTTACTCTTTCGAGTCTCTCGATTAGGTTTGACACCCTTGGATTTTCGTCGCCAAAGACTCCTTGTAGTGCACATCTTGTCGGCTCAAGGTTATAGATTGCGTGAAGCGGCTCAATATGTCCGTTAGGCCACAGTGGAACTACTGCATCATAGCCTTGAGCCTTCTCAAAAAGAAACTTTAACACGTTACTCCTCACAAACGGTGTGTCACACGGTAAGACTAGCGTGTAGGCGGTATTCAGGTGCCCTACACCAGATGCAATTCCGTTGACAGGGTTTTTGTGCCCACTGATGTCCCTGGCCAGTTCCACATTTTGGGGAAGGATGCGCGTGTAGACCTCAAGTGTATCCTCTCTACCGATGACCACTACGACCTTTGCGTCGATAGATATACACTGGTCAACAACGTGCCTTAGGAGAGGCTTTCCATTGAGCTCGATCAGCGCCTTGTTCTTCCCAAGTCTGGAACTAGGACCTCCTGCCAGAACAATAGCGCCTAGCATAGGGTTTCTCCTAGTAGCGAGCGCGAGGATAAGGTTACTGCGATAAGAATGCTTGGTTGCTTTGAGCCTTATTGTTTAGCCGGCTGGGAAGCGGCTGCCGTGATCTCTTTAGAAATCTGTTCCATCGTCTTGCCCTCAGTTGTTATGCCTAGCCTTCTTGCGGTTTCAATCAGCAGTTCGGATTCCCTTGTCTTGTACTGCACAGGTTGTACTGGAGCTGGTGTTGCAAGCGTTCCATCCGACGCCTGTCGATATTGTCTTATCGCGTCTCCCAGGGACTTTGCCAGCTCTGGCAGCTTCTTTGGACCGAATATTATTAGGACGATTGCTAGTATTAGTGCAATTTCCCACGGACCAATAAATGCCATGGTTTTAACTCACTCTTGAATTCTAGTGATGGATTGCATATTATAAAGGTTGACGTTTCTTTGTTCTCACAGAAGCTAGGGCTTGACGAGAAATGCTACGTTCTTACCAAGATCAACGGCCAAGTCATTGGCTATTGCCCCACATTTCACCCTAAACATTAGTGCATGAGGCCGGTGCAATCGCATTTCAGAAAGAGTCTCGTAATGGGCCATACCCTTCGCAATTATCAAGTCACTCTTAGAATAGATCTCGACAAACTCCTTGCTGCATTCTTCGTATTGCAGACCCACTGAGTCTGTGCCAGTTGTAATAACTCTGTTTGCCGTCTCTGCCATTCCAACAGCATTAGCATCTTCCATTGTTGCGTCATTGCTTATTGGCGCGGCCTTCACGGCAACCACGACATATGCGCCCATTTGTCGGGCATATTCAACCAGTATCTTGTCGAAAGCAATCTCACCAGCATTATCAGTCAGTAGAAGCATGTTCTTTGATTTAGCGACTAGGCTTTCGATCAGTCCTATATCGTCGATTGCAAGATCATGATCAGCTGTCTCGATCATTCGTGGAAGGTTTTCATAACGAAAGTCGTATCCTTTGATGCCGAACTCAAAGGCATTTCCAACTATTGAGGCTAAACAAGCCCTTCTAAATTGCTCTGACCGATTCCTACCTGACTGTACGTATTTGCGCACGTGAGAAGTTAGCTTCAGTGCCTGATCATTGCTAGTGATCTTTTCTATTCTAAAGGGATCGGGATTCCCTGAGACCTTCTTGATAGTGCGATCTCTGATCGTGCCTAGATACGATGGCGTTACATCTGGTGTGATATGGCATCCGATCTCTCTGACTGCAGCCATGAGTGTTTCGAGCCTTAGGCTTGGATCACTTGATGCTCTCTCCGACTCTACTTGGGCTCTGTTAAGCAGACAACTCGGGCATTCAAACTTGACTTTCACGGTCTCTATTCTACCTTTCAAGTCTCAGCTGCAGATGTGGCCAAATCAAGAAGAGCTTTCTTCCAGTCTGTGGATTTCACAATTCCACTAGCCACGAGAACCCCGCTGGTCCCCAGTTGGATCGCAGCATGCACATCGCTTCCAGATGAGATGCCTGCCCCGCAGAGTACAGATATTCTTGAGTTTATTCTCTTGATCGCTTCAACAGATCCAGAGACAACCTCGGGTGTGGCTTTGGAGACTGCGATTCCTGACCCTATCAACTCTGGTGGTTCAATGGCGACTATGTCGGGATCCAAAGATGCCACTGCCATCGCAACTTTGAGAGAACTTGCACAGACAACAGAAATCAATCCCAGTGACCGAAGTCTCTCAACAATCATTTCGATGCTTGAAAGTTCGAGCCTTCTTTCGGAATGGTTCAGTATTGCACCGACTGCGCCAGTTGCGGACACGGACTCCGCTAGGACGTGGCCAGTGTGTGCTCCGGGCAGAATTGGGTCTATGTGCTGAGAAAACACGGGGATTCTGAAGCGGCCTATTTGTCTAAGGTCCATATACTGGGGAGCGATACCAATGCATACACCGGTACTGTCTGCAACTTCTTCGGCAATCTTGGTCAGTTCTTCTGCCTTGAATCCGATGGTCTCAGAGTAGGACTTCAAGTTTATCAAGATCAATGGAAACTTGATACTCTTCTTGAAGGTCATGTCTTTCCACTTTGTCGCAGCGCGCGCTAGATTATAGGGTGCCTCTATCTAAATCTTCAATTTCTGACGTAGGATCGCTTCGTCTCAGTTTTGGGAATATTACGTGAAAACATCTTAGTTTGATCATGTATATTACTTTAAAAGGTTAAGAACCTCAAAAACAGATCACATCGAACTTCTGTGCCCGAAAAATCGATGTAATTGAGGTTGGGAGAAATGCCTTCGGAAAAAAAGACGACAATATCCGTAATAAAAGCGGACGTCGGTTCGCTAGCCGGTCACCACATAACACATCCAAAACAGTTGGAGGTTGCGAGACAGCACTTAGAACAGGCACGTGAAGAATCCTTGATAGTGGATTTTCACGTCACACATTGCGGTGACGATCTGGAGCTCATAATGAGTCATCAAAGAGGAGAGAATGATATGGTGATACATGAGCTGGCTTGGAACACGTTCATAGATGTGACTGAGAAGGTCTCAAGACCTCTGAAACTGTACGCTGCGGGTCAGGATTTGCTAGCTGATGCTTTTTCAGGGAATGTTAAAGGATTGGGGCCTGGCTCTGCTGAACTAGAGTTCGAGGAGAGGGTAAGCGACCCGCTGGTCGTCTTCCTTGCGGACAAAACCGCGCCAGGCGCATGGAACCTTCCTCTCTACAAGATATTCGCCGACCCCTTTAATACGGCTGGACTGATAATCGACCCCTCTCTTCACGGTGGATTTATCTTTGAAGTGCTAGACACTCATGAAGGCCTGAGTGTCAAACTGAAGTGCCCCGAGGAGATCTATGATCTTTTGGCTCTCATAGGGGATCCAAATAGGTACGTAATCTCAAAGATCTCTCGAAATGATGGTTTGCCTGCGGCGGCCGCCAGTACATCAAAGCTCTCGATGATAGCAGGCCGATATGTCGGAAAGGATGACCCAGTCTGCATTGTTAGAGCCCAGAATGGTCTCCCAGCTGTGGGTGAAGTTCTAGAGCCTTTTGCTTTTCCCCACCTGGTTCCTGGGTGGATGCGTGGATCGCACCATGGTCCCCTTATGCCGGTCAGCTACAGTGACTCTCAGAACAAGTGCACTAGATTTGACGGCCCTCCGAGGGTTGTCGCCCTCGGTTTTCAGATAGCTAATGCCTCACTGGTAGGTCCTGCGGATCTCTTCGACGATCCAGCGTTCGATAAAGCACGAGACAAAGCCAACGATCTGGCCGATTACCTGAGACTCCACGGCCCATTCGTTCCCCATCGACTGGGTCCGGAAGAAATGGAATACACCACCCTCACAGGTGTTCTGGATAAGCTCAAGAACAGATTCCAAAAGATACAATAGTAACGACGCCAGCTAACCGTATTCCGTGATCTGGCGATGCATGCATGAAAGCAAGGGTTGGCATAAACGGTTTCGGTCGGATCGGCCGCAACTTCTACCGCGCCTCGCTGTGGGACCGCGAGTTTCAAGACGAATTTGAGATCGTTGCCGTAAATGATGTTACTGACTCCAAGACACTGGCTCATCTTCTCAAATACGACTCAATACTCAGAAAGTTAGATGGTGATGTTGAGACTGAGCAAGACTCATTCACCGTTAACGGCAAAAAGACTGTGGTCCTTTCGGAGAGGGACCCCTCCAGCTTACCGTGGAAATCTCTGAGTATTGATTATGTCTTAGAAGCCACAGGTCTTTTTACAAACCGTGAATATGTAGCGAAGCATATCACGGCAGGAGCCAAGAAGGTGGTGATCACGGCTCCCGCCAAGAATCCTGATGTAACAATAGTTCTCGGGGTTAATCAAGAGAAGTATGACACAAAGAAGCACCACATAGTATCAATGGCCTCATGCACCACAAATTGTATTGCCCCTCTCGTGAAAGTCCTCAACGACAATTTCGGCCTCGAGTACGGACTGATGTCCACTTGTCACGCATATACGAATGATCAAAGAATCTTGGATCTCCCTCATAGGGACCTGCGCAGGGCAAGGGCCGCGTGCCTATCGATAATACCAACCACTACTGGAGCTGCAAGGGCGGTAACTGAAGTGATCCCAGAACTCAGAGGTAGGCTCGACGGAGTGGCGCTGCGAGTCCCGGTTCCGGATGGGTCCATTGTCGACTTGGTAGCACAGTTTAGGAAAGAGGTATCTGTCGAAGACATCAACGGCGCTCTGAAGAAAGCGGCCGAGAGCGAAATGAAAGGTATAATGCAGTATACCGAGGAGCCGCTTGTATCCTCAGACGTTATTGGCAACCCTTACTCAGCGGTTGTGGATAGCGAGATGACGATGGTCATAGGGCAATTCTTCGCCAAGATATTTGCTTGGTACGATAATGAGTGGGCTTTCTCTTGCCGCTTGGTGGATCTTGTGAAATTCATGTCGAATAGAGATCGATAGATACTAGTCTCATGATCAGCGGATCTAACCTCGAAAAGAACCTATACTGTAGCGCGTTCTACCAGTTCCGGCTCAAGTGTGCACGACCCTTCTCCTGCGATTGCGCCACGATTTAACCAAATTTGAGACAACTTTCAATGTCGGATGGATGCCTTCTGGACTTGACACGTAGTATGCTGCCAGAGCATTTGCGAATTCTAGGCGGTGCAGGTCGGAAAGACCAATGCATTCGGCATAGATGTTTCCGGCGTTCCATGCGTCCCCCGCCCCTGTTACCCTTTTCGCCTCGACCTTGTAGGTCGGAGCTGTTACGCAGTGACCATTGCTTATTGTAGCAGAAAAGAGTCTGGTGTGAAGGTCCACCCTCATATTGAACTCCTCAGCCAAGACCTTTGCCGCGTCAAGGCCGAGTATCTCGGGTAAGACTGTTCTCTGGCCGAATCTCTCCCCCGAGGCCTTCTCGGCCAGATACATAGCTTCACTCTCGTTAAGACTCAGGATTCCGTAACCCTTGCGAAGGACACAATCAATTAGCTCCTTGACTTCGTTTTTTCTCCTTGAAACATCACCGGGATCGATCATCAGGAGTTTTGATTTGCCCACCCGACCAAAGACCCCTTTTGCTAGGCCAGTCCCTCTAGAGTTCAGCGCCCAATCTGCCAGGACGACCCCATCAGACTTATCCATCAACTGAAGTCCTTTCTTGCTTATGTTAGAGTATCCGAAGGTGCCATTCGAACCTGGATCGCTTACCATGATATTTATTGGTCTTCCTTCGTGTTTCGTCTCAATTGAGACTGTGAGCGCTAGTTTGCCATCAGCCTTTACACACGATATGTCTACCCCTTCTGACTCCAAGAACATCTTGGCGAGGCTGTGGCCGAATCTGCTTGTTCTCGCAATCAGATGAACTTGGGAACCGAGCTTTGCCAGAGCAGATGCTAGATTAGATGCCTTTCCACCTCTGGAGAGATATTGCCTTACCACAATATTTCCCCCACCCCGATCTGCTATCGGTTGGATCTTTGATAGAACATCGACCAATGATTCTCTGAATGTTACATAGTGATCAAGAACGAAGTCATGGAGAACCACTATGTCAGGTCGGGATTTCCCGAATCTAGAATTTGGTTCACGCATAATCTCAAGCTACACATACTATCGCGATGTCGTTGACGTTTGAACCCGTAGGTCCAGTCATGATAGTATCCCCTAATGCTGAGAAGAAAGTATGTGAGTCATTGTTACTAAGCGCTTTCTTGTAGTCAAGTCCATTGTCCTTCGCTCTCATCAAGGTCGAGCCGTCCACAACTGCTCCTGCTGCCTTGGTTGGGCCATCTATACCATCCGTACCTATTGATGCCAAGCAGACACCTTTCCCGCCAGTTATTTTGATAGCTGCGCTCAACATTAATTCTTGATTACGACCTCCAACACCGTTACCTCTCACAGTAACCGTTGATTCTCCTCCAGCGATCAATGCTGCTGGACGGGGAAGGGGATCTCCTGAATGCAGTATCTCACTGGCAATCGATGCTAGGAAAATCCCTACGTCTTTGGCCTCACCTTCGAAGTGTGAAGTCAGCAGTTGAGTGTGAAATCCAAGTTCAACAAGTCGACCCTTAGCAGCCAGACAAGCGCCTCTATTGTTGCCGACAATCACATTACGAACTCCTGCAAAAGCAGGATCCCCTGGTTTCGGAGTCTCCGGAAGAAGACCCTTATCGCCCTTTTCAAGAATTTCACGTGCAGGGGCCGGCACTTGGTCCCAGATCTGGTATTTGCGAAGTATTTCGATAGCGTCATGATAAGTGGTAGGATCTGGAGCTGTCGGCCCGGAAGCTATAGAGTCCAGAGGATCGCCCACAACATCCGATAGTATCAAGCTAAGAAGGGTGGCTGGTTGTGCTTTCCTTGCAAGCCATCCACCTTTGAAGTCCGACATGTGCTTTCGGACAACATTCATCTCAGCAATATCGGCTCCGCTGCGCAAGAGTAACTTGGTTATGGCTTGTTTGTCTTCCAAGCTCAATCCTTCGCGTGGTAGTGCCATCATTGCTGAGCCACCTCCGGAGATGAGACATATTATCAAATCATTCTCCTGAGCACTTTCGGCGAGCTCAAGCATTCTTCGAGCTCCCTGCATTCCGTCATTGTTAGGGATTGGGTGTCCAGCTTCGTTTAGAACAATCTTGCCGGTTGCGTATCTGGAAGCTGTCCCGGATAAAACGTTGACTAAACCTACAGATATTCTGTCCCCCAGTATAGTCTGAAGGGCTTGGGCCATGAGACCGCTCGCTTTTCCTCCCCCAATCACAATAATTCGTTTGAATTGGTCCAGGTCAAATTGCAGCGAGTCAACGTGAATTTTTGACCCTTGGACTTGAACGTGGTCAAGGATCAGTTGACTGGGGTCAATAGCCAGCAATGCCGCCTCAATTGAACTTAGAGCGGCCATTCTGACGCTGCGGTCGGCAGTCGTCAGGGCATTCTGTATGAGTGTCTCCTTATTTACTATCGGAGACAATTGAGCTCTCCCAGATCCCTTCTAGAGCATCCTAGCTCTGGACAACGGTCTTACAGTCATGACCTCAGCGTTCACCAGGAATGTTGGTTTCTCTCCTTTGAGAACTGCGATCAGATTCTCTGCGGCAATTCTTGCCATAGAGAATCTCGATTCTACTGTAGCACTTGCAATATGTGGTGTAACCGTAGCATTCTCAAGGTGAAGGAGTGGGTTCTGTGATTCAATGGGTTCCTTAGCGAAGACGTCAAGTGCTGCGCCTGCGATCCACTTCTCCTTGAGGGCAGTAGCTAATGCTGCTTCATCAACTATTGGCCCTCTAGCAGTGTTCACCAGGTGAGCAGTAGGCTTCATCATTCTCAATTGATCTCTGCCAATCATGTGATGTGTCTCTGGCAGGTACGGCACATGTACTGTCACGAAATCGGCCTGTTTGAGAACTTTTTCAAGTGATGTGTATTCGATTCCAAGCTCTTTCTCTTTTTGCGTTGGAGCTCTCACAGGGTCGTAATACATTAACTTCATTCGAAAACCTTTTGCTCTCTCTGCGACGGCAGAGCCTATCCTTCCTAGGCCGATTATCCCCAGCGTTCTTCCGTACACTTCTGATCCAAGGAACATCATGGGGGCCCAAGCGATCTTCCATTTGAGGTCGCGGACGTACCTGTCAGCTTCAGCTACCCTCCTGGCAGTGGCCATAATAAGCGCCCACGTGAAGTCCGCCGTTGCATCCGTCAGGACTCCTGGAGTATAGGTGACGTAGATCCCCCTCTTTGTCGCCTCTGAGACATCTATGTGATTGAATCCAACACTGATTGAACTGACTGCCTTAAGCTGTGGAGCTGATGCCAACACGTCATTGTCAATTTGGTCAGTAACCAGGCATATTAGACCGTCTTTATCACTTACTCGTAATACTAACTCAGCTTTTGTGGGCGGGTGTTCAGATTGATTGACTTCGACTTCACAGTAGGGTTTCACGACATCCATTCCAGGTTTGGGTATTTCTCTAGTAACGTATACTTTTGGTTTGGCCATTTTGACCCCTGCACCTCTGGAGACTGCAACGTAGTAGCCACCAAATGACTATTAAGCGTAAGCCCCACAGGCAACCCACTTGTACTGTCGAACAAGTCTCCTCGTAATGATTCGCACGTTTTTGGGAGTTAGGTTTATATTAGTTCTTGATTCTCACATCGGATAACGTCAAAGAACAGGTGAAAGATGCTTGATAATCGCTGATTCTTGCGTTGGATGTACCAGATGTATGCCTTACTGTCCCCCAGGAGCGATATCTCTCGGCAAAGACAGGAAAGCGCATATTGACAGGTACAAATGCATAGAATGCGCTGTTTGTTTCAATAACGCCAACTGTCCAGTCAATGCGATTCAACTTGAGAAGTTGGAATGGCCACGATCCGTCAGGGAAGTCTTCGCAACGGTCTACAAAGAACACAAAGACACGAACGTTCCCGGGAGAGGAACTGAAGAGATGAAGACTAATGATGTGACAGGTAGGTTCAGGACCGGTGAAGTTGGATTCTCCGTCGACATGGGACGACCAGGTGTCGGCGTAGACCTCAAAGATGCCGAAAGACTCTGCATGGCCCTCTCGAAGACTGGAGTGGAATTTGAACCTCTCAACCCCTTGACCTTCCTCATGAAAGACAAGAAGACCGGAAAATTGCGCGAGGACGTTCTGACCGAACGCGTTCATTCCTGTATTCCCGAGTTCAAAATCAAAGAAGACAGATTTCCAGAGGTTTTGTCGGCGCTCCAAAAAGTATCCAAAGAGATCAATAGCGTCTTCAGCCTAGGATTATGTGTCAAGGTCAATCCAGACGGATCAGTGCCAATAATGAAGTACCTAGACGAACATAAGATATACTACCGACCGGATGGAAAAACAAACATAGGTATAGGAAAACCTGCGGCGAAGTTCTGAGGTGATAAAGAATGACTCATACTCTACATAGATCCGGTAACTTAGAATCACTCTCAATTGACTATCCGATACTTGTCATAGCCGCCCAAGGAATAAACAGCAAGGACGGCGGCCCCAGGTTTAGAAAAGCACTTGAGATAATCCTGAAGCACAACCCTGTTAACGTCGGAGATATGAAAACTGGAAATTACTTTAGGAGAGGCCTGAAGACAGTACTCAACAGCACCAGAGAGAACTCTATAGTCCACGGCGTTTTTACGAACAAGAAAGACCTCGAGGAATGCTTAAAGGAATTGCGCGACTCAGACGTCGGGATGTCCGTTGTAGTTTCCGGCCTCTTCAGCGAAGTCTGGGACTCACTCAAAAAGATCGGCCTGAAACCTCATTCACTGAACATTTCGCTGGGAGTATACGGTAAGAAAGAATTGCTTCCGGAGCAAGGGGTTCTTGACATAACAACGATGTGCGGGCACCATTGTGTCTCCCCCTTACTTGTCAAGAAGATGGTTGCCGACATAAAGAAGGACAAAACATGCGTCGAGGACGCTGCACGCGAACTTGCGAAGCCCTGTGTATGCGGGGTTTTCAATACTCTGAGAGCAGAGAGGCTGCTGGAGGATTTGCTTGTCAAATCCTGAGCCTCTCGAGAAACAGACGGTGCTCACAGAATGACGATGCTGCTAATCCTCGCGGACAAATGCACTGGGTGCAGAATGTGCGAACTAGTATGCCCAATGGTACATGAAAAAGTCTTCAACCCGGAAAAATCAAGGATCTGGATCGATTTCCAGGGGATGCCGGAACTCCAATTCCCAAACGCATGTCGATCCTGCGGAAAGCCCCCTTGCGCTGAGGCTTGCCCCACGGACCCAAAGTCCATTTATCGCGACGAAAAAGCCGGCGGCGGGATGAAGATACTGGAAGACGTGTGCATCAGATGTGGAAGATGCATAGAAGCATGCCCCTTCGCAGCCATTGACTGGCACCCAACCAAAAAGACACCGCTTGTATGCGACGTGTGCGACGGCGACCCACAATGCGTGAAATACTGCTCGCCAAGCGCTTTGCTCGCCGGCGGAAAATCAGATCTAGCAGCTGAGAAACGGAAGGACTTCGCTGCAGTTCAAATAGCCAAAACAAGGGAGAAATTCAAATAAAAGTCTAGGAGGGCATCAATTTGGGAAAGGTGAAAGTCAAATTCTTCGCCCATCTCCGACAAGCGGCAGGAGCCAGCGAAGCAGACGTTGACATTCAGGAAGGGGACACTCTAGAGAACCTAATAGACATGCTCAGCGAGAGATTCGGACCTGACTTCACAGATCGAATAAGGGACCCGACAACAGGTACCTTGGCGCCTTTTCTCATTATGGTGGGCCGCGAAGAGATCAGCACAGTTAGAGGAGATCTCAAACACAAATTGAATGACGGAGATACAGTATCACTTCTAGAACCAGTTGGAGGAGGATAAGAAAATGTGGACTTACGGTGGATATGCAGGCAAGTTTCTACGCCTGGATATGACTAACAAGAAGCACTCTACCGTTCCTCTCACCAAGGAAGTAGCGAAGCTCTTCCTGGGCGGTAACGGATTCGGAGCCAAGATCCTTTATGATGAAGTTAGATCAGGGATTGATCCCCTAGGACCAGAGAACAAATTCGTATTCGCAGCGGGCCCAATCCAAGGAACAATGGTGCCCACAGCGGGCAGATCAGGAGTATTTACAAAGTCACCTTTGACAGGATACTTCTTCGACGCATACGGCGGCGGATCATTCGGTCCAGAGATGAAATATGCTGGATGGGACGCAATAATCGTTGAGGGACAGGCCAAGACGCCTACCTACGTCACGATCTTCGATGATACCGTTGAATTCAGAGACGCATCACATCTGTGGGGAAAAGGCACCTTCGAAACTCAAGAGATCCTGAAGAAGGATTTGGGAGAGCCCAAAGCCCAGATCGCATGTATCGGCCCCGGCGGCGAGAAGCTAGTCCGGTTTGCCTGCACAATCTGGGGCGCACGTGCTGCAGGACGAGGCGGTAACGGAGCGGTTCTCGGATCCAAGAAATTCAAGGCGGTAGTAGTTCGCGGCACGAAAGATGTAGAAGTCCCTGATATCGATGCTTTCCAGAAGATGATAAGCGACCAATACGCCCGCATAAAGGCGAATCCTGGTACTGGGAAAGCACTGCCAGCTCTTGGCACCCCCGGAGTGACCACGACAAATAATCAGTTGGGAATACTGGGAACAAGAAACTGGCAGACCGAAGTATTTGAGGAAGCAGAAAAGATAAGCGGCGAAGTAATGCGTTCCAAACTCATTGTAAAGGACAAGGGGTGCATGGCATGCCCTATCTACTGCACAAAACTAACATACGTCAAGACAGGCCCGTACGCCGGAACCTTAGACGAAGGCCCGGAGTATGAAACCATTTTCGCCTTCGGATCAAACTGCGGAGTAGCTTCACTCGAAATGATAGCGAAAGCGGATAGGCTATCAGACGAAATAGGTGTCGATACAATATCTGCGGGCGCCGTAATTTCATTCGCAATGGAATGCTTCGAGAAAGGAGTACTATCAAAGGAAGAAGTTGATGGCATGGATCTGCGCTTCGGAAACGAGGCCGCGGTGATTCAACTGCTCGAGAAAATAGGCAAGCGCGAAGGAATAGGTAATATTCTCGCTGAGGGCGCTGCAAGAGCTGCAACCAAGATCGGAAAAGGCTCAGAGAAGTATGCGATAACCATAAAGAACCTTGAAAACGCCGGGCACTCTCCAAGAGGCATGAAAGGCTACTGTCTAGGAATGGCTACCTCAACTAGAGGTGGAAGTCACCAAGACAGCCGACCCACAGCTGAGCGCATAGGAAAGTCAGACAGAAAGGTACTCGAAGGAAAACCAGAATACGCTGTAGGAACTCAGAGAGCAACAACACTGCAGGATTCCATGTGTGTATGCAGAATGACTGAGGGCATATACGGGTTAATGGAGGTGACTAACGAACACCTCAACATAATCAACGTAGTAACAGGAATGGACCTGAAGCTGCCAGATATCGTAGACATCACCGACAGAATATGGAATCTAGAGAGATCTTTCAACTGCCGTGAAGGACACCGCAGGGAACATGACGTCCAGGCGATTAGGTTCATGTCAGAGCCTATACCGGACGGTCCATCCAAAGGCATGTACAGCCCTACACAAGAGCTAGAGATGCTGAAAGACAAATACTATGACCTAAGAGGCTGGGACAAGAAGACAGGAATCCCGACGAAAGAGACGTTACAAAGACTGAGTCTTGAGCAGCAGGCAAAAGACCTCTACAAATAAAAGAGAGGGGTTCATACCCCAATTTCTCTCTTTTTAAGACGCACGCTCAGAAAACTGGCCATTATGCCAACAGTCCTTCTAAGATTCTATACGCGCGCGCTATCCAAGGAACTCGGATAAGACTTCCGAAGGCTCTTATGGGACGAAAGCGGAAATGTTCTCCCGTACATCATGATTATTGGGTACAGAGTGGAGTCCTCGACAGCAGGAGTCCTAGATGAGACCGTCGAAAGCGACCTGAACGTCGTTATCGTGGATCCTGTAGGAGATGGCATTACGAAGAAGGGGGCGCGCTACACGGAAATCAGGTAGCGCTTTACTGAAGTGATTACCTTTGAAATATGCCACTTGCACGTTCAGCACATTGCGGGGACTAGCTCGCACGCTCGAAATCCTGAAGTCTACTCTTGGCGATTTCAACTTCGTCTTTGAGCGAATCAGTTCTCGTCTTCCGACAAGACATACGGTCGTACTAGTTTCGGTCCTGTTTCTCTTGTGCGCTATCCTCTTTCGTGCAGCCAACTTTTCCACCCCTCCCACTTTGATGGTGGACGAAGTCTACTATTCACCAGCAGCGAAATCCCTCCTTGAATTCCAAGGCGATCCTAACTATGTGCATCCACCCTTGGGAAAACTGCTTATTGCTTCTGGAATAGCGCTTTTTGGATACAACTCTTTCGGATGGAGAATTGCAAGTGTGATCGCCGGAAGCATAATAGTCCCAGCAACATACCTATTCGCTAGGAAGATCTTCGGTGACTTCGTAGGGATAATGTCTGCCGCGCTCCTAGTTTTCGATCCTATGCAACAGACTATGTCTAGAATAGCCATGTTGGACATCTTTCTTGCATTGTTCATAACGCTAGCCTTCCTGGCCGCTTCCTATGAGAAGTACCGTGTGTCTTCTATGGCTCTCGGATTGGCTTGTGGTGTAAAGTTGGTCGGAGCGTTTGCAGTAGTCGGGATAGCTACTTACTTGATCTGTAGTGGCAGAATAACGAAGATCTTGGGAATGATTCCAGTATTTGCGGCGACATTTGCTGCATCCTTGTTACCCATTGTTTTCGACCGAGCATCCTTTCTATACAGCATAGCGTTCTCTACGAGTTGGCATATGACCTTGGATGCGTCTCATCCTTCCATCGCACCACCTGTGGGATGGCTGATCAACGTAGTCCCTTTCCCAGTGCATTCAAGTCCTCAGCAAAGCATCTCCGTGTCTTCTAATCCATTCTTGTATCCAATATCCTTGGCAGTTGTGGTGCTTCTTGTGTACGAAGCACTGAATGAACGCAAGTGCACTCCTCAGACACTTCCTGTGTTCTGGTTCACTTTTGTCTATGGATTATTCTTCTTGATCCCGAGAAAGACTCAGTTCATATTCTATCTAACCCCAGCGGTCCCGGCAATTCTCGTTCTGGCGTCGTACGGGATCTTTCGATTTTTCAGCTCTATATCAAAATAGCTTTATTTTGCAGCGTATCAGGAGAGAGACAAGACCTGGGATCGCAGATGTCAGTGACCCTTAGCGAATTTGAGAAACTTGATTTAAGAGCCTGCAGGGTCCTTACCTCTGAAAGAATTCAGGGTTCACGGAAGCTCTTCAAGCTGGTGGTAGATATTGGAGCCACAAAGGTTCAGATTGTAGCTGGCGGGGGAGAGTTCTACACGCCCAAGTATTTCGTTGGGAAGAACTTGGTAATTCTTACAAATCTTGCGCCTAAGGTGATTGCAGGCACCGAGTCCCAAGGAATGTTGCTTGCTGCTGAAAACAAAGGCAAGCCTATTTGGCTGATCATCCCAGACGAAGTTGCTCCGGGAGCCAGGATCCGCTAGGACTATAGAATCCTTCAAGTTTTGGTGAAGTCAGAATTGAGAATTCTTGGAAAAGTAATGCTTCTCGCAATTCTACTGTCGGGCGTTTGCCTCCCTCAGGTATCAAAAGTTGCTGGAGCAACAGTTGAAATTGGAATTAAGGATCATACTTCCTCCTTTGTAGTTAAGTCCAGCCTATTTCAGAATATGACGAAACTCCCTCAGACCAACATCAATATCTCTGGACCAGCTCTTCTTGAAGCCCAGTCTGCCATCCAAGACTCCTTGAAGTCCAGGATGGCAACACTCAGCGTATCATCGCTCGTGATAAGAGTCGAATCCAGCAAGGATTGGATTAACACCACCACTAGTTTCTCCGTGGACGGATTCACAAGACCAGAAAAGGATACTACTTGGATGAATCTGAGCTGGATACGATTCAAGGTTACCAGTGATCTCAAAGCCGAAAATCTGAGTTACAATCTCATTGGTCGAAGATACCTTCTGCCAATTGTGGCAAGTCTGTCCAACGAGACAGGTATGAAATACTACTCACCTGTCTTTACACCGATCACACCAGAAATAGCTGCGGCTACAGCGGGTAACGTATCCGCTTTTGACTTCAGCGGAGTTCCATCTAACATCAGTTCTTGGCCCAAGTCGTTTGATGCTAACTCCAGAATGACTTCTTGGGCCACTTTAGCTAGAAAAGCTTTAGATTTGAAAATCGTGTTTGAAACGGCCAATGTTTCGAAGACACTCTATTGCTACACCGTGAACATCGCTAAGATCACTGTTCAGGGCCATGGCTCGTCCTTTGGCGACACAGTAATCGTCGAGGCATCGACTGGAATACAGGAGGTAGGTATGCTCGGGACGATCGTGGGATTAGCAGCACTTGGCTTTGTCGCACATTACTACGGACGCAAAGCCGTGAAAGACTCCAAGAAGTGACTTAGCGAGCGCTTTCACTCCGGTTAGGATACGTGAATGATGCACGGACGCGCGCACTGCAGAAATCGTTATCCTTTGGCGTTCTAGCTTGGAGCTCCGACTCGATCACGGATCATCATGTTCAGGGTCTCCATGTCGAACAGTTGAGGAAACGTCTCAGTCAGTATCGACTTGTAGATTTCAACTTCTTCGATGCTCATATATTGGAATTGGTATGGGCCCAAATACGGTGACGGCTTTCCTTCGCGAGTTATAAATTCCATGTGCATGAGAGGATCGCCCCTCTTAATCGTTATCGGTTGTCTATCGTTACTTAGATTCACCAACTCCAGTGCTAGTCTGCCGACGAATCCGCTGTGCACCTTGGCCGCATTAAGGAATGATAAACCGAGTCTCCCATAACGGCTCTTAGCTGTCAAGTGAGCCACAATATCTGGGGGGGTGAAGACAATCTCATTGGAAATAAGGTTCTTGTGTTCGAGATAGTGGAGCACTGTATCATCCTTAACTGTCAGGATGTAGCCGTCACCATCCAGCAGGTTGCGGCCGAAAGGGTGCACCACCTTCAACTTCTCGATCAGGTCTAAGATTTCATCTTTTCCGAGAACACACATCTTCGTTTCCTTCTTGATTGTTCAATTTTCTCATGAGGTCATTTCATTCGACTGTCGGGTTGACATCAAAAAACACTTGCTTACTGGAGTTCAATGCTCGATAATCAGCGGTGAACCTAAGTCTGAGGTTTGTCTCTGAGCCGGCTTTGACGGTGAACGGACTCTCTCTAACGACGGAGCGCGGTATACTTTCGACTCTAATAGTACTGCCATTCACTACTGCCGTCGCATTTGCGAAAGAAAGCATTAAGTTGTCATATTCTCCTGCAGGCACGGTGGGGCTAGACATTATTACTTCAGACTTGTTTTCGAGATCTATGAGATCTATGCTGTTTGTCTGGAAGGTCAAGGGCAACCAGCCAGTACCATTTCCTTCGCTGGCTACGTGAATCCGTATCTCAGAGAAAGATACAAAGAGGTGGGTGACGCCCTTTACCACAACAAGCTTAGGTACTTCCCCAGGAATCTCGGTTTGGATGGGCGCTTGCGCGTAGTTTGCGGTAAGCATCACAGTGCCTGTAGCTGTGGTCGGGTAAAGTATAACTATCACCACTATTAGCAGAAGAGACGCTGACAATACTTGTCTTGCACGCAACGCCATATCACTTGTTTCTCCGACCTTCGGCTGTAGAAAATGTTGGGGTTTCTCCACATAAATGGGCGATGTGTTCCCAACTATCGTCAACCCATTTTTGAATCCCTCTGATTTCTTCCGAAAGCTCCGGTTTCAGGAGGTGTGTAAACCTGCCCTGGGTCTTCAGAAACTCCTCAACGGGTAAGGGATGCGGGACTCTCACGTTCAACGTGTATCTGCCATGGTCGTACTCATATATTGGAAAGTATAGCGTCTGTGTCGCGAGTTTAGCTACTTTCACGGTATCTGCCGCTTCGTGTCGCCACCCACGCGGACATGGCGCAAGAACATGTATAACAGATGGGCCTTTGGTGTCAAGTGCCTTTCTCACTTTAGTAATATAGTCATTCCAGTAAGCAACTGAGGCAGTCGCCGCATATGATATACCGTGGGCTACACTTATCCCTATGAGATCCTTCTTCCACTCCGGTTTTCCGTGAACCTTTGATCCTGCACAGGAAGTTGAAGTTGCAGCTCCGTGCGGCGTTGAGCCTGAACGTTGGATTCCAGTATTCATGTAGGCCTCATTGTCGTAGCAAATGTACAAAATGTGGTGCCCTCGCTCCAGCATCCCTGACAACGACTGGATTCCTATGTCAAATGTTCCTCCGTCACCCGCAAACGCAATAAAGTCAGGGATCTTCAGCTTGCCGCCTCTTCGAGACATGGCCTTGAAAGCTGCTTCAATGCCGCTCGCCGTCGCTGCAACATTCTCGAACGCGGTGTGAACCCACGGGACCGCCCACGAAGTGTAGGGGTAGATTGTGGAAGCTACTTCAAGGCAACCGGTGGCATTTGCCACCACGATCTCTCTTCCTGAGGCCTTGAGCGCCATCCGAGCCGCCATGGACGCTCCACAGCCCGGGCAGTGTCTATGTCCTGGAAGAAACAGTTCCTCAGAAGGCAAGTCTCTGAGAGTAACCATCACTCGCGCACCCCCACAAGTGAAACATCTCTCTGCGGGATTTTTGCCTTCGGAGCCTTTAAGGCGCGATTGAGTAGGGTTTCCAGCATTGGAATCGTTATGTCACGCCCTCCGAGTCCACAGATCACGTTTGATATATTGATCTTAAGGCCGGAGCTGTATAGCGCAGAGAGGATGTCGCTGCATAATGGTCCGTTAGGTGCTCCGAAGCTGCAAGTTCTATCTGCAACTACCAGTGATTTCAAACCCTCTACGGCTTTGAGGATCTCTTTCTCAGGGAAGGGTCTGTAGAGCCATTGTTTGATGACTCCCACCTTCTTGCCTTTTTTCCTCATCTTCCTTGCGGTTTCAACCGCTGTGCCAACGCAACTTCCCATACCGATTAGAGCGGTCTCAGCGTCTTCCATCTGATACGTGTCAAGTATCCCATACTGCCGTCCAGAGAATCTCTTATAATCGCTGCTGGTTTTCATTAGTACTTTCTGTGCCTTACGTAAAGCGTCTTCTTGCTGGAGTTTGAACTCGAAATAGTATTCGGGATTGTTCCCTGCGCCTATCGTGATGGGCCTATCAGGATCTATCAAATAGTTCAGTGGCTTAGGGGGGAGGAACTTCTCGGCAGCGTCATCCCTCAGCACGTTTATTCCCTCCATAGAATGTGAGATAGTGAACCCGTCCAAGTTAACTGATACTGGCAACATTATGCCCTCATTCTCGGCTATTCTGAAAGCCTGAAGCGTCCAATCATAAGCTTCCTGAGCATCTTCAACGTATATCTGAATCCATCCCGAGTCTCTTGAGCCCATCATGTCCGAGTGGTCGGCATAGATGTTGATAGGTGCTGAAAGAGCTCTGTTGGCAACCGCCATCACTATCGGGCATCTCATGCTAGATGCAAGATAGAGCATTTCGTGCATAAGAGCAAGACCTTGACTCGCGGTTGCTGTGAAGACTCTGGCCCCAGTAAGGCTCGCACCTATGCATGCGGACAACGCTGAGTGTTCTGATTCTACACAGACGAATTCTGTTTTGACCTCACCGTTGGCCACGTACTGCGCATACTGCTCAACAATGATTGTCTGCGGCGTTATGGGATATGCTGCTACCACGTCTACGGAACTCTGCTTAGCAGCGTATGCAACAGCCTCGTCTCCGGTTAAGCCTATTGACCTCTGCAATGAACTATTCCTCCACCATTACTATTGCTTTGACAGGACATTCAGACGCACATAGACCACATCCTTTGCAGAAGTCATAGTTGATCTCAATGCCGTCATTTGTTCTGTCAATCGAGGGCTCAGGGCAATATATCCAGCAGAGCAAGCACTTAGTGCACTTTGCTCTATCCAAGACTGGCTTGTAGGTCCTCCAAGGGCCTGTCTTGTATTTCAATGAGGATGCAGGTTCGTGGAGATGCCCACCAATCGGAAGCTCTCTCCATCCAGGTTTCTGAGTCACTCAGAGATCACCCCTTTGTAGGCGCGCTCGATGACTTCGATGTTCTTGTCCCCTAAGCTTCCGGGGAATCTTTCCCTGACTGCCGTCTTCACGGATGGCATGCCGACTATCGGGGCCGTCTTGATAACGGCTCCTAGCATAGCTGTGTTCGTTATGGCTTTGCCAAGGACCTCCAGAGATATCTTTGTGGCGTCAACGGTGAACGTCTGCGCTTTGAATACACTGAGTTTGGATTTTACCTCACTGGGGCTTTCTTGAGAATTCACTACTAGTCTGCCGCCCCTGACAAGACCTGCACCCACATTAGCGGACTCCAAGAGTGTTGAGTCTAGGACTACTACGATGTTTGGAGAATATACATGGCTGTGAAGGCGTATTCTTTCATCACTGACTCTCGTGTACCCGAGGATGGGTGCGCCGGTCCTCTCAGGACCAAACTCAGGGAACGCTTGGACGAACTTGCCTTCGAGCAGCGCGGCTTGCGCCAGCATCCTGCTGGCAGTCACAACGCCTTGTCCACCTCTCCCGTGCCACCGTATCTCACTTAGCATAAGGTTTCCTCAACGTAATTGCATTTATTGGATTTATCCCTACTATGAAAAGGTTATGTGCTTTATGCGGTCACCCAAATCCTGTTCATGAATCTAGACTACAGAGAAATTCTTAAGACCTTCCCATTTACAACTAAAAGGTGAAGAAAATGGTTAGCAAAATAGTTTTGAAACTGACAATCGTCAAAAAGAGGGATAAGCAGGGAAGACCGATCTATCGGTCACCTAGAATATATCTGCCAACCAAGCTCACTGATGACTCATGCTTCCCCTTCAGGGAAGGCCAACCACTATTGGCAAAAGTGGTTGGCGAGAAACTCGTTATAGAGAAAGTCATGAAAGCAAAACGTAAGGCCTAAGCAGACCCGCAGTCGCTTTATGAACCCTTATAGCCAGAGACATCACGTTATCTTGGCCGTGTAGAGAATGACTAATGTCAGAGTGTTAGTGACTCAGCTTTCTGGCGAGAGACTGTGGGGAACAGAGACATCTCTGCCATCTGAATTGCAGATAGCAATAAATGTCAATCTCCTCGGTTTCGAGCGCAAGTCCTTCGACTTGGTCGAGGCACCTTTCGTTTTTACTGTGGGATTTACCCCATCAGTGGCGCAGATTACCATAAAGGGAAAAGCCCAAGCCACAGGTGACAAACCTGAGCTGGACAAGATCATGGAAGACTCCAAGAATCAGAAACCGCCTCCCGCGATAATTGTGCAAGCTGTCTCTAGCATTGCTATAGCTGAAGCGATCGTGCTGTCAAAGAGCATAGGCGTTCCTCCTCCTCTGCCAACCTTTCCGATGCCTCCAGAACCTTCCAAGTCAAAGCCTGACACTAGGTATACTGTCTAGTCCTCCAATTTTTTGGATAGTTATGGGATAATCCAATTAATTGGATCAAACTAGAAACAAGATTATCGGTTCGCCTGCGCTAGATCCTGACCACCCTCTTCTCCATTGAGAACCGCACTTTTTTCGCGAATTGGACTAGATCTTCTAATCAGATTTTGCTCGAATGCACGCTAACATACTAGCGAATGTTCCGTGGTCTAGAGCAGTCGGGATGAGCGTAGTAGCGCGCGCTTTCCCGTGAATTGTAATAATTGGCTGTTGCAATGTTGATTGCACAAGGCTATCGAAAGTGAAAAAACGTATATGCAATCACCATTGCATAAACAGCCCATATAGGAAAAACTTCTAGATGTTTCAACGTGAGCATTTATGAGTCAAGAAAGTGCAACCAAAAGTGCACCACGTGCACTTAGAGGAATCCATTTTGACAAGGAGGCACTATCCATGAACCTCTATCCGGACTTCGCGAGCATAATCTACCCAGCAAATACCAAGCAGAGAATCATACTGCACTTCTTGGTCAGGGAACTAAAAGAGAGAAAAGGCCATTTCTCGAAACACTTCCTGAACACCTTTGCGTCAAAGGTGAAAAACGGGACGTTTGTCTGGAAGAACAAACCCTTCAGAGCATCAAGGAGACTGGTCTATTATGTGTGGAAGGATTTGCTGCACATGGGAATGATCTCTTGGAGCAAGAGGTACGTAGGTGATTCCCTTAAGGAAGGCTTCTTTGTGGAGTTCGAGGACTTCAGAAGAAACCTTGAGAAGATATCCGCCAGATGGGAAAAGGAATTCACTTGAGCGCACGCGATTTTCCTAGATCAAAGATGACAAACGACGGATCCTTCGATTTTTCGTAACCAATTCGTGAATCCGAAAAAATGGACCCCCGGGGGAGGTTATTTGGACAGGCCTTCCTGAACTTTGATCATGGATCGCACGCTTTGGTAATTAGTATTGTATTTACGTAAGCTATTGGTATACCAAAAGGAAAGAGTATCCTGTTAGAGCTCAAGATGTTGGAAAAAGGTGATGAAAATCCAGTTTTTTGGAGCGCGCGCTTGTTTGCTGCAGGCAGTCCAACGTGTGCTCATGATCAGGCCATGGATTCCAAGGCAAATAAGGCAAATTTCGACTTAGGGCGGCTCTTTGAGGGATCTACCTTCCGCCGAGATCGTACCCACGCTGACTCTTGACGACGATATGGGCTTGCCGTCATCGGCTAGAACGAAATCCACAACATAGATCTGAAGCGGACCTAACCTCTTCTCGAGCCGAATTCTGCGTATCTCCAAGGCAGTTCTCAATGTCTCAGGGCTAACAACCACTGCCCCAATTGAGCTATCCGATATTGCAGGTCCGTAAGGATCATCTAAAGGGACTATGTCCACCCTTCCCAAGGCCCCCACTGCTTTGAGGAACGCCTTTAGATCTGCAAGCCTGACATTGTAAGGCTTGATGGGATGGCCTTTCTTCATGCCAGCTGAAAACCGGTCGCTACTGAGCCCTATTATGAGAGAGTCTGCAACCTGAAGCGCCCTCAAGATTATTCTCCGATGACCTTTGTGGAGCTTTTCGAATGTCCCGCCTAAACCCGCAGTTCGTTGACATCCTATCGGGCTGGTCGACAATACGTAACCTCCACAGCGCATCGCCTACTTGTATCACAAGACATTCTCTTTTTCAAACCTTAATAAGCGGAGAGGTTAACACTACGCGAAGTACTTGACTTGCCCTCTAATCCTCCTGGTAGAGAGACTTGCGGCTAGTAGTTGGAATAACAGGGGCCAGCGGCGCAGTCTATTCATGGAGATTGCTGCAGGAACTCAATATACGCAAAGTCGAGACATTAGCAATAATGACCCGCAACGCCGAGAAGATCCTGAAGTTTGAACTGGGCAAAACTCCCGAAGACATATACGGCTTGGCAACAGAACACTATGACATAGATGATCTCACAGCCTCGGTTGCGAGCGGCTCACAGCCTTTTGACGGCATGATTGTTGTTCCTTGTTCTATGGGCTCAGTAGCAGCCATTGCTGGCGGTGTCTCAAGAAATCTTCTCCTAAGGGTTGCCGAGGTCTGCATAAAAGAAGGCCGACGTCTGATTCTTGTTCCGAGAGAAAGCCCAGTGAGTGTCATCCATTTGGAAAATCTGCTGAAGTTATCCCGTGCCGGAGTCATAATTATGCCTGCATGCCCCGGCTTTTACCACCGGCCTAAGACAATTGAGGCACTGGTTGATTTCATGGTTGGCAGGATTCTTGTTAGACTGGGCTTTGAGCAGGATTTGTTTGAACCATGGAGAGGGAATGTAGCTTAATATCAGAATACTCAGCTATCAGAACACATTAGTGACTCTACAGATGCCCGATCTAAGATCCTTCCTTGAGAGCCTGGAAGAAGAAGGAGACCTTGTCAGAATCGATAGGGCTGTTTCTCCCAAATATGAAGCGACAGCTCTTATGAAAGAATACGATGGAAAAAAGGCGCTTCTCTTCGAAAGGCTTGCAGGCCGCAAGGCCGTTGTTGGCATATGTGGAACGAAGAGACGATTGTCCAAAGCCCTTGGTGTCCCCGCAGAGAAGACCCGCCAGTTCTTGATGGAAAGCATAAGAAATCCAAGGGAGCCCTCGATGACCAAGAAATATAAGGCCAAGACAGAACTCGCAGGGCTTACAGAGCTACCTATCCTGACTCATTTCGAGAAGGATGCCGGACCCTATTTGACTTCCGCCATAGTATCGGCGAAGATACCCAAGGAAAGCGGAGAGAACGTCTCGATACACCGACTTATGGTTATCAACGACAATCAGTTAGCAATCAGAATTGTTCCACGCCACCTCCACCAGATCTGCCAAATGGCAAGAGAATTGGGAAGGTCGAGTCTAGACGTAGGGATAGCAGTGGGGCTTCATCCAGCAGTCCTTCTAGCAGCCTCCTCACCCGCAGCCTTTGGCGTCAGCGAGTATGCCGTAGCAAATCGCTTGATGGGGGATCTCGAAGTTGTCGACTGTGAATCAGTTGATGCACGCGTCCCAGCTGAAGCGGAGATCGTGATCGAGGGGAAGATCGCTCTGAACAAACAAGTAGATGAAGGGCCTTTCGTGGACATTACTGGGACATACGACATAGTCAGAAAGCAACCGATAATCAGGGTTGAGAAGATACTCTGCCGACAGGACTATCTCTATCATGCCTTGCTGCCCTCTGGAAGCGAGCACGGCTTGCTAATGGGGTTCCCGCAGGAGGCCAAGATTGCAGAATCTGTGGCAGGAGTAGTTCCCAGGGTCAGGGACGTCAACCTCACTCGCGGAGGATGCCACTGGTTGCATGCCGCAGTTTCAATCGACAAGCAGACCGAAGGAGACGCCAAGAACGCCATTCTAGCAGCTTTTGCCGGACATCCTTCCTTAAAGCACGTAGTCATAGTCGACCCCGACGTCGACGTCAACGACTCTGAGCAGGTTGAGTGGGCGATAGCGACCAGATTCCAAGGTAACCGAGGAATGGTGATCGTATCGGACGCTCGTGGATCAAGCCTGGACGCATCAGGAAATCAGGACTTGAGCTTGACAACGAAAGTCGGTATTGATGCTACACGTTCCTTTCTGAAACCCAAAGAGAAGTTTGAGAAAGCTAGAATCCCGTCCTAGCTTGGAGCTTGGGATAGGCACATTGTATCTTACCAAGGAAGAAGATAATATCCTAAATGGAGAGCGTGGCGAAGGGCCAGCAATTGCAATGAAATTGCTTGTCAGCATCGGTGAGATTTTCAATGCAACTAGATTGATACCAGTTGAGAGCTCACAAGTCTCCGGAATATCTTACAAGACAGTTGGAGATGCAGGACTAGAATTCATCGAGAGCCTCGCGAAATCAAACGCCAAGGCCGCAGTGCTCACTACAATGAATCCGGCAGGCATGGACTTGGAGAATTGGAGAACAATGGGTGTTCCTGAGGGGTTCGCTTCAAGGCAATTAAGAATAGTCCAAGCCCTCAAACGGATAGGCGTCCTTCCGTCCTGCACTTGCACGCCTTACCTATTGAGCAATCCACCAAAGCGCGGAGCTCACCTTGCGTGGGCGGAATCTTCTGCTGTGATCTACGCAAATTCGATCATCGGTGCAAAGACCAACAGGGAGGGAGGGCCGATGGCTCTGGCAAGCGCGATAGTGGGCAAGACACCGCAATATGGGTTTCACTTGGAGGAGAATAGACTCCCAACTATTGAGGTCAATGTGACCGCGGAAATAAAGGATGAACTGGACTTCAGTCTGCTTGGGTACCAGATCGGAAAAAGGCTACCAGAAGAGACTCCACTCATTCACCTCCATAGTGGCGAACCGAGCTCGGTATCTCTGAAAGCACTGGGAGCGAGCATGGCAACATCTGGAGGTCAAGCACTATACTACATCAAAAGAAATGGCCGAAAAGAGATCCGAATGAAGAACAGACTTGAAAGAGTCGCTGTATGCAGATTCGACCTTGATCAGGTAAAAGAGGCCCTCAACAAAGAAGCACGGCCGGAGGTTGTTTGCATAGGGTGCCCTCATTGTAGCCTTGAGGAGATGGAGAAGATCTCTAGACTAAGCAACGAAAAGCGATTCACAAAGAAGGTTCTGATATTCACCTCCCGGCATGTTTGGAATCTCGCGAAGACCAAGGGCTACCTTGAAAACATCAGTAATGCTGGAGGAACGGTCATTAGGGACACTTGCATGGTTGTGGCTCCACTTGAAGACATGGGGATAACGCGAGTCTTGACCAATTCGGCAAAAGCCGCTCACTACCTGCCGTCCCTGTGCCGTGCGAGTGTCGGTATTCAAAATCTAAGTGGTTGTTTGGATTATGCCACAAATGACGAATAGGATCAAAGGAAGAGTGCTAGTCAAAGGCATGGCTCGAGGGCTAGCCCTTGTTACGAAGGAACCACTATCATTTCTTGGAGGCGTCGATCCCAAAACAGGAATTGTTGTCGAGCATGGCCATGAACTAGAAGGTTCGATTGTAACAAATCGAATTCTCGTCTTTCCCTATGGAAAAGGGAGTACCGTCGGTTCCTACACGCTATTCGCGATGTCAAAACAAGGTACAAAGCCCGCAGGAATTGTAAACAGGAGATCGGAAACCATCATAGCAGCAGGATGTGTCCTCGCCGACATTCCACTGATGGATAATTTGGAGAAAGATCCTATAGAGATAATCCAAAGTGGAGACCTCGTGACACTGGACGCTGAGAACGGATTTGTAATCATAAGACGCGCCCACGCTACAGAGAGATAGACATGGAAGCTGGCAAGTAAACCGCAGGACAGGGAAGGACTGTCATGGTCAATTATTGTGAGAAACTGGTTCTAGTCTAGATGGTGGTAGCCCGGGGGAGATTTTCGATGGTCCTTTTCGAACTCCCGTCGACGGGTATCTTCTCCTTCACGGAGGATCCAGAGCCCGCTATCCCTAATCGTGTCTGAACCCACATTGACCGCTAGACGACCGGGCTAACCTGCACCCAAACTGTGGGGGCTGGCTAAGAGATTGGTAGGAGAGTCTTTAAACTTTCCATTCGACCTTAATCGCTTCTATGCGAAATCCTTCGTAAACGCGTTGTCGCAACAAAGCCGCTACTTGATTCTGGAGTATGTTTAAATATTAGTAAGACTTATATATTGCTACCCTTCGCTAGAAAGGGGTTCAGGGTTAGACTAGCGGAATTCTGTTTTCCAGCCGGTCAGCTCCCTAGAAGTTACGCTCATAATTAAAGAGGATGAAAGAATATGTCCACTCACGGAAGGAAACCCATCCGACTAACAAACTGCCCAGAATGCAACAGCGCAAACCTTATCGAGGATTTCGACTTGGGGGAAGTCGTTTGCCAAGACTGTGGGCTCGTATTGAGCGAACATGCCATGAGTCAAGGCCCAGAATGGAGGGCTTTCACCCAAGAGGAGAGAAACTCTAGGAACAGGGTTGGGGTCCCAATATCTTTCTCAGTTCACGACAAAGGTCTTTCAACAGTCATTGATCGAGTGAACAGAGACGCATACGGCAGACAGCTACCACTAAGCACCAGACTAGAGATGCTTAGACTAAGGAAATGGCAGATCAGAACACGAATACATTCGTCCGTAGACAGAAATCTAGCTCAAGCCATGGCAGAACTAGACCGACTTACTGATCGGCTTCACATCCCTGCCTCCGTTAAGGAAAGAGCTGCGATAATCTACCGAAAAGCGTTAGACAACGGCCTGGTTAGAGGAAGATCGATCGTTGCTATAGCAGCCGCTTCACTATATGCGGCCTGCAGGGCCACAGAGACTCCCAGAACTCTTAAAGAGGTTTCAGCCGCCAGCCGAATAAAGAAAAAGGATGTTGCCCGATGCTATAGACTTCTTCTTCGCGAACTGGACATTAGGATGCCTGTAGAAGATCCTATCAGATGTGTCTCAAAGATTGCATCGAAGGTCACCATATCAATGAAGACCCAGAGAACGGCTATCAAGATTCTAAGAGAGGCACAAAGAAGAGGGATCGCCGCAGGCAAGGATCCCATGGGCTTAGCTGCCGCCGCACTCTACGTAGCTTGTGTCCTAGAAGGGGAAAAGAAGACACAGAAAGACATCGCAGAGGTGGCAAATGTTACTGAAGTCACAGTTCGCAATCGCTACAAAGGGCTCAAGGAAGCGCTGGGACTTAACGTGTAGTGAGCACTACATGTCGCGCCCTAACTCTTTTGGTCGTCAGTTCTTTCCAGCTCTACCACCATGAAACCTGAGTAACCGCAGTCTTTGCACACAAAATGGTTAGGAAGAAGCCATCCTTCTAGAAACCCGTCACTGCCGATATTTAGGCTATTACACCTAGGGCAAATGAAGCGGTCTACTTTTCGGCGATTCAGAGATCCCAGAATATTCAGCAGGTCACCTGCACGCATAACCAGTGCTACCGCCTAATGGACTTCAATACTTGGACCTGGAAAACCGTAGTCGACTAACAGCTTTCTAACCTTCTGTCTGTGGTCTCCCTGAAGAATAATTTGTCCATCTTTGGCAGTTCCACCACAAGCGCATGAAGCTTTCAATTTCGTTGCCAAATCATCCAAGTCGACGCTCTTCTGGTCTAGCCCTTCTATCACCGTGGCAGTCTTTCTCCATTTCCTCATTTCCGTTCTGACCTTTATTATCTGTTGCTCCATGCTTATCGTGCCGCAGACGCACAGATCCTCTGGAAGGCCACATACAGAGCAGACTTCAGTCATAGTTACCAGAGCTGCCCTTCTAGGTTGAACGACCCAAAAAAGCCCATTCCATACTGAGCAGGAAGTTGCGCTTGAAGATGAAGCTTTAGAGCAGGGATAGACAGGTTCTTCCTTTCTGAACTTGCTTTGTGCAGTATTCTACTACTCCCTCTTACCTTTACTCCCTTGTTGAGATTCCTTGTTTACCCTATTTAAGTCTAAGCCCGCACCCACATCCATGATTGACTTCGGTGCGCGCAGTCTGAGGAATGTCAGATTGTCTGTCTAACTTCGAGTTGGTTCGAATCTTCACCTTTTGGCATATCGTAAGGCTTGAAGACCAATCCAAATCGACGCATTCGATGCTTTATTTCGTGCGTAAGTTTGGACTCATTCTTGTGGTAGAGCTGCCTATTCAAATCGAAAGCTGAAATGAGCTGCTCGGATTGCGATCGCAGGATCTGGAAGACCTCGTCGGATACGAAATTGCCTATAAGGAAGAAGTTTCTTATCGACCTTGACTCCAGTTCCGGTTTTCCCAATGTCTTGCCGAAGAGAATTCTCATCTTGTTCTTGCGGCATTCTTGCAGAAAGTAGTTGTCAAGGTCTTTCTTGATGTCATCCAACAAGTCTACCTCCGCTTTGAATTCCTCCTTTATGCTACGAACCTCCTTGCAGGGCACACCCACGTTTAGGGTATAGGGAGCGAGGTTCTTGAGAACAATCGACCCCGAACCCACAATTACATGCTCACCAATCGTGACGCCTGCGCCAATGTGTATGCCTGGCGCCAGCGAGGATCTATGGCCGACTGCAACTGGTCCGGATCTTCTCCTTTCCCGCCCCTCGGTCACCCAAGCATAATTCATTTCATGGGTGTAGATGTTAGTGTAACTAATTATGACTTCGCGACCGATGGTCACCGGCTCCGTGCAGTCCACAAACATCCTTTGACCGAAATAGCTCCCGAATCCTAAGAAGAATGTGGAACCCGACACGAAACTGTCGCGCTCCACGTAAGAGTCCTCCTCGATGGTAAGTCTCTCACAGAAGAATCTAGTGTTGTCTCTGATGGTAACTCCGTCGCCTACGGTAACACCGCCGAAATTTGACGACCATATGAAGGAACCTCTTCCGATTCTTACTCTGTTTCCCATTGTGGCACCCAGTTTACGGTACAGTGCCACTTTAGGCGAGGAGAATGGGAGCCAAGACAAGATTTCGATGCAGGCTCTTTTCCATTTCAAAGTGGGATCCCCCTAGCATGAGCGAACTAGCGACCAATCTAGATATTGTTCGCGCACATATTATAAGAGTGAGACCCTGGGCTCTAACTACAGGAATCAAAGCCAGGATGCTAGATGCCAAAGATCTCTGATAGTATAGACGTAGTAATGATT
>Ga0315282_10001711_pt1 | contig 41024 bp, 35 predicted proteins | sample YL17G07_20_MG_FD_203693 | JGI IMG/M metagenome (GOLD analysis project Ga0315282, IMG submission 203693) | Sediment microbial communities from Yellowstone Lake, YNP, Wyoming, USA - YL17G07_20 | ecosystem: Environmental > Aquatic > Freshwater > Lake > Sediment | place: USA: Wyoming | collected...
GGCGTTCATCTCCGGTGGCTCGTCGGATCCGTGAACAGGGCCGCCGTGTGTGCGTATCTTGCTGAGCGGGATTATCGAGACGATCTTCGCCGTATCATCTCGGACCATCGTGAAGTTGCGGATCCGGAGCCAGGCCTCCAGAATGGCGAAGGCGTCATCAACCGGCACGTCGACCCGGCTCACGATGGTGATGTCGCCGGTCAGGTCGGCGGGCGGCAGGATCGTGTAGCCGGACTCCGTGGCGAGGAACTTCAGGAAGTCGTGGATCTGCGCCTTGTCGAACGCCATCGACAGGCGTCCGGTGGGGTTCGCATCGCCTTGCGGCAAGATGCGCTCGAGCTCGGACTTAACATCGTCCGGCATCTCCTCCGACGGGAAACCGACGTTGGCATCCGGAGCGTTGGCGTCGCCCTCAGGCCCGCCCCCGGGACCTCCCGGGCCACCGGGGCCTCCGGGGCCGGGGCCCCCGGGGCCGCCCGGCCCCGCGCCCCCTCCCCCAGGTGGCTCACTCGGGGGCTCGGCAGGTGGCTGCAAAGCTCCGCCGGCGGGCCCGGAGCCCGTCTTCGGTGGCTCCCCGGGCGGTTGGAGCGCCTTGCCTCCATCGGGCGGCGCCGCGCCAGCCTTGCTATCACCGGGAGGCGCCTGCTGTGGAGGGCCCTGGCAGGTGGCTGCTGACGCCAGCAACAGCAGCACGATGAGTATCGCCAAGAGCCAACTGTTGGCGGTACATCTCAGTCTCATATCGCACTCTCCATGCTTCGCGTTGCCTCGCTTGCACACCGCTCGCCTATCCGCACAGCTAGCCGGTCGACTTCATCACGACGGCGCCGCTGGGGGCGCCTTCCATGCTCATCCTCGCTCGCCCGCCGCCCCTGCCGCCGCGGCCCCCGCCGTACTTGACGCTCGGGCCGGAATACTCGGCCATCTTGGCCCCCATCTTGGCCATCTCTTCGGGACTGGGGCCACCGCCACCGGGCGGAGGGGCGCCCTCCGCGCCGGCGACCTTGTAGTCGACGTCTTTGCGCTTCAAGTTGGCGCCGAGGAGGAGGACGTACGATCGGTCGCCCTTCTCGAGAACGGCACCCTTAAGGGTGACGTACTTCACACGGTACCCAAACGCCTCGCCGGGCACGTCGACCCACTCCGCTCGCCCCTGGGTGTTGCTCTCGACGAGCGCGCGCACGGTCTTCCCACCAATGACGACACCCGTGATGGCCACGTCGATCGCAGTCGGCTTGGCGAAGCTGCCAGGCCCCATCGGCCCCGGGCCGTCTGCTCCCGGGCCTACCGGCCCAGGCGGGCCAGGGTGCTTCGACGGGCCCGTGGACGGCTTGGGGACCACCTCATAGACCTGCTTGGTCTCGACCGAGACGCCCCGCGCCTGGCCGGCGTTCGCACCTCCGGCGGCCTGCTCGACGGCCAAAGGCGTGAACAGCCCGGACTGCGTGATGGAGTAGATCCTGCTCTCATCGAGGATCTCGCTCGCAAGCTCCTCGCCCTGCGCTTGCTGCGCCTGGCCCGCACGCGCCAGTAGGCTTGTCTCGCCCATGGGCCTGGACCTTATCCACACCATGCCAACCGTTCCGATCACGACCACGGCCGTGAAGCAGGCGAGGACGATCATATCTCTACGTGTGACCTTCATTGGGACCCTCCCTTCGGCTCCGCGGGAGATGGGGATGTGGGCTGGCCGGAAGAGCCGCTCGGGGCCGGGGCCTTCTCCGGGGCCTTCGCGGCAGGCACATTCTCCCCCAGCCCGAGCACATACGTGCGATCTTGCTTGCTGAGCACGCCGCCCCGCTCGGTCGCGTAGTCCACTGTGTAGCCGAAGGCCCTACCTCCCGGCTCGACCCAGGTACTGCGGCCCGATGCATTGTCGGTGACAAGCACTCGCTGCCGCCCGTCGGACCCTTTGGCCACTCCGGTGACAGATACGACCGCTGCCGCCGGCCCCGCAGGCCTCTCGGGCGGCATCACGGTGGACGTGGCGGGCGCGCCGGCCGACGCCATCGGCGGTCGCGGCGGCTGAGCGCCGGTCGCGGGGCCCCACGTCGCGGACGGTGGGCCCCATCCCACGACCGGGCCGTAGGCCATCGGTAGCGGGAGCTCCCACTCAGGACCCACGTACGCCCCGGCGCCGCCTCCCGCGCGCGCGGCGGCACGCCTCTTCTCGTTCTCCTTAAGTTGATCCTGCTGCTTCTTCGCCTCAGCCTCGCTGGCCGGCAGCGGCTTGAAGAGGTCGCGGTCGGCTATCCGCTGGTAGGGCGCGTCGAGTTTCGGCGCCTCGATCGGCGGAAGGTACCTTGGATCCGTCGTCGGTGCGAGCACCTGAGTCACATCGGACTGAGGCGCGGGATTAAGCTGGCGCCATACGTAGGCGCCCGACACGGTGACTAAGCAAGCGGAGAAGGCTGCCAGCATGAGGAGGTTCCTTCTCTGATCCGTCACTTCTTCTCTCCACCTCCCGGCACGAGTGAGTTGATGTCCGGCCGCCACGAGGAAACCGTGCTGGTCATCCGCATGAGACCGCCTTCCTCGCTCGTCAGGTTCATCCTGTCTACGGTCATCGCCGGATTCGTCTTGCGGAGAAGGCTGAGCAAGGTCACGACACCGTCCAGTTGCCCGAGCACTTGCATCTGAACCGGATGACGGAGGTAGGTCGGCTTCACCTTCCCGCCGTACCCGTCGTCGACCTCGGTGCCCTCGACTTCCTCGCGCTGCATCGGCACAAGCTCGACCAGGCCTACGGACGCATTCACGCAGGCCGCCTCAAGCTGCTGGATCATCCGGGCCACCTGCTCCGAGTCGGTGGTCGGCCGCGTGTAGCCCACCTTGTTGATGAGGTCAAGCTCGTCTTGCCGGCGCTCGGTAACCGAAGTGCCCTCCGCGGTGACCGCCTGATAGCGCTCGACGGCGGCGGCCGTCTTGCGCTCGTACTCGCGGCGCTTCTGCGAGCAAGGTCCGTAGACCGACGCGAGCCACAGGACCGCCACTACCGCCGCGACGAGGACGCCCTTCACCGTACTGCTCACGGGCTACCACCACCCTCGGGCAGGCACTCGATGTCGAACGTGTAGAGTGTGATGCCGCCGACATCGGTCGCCGTCGAGTGCGTGAGTCTGACATCCTTGAAATAGTCGCTGCCCTTCAGCGCCAGCACCGCCTCGGACAGTACCTCATTCGACTCCGCGAGCCCCTTCAAGCTGATCGACTCTCCGCGCCGGTAGGTCACGTCGCGCAATGACACGCCGAGCGGAAGCCGCTCGGAGAACAGCGCCAGCAGGTCCAGCGGGTCGCTCTTGGGATCCCCGCCCCGGGCCACGATCCACTGGAGCGCGGCCTTCTCAGGATCGGTCAGACGAACGTCCCGCATGTTCGTCTGGACATCGCGAAGCCGGCCTAGCTCCGCCTGGTACGCTTGATTGGCCTGGTATACCGACCAGCCCTGCCAGACGCTCGCGGCCGCGAGGATGACAACGAATGCAGACACCGCGGCCCACCCCATCCCGCGTCTGGCCACGGCCCTCTTGCGGTCAATGATCTCCCTGGGCGTCAGGTCGAGCTGGATCGCCGCGAGGCCCACGCCCTGCATCGCAAGGCCCGTCGCGGTCACGAGATTGACGGTGGACGCACCGGACACCCCGCCGTCCTCGGCGGTGAACTCGAGGGCCCGCAGCGGGTCGGCGTACCGCACCGGCAGCTTGAGCGAGGCCTGCAGCCCGGACGCCAGGCCCGGCAGCAGCGCGCCCCCGCCCAGCAGCACCACGCCGCCCGCCGGGTAACCGGGGTACGCCGACAGGTGTGACGCGGCGGCGCGCTCGAGGCCGGTGTACAGCTTCTGAAACCACGCCACCGTGCTGAACAGCTCGGGGTCGTCCGGTAGCCCGCCTAGCGCATCGAGCGGAACGCCGTGCTCGCGCTTCTCGACTTCCGCCTGCGCTACGTCCCAGCCCTTGTCACGGGCCAACGAGAGCGTCAGCGTGCGGCCGCCCTGCGCGAGCGTCAGCGAAGAGACGAGCCGTCCCTCGCACACAACCGCGACTTCGGTCGTCTCCGCACCGAGATCGACGATGAGGTGCGTCCCCGATCTGATCTCCAGATCGGTTCGGAACAGGCCGTTGAACGAGGCGACCGTGCTGACGGCGATCTCCGAAGGCGCGGCGCCCGCCTGAGTCAGGAGGTCGCGCCGGCTGGCCACGGTCGCCTTCGGGCAGGCCGCGATCATGGCCGACTGGTGACCGTTGGTCGACGGCAGCCGCAGGTGCGAGAACTCCGCGTTGGCGAGGGGGAACGGCACGTGCGACTCGGCCTCGAAACGCACCATGCGGTCGATATCCTCGTCGCCGGCCGGGGGCAGCGAGAGCAGCCTCACCGTCGCCGCCGACCGGTCGATCGCGCACACGACCGCGCCGGGGCGCAACCCACGCCGACGAAGGGCCTCCGAGACAAGGGCCTGGACGCCCTGGCCCTCGCCCGTGACGCCGGCCTCATCGGTAAGCGGCAGGCTCTCCGCGAACACAACACGGAAGCCGTCGCCGACGCGCCGGCCGTAGACGAGCTTCACACTGCTCGCCCCGATGTCTATCCCTAGAGCGTCCTTCGCGTTGCCCAAGGCAAGCTCTCCCGCGTCAGTATTGGCAGATCAGCAAGTAGTTCGGCTGATCGCCCGACACGTCCACCGTCGCGCGGAGCCGCGTTGCGATGCCGGTTCGCGCGATATGGCCGGTGGACTCGATTGTGAAAACGTACGACGTCGCCGTGAGCCGATCCGAGATGGACTCGAACTGCGCCTTAACGTCCGGCCCGGCTTCCAGAATGTGCGCCACGGTCGGGTATGCTCCCAGCGTGTCGCGGTAGTCAACTATCGCTTGCGCAAGCGCCGGATCAATGATGGCGGACAGGACCTGCAGCGGCGCCGTGTTGATGTTGATCCGGCCTTCGCTTAGGTCCCCGTCGGCGGCTGACACATAGTCCCAGACGGCCTCGATGTCCTCGTTCGCGAGCTCGGGTACCGCGACTAGCGCGCCCGTAGTCGGAAACGCTTCCTGCGTCCCCGTGCCGCCGATGGGCGAACTCTCGCTGCCGGGCGGGGTGATCGTTCCGAGATCGGGCATCCCTGTGCCCATGTCGCCCTCGTCCGGGCCGCCCGCCTGTCGGGCGCCGACCGGAGGAGAGTATCGGCGCGTCAGGTCGTAGGCCCCGACTCCCATGCGCCCGTCCGTGCCGCCCCCGCCCGGTATCGTGATACCCCCGGGCATCCCTGACCCGTCGGTCCCACCGTTGCCCCCTGTGCCACCGGTTCCGCCGGAGCTGCCCCGGAACTGCGAGCGGTAGTCGATGATCGCCTCGATCTTCTCGTCCGCGATGATGCCCTGCAGGCCTTCACGCAGCTCGTTGTCGGTGGCCGTGTTCAGGTCGAGGCGCCGCTGCCCGGTAGCGGTGTAGTTCGGGTCGATCGCGCACACGGTGAGCACGTCGGCCAGCCCGCGCACCTCGCCGAGCTGTCGTTCGTTGTACAGTTTCTGGGGGTCGCCCCACAGCAACTGGGACGTCATCCCTTCGACGAGCCCTAGCTCACCGATCGACCGGAGCCGGCCGTTGCGCGCCTTGTAGGGCGGCTTCTTCTCTTCGTAGACGAACGTCTCAGCGCCGCCGTCCGTGGAGTCGTCATCCTCATCGCGCCAGTCCATTATGGAGTTCGCCAGCTCCTCGTCGCCGACCAGTGACCCGATCTCCTCCACGCTGGCTACATTCACGTTCAGCTTGCCCGCCTCGTCCATGACGTTCACCGTGAACTGACCGGCGTCGAAGGGCAGCTCGATGTCGTTCGAGCTGTACGACATCCACGGATCGGTCAGGGCCATGTACGTCTTGCCTTGCGCCTGGTCGGCCTTCATGCGCTCGATGGTGATCTCCAGCCCGGCATGGGCGAGTTCGCCCGCCTTTACCTGGCGGAACGCGTTGGCTGTCAGGTCGGCGTTCACCCGTACCGAGAACGAGAAGCCGATCCCCATCACGGCCAGGATGGCCATGATCCAGAGGACGGTGACGAGAGCGACGCCACGATGACTCGTGCTCATGGGCCGTCCCCCGATCCCGCCATGCCCATCAGATCCTCCGGGCTTGGCATCCCGGCGCCGGTCCCGGGACCTGAGGGCGGAGCCGACTCGCCGCCGGTGGTCGTTGACGACGATGTGAACCGCTTGCACACCTGCTGCGCCAGCACTCGCGGCACCACGATGGTCCCGGTGAGGGTGACCGACTCCTCTTTCCTGCCTTCGGTCTGGACCGTGATCGAGTACAACAAGGCCTTGGGCGGCGTCTGTGAGGTCCACTCCTGGGCCCACTCCTGCTGGTCTGAGTCGTAGTACTGCACCTCGAAGTCCACTACGTCGGGTGCGAACGCGTCGAACGTGGTGGTCTCTTCGGGATCGCCAACGTCGACGTACCGGTTGACACCGCGGATGAGCCCCTGCTCCGGGGTCTCGGGGTCGGTGTCGCAGTAGTAGACCACCTGCAGGACGTCCACGCGCGGCGACGTCTCCTGTGTGAGCTCCGGCGGAATCGCGATGAGGACCTCGATCTCGGACGACCGACCGGATCCCGGATTGGGCGCCTCCCCCTTCACCGGCGGGGTGAGTTGCTCTTCCGTGCCGGCTGTCAGGCCCGGAATGGCGCCCGGGCCCGCGCCCGCGCTTGTGTCCGTAGGCGAGGTCTCCTGCGCGGCCTCCGGATCGGGCGCCGGAGCCCACAGCGATCCCAGGTCCCGCTGGAGCTGCGCTTGCACGAGCCGCGCGGTCTGGTAGAGCTGAGTGCGGTCATCCACGATGGCCATTGAGCGCTGGCCCAGCGTGAAGCTCGACAACACCCCGCCGAGGATGAGGGTGAGGATGACGCTCACAGTCATGATCTCCACGAGGGTGAAACCGCGGCTGGCACTGGTTCGGCGCGCGGCGTACAGCGGCGCGGGCGTTCCCGCCCGATGTGTGCGCCAGCCTTGTGGGTGCCGTGTCATCACCTGGTCGCACCGCCCGGAGGGCCGCCTGCCGCGCCGCCGGTCGTCTCGGTCTCCTCCGGCGGCGTGCGCAGCATCGCCTCCAGAGTCTGCACTCGCGCCCGGTGCCCCTCCGCCCACAGGATGTTCACATGGATACGTTTGAGCGCCGGGTAGTTATCGAGCGCCGCGATCTCTGTTTGCCACCGAAACCGATCCCAGGGCTCGGCGCACTGCCCGGAGTCATCGCCGTCGGAAAGTGTATCCGCGGCCTCGAGCTCCGCCAGCTTCTGCTGAGCGAGGGTCATCGCGATCGCGTCGCTCTCGCTCTGCCGAACGGTTACGAGCCCTTCGCTAAAGGCTCGCATCATGGCCGTGAGCCCTATCGCCAGGATGGCGGACGCGACCATCAGCTCGAGCAGCGTGAAGCCCCGGCTCCTCATCGGAGCCACGGGCTTAAGCCCGCGGCTGAGCGCCCGGCTTCCGCAACGCCCGCAGTACCACGATCGTCCCCGGCTCAACTCAGGGCCTCCAGCGTTGACAGCTCCTGGATAGTGTCTATGTCCGGCACTTGAGGCTTGAACCTGATCTCGTCCACCACAACCACACGAACGGCCTCGCCATAGCCGCGCAGCACGATGTAGGCGGCCTCCGCGCTTCCATCCGGGCGATAGTCGAGCTCCGTCTCCCGGGTCCGCTCCGCCGACGATGGGTCGGGCCCCACGTAGTAGAGCGTGACGCCCTCGGGGAGCTTCTGCTCCTGCGCCAGACTGTCGGGCATCGGCTCCCACTGAGGTTCCTCGCCGGGCTGGGCATCGCCCAGACGCACGACGTCGATCGTTCCGCGGTCATAGTCGAACTGGAGCTCCGTGAGCCGTGCTTCCGACGCGGCCCGCCCGCGCGCGAGCAGCACCATCGTGGCCACGATCCGCGACGCCGTTCGGAGTCGCTCTTCGCGGAGCGACCCCACGAACCGCGGCACCGCGATCCCCGCCAGCATGGTCATGATGAGCATGACCACCATCAGCTCGGTGACCGTGAAGCCCCGACTAGGTCTTTTCGGCCGGGCCCCAGTTGCCGATGTCATCCTCAGTGCCCTCTTTGCCGTCCTTGCCGAAGGAGTACACATCGAAGTCCGCGTTGTGGCGCCCGGGCTGCTTGTACTGATAGTCGCGGCCCCAGCCGTCCTTCGGCACCTCGCGGGTCAGGTACGGGCCCTGCCAGCGGTCGGCGTGCTCGCCGCCGGGCTTCGTCATGAGCGCCTGAAGGCCGTCCGACTGCGACGGCGGGTCCTGGCAATGGACCATGTACTGCCTGATCGCCGCGTCCAGTTGCGAGACATCCGACTTGGCCTTCGTGATGCGCCCCTGCTCTACCCATTTGGGCGCGTTGGTGGCCACTAGGCTCGCAAGGAGGACAATGATAACCATGACCACCAGAAGCTCGGTGAGCGTGAAGCCTCCCGCTCTCGTGGCCCCGTAGTTCCGCCTCATAAGAGTTCCCTCCACAGTTCGCTAGCGGCCGGCGATCCGACCGTCAGCTCGCCGGCCAAGACCGGCTACCCACCGACCCCAACGTTGAGCTGGAAAATCGGCAGAAGCATTGCTGATACTATGAAGAACACCGCCGCGCCGAGCATCAGGATAATGAGCGGCTCGAGGAGGCTCATCAGCGTTCTCACCGCATTCTCCACCTCGCGGTCGTACGAGTCGGCCACCGAGCTGAGGACGCCCTCCATGTTGCCTGTCTCCTCGCCCAGCGCGACCATGTGAACGACCACGGATGGGAAATGACCTGTGTCCCGCAACGGGGCGTGAATCGTGTCGCCCTCGCGGACACGTTCCCGGCACGCGTCCAGCGCCTTCCCGATAACCTCGTTTCCCACCACGTCTCGCACAACCGCGAAGGCGTGAAGAACGTCCACGCCGCCGTGGAGCAGCGTCCCAAAGGTCCGCGCGAACCTGGCTATGACGAGCTTCTGGATCAGCTTCCCGAAGAGCCGATTGCGCAGCTTGAAGCGGTCCACGATCAGCCGGCCGCCGGGCGTCCCACTCCAGACCCGGTAGGCGAACACCAGCGCTGCCAACCCCAGTATCACGGCCCACCACCACTTGCCGATGAAGTCCGAAAGACCTATCAGCCTCTGCGTGGGCCACGGGAGGGTCTTGCCCAGGTCCTCGAAGATCCTCCTGAACCTCGGGATCAGGAACGTGACGAGGAGCGACACGGCCAGCGTCCCGACGCAGACCAGCATGGCCGGGTACGTCAGGGCCGAGACGATCTGACCGCGGCGGGCGCGCTCGGTCTCCTGCAGGTGCGCCAGCCGTTCGAGGATCTCAGGGAGCTGCCCTGACGCCTCGCCGGCTCGCACCATGCTGATGTACACCCGGGCGAACACGCGCGGATGGGCTTCGAGCGCGTCCGCGAGGCTGCGGCCGCCGGCCACATCCGTGGCCACCTTCTTGAGCACCTCGACGAACACCGGGTTGTCGGTGTGCTCGGACAGCGCGTGGAGGCTGCGCAGCAGCGGCAGGCCGGCACGCACCAGGTCGCTGAGCTGCCGCGAGAACATCACCAGGTCGGTCTGCCTCACCCGTCGGAAAACGCCGATAGGCACCTCGCCCTGCTGGCGACGGTCGATGGACAGACCGGTGCCCTCTTGGCGCACGTCGGTGGCGTACAGCCCCTGGCTCTTGAGCTGGCGCACAACGGCCCGCTCGTCCTCGACCACCAGTGTGCCCGATTGCCGGGCTCCCGCTACGTCCATCGCCGCATAACGGAAGGTGGGCAACTACTGCACCTCCGTTGAGATATAGACCGCCTGCGCCGAGCGCTGCACCTCTTCCAGCGTTGTGGTTCCCTGTTGCACCTTCAGGAGGCCGTCGTCGCGCATTGTCGTCATGCCGTCCGTTAGGGCGTGCGCGCGGATCTCGGACGACGATGCGGATGCCAGTACCAGCTTCTCGATCCCCTCGGAGAGCGACAGGACCTCGTAAAGGCCGGTTCGGCCCCTGTAGCCCGTGCCCCGGCAGTCGTCGCATCCATGTCCCCGGAAGCCTCGCCGGTCCGGGAACATCGCGCTCAGATCGCCCAGGAACCGGTACTCGGACAGGTCGAGGGTCGTTTCCTCCTTGCAGGTCGGGCAGATCCGCCTGACAAGACGCTGTCCGACGGCGCCGTTGAGGGTGGATACGACGAGGAACGGCTCCACGTGCAGGTCGACAAGACGCGTCACGGCGCCCGACGCGTCGTTCGTGTGCAGCGAGGAGAAGACAAGATGGCCCGTCAGCGCCGAGTGGACCGCGATGTCCGCCGTCTCCGCGTCACGGATCTCGCCCACCATGATGATGTCGGGGTCCTGACGGACTATGTGCCGGAGGCCGCGCGCGAAGGTGAGGCCGACCTTGGTCTTGACCTCGATCTGGTTGACCCCGTCGAGTTGGTACTCGACAGGGTCCTCGATCGTGATGACCTTGCGCTCCGTCGAGAAGGTCGCCTGCAGCGCCGCGTAGAGCGTGGTTGTCTTGCCGCTGCCCGTAGGCCCGGTGGCGAGGACGATGCCATGGGGTCGGTGGATGAGGCCCTCAAACCTGCGTAGGTCGCCCTGCTGGAACCCGAGTTCTCCGAGTCCGTACAGGATCGACGACTTGTCGAGGATGCGCATGACGACCGACTCGCCGTACAGCGTGGGCACGGTCGAGACTCGGAGGTCAATGTCGCGGCCCGAGACACGCAAGCCGATGCGCCCGTCCTGGGGCAGCCTGCGTTCCGCGATGTCCAGGTTCGCCATGATCTTCACGCGAGAGATGATGGCGGCTTGGAGCCTCTTCGGCGGGGGCGGGAACACCTGCAGGATGCCGTCGATCCGGAGCCTGATATGCAGGTCCTTCTCGAATGGCTCGATGTGGATGTCGGACGCGCGGTTCTGCAGCGCCTGACGGATGACCATGTTGACCGCGTTGACGACGAGGGCCTCTCGCGCCATCCGCTGGAGGTCGCCGATCTCCTCCTCGGTGTCTTCGATGACCTCGACACCGTCGGACTCGCCTTCCGCTCTCATGATCGCGCGCATGTAGTGCGCCTCGACCGCGCGACGCAGATCGTCGGGGTGAGCGTACACCGTCTCAACCGCGAGGCCGGTGACGACGCGCACATCATCCACGGCTTCCAGGTTCAGGGGATCGCCTGTCGCCAGAACGGCCGTCTGCCCGTCGCACGCGACCGGGAGGATTCCGTGTCGGTACGCGAGCTCGGCCGGGATGAGGGCGAGCAGCTTCTGATCGAGCTCCGCTTCGACCACGCGTAGCGGGGTTCCGTCGATCAGATCGGAGCTCATCCTGCGAGCCTCGTCGAGGGTACAGAACCGCTCCGAGATCAGGCGCGCAAGCACACCGTCGCGGACGTTCGAGCGACAGTAGCCGACCTGCTCGACCGTCACCTCTCCGGCTTCCACCAGTCGTGCAAGAACGCGCTCCTCAACCTCGTCGGGGAGTCTCAACCCAGAGTACATCCCGCGCTCCTCCTGCTACCCACTCGTCAGCGTGATCGGCAGTCTTCGGGCCTCGGTGCCGTGAACACATCGCAAGACGCAACGCTCAGGGCCGTTGTTACGACGGAGGTTGCTCCGGCCGCCGGAGACCGGACACTCCGTATGGACGCTCGACTCCCGTCCAGGTTGCGGGAATCTGTTGCACGCGCAACGAGACCTCGGGCTGCCCGCCCCTGAGCGGTCCCACTGCCATCTACTGTTTCGGCCCGGAACGGGAGTACCCTTGCTGGGGGGCATAGTGGCGCCCTTACCTCGCGTACCTCGCCACCACATGCGCGTTGTCGGTCCAGGGGAACCGCACGGCCTCCCCGGCAACCGCCGCCGGCTGGCCGTTGACGGCCGCGGACCCAAGTCGCAGGTTGCCCGGGTGCGGAAGTCGGAGGACGATTGCCTGCCCCGGCGCGGTTGAGTCCAGCTCGATGTCAGCCACGACGGTGTCCGCCTCATCGCCGGGCCGCACGTCAAGCCGCTCGACGGTCCCGAAGAACGTGGCAAGCCCGGACACGCTGATACCCTCCGGCGACGCGAGCCATGCGCGGGGGATCGCCTTGAGAAGGTGCAGCTCGTCCCCGACCTCCTCGGCGATCATGCACCGCAGTAACCGGAGCTGGTGGGCGCCCGAGGCGAGGTGCGGCAGTGTCGGCTGGTTCTCGCCTGTGCGGAACATCGTCACCTCGACGCCCGAATACGTGTCCTGCGTCATCCCATAGGCGAGGGTGGTGTAGAAGCCGAGCAGCACCTCGTCCACCTCACCGCGGTCGAGCGCCGTCAGCCAGTAGCCGGACGAGTAGGCATGGTCGATCCCGCCTCCGAAGCTCGTGACGCCTCCGGCGAGGCCGCCGCCGTTCCGCAGGAAGCTCGCGACCACCGCGGCGGTCGGGTCATCCGGGCGGAAGAAGCGGCTCTCGAGGATCGAGCAGCCGTACATGCTGTAGTAGTCCTTCGCCATCCCTCCGCTCTGCTCGAGGATGCGTCCTGTGAGCGGCTCCAACTTGAGGGCCTTCAGCCCCCACGACTCGGTAACCGCGCCTCGCGCGACCTCCTCGATGCGCGCGCGGTACTCGGCAGCGTCGGCGGCCAGGGAGCCTGCCTCCTCGACCATACCCGCGTCCGCCAGCACGCCGCTCGCGCGCTCGAGCGCCTTGCAGCACCAGGCGTCGGTGACGAGCGAGACCGTCGGGCTCCCGTAGTCGCAGTAGGGCCTCGACGGCGGCAGCAGCCCGCGCACGAGCGGCGCCGCGGGGTCGGAGTCCAGTCTGGCCGTCTTCGCGCGCTCGCCGACGATGAACCTCGCAGCGGAGTCGATCGCCGGCGCCACACGCGCGAGCCACTCGCGATCGCGTGTGTAGAGGTAGTGCTTGCACAGAGCGTCGAGGTCCATCCCGTGCTCGAAGAAGGAGTCATAGGAGCAGTAGAGCTCGCCGGTCGGGCGCTGAAGCGCCAGCAACGTGTCGAGGTAGCGCTCGGCATCCTTGTGGAAGCCGTACTGGTCGAGCGCCTCGATGTACACCGCATAGGTCTGGCCGTACATCTGCTCGTAGAACCCACAGCCGTCGTGCGGACAAGGGCGGCCGTCGATGGTGTCGACGTTCAGCCAGTTGTAGGCGAGCCAAGCCTTGTAGCCGTCCGTTACCCGGGCTTCCGGAACGCGGATGTCCGCGCCGCGAGCGACCCGATTGCGCCAGTCCTGCCTGGTGGTTGCCAGCGCGAAGTCGAACACGACCGGGTTGACCACCTTTGAGTATCCGCCGCGGTAGGGCACCCGGATACAGGCCGCCCTCTCCTCCCCCGCGGGTACCGGTAACTCCCCGAGGGACACAGAGCGAGCGTCCCCGCCGGACGTCGGCTGGAGCGCGAGCGAGAGGGGCACTCGCGCTTCGGTCTCTCCAGCGTTGCGCACGGTGATCCTCAGATAGCAGTCCAGGTTGGAACCGGGGCTGAAGTCCTTGCTCAGGCCGAACACGGTCTCGGAACAGTCGAGGTCGCCGGTGGTGTACCGCGTCACGTGCACGGGTATCCAGCCATCTGTGAGCGATCTTGTGGTGTGCGCGGCATCGGCGCCGAACTGGTCGCCCGCGATGACCGGCCTCAGCGCGAAGCTGCCGAGTTCGACCCGCCCGTCCCAGTAGACGATGATCTCATCCGGGTGCTCAGGCACACCTGCTGAGACGCGGCCGTAGCGGATGGCCGGGTAGAGCGCGGCCACGCGCTCGAAGCTCGGCTCACCTGGCAGTCCGAGGATCGCCGCGGCCTCCTTGTCGCTAAGCATCTCATCGAGGGCGCGCCGGTCCTCTGGGGTGATGCCGCGCCGGTCGGCGGGCAGAGGCTCGACCGCGACCGGCCCGATCTCGGCCTCCGACCAGTCGCCTGGGGCCGCCCAGTCGTTGTCGCCGTCCGGTGCCGGGCAGTCCTGCGACTTGAGCGTGAAGGCCTTCCCGACGATGAGCCTCGCCGGCGGCGCGGACCACGGCCCGGGCCGGCGCCTGAGCGTGTACTCGTCCCACCACTCGCCGGTGCGGTAGAGGAAGCGGACCACCCCGTCCGCCACCTCGATGCGCACGCCAACCTCGGCGCCCGGCGCGACCGTGCGGTCGAGCGTCTCGTTATAGGCTCCGTTCACCACGCACAGCACGTGCACGGTGGGGCGCGAGTCGATCCCTATCTTCGCCCAGTTGTCTTCATCCCAGTAGATCATCAGGGACGGGCACCACGAGAGCCCCTGGTCGCCGGAGCCGGGCTTGATGGAGGTGCTCACGCAGATGCCGTCCTCGCCAAGCTCGCGCGACCAATGTGCGTAGGTGTTCGTACGTGCGCGTATGTGCAGCCGCCCGTCGCGCATCTCGACACTGTTCCCCGGGCTGCAGTGCTGCTCCCACTGGGGCAAGCCCTGCGCCAAAGCCGGGCACAGGGCGAGCAGCAGGGCGAAGGGTACGTAGCGGGCGACCTTGGACATCAGCGACCTCCTGGCGGAGTGATTGCCTCCCAGCGCGCCCTCTCTCCTCCCTCTCCCTCTGGGAGAGGGCCCGGGGTGAGGGCCGCCATCCCACCCGGCCGCCCTGAGCCAGCCCGAAGGGCCGTGACGAAGGGCCGTGACGAAGGGTGACCCCGCCTGCGAGCGCTGCGCCAAACGGCCCGTCCGATGAACTTTTCTCGCATTCCGCGAGGTTTTTCCTCACAGAAATGGCATTAGTGCGCATGGGGGTGGCTGAAGGGCGGCAATCATGCTGCTGGAGTTCAGTGTCAAGAACTACCGGTCCATCAAGGACAAGGTCACCCTGAGCATGGTGGCCTCATCCGACAACGACCACCCCGAGAACGTCTTCGAGGTCGACGAGCCATCCCGCTTCCGCCTCCTGAAGAGCGTTGGCATCTACGGCGCTAACGCGTCGGGCAAGTCCAACGTGCTCCGGGCCCTCGGCTTCATGGAGGACTTCGTGCGCAGGTCGGCCACCGGCATGGCGCCTGGCGACGACATCGACGTCACCCCGTTCAAGCTGGACCCGGAGACACGCGAGCAGCCGTCCCAGTTCGAGGTGTCCTTCATCAGCGAGGGGCAGAGGTACGTATACGGCTTCTCCGTGGACCGAGAGCGAGTGCACGAGGAATGGCTCACTGCGGCGCGCACCAGCCGCTCGCGCGCCCTCTTCCACCGATATGGCGATGGGAACGTGGAGTTCGGCAGTACGTGGAAGGGAGAGCGCGACCGCCTCGTGGAGCGCACACGCCCTAACGCGCTGCTTCTATCGGTGGCCGCGCAGTTCAACAACCCCCTTGTGGAGCCTCTCTGGAACTGGCTCGGCGGAACCCTGCAGTCGCTGGCCCGGCCGTCTGGCGACACGGCTGACCGCGTGATGACGTACGTTTCCTTCTTCGGGGGAAGGGGGGGGAGCGACGAACTGGCCGCCTTCCTAGCGATGGCGGATCTAGGCATCCTCGGGGTCGAGGCTGTGATCGTGCCTCTGGAGGAGACGGCCCCCCGGCAGGATGCCCCGTCCGAAGACGCACATAGGGGCGTCGAGCGGAGGCAGCTGTTCCGGAGGGCCACAGCCCAGGTGAGCATGCAGCACCGCGCTGCGGACGGCATCACTGTAGCACTTGACCTTGACCGCGAGGAGTCGGCCGGCACACAGCGGTTGTATTCGGTCGCCGGGTGGTGGGTCTATCTGTTGGAGATGGGCGCAGTGCTGCTTATCGACGAACTCGAGGCCCACCTCCATCCGTCCATCACTCGCGCTCTGCTGGCTATGCTCCACCAGTCCGACACCCACGCCCAGCTCATCTTCGCCACTCACGATTGCGGCCTGCTCGACGCCGACCTGCTGCGGCGCGATCAGGTGTGGTTCACGGAGAAGGACAGCGCGGGCGCGACGCAGCTATACTCGCTGTGGGACTTCAGGCCCAGGAAGGACGAGAACTACCGAAAGGGGTATCTGCAGGGGCGGTACGGAGCCGTTCCGTTCGTGGGGGAGTTCACCTTTGGCGAGGACCAGAAAGCCGAGCGGCCGCAAGACTGAGCGCGGGGTTCGGCACGGTAGCAGTTACGGTAGGCCGGATGCGACTCGGGATACGCTGCCACGTGTCCTCGTCGTGTGTGACGCCAGACGCACGGAACCGGCCTACTTCGAGGCACTCAGGCAGCACAAGCGCCTCGGACGACTCAGGGTCCACAGGGCGGCTGGGATAGACCCGCAGCGTCTGGTCGCGGAGGTGCCCCGGCTCCGAGAGGAAGCAGAGGCCGACGGTGACCCCTACACGGAGGTCTGGTGCGTCTTCGATCACGACCAGCGAGGCGGCGTGGCGGGCACCGTCGCTGCGGCGCTCAAGGCCAAGCTGAACGTTGCCTACTCCGACCCGTGCTTCGAGATCTGGTACCTGCAGCACTACCGCTACTCGACGGCCGTACTGACCACCGATCAGGCCATCGCGGAGCTTGCCAAGGTACGGGGCCACTATGAGAAGGCAGACAACCTCTACGATGAGCTCCTGGAGCAGCAGCCGCAGGCCATCGCCAATGCCGAGAACCTCCGCGCATACCACGAGGCCAATCGCGACCCCGATCGCAACTGCCCCGAGACCAACCCCTCCACCACCGTCGACCAGCTCGTGTTGCACCTGAACGAGATAGCGCCCAAGTAGGCCTCGCACCGTGGCCCGTCGAACACTCCCCTGCTTCCATCCGCTGGCTGGAAAGGGGATACGGCGATGCTCGTCTTCATCAGCGACCTGCACATCGGGGACGACTCCCTGGGCAAGCTCAACCTGAGTGAGGGCGCGTTCGGGCGCTTCTTCCGCGAGGTGCGCGACCACGCTGACAGGGCCTGCGCCAAGGAAGTGAGGATCGTACTGCTCGGCGACGTGTTTGAGCTGCTGATGTCCAAGGCCTGGCTCGCCGTCGCAGACGCGGCCCCGACCACCACCGATCCCCCGGACCCCATCTTGCTGGGCACCGCCGCCGGCATCCTTGGGCGCATCGTTGACAACAACCAGCCTATCTTCCGGCACTTTGAGCCCGCGTCCATTCGGCGCGCGCTCGTATACAGGTGCGAGTGTGCTAGAGAGGTCACCGTTCAGTTCATACCCGGCAATCACGACCGAGTGTGCAACGCGACCCCGGCCATGCGGCGGGAGGTGGTTCGGGCCCTCAGCTTGGACCACGACCCCGGCCAGGCGTTTGAGTGGCGCTTGTGGGACCCGGAGCATGGCGTGCTTGCCAGGCACGGGCACGAGTGGGACCCTGCCAACTACGCCGGGCGCGAGCCCTATTCGGTCGCGCAGCACCAGTTGCCGACCATCGGCGACGCGGTGGCATCGCGTCTCGGCGTTCACCTTCATACCGAGCTGTGCCGAACACTCCAGCGCCCGGGCCGCAGCCCCGCGGAGCGAGAGGCGCTCAGTCAGCGGCTCGCGGGGATGTACGACGTCCGACCGATGGCCGCGTTGGTGCAGTGGGTGATGTCTTCCGTGCGCGAGGCACACATGGACAGCCGACGGCTGATGCGGGTGCAGAGGGCCATCGCGGGGGTGGTGGACACCTACGCGCAGACGGCGTACTACCGGGACTGGGCCCGCGAGCACCGACTGGACGCCCTCCTCGTGAGCGCGGTGCTGCCGGCCTTGCGGCACGTGAGACTGCTCGCCAGGTCTCTCCCCGAGTGGATGGTGTCAGCGTGGTCTACCTACCACGCGGCGGTCGCCGGACTCAGAAGCGACAAGCACGTCCGCGGCGCACGGCTCGACTACGACGACCCTCGCGACTTCGAGAGGGCATTGTGCCGCTACATCATCTACGGCCACACGCACTTCCCCGTGCAGGCGCCGCTGTGCATCGGGCCGACCGGCCCTGTCGTATACATCAACACCGGCGCGTTCCGACCGATCTACTACCGCACCGCGGATCGGCGGGGCTTCAGCCCGCTCAAGCAGATGACGTACGTGATCATCTATGGTCCGGACGAGGCTAGGAAGAACGGAACCAAGCAGCGGGCCGAGGTGTGGACCGGGCATTTGCAGGAGGAGTGAGGGCTGCGGAAGGGACACCCCGCCCGCCGCGCCGAACCTGCAGCCGGCACAGCATGCACCCACTAGGAGCGCCTACGAGATGACCAGCAAGGAACGCATGGTAGCCGTTCTTGACCGGAAGCCGGTCGACGTCACCCCGATCGCCGTCAGCCCCTGGTGGGCGACCATCGTCCGCTGGCGCAATGAGGGCCACATCGGGCAGGAAGAGGACGTCGCCGAACACTTCGGCCAGGATCTCCGCTCGGGCGGGTGGATCAACTCGGTGGCTGATCTCGACTTCCAGGCGGTCGTGGTCGAGGAGACCGACGAGACAGTCCTTCGCCTCGACGGCAACGGCGCGACCCTGCGCACCCACAAGCTCCACGACAGCACTCCGGAGCACGTGGACTTCAAGGTCCGCGACAAGAAGACGTGGGACGAGTTCGCGCGGCCGCTGCTCACGCAGTTCGACAAGCGGCGCATCCCGTTCGAGGGCTATCGCGACGCCAAGAGGTACGCGGCGGAGAAGGAGCGCTTCTTCTGCTGGGGTGGGGTGGCTCCGTTCGAGCAGATGCACCCCATCTGCGGCCATGAGTACATGCTTATGGGCATGGCTCTCGAGCCCGAGTGGGTGAAGGACATGGTCCAGGTCTACACCGACCTCACCATCAACCACCTAGAGGAGTTGTTCGCGGCCGAGGGCAAGCCGGACGGGTTCTTCTTCTACGAGGACATGGGCTTCAAGAACAGGCCCTTCATGTCGCCCGCGATGTACGGGGAGATCGTCCAGCCCGGCCACGCGCGCCTGTTCGACTTCGCCCACTCATTCGGATGCAAGGTGCTGGTGCATTCGTGCGGGTATGTCGAGCCGCTCGTGCCGGGGCTGATCGAGGCCGGCATGGACTGCCTGCAGGCGATGGAGGTCAAGGCGGGGATGGACCTCCCGACTCTGTTCAAGCGCTTCGGCGACCGCATCGCCTTCTACGGGGGCGTCGATGTGCGGGCGCTGATCTCCAATGACCGCGCGCGGATCGACGAGGAGATGGACCGCAAGATCCTGCCGGTCATCAATGGCGGCGGGGGGTACATCCTGCACTCGGACCACTCCGAGCCACCCGAGATAGACTATGACACGATGAAGTACTTCGTCGAGCGCGGGCGGATACTCGGGAGGTAGGCACTGCTGCGCCGGCAGCCCTCACGACGTGAAGTACACCACGTCCCCCGGCCCCGTGAGCTTCCCGTCGTGGATCTCATAGCGGTTACCACTGTACGGGTCGGTGAGTGGTTGCGGGAGGTAGGGGCCCGCGTAGCCCGTGGGCCCGCTGTGGGCTGTGAGGTCGGACAGCGACTGAGCGGGCTTGCCCGTGTCGCGCTTGTAGGCGTCCAGGGCCTCGACTATGAGGAGCACGTGCTCGCACTTACGCGCCGCGTCTCCGGTCAACGGGACGAGCGGGCTCGCGTCCTCCGGGTAGACCTGGTAGCCGATCAGCGTCAGCTTGCCGCCCGGAAGCTCGGTGACGCACACGCGTCGGCGGCCCCCCGGCCGTTGCGTTAGGACGACGTCCGACTCGACCTGCACCACGCTCCAGTCCCCGAGCGACGCCTTGTACCAGCGCTCGATGTCGGAGCGCGACGCGACGGCGACGAGAGAGGCTATGTAGCCACTCTCGAGCGGCGCGGACTCCCCCTCTTCCGGCTTAAGCTGTACCGCCCCAACCGCGCCCGGGTATGCCGGCAGCCCGTAGTAGTGAAGAAGCCCGCGAGTGCGCCTGTCGAGTCGCAGCCGGTACGAGTAGGCCCCGCCGACCTTGAGCTCCAGCAGGCTTCCGGGCTGCAGGTCATCCTCCGTCACCTGCCCGACCCGCGTTCCATCGAGGTCGCAGACTACCGTGGGCGTCTCGCGCGGCACACCCATGCCGACCGCCTCGTCAGGCGCCGGCGACCGGTGGCAGCCGCCAAGGAGCGCCACGAGGCACGGCACCAGCCACCCGGCGGCGCTTCTACGGCGGGCCCGGCCACTACCGCGGGCTTCAGCCCGAGGTCCCCCAGCGGCGCGCGCGTCACTCATCGTCCGGCCCTCACAAGCTCAAGGAGTGTCCTGACCACTAGGTCCGGGTTCGCTGTCGCGTCGGGCGGAGGCTGCTTGCCGTCTCGGTTCAACCAAGCCGTCCGTATGCCCACCGCCGCCGCTCCGCACACGTCGGCCCGGTACGAGTCGCCGATGTGCAGCGTTCGCTCCGGGCTGGTGCCCGTCAGCTCGAGCGCCATCTCGAACGGACGAGGAAGCGGCTTGTACGCACGCGCGTCCTCCGACGTCACGACGTCGAGCCCGTCGAGGCCGGCGAGCGCGAGGGAGGCCAACAGGTTGTCCTTGTCGCGGTTCGACACTATGCACACCGGCACAGGAACTTCCGCGATGAAGTCGGGGGCATCCGGCACAGGCACCGCTCGGCCCGCGTAAGCAGTGATGGCCTCGGCCCAGGCGGCCACCTCGAACCGGATGCCGTAGTGCGCTACTGTGTCATCTATTGACTGCGGCAGCAGCTCGGAACACAGCCTGAACCGGTCGCCTGACGATAGGTCGCACAACTCGAACCACCGGTCGGCCCACCATGTTCCGATCCGTTCGGCCGTGGCCGCGCCACCCGACGCGTCCGCCATCCGGCGACACGCGGCCTCGAGCAGAGGGATGTCCTCAGCGAGAACAGTGCCGTCGACATCCAGCAGGACGGCGTCCAGTTCGTCTGCCGACAGTGGGAGCGACAGCGGGCTCAACGGCTCACCTCACACCAGGAGGGACGCGGCGTCCGCGTCCAGGTAGAAGACGCAGCGCTCCGGCACCTCGCGCAGGAACGATGCCGGGCAGCCCTCACCGATCGGGGCGAGCAGCGCTCCCCTGACGGCCTGTGCCTTCCTCGTGCCGGTCGCGAGCAGCGTGATGCACCGCGAGCCCAGGATGGTGTCGATCCCCGCCGTAATGGCTTTGGTGGGCATGATTTCGTCGGGGCCCGGGAAGTGGATCCTGTTCGCCTCGATCGTGCTGGGCGCTAGGTCTATCACGTGCGTCCCGCTCCGGGGCAGGCCGGCCTCGTTGAAGGCGATGTGGCCGTCGACGCCGATGCCCAGGAATGCGTGGTCGATTCCGCCGCAGTCAGCGATCTGTCGCTCATAGGCGGCGCACGCGTCCGCCTCGGTCGGTGCGAGCGCGTCCGGGCCGAAGACGTTCTCGGGCGAGACATTGACCCAGTCGTACAGGTGCACGCGCATGAAGTGGGCGTACGAGGCGGCGCTCCACGGCGGGAGCCGCCAGTACTCGTCCAGGTTGAAACACCGGGCGCCGCGCCATGACGGATCGGGCCCCGCGGTCGGTCGGCGCCGGTGCTGGCTCACGAGATCGGCGTAGACGGGTTCAGGTGTGGCGCCCGTAGGGAACATGAGGGTGGCGTCGGGCTTCCCCCGGATCACCGCGAGGATCACGTCGCAGACCGCCGCGGCGAGCTCGTCTCGCTGACCAACAAACACCCGGATGCCCGCAACGTCCCGTTCCGATAGGCTCATGCTCGATCCCCTCCGCCATGCGCTGCCGTCGCTCCCGCCAGGAGGCGCGGCACGATGTCGCCCGCCGAGCCCTGAAAGCCCCAGCGGATCGTGTCGGTGAGCGGCGTCGGCTCGGTGTTCACCTCAACGACCACCGCACCGCGCCGCAGCGCCTCAAACGGGAGCGCCGCCGCGGGCTGCACCTGCAGCGAGCTCCCGATGCAGATTAACGCGTCGCAGCCCTGCGCGGCGCCATAGGCTCTGTCGAGCACACCCGGGTCGAGTGGCTCGCCGAACCATACTACAGCGGGGCGCAACAGCGATCCACAGGTGGGGCAGCGGATGACCTGCCGCGGCTCGGCCTCATCGTCCACCACCGCGAAGTCACAGCCGAGACACACCGTGCGGAACGCGTTCCCATGCAGTTCCACCGGATCGCGGCTGCCGGCGCGTCGGTGCAGGTCGTCGATGTTCTGCGTGATGAGCGTGAGTCGTTGCCCGATGCTCGCTTGGAGAGCGGCGAGCGCGCGGTGGGCGGCATTCGGTTCACACTCGCGCATTCGTTGCCGGCGCTCGTTATACCACTCCCACACCAGGGCGGGATCGCGTTTGAACGCATCCATGGTCGCGAGATCCTCGGCGCGGAGGTCGCGCCACAGGCCGCCGGCACCGCGGTAAGTGGGGATCCCGCTCTCCGCCGAGACGCCGGCGCCCGTGAATGCGACAATCCGATCCGCGGCCGCGATCGCGTCCGCGGCCGGGGCCAACTCGCTAAGTGTCATGGTCGGAGCACCGAAGCAGAGGGCTTCGCGGCGAGCCCGACGTGGGCCTGCCTTCAGAGCCGACAAGCCCACGGAGCTGCCGCGTGCAGCGCAGGCTAGGCGGTCGCGCGCTCGACCTTGATCTTCCAGTCGCGCAGGACCACTTTGCCGCCCGGCCCCTCCTGGGTGAGGTTGAGGGTGGCTTCGCCGCTTATGACCACCCAGGTCGCGGTATCGACCTTGATTGCGCACTTGATCTCGCCCGTCGCCTTGGCGCCCATTCCCTCGCCCTCAATGGACGTGACCGCCACGATGGTAGCGACCGTGCCGTCGAAAGACTCCAGAGTGCCCTTCACGTGCACCTTCTCGCTGCGGTCGATGCCGCCCATGTCCATCAGCGAGGGCGGGTCCTCGGCATCGATCTCCCACGTGTCACCGACTGCTACTTCCTTGGCTGGGAGCCAAAGGTCATGCAGCTCGAGCTGCAGGGCCACGATCGTGTCCGCGTTGTTCATCGTCGGTGCGGGGAAGGGCTTCGTGGCCTCCGAGAGCCGGCCGTCGGGGCCGTAGATTCCCTCTGCGGGGAAGCCCACAAAGGTGCACGGGAGTTCCTGCCCGGAGACGTCCAGCGAAGCCGAGTCCACTGTCACCTGCCGGGTGATCTTGCCTGCCTCGACGGCCGTGACGGTCCACTTGTACTGGGCTTCGTACTTCACCTGCAGCCCGGCCATCTGCGGAACGTCGAGGGACCCCTCGATCGTGGCCTTGTAGGCGACCGGGTCGCCGGCAGGCGGGGCGTAGGTCAGGTTCACGCTCTGTGCTGCCGCCGCCGTGCACAGGACCGCGGCTAGTAGTGCTATGGTCGTCCACCTCATGCGACACACAACCTTTCGTTGGCTTACGTACCATGGGCGCCGCTATCCGGGTTCGCCGGGGAAACGGCCTATGCCTTGCCATGACGAGCGCGGTCGTCGGTGGTCGCGTTCGCGGCGATCGCTCACACGCCGCGCAAGACCAGCGACGCGTTGCCGCCGCCGATGCCCGCTGAGTTCGTGAGCACGGTGGAGATCGGGGCGCGGCGGGCCGTGAGGGGTACGTGGTCTAGGTCGCACTCGGGGTCGGGATCGGTCAGGCCGAGCGTCGGAGGCGCCTCACCGCGCTCGATGGCGAGGACGCTCGCGATGAACTCAATGGCCCCGGCAGCGCCCATCATGTGCCCGCAAGCGCCCTTGATGGAGGTGACCGGGATCTCACGCGCGCGCCCGCCGAGCACCTTCTTAATCGCCCTCACCTCGGTCGCGTCATGGTAGAGCGTGGCGGTGCCGTGCGCGTTGATGTAGTCGATCTCGTCGGGCCGGACGCCGGCGTTAGCGAGAGCACGCTCTACCGCCAGGCGGATGCCCTCGCCGTTCTTGTCGGGCGCGGTCAGGTGGTACGCGTTGTTGGTGTCGGCGTGGCCCAGCACCGCGGCCCTCGCCTCGGCGCCGCGGGCCGCGGCGTGGTCGTGGCTCTCCACGATGACCGCCGCCGCTCCCTCCGAGAAGATAGTGCCCGAGCGTGCCCGGTCGAACGGCCTGCACGTGTCAGTCGAGATCGTCCGCAGGATCGACAGGCCGGCGAGCACATACAGACTGAGCGCATCGTAGCCGGCGGCGATAGCGACCTCCGCCCGGCCACTACGCACCCATTCCGCCGCAAGGCCGATGGCGCTCGTCCCCGACGCGCATGAGATCGACAGGACCAGCGCGCGCCCCCTCAGGCCAAGCCCGTCGACCAGCATCCTGAGCCCCGTGTCGAAGAGCAGCGGGCTAAGGGGGGGGACGTCCGAAGGCCCGATGGCGTCCAGCATCGCGGCGCCGCCGAAGTTCGTCGAGAGCACGCAGGCGACGTCACGTGCCAGGTCCGAGGCCGGGTCCAGTCCAGCCGCGCGCACTGCCTCATCGACAGCGGCAGCCAGGAAGCGCAGGTCGGGCGTGTCGGCCTCCGCTGTCGGTGCCCACGCCGGTGACGGAGGGATCACCTTGATCTCGCCTGCGAGCGGATTGCGAAGGCCCTCGGTCGGGAACCGCTGCACCGCCGAGAGACCGCACTCACCCGCGAAGAGGCGCGTCTCGAACTCAGGCACGCTCATCCCGAGCGGGGTCACGCATCCCATCCCTGTGACGAGCGAGCGCGCCAAACGTAGGCCTCCTCGCGGTGGGGGCGAGCGCCCCGGCCTCACGAAACTGACGCCCGGGCGGCCCGCGGGTTCCCGCGCCGGGGGTCGATCGGCGGATGAACTGAGACAAACCGGGCGGTCAAAGCGTCTTACGGGGTGGTGAGGTTACGCGTGTGGCCTCGCCGACGCAAGGCTACAGGGTCGGTGTGTCTGTGATGAGGCCTACGTTCACTGTCATGCTCGTCGGCCTGGCGGCGGCGCTCGCGCTCATGGGCTGTCAGGCGGGCGCGATCGACACGACGGGCGGAATGGGGCTCACAGGCTTTGTGGGCCTGGAGTTCGAGCCACAGGAGACGGGCGACGGCGCTCCGCAGGCCGCCCCGGTGGCGGTCTGGCTCGCCCCCCAGTCCATCACCGCCGGCACGGGTGGCGAGGAAGTGAGCGCATTTCCGGGCGCGACGATCGAGCTACGCTCGGGCGACGTACTGGTCGGCCGCACGGCCACCAACTTGGCGGGCGTGTGGGAGTTCCCTCTGAGGCCCGAGGGAGCCGCCGACCTGACGGTGCTGACGCCTACCGGCTTGTTCGATGCGCTGGCGCCGGTCAGGGTCACTTCCGATGAGCGGGTCACGTTAACGGGGCAGCGGCACCAGCGCTGGCCGGAGGTGCCTCATAGGATCCTCGCCGAAGACATCCTCAGCGGCATGTCGGTCGTGATCGAGGGGGCAACTCAGCCATGAACGGGATCTCGCGCGGCCCCGGGCCGCGCCTGCTCGCCATCGCGGCGTTGTTCGCCGTGTCTCTGGCGCTCTGCCTGGCCGGGGGCTGCGGCTCGCAGCCCGGCGGCGCGACATCTCCGAATGACGGCACCGGCACCGGCCAGCTTCCCATCCGCTACGGCTTTCTGGAGATTCGAGTCCCGTGGCCTGATGGCAACCAGACGGTCGGGACACCCGGCGCGGTCGCGAGTATCCGCATGATCCCCGCCGAGACCGCCGTCCTCCGCGTCAGCATCGCGGGCGCGGGGATGGAGCCGATCCGGACCGACATCACCGAGGCCGATGCCGTGAGCGGCATCGCCAGCCGCAGGATCCCCGTCCCCGTGGGGACCCAGCGGACGGTGGAGATACGCGCTCTCGATGGCGACGGCGCCACGATCGCCGCAGGGCAGACGACGGTCGACATCGTCGCCGGCCAGGTTGCCAGGGCACGCGTGGTACTTGTGGCGAACGACGGCACGCAGCCGCCCGTCACCGTGACCTCGCGGACCTTCTACTTCACGATGTTCCAGGGCAACTTCCAGCCCAGCGCGGTAGCACCTCAGCCGGCCGGCGCAAGCGTCGCCTCGGCGCGGCAGGTGCCGGCCGCGCCGGTCCTGCCGAACAACGTCCTCGCCGCGAGCGTCACGCTGGACTTCTTCGGCGAGCTCGAGAACGGCGATCGCCCGGTGGTTGCCACGGTCATCATGCACAACCAGTTTGAGCTGTGGATCGTGCGGGGCTTCTACCAAGGGCCGATGCTGCAGGAGATGACCTTCGACACCAGCATCCGGAACGATTACCTGGTCTCGCCCGGAGGCTTCACGAACGAGTTCCAGGGCTCGCTCATCGACACCGACATCCTGATCGGCCCGATCCTCGACCCGATCTTCGGACCGGGCGACCTGATCATCGGCTTCGACGGTCCCGACCCCATCGGCGGCGACACAATCGACGGCAGCATCGATGTGGGCGCCGGGCCGATCCACACGCTGATCGGCGATTTCGACGGGGTGCTCGTGTTTTAGCTACCGGCTCTACCGCAGCATCCGCCGGACAAGCCGCGTCGCGACGCCCACCACGAGGGCGAAGGCGACAATAACCAGCAGCTCGGCCAGGCCCAGAGGGCCGCATCCTACGCTGAGTGCCGGGATCATCGTCCGGGCCTCCCTTTCCGCCGTGGGTTAGCTCAAGGGCAATGTCAACACGCCCGGCCCTTCGGGCAGCACGTGTCGCCCGCCGCGCCGGTCATCAACCGTGATGCCGCCGGCGTCGCAGACCAGGTGCACCCGCGCGGCCGCCTCATCCACGACCAGCTCGAAGTCGCCGTTCTCCGCGTAGATCGATAGCAGCACCTCGCCCCGCCACCGTATGACAACCGGCCGGGCGCTGGGCTTCACGAGCGTCGTAGGCGGAGCCGAGCCCTCGGCCGCGAGTATGAGGGGCTTCGGCCCTCCCGCCTGGGGCCTGAGTGACTGGCCGGTGTTCTCGCAGGTGGTCACGTATCGGACCGAGTACGCTCGCGCGTCCCGGATCGGGTGCCCGTCGAGCGACAACGCGATCGCCGCGAAGCTCCGGCTGGGTGACGTCACGTCGAGGGGGTCCACGCCCGCCGATCCGAGATCAGGGTTGTTGCAGGCAACTGCCACGGCGTAGTCGCCCCTGACGGAGATGGCGCCGGCGGTCGCGTTGCGAATGATCTGGCCCGTGTCGGACACCAGCCGGCCGCTCGTGAGCGCCGCGTGCGAGATGTGCTTGGGCCCCAGCGCGCCGAGCGCGTCGAAAGCCGCACTGGTGACCAGCCAGGGGTCCATGACGCCGAACGCCCACGTGCGCGAGTCCGCGTGGTGGAACCCGAGCGCGGCCGCGCCGTCGTCCGAGACCGCGATCGGGGTGCAACCGGCAGCCTTGATGGCCGGCACGCTGTAGAGCCGGTCGCCCCAGACCAGTGTCTGCCCCGCGTCTCGGGCGAAGCCGTCGTACTTCAGCGTCTTGGGCTTGTCCGGCTTCGTGCGCGCGACTGACAGCCCGGATGCCTCCGTCGGCCCGTCGACCGAGAGGGTGCCCTTCAGGTCTGACCGCCGCACCTCGTTCCAAAGGAGCCGGCCGCCGCCGCTCACCTTGGTCGTCGCGCTCCGGCCGGAGGCGATCGTGAGAGTCGCCGGCTCGCGCTGGGGGCGCGTGACGCCATAGTCGCGCTCCAGCTTCGTGACGTACGACAGGGCCAGCAGCGGCGTGCCGTAGTCCCAGTAGCTGTAGAGATCGACCGGGGAGTAGGCGATCCGCACGCTCGTTGTCGCCTCGTGGACACCCCCGTCCAGGTACAGCCGCGCCGCGTAGCCTAGCAGGCCCAGCCGCGCGCTGTCCGCGTGGACGTCGAACGGGTCGAGCGGCGGGTCGCTGTCCGAGCCGTAGGTGAAGGCGAGCGCGCAGTCGATGCCCTGGTGCGCGCAGTAGGCCGCCACCTCGACCGCCCCGGCGGCGCGCCACTCGTTCGGCCAGCAGAACGACCATTCCCGAAGCACGAGTGGCTTGCCATAGGCCCTTGCCGCCGCAACGGCCGGGCCGATCGTGTACTCCCCGTAGTCCCTCAGCGATGCGCGATTGGAGTACCAGTAGGGCGGAACCCAGTCCTGCCCGTCGGCGAAGGCGGGGTGATCCCAGTAGAAGTTGGTGCCGATGAAGTCCAGCGCTTCCGCCATCGCCGCGTGGTCGGGGGGCTGGTCGAGCGAGCCGACCGCGCCGATCGGCACCCGCACGCCGATGCCGCGCAGGAACTCCCGCATATCCGCGAGGAACGCGCGCTGCAGGTCGCTGTAGAACCTCGCCGCGTCATTCATCCGCGCCGCGCCCGACAGGCCCTCGTTCGGCATCGGCTCCGACGGAGGGAGCAACCGCAGCCGAGGGATGTCGAGGTTCCCTAGTTCCAGGCTCTCGCGATCGAGCAGGGGGCACTTGCCGGTGTTGGGGTCGGTCCAGGCCTTGCGGAGCGCCTCCGTCGTCTTGTACTTGCCCTGGAGCCAGGCATTCCAGAGCCGGCCCATTGTCTGCCGGTAGGGGCTCCTCATGCCCGGCACGTCCACGCGCCTGATGAACAGCCCGTTCTCGTCATAGACCTCCACGAAGGCGATCGTGGGATCCTGAGCGTACGGGCGGCCTGTATAGCGGTTCACGTGGCGCGCGAGGAGCTTCTCCGCGTAGTCCTTGACGAGGATACGCAGGTCCTCCCCGATGATGACATAAGGCTTGGCGCCGCGCCCCAGGTCCGGCCCGCGGACGATTCCGTCGGCCTCACCGAACAGGCGATAGTCGAGGACGTCGATGTACACATAGATGCCGACCGCGCCCAGCTTCGCGATCCAGCGGTCCAGCCGCTCGAGCTTCGCCGCGGTGAACAGCCCCAGCTCGTCCCGCTCTCCGCCCAGGATCCCGTCCGGTCCGTCGAAGTGGTGCAGCCGTACAATGTTGAGACCGGCCGCGCGGATCACGTCGATCATGCCGTCCATCGTGCCGTCATCGACAAACAGCGCGGCCTTCGCGACATTGACGCCGAAGAACCGCGCGCGAGTGCCGTCCTCGAACGCCAGCCGCCCATCCGGCCCCACTGTGACAAAGCCGTGCGCGCCGGCCTGGCCGGGGTCCGTGCTCAGGTCGAGGCATGACGAGTAGGGGAACGGGTGCGCGGCTACGCTCGTGGGCAGGAACCGCGCGGGATCGAGGGACGCATCGCGGTTGCCCGGGGCCGGTTGGAAGGCCGCCGCGCAAGTCACCGACAGCAGCGCGCCGAGACACGCGAGCGCGGGCCGGGCCCCTCGCCGAGAACCCGTATGCACCGGCGGTGTGCGGGTCATCTGGCCTGTGGCAACTGGTCGGCGGTGATGAACTCGTATCCCTGAGCGCGAAGCGCGTCGATAAGCAGGGGCAGGACGAAGACCGTCTTGTCGTCGCCGTTGTGCAGCAGGATGATGTCGTGCGGGCTACGCACGGCATTGGCGACGATGTCCTCCGGCGGGAGCTCCATCTCGCCCCACGTGTTGTAGATGCCGTCGTCCAGCGCCTCCAGCCCGGCCTTGCCGATGATCTGGCGGATGATGGTGTTGACGTTCCCGCCAGGGCATCTGAAGTACCGCACCCGAGCGTCGGTCGCGCCGCCCGCGGCGAGTATGTGTTGGATCAGCACCACGCTGGAGTTGACCTCCTGGTCCACCTCGGCGGGCAGTAGCTTCTCGAGGTCGCGGTGCGAGTAGGAGTGGCTGCCGATCACATGCCCGTCGGCGGAGATCCTGCACACCAGGTAGGGCATGAGCTCACATTGGCGCCCGACCAGGAAGAAGCTGGCCTTCACCTGCTTCGCTCTCAGGATGTCCAGGATCTCGGGCGTCATCGTCGCGTTCGGGCCGTCGTCGAAGAACAGCGCCACTCTCTTGCCCGACGGCAGTGGACCCGGGTTCCGGACGTTCGGGTTGTCCAGGCTTGGCATCTGACGCAAGTCGCGAAAGCCGGACGGCTCGGAGCTCGGCTGCACCGCCGCGCTGCCCGCGGCAAGGCTCTCGAGGCCCTGCACCCACGTAGTGTCGAGTCTGGGCTTGGTCAGGAAGGTCCGGAGCAGGCGCCTGCAGTTGGCCGCGGTCGGGGTGTCGGAGTTCGGAGCGGGACCGTCGAGGACCGTTATGCTGATGGTCGCCTCCGCGGCCGCGGGTCCCGTGGGACCCGAGCGGACCGTGGCTTGCAGAGCGTGCCTGCCCGGGGGTACCCGAGTCGTGTCCCACGTGACGCGGTACGGGGGGGAGTCGGTCGCACCCACGAGCTTGCCGTCGACCGCCATGGTGACGTACGGCCTCGCACCGCCGACGCCGACCGGCACAACGACGTGCAACACGGCACTGCCGGCGACCGTGGTGTTGTTGCCGGGGGAAGCGAACACGGGGGATGTGATGGTCTGAGGCCTGGCGGGATTCCACCGGGGTATGGCCGCGCTGCCGCTGTGAGTGACTCGCGGCGCGCTGAGGCGGATCGCTCCGGTGTCCGTGTCGAACTGGGATCTTATGTCGGCCATGGGCTGCTGCGCCGCCTGCGAGGCCCGGTCGAGCTCGCCCAGCCACGCGAAGCGTTCGGACACCAGCGCGCCCACAAGCACGGGGTCGGCCCCCGAGGCGCGAGCCTCCGCCTCCAGGTCACGCGATCGGCCAGCGTCCTGCGCGCAGATCGCGGCATACAGCCTCAGCGCGGCCAGCGACCTCGCGTCCCGTCCAACGACCGACATAGCGTCGGCAAGCAGCTTATCCGCCAGCGCATACTGGCCCAGGCCGAGCTGGACGTAGGCGGACCCCACGAGCGCCTCCGGGATAGAGCCCGCGGCCGCGAACTCGGAAGCTGCGAGGTCGGCGTAGTCGGAGCCCGCGTGGACGTAGACGGTGCCCAGGCCCAGGTGTGCCACCGGATCGGTCGGCGACTCCGCCGCAGCCTGCTCGAAGTACTCCTTGGCGTGCTGCAGGTCGCCCATCGCGAGCGCGTCACAGCCGCGCTGGAGGCTGCGCTCAACGTCGCACTGACCGGGGACGGCAAGCACGGCAACGGCGGCTGCCGCGAGAGTCGCGGCGAGCCGACGGCTGTGAGCGAGCATCAGGCACTCTCCCTTCGCCCGGCCGGGCGGATGCCACCCGCCATCCGCGCGCCCTGCGTCGCTATCAGGCCGGCGATGAACCCGAGCGCGCAGAGCCCCGCGATGCGCGCGCCCACGATGATGCCGAACCGGGCGAGCGGGCTGAGTCCTTTTGAGGCTTCCGCGCCCGCCAACTGCTGGTTACGGCGGGACGCGGACTCGTCCTTCTGGCTAGCCGGTGGAGATTCGGTCTGCTCGGCGCCCTGAGGAGACGTCTCCAGCATCGGCCTGATAGGCCCGGACCACGGATCATCGGCCCGGAACAACGGGGCGACATCCAGGCTGCCGACTCGCACAGCGTGTTCCGCCCCTCGCACGGTATCGAGGGTGTACTTGAACACCAGGCCCAGGAGGACCACCCCGATGATGAAGACAACGATACCCGCGAGCTTCCCGAGCGTGTCCACTGTGCGCTGGTCCCGCTCCACTGCAAATGTGAAGGCCGCTCCATTCTAGCCTCTAGGTGCCCGGGTTGTCACGGAAGAACCGCGTCGGGGTCGGCGCGGGGACGCCGGAACGACGGGCATAAACCGCTTGACCGGCCAGGTACGGTGCCCCATAATCCAGCCACAAACGCAGGTGGGCCGGTGCGCGCAGAACCGTTATGCAACGGCCCGGATCTTAGGTGGGCCGGTGGCCCTGCGTGCCCAGGAGCGCAGCCCGTGTGGCTTGTCGCTTGTGGGTGCTCGTCTGTTTGTGAGTTGCGGTGCCCGACTGTACGGGTCGGGCCAACGTTCCGCCCAGGGAGCGACGCAGGCCCATGCTGGCGCCGGAAACCAGGAGCTACGCGAAGATCCGAGTGGTCGGGGTCGGGGGCGGCGGCAGCAACGCCGTGAACCGGATGATCGAGATGGGGGTCGAAGGTGTCGAGTTCCTGGCCATCAACACCGATGCGCAGGCTCTCGACATCTCGCTCGCACCGCAGAAGCTCCAGATCGGCGCGGACGTCACAAAGGGCCTAGGCGCCGGCGGCGACCCTGAGATCGGCAAGCACAGCGCGGAGGAGTCAAAGGAGGAGATCCGGCGCGCGCTCGACGGGTGCGAGATGGTGTTCGTCACGTGTGGCATGGGTGGCGGAACCGGAACCGGCGCGAGCGCGGTCATCGCCGAGATAGCCCGCAGCCTGGGAGCGCTAACGGTCGGCGTCGTCACGAAGCCGTTCGCCTACGAGGGCCAGCGCCGAACCAGGCAGGCGGAGCAGGGCATCGCCAGCCTGCGCCAGCACGTGGACTCCTTGATCGTTATCCCCAACGATCGCCTTCTGCAGGTCACGCAGAAGCAGACCACTCTCGAGGACGCGTTCCGCTCCGCCGACGACATACTGCGCCAGGGCGTCGAGGGCATCTCCGAGGTCATCGTCAAGACCGGCCTCATCAACCTCGACTTCGCGGATGTTCGGACTGTGCTCGCGAACTCGGGAACCACCCTCATGGGCATCGGCGTCGCGAGCGGCGAGGGGCGGTCCATCGAGGCCGCTCGCAAGGCCGTCTCCAGCCCGCTCCTTGAGACCACGATTGACGGCGCCACCAAGATCCTCATGAATGTGACCGGGGGGCGCGACCTCACTCTGGCGGAGGTACACGAGGCCGCCGAGGCGATCTCCGAGGCGGCCGGCACCGACCCCGACGATGTCTACTTCGGCGCGGTGGTCGACGAGGACATGAGCTCGACCTTACGCATCACCGTCATCGCCACCGGCTTCGACCGCGACAGCGGCCCTGCGCCGCTTCGTGCCCCGGGGCGCGAACGCCAGGAGCAGGAGACAGGACCGACGCGGCTGCAGACGCCACAGCGCGTGCCGCCGGTCGGCTCAGGTGGGCCGGACCAGGCCGGGCGGAGCGCCATGCCTCAGCGGGCCGCTCTGCGGACGTCCGAGGGGCCGCCCGTTCAGGTCAGGATTCCTGAGGGCTCGCCCGTGCGCGCGGCGACAGGTCCTCCCGTGACGCAGGCGTACGAGGAAGAGCAGGTCGCTGCCCACCAGGGCGCCCCTCCGCCACCGCGGCTTGTTCCGCCGGAGCCACGGCCCGCCGCAGTGCCGGCCGAGAAGCCCAAGGAAGACGAGCTTGACGTGCCGGCCTTCCTGCGTAAGAAGACGTGATGCACGAGCTATTGCAGGCCGTTGGCCAGTTCACAGAGACCGTCATCACAAGCATGGGCTATCCCGGCATCGTGCTTCTCATGGGCATCGAGAGCGCCTGCATCCCCCTGCCCTCGGAACTCATCATGCCCTACAGCGGGTACCTGGTGTACCGGGGCCACTTCGGTCTCTGGGGGGCCGGCGTCGCGGGGGCTGTGGGCTGTGTGGTCGGCTCGCTGGTGGCCTACTACCTGGGCGCGATAGGTGGCAGGCCTCTTGTCGAGCGCTACGGTCGGTACGTGCTCGTCTCGCGCAGGGATCTGGCAAGGGCCGACGCGTGGTTTGCGCGCTGGGGAATGTGGGCCGCGTTCATCGCCCGACTGCTGCCGGTCATCAGGACGTTCATCTCCTTTCCGGCGGGCGTAGCCCGTATGCCCGTCGTGCCCTTCGTTTTGGTGACCTTCATGGGGTCACTCCCGTGGTGCACCGCGCTCGCCTGGGTCGGCATGAAGCTGGCGGAGCGCTGGATGGACATCAAGACCTACTTCCACGGCGCCGATGTGGTCATCGGCGTCATCCTGTTGCTGGGCGCTGTCTGGTGGGTCTGGCACGGGATCGCCGAGCTGCGGCGTGAAGCCGCGGAGCCCGGCGAGCGGCCCGCTCCGGTGTAGCTGCCGGGGATCGAGGCTCTCGCGGGAGAGTCCCACGCGCGGTAGGTTGTGGGCGCCGCGTAGTGGCATAGTGGTACCAAGTTGGGTTCAGACACTCACAAGAAGGGGCGGAGTGAGATGCGCGCCGACGGCGTGTTGGTGGCGTCCGCTGACGCCGAACTGACCGAACGCCTCGCGGCATTCTGGCGCCTCCTGCCCGTGGAAGCCGTCGTGGCCACGTCGGCCGCCGAGGCGGTGGCCGCGCTGCGGTCAAGGGAGTTCGACCTGGTGCTGGCCGATCCGGAAGTGTCAGGGTCGGTGGGCGAGGTAGCCGCAGAGCTCGACGGCGGGCCCGACGTGCTCGCGCTGCCACAGGCGTCCGCCTACCTCGAGCCCGGCCTGCTCCGGCAGGCGTGCGCCCTGCTCGATGCCCGGAGGCGTCGGGGCGGGGCGCCCGGGCTGCTCGACAGCATCGTGTTCAGCCTCATCGAGTCACAGCGTGACCTGACGGCGGCCCGGCTCGTGCTGGCGGGCCTGGACGGCACGTGCCCCGATGCGGTCATCGTCACAGGGGCGCAGGGGCGGATCATCTACTGCAATGAGGCCGCCGCCCGGCTGTGCGGAGCGGGCCGACAGGAGCTTCTGGACCGGCCGCTCGCGAGCGTTCTGGTGATCGATCCGGCGCTTCCGTTGTCTGAGGCGCAGCCGTACGGCCAGGTCGCTGTGGGATTCGATGCGTCAGTGCACAGCGTAGCCACCGGCGCGCGGGCTCTGGTCGAGGCGGTCACCGCCGAGCCGGCTGACGCGGCAGGACGGCCGATCGGCTCCGTGTCCGTGCTCCGAGACGTCACCGCGGTACGGCAACTCGTCCGCGAGCTCACGGAGGCGAACCAGCGGCTGCAGACGGTCAACGCCCGGCTCGAGGCGCTCTCGCACACCGACTCGCTGACGACCGTCCACAACCACCGGTTCTTCCACGAGCGCTTGCGGCAGGAAGAGGCGGCCTCCCGGCGTTACGGTTATCATGTGTCGCTGCTCATGCTCGACATCGACGACTTCAAGGCCGTCAACGACACCTACGGACACGTGACGGGCGACAGGGTCCTCAGAGCCCTGGCGCGAGCGCTCGAGAGGGAGCTGCGCGGGACGGACGTGCTGTGCCGCTACGGCGGCGAGGAGTTCACGGTGATCCTGGGCCACACGACGGCCCCCCAGGTCCCGGAGGTCGCCGAGCGCCTTCGCCGGGCGGTCGAGCGTCTCCACGAAATCGATCCGTCCGTTCCAAGGCCCATAACGGCCAGCTTCGGCGGGGCCACGTTGCGTCCCGACGAACGCGCGGAGAAACTCATCGACCGAGCGGACGCGGCGCTGTACCGGGCCAAGCGCGCAGGCAAGAACAGCGTCTTCACCGATGATCCCTAACGGTTGATCAGCCGTCCACGGGCCCGAGGCCCATGTGCTCCTCGAAGTAGGCCGCGATTCGCTCCATGCAGTCCGGCAGGCTCTCCTCGCGCAGAGTGAGGCCGTGGTTGTCCCGTGGGTAGACCATCAGGTCGAAGTACTTCCCCGCCTCAACGAGTCGCTGGATCATCCACGCGCAGTCCTGAAAGAGCACGTTGTCGTCCTGCATGCCGTGGATGATGAGCAGGTTCCCCGCCAGGCCGGCCGCGTGGTAGACCGGCGAGCAGGCTTCGTACGCGCCGGGGTCATCGTCCGGCCGCGTGAGCCGCGGGGCGGTGTAGCTGTCCCAGTAGTTGCGCCAGTCGGTGACGGGCTTGAACGAGACGCCGGTGTGGAACACACCGGGGTGGTTGCACATGACCATGAGCACCAGGAATCCGCCGTAGCTGCCGCCCCAGATGCCGATGCGCTCAGGGTCCACGTATGGCAAGCCCCTCAGGTGCTCGGCGCATCGTACGAGCTCCTCCGAGTCGATGATGCCGAGCGACTTGTAGTACCCGGTGAGGAACGCGTGGCCATAGCCCGGCGAGGCCCGCAGGTCGAGGCCGACGCTGATGTAGCCCATCTCATTGGCCATCCAGGTGTCAAGGACCTGGTAGCGGCCGAACGCGTCCTTGCCCTGTCCGGCGTACACGCATGAGAGCACCACGGGGTACCTGCGCGACGCATCGAAGCAGGCAGGCAGGATCATCCTGCCGCGAAGCTCGTCGGTCCCCCCGCTCCGGCTGTAAGTGAACGGGAACGAGAACCTCTCCACCCGTGGCGGCACGATTCGCGCGAACCGCTCGGCGGATGAGTCCACCACCAGTGTGGGGCCCGTGGGCAGGTCGGCGTCCGTTCGGAAGAGCGCCGGCGGCCGCATGACGCGCGAGAGCACCGCGGCGATGTGTCTCCCGTCGTCCGAGGCCGAGAACCACCGGTTGCCGTCACCCGCGTCCACAGCGACACGTTCGCTACCGTCAAGGTCGGCGCGCCATACCGATAGGTCGCGCGGATCGGGCTCCCAGCTCGAGTAGACGAGGCATTCACCGCGTCTCGGCACCGCCAACGAAGCGACGTCGGTGGCCGGGGGCGTCACCGCGATGGCCCTGCCGCCATCGATAGGCACCCGATAGCCCCTGCTCCACCCGTCGCGTGAGCTGGCGAAGTACAGATGCCGCCCATCGGGAGACGACGCCACCGCGGCGCGCGCGAACCAGGGGAGCTCCGTCTCATCGACGATGACGACTGGGTGCACGGGGTCTTCCGCCGGGGCCGCGACGATGCGGTAGTCCCGGTACCACGGGCCCGTGTAGGCGACGACGACGTTCTTGCCGTCCCACGTCCAGCCGAGACTGTGTAGGACCAGGCTGTCCCCCATCTCGCCGCCGACCGGTCCGTCGCCGGGGAGTTCCAGCGCGATTCGCCGCAGCAGCCCGCCGTCCGGCGGCACAATACCCACGCGCCACCTGGCGAGCGGCTTGCCGACGTTGTTCCGCCTCAGCTCGTTGACCTTCACCCCATCCGCCGGCGTGTAGTCGGGCATCCGAACGGTCTCCCACTCGGAGGTGTCTTGCACGCTCACCGCGAGTTGTGAGCCGTCCGGGTTCCAGGCGTACTGAGCGACGGCGACGTTTGGCTGGCCGAAAAAGGTCAGGCGGCGGAGTGATGGACCCGCGGGATCGAGCGCCCACACATTGCTCTGCATGACAAACGACACGGCGTCGCCGCCGGGAATCGCCGCGAGCGAGTGGACGCCCCCGTTACCCCGTAGCAGAGCCGTCAGGCCGCCGCCCGACGGGTCAGCACGGTACAGGTCGCCGCGACACACGAAGAACAGCCGGCTGCCATCGTCGGACCAGATGTACTCGGAAATCCCGGGGCTGATCCGCTCGTCATGCTCCACGTCGGCACGGACCCGCTTGTCGTCCTCTACGGGCGCCGGCGCGATGTCGGCTGCTGACGTGATCCGAGCGGGGGCCGAATCGGGCGCCGACACCCAGATGTCCTGGAGCAGGCCGCCCTCTTGGTTCCACAGGAACGCGAGCACGGGCTCCGAGGGGCTCCAGAGCGGCCGCGCGGGGCAGACACCGCACACCGGCGGCTGCGTGAAGAGCTCGGCGAGGCCGAACGGCCCGCGCGGAGTTGCCCTCACGAACCTGGGAACTGGCGATCCGCTCATCGGCATCGACTGGGTCCTCCTAACGCGATGTCCCGGCGCCGACAGGGCCGGCCGGTAGGTGGTCGGCGCCTAACGCGGCGAACACCGCGCTACCTTGGCCTCGCAAGACGGTATCCTCAGGCAGCGTCCGCGGCGCAGTTTCGGTTCGGCGATAGCGCTTGCCTTGCCGGCCGCGTGGGCGGCCCTGCTGTACTTCCCCGGGCTCGCGAGCCTACCTCCGACCGGCGCCGCGGCGCTGGCCGCGGTCGAGACCTGGCGCACCGGTGTCTTCGCAACAGGAGGGCATCCGCTTCTGCCCCTCCTTGGGCGCCTGTTCCTGTCGCTCCACGTCGCGGACTCGCCGTACCTCGCCGCAGGCCTCGGGTCCGCGTTACTGGCGGTCGGGGCGGCGCCTCTTATCGCGCTAGCGTGCCTGGAGAGCGTCCGCGCGGCTCGGTCCGAGAGCGGCTGGCACGATCACTCGCCGGACGCGCTCGACTGGGCGTGCGCAGTCATCTCGGCGTGCGCCCTTGTTGCGTCGCCACTCGCCATCCGGCACGCCGCGCAGGGGGCCTGGACCATGGCGGGGCTCGGCGCGGCCGCCGCGTTGGTGGCGGCAACTCAGCGGTGGCGGCGGATGGGGCGGCTCGACGCCGCGGGAGCGGCGGCGCTGGGCATCGCGTGGGCGGTCGGTCAGACCGGCGAGCCCGGCTTCATCGTCGTCCCTCTGGCCGGGCTGCTGCCGGTGTGGTTCACGGCTCTCAGCCGTCCCCGCCGTGTGGGAGATGAGCCGCGGCACAACGTCGCGGCGCCTCTGCTGTGCTTCGTCGCCGCCGTCCTGATCGGACTTGTGCCCTGGATCACTGTGCCCATCCTGTCGCCCAGCGGCTCCGCCCCCGTGCCGCTGTCTGCCTCGCCGGGCGGCATCGCCGGCTACTTCCTCGCCTACCTCGTCGGACCGAGCGCTTTCAACGTCGGAGTCGACGCAGGCACGGTGGCCGCGCGAGACGGCGTGGTCCGACTGGGCCACAACATTGGGCCCTGTATGATCGTCGGTGTCGTCCTCGCCGCTGTGTGGGTGAGCGTGTTCCGGAGTCCGTCGGGGGACGACCCGAAGGGCCGCGCGCTCTCTGCCGGTCTGTGGCCTGGCGCGCTACTGACGGTGGCTTGCTGGACGCTTGGCTGGTCATACACAGGCCCGGGCCGAGACGCCCGCTTATCGCTGTGCCTGCTGGGACTGTGCATGTGCGCGGCGGCGGGCCTTGCGGTGACGCTCGAGGTGCTTCATCGCCGGTTCCGGCGAGGGGTTGTGCCGCTGCTCGCGGGCCTGGCCCTGGGCGTACCCGCGTGGTCGATTCCGCGTGTCTCGGCACAGTGGACCGAGTCGCGCAGCGGGGCAGCCTACTCGTACGTTGTGGCAGCGGTCGCCGACGCGCCGGCGGGCTGCGTGTTCGAGGTCGGGGACGAGCTCGAGCCGTTTGAGGACCTGGTGTACCCTCTCATCTACGGGCGGGAAGTGCTCGGGCTGAGGCCGGACGTTGCGGTGGTCATCGCCGACCAAATGCCCTCACCCCCGTCCCCTCTCCCCAGGGAAGGGGGCGCCGTAGGGCGGGGCGAGGGCGACCGGCGACCCATCCGCTTCACCGACTGGCGCGCCGCTCGCGACGCCGGCTGGCCGGTCCGCGCAGAGGGCCACTTCCTGGCGTTCGATCCCGGACCGCGCGTGGAGGTGGGCTCACAAACCGTCTCCACCCCTGCCGCGGCTGCCGCGGCCGCGCTCTCAGCCGGTGCGGCGGCGGCCGAGGAGGTCTTGCGGAGTAGCGGCCGGAGGCCCGAAGCTCGGGAGGTCGGCATCGTGGCAGAAGCCTGGGCCGCCGAGGGTGAGTGGAGCCGAGCTCACGCCGCGGCCCGGGAGGCCATCAGACTCGACCCGCTCCGCCCGCAGCCCTGGCGCGTCCTGGGCGAGGCACTGCTCCACTCTGGGGGGAGAGGGGCCGCCGAAGCGTGCCTTCGGGTGGCGGTGGCCGTATCGCGTAGACACCCGGACGCACGCGCGGTTCGGCTGCTCGCAGAGGCGAGGTCGGAGCCACGGCGCGTCGAGTCAGGACCCGACCGTTGACCCGGCCGCGTCCGACGCCGTCTCGGCGAACACCGTCTCTTCCGGCACGTCCGTGTAGCTCTCGAACTCCACCCTGTAACCATCGGGGTCGGAGAGGGACGTGACCCACATCCCGTTCCCGACGAAGGGCTTCGAGGCCTGGATCCCGCGTGAGGTGACCTGGCGGTAGATAGCCAGGGCGTCTTCGCAGATGAAGCAGATCGACACGCCCTCGCCCGGTTTGCCGTCCGGCACCCACGAGCCGTGCCCTTCCTTGCGGAACTCCTGCAGCATCAGGGCAGCGCCCCCGTGCTGAAGCCAACACCAGCGGAGCTTGCCCTCGTCAATCCACTTCTTGGTCATCTCGAAGCCGAGGCCACCGACGTACCAGCGAACTGACTCCTCGATGTCCGACACCGCGAAGAACGGTACGGCCTGCTTGACGTTCGGTTCGGTCTTCGCCCCGTGCTCCATCGCCCGACCCCCGCAGCGCGTGACCGCGGATCACGTCCCCATGCAGTTGAGCGCTAGGACCCGCCAGGTGCAGTGGCTGTGCCGGGCGCCGTCTGAGGGACGCCCACATGGAGCGGGATCGATCCATCCGCCGGGCCGAACGGGGTGGCCAGCAGGTAGACGGGCGAGTCCCGCATGAGCTGGTCGGCGCTGACGAGGACGTCGGCGCGCGGCGTGTCGCGGCCCATCTTGAAGCTCTTCACGAGGCGCGACTCGCCCCTGATGCTCTCGTTCGTGATCTTCAGCTCGGTCTCCGACCCTGCCGACCCGGCCAGCCCGAGCCGCAGTTCCGGGGCGGAGCACGTGACGACGGCGTCGAAGCGCACGGTCCAGTTGGGGTTGGACGTGCCTTCAGCGGCGGCGATCAGCAGGGCGCCGCTGTCCGGGTCCCACTCGACCCGCCCGAGCGTCTTCCCCTCGGTGATCTTGTAGCTCCGCAGCCAGACGTGCGCCTCATCGGGCCCGTTCGCGAGCCGTAGTCCCAGCTCCGCGGCGGTTGAGGATACCTCGATCGTCACGTGCGACCCGACCAGGAACCGCGCCTCCACGACCTCCGGGTCAACCGGCAGGCGGCTCATCAGCTCGCGTGCCAGCTCGACCGCGATGGGCACCGGATCGGCGGCTTGGGTGAGCGTCCGGCTCGGGGTCCACTCATAGCCGGTGTCCGACAGGAGCACCATCTGCGGCTCGACGCGGACCTCCGCGTTGAACTGGGTGAGTGTTCCGGAGATGGCCCGATCAGCGTCGAGCTCGCCGGCTATGGCCGCCGCCTCTCCGTATGGCACCGGCCGTGCGGGGTTGAGGCCATGCCGCCTGATGGCGCGGTCGAGCCGCTGCGAGTCCACCACCTCGATCTGCGGGTGGAGGTCGAGCGTCTGCGCGATGATGTCAGCGATGCCCGCCTCGAGCGCCTGCAGTTCCGGGTGGTACGTCTGGTTCGCGAACCTGAAGACGGCCACGGTGAAGTGCCCGGGCTCCGGCTGTTCCTCGGGCGGCTGGTCGTCAGCGCGAGGGACCCGGCAGAGGGCGCCGAGAGAGAGCAGACAGAGGGCAAGCGCGCCACGCGTTCTCATCGTGTACCGCCTCTCACGGGGCCTTCTCGTGATCGCCACGCTGCGCCCGGACGACCTCACCCCCGGTCCCTGAGCTGTGCCGGGGACCACCC
>Ga0315282_10001712_pt1 | contig 41020 bp, 45 predicted proteins | sample YL17G07_20_MG_FD_203693 | JGI IMG/M metagenome (GOLD analysis project Ga0315282, IMG submission 203693) | Sediment microbial communities from Yellowstone Lake, YNP, Wyoming, USA - YL17G07_20 | ecosystem: Environmental > Aquatic > Freshwater > Lake > Sediment | place: USA: Wyoming | collected...
TACCCATTTTCTCCCGCCAAACAGGGTAAACTCGCAGGACCCATCGTCAAAAATTACGATATCCGCCCTCGCAGTGTCACCCTAAGATTCGAAGCGGACTCAGCTATCCGGTGGCTTTCAGGCCAAGCGCAAAACCAGTCCCAATTGTCACACATCACACTTCCCCGTTGTCACGCTCCACGCACTTGGCAATCAGCGAGCGAACATTGGATTGCACTGTGAACGGTTCTTCTGGACTATAGCAACTGCCGTTTGATTCATCTTTCATTGAACTTTCTACAAAACTAACCGTTCATGTAAGTTTCGCATGTGCGTTCTTGTGGCATCAGGCATTTGGGCTGTGAGTGTGAGCGCAAAAGCATAAAGCCGAACGGTCACCCAGTTACTTGACACTGAAAACTCGAGGAGAATAAAATGCGGAGTGATTTGTACATAACAATCCTACTCTTGCTGACGATCAGTACCCCGCTGCTAACTACTATTCCAGTGAAAGCGCAGGCAAGCCCAGTCACGTTCACCGTTGGATGGGCGGCCGCACCAATGGACACGTTGAACCCAACCGCCGTAACACTGTACGACGGCGGCGCCTACGTTGTGATGCATGCAATCTACGACTGCCTAGTCAGGGCGGATGTGAACGGTGACCCGATCCCAGACCTAGCGCAGAGTTGGAGCTACACTAACTCCACAACAATTGTCTTCAACCTCGCGCACAACGCCATGTGGCATGATGGCCAACCGTTCACTGCGGACGATGTCGTCTATACCGTAAACACTTACTTGGCTCACAGCGACCTGCCAATCATGAGGCTGTACGTTGAGAACGTGAAATCCATCACCGCCATCGACCAATACACGGTGCAAATCAACCTCAACAACGCAGATGCCACATTCGTAGGTGAGCTTCTGCCTGCGATGTACATTATACCCAAACATATCTGGCAGAATGTTGCGAACTTCACCGCCTACACGAACTCGAACCCGGTAGGTACCGGGCCGTTCAAGTTTGTGAGCTGGGGCGGTGTAAACACGTATGTGCAACTCGCAGCTAACACAAACTACTTCCTTGGCGCTCCACACATTGACCAACTGGTCATCAGATACTTCACCTCATACAACGCCATGGCTCTGGCCGTTCAGTCAGGTGAAATCGACTACGCTGGACCCTTGTTCCCTCATGCCATTGTGCCAACACTTACCTCTGCAACGGGCATCACGGTCGTAACCCGACCAGACCAACGGTACTACTACTTCTGCTTCAACGGGTTTGCGCAAGGAGAGGGAAACCCAACATTACGTGATCCGAAGGTCAGACTTGCCCTTTCCCATGCGATCAACAACACGGAACTCGCGCTGGTGGCTTGGGGAGGATACGCTACTCCACAGAATACCGTGATCCCGCTTACCTTCGTGACCTTTGTTAATCCCGACGTGAAGGCCTACGACTTCAACCTGAATGAAGCAGCACAAATGCTAGACAGTGCCGGCTACAAGGTTGGAAGCGACGGAATCAGAGTCAGCCCAACAGGAGTGAAACTCTCCTACAAGATTGAAGTGCCCTCAGACTACTCGGAAGAATACCGCGCGGCTCAGGTAATCGCGAACTGGTGGAAGCAAATAGGCGTTGAAGCTAAGCCACAGATAACTGACACGGGCACGCTCGCCGACGAAGTCGTCGCTTGGAAGCACGATACCTTCATCTGGGTGTGGTCGGTTGGCGAAATCGTGGGACCAGACTACTTTCTGAGCATGTTCAAGAGCACAGAAGCACAACCGGCACCGAACGGCGGTCTGAGCGATTCAGGCTACGGCAATCCAACCTACGATCAACTATACCAGCAGCAGCAACAGGCAACGGATCCCGCGCAGAGACGAACGGTAATCTGGCAAATGCAACAAATACTACACGACGACGCAGTATACGTTCCACTCTACGACCCCTCAGCCGTGCAAGCATTCAGAAGCGACAAATTCACGAACGCTCCCGGAGGGGCTCTGCCACCACTGAACCAGTATGCCTCCAACAACCTGTTCCTGAGCATCACACCTATCTCGGCAACGACTCAGACAACTCAGTCAACGGAATCAAGTGCAACTACTAGTGCGCCAACTGGTATGAGCACCGATGCTTTGCTCGGTGTGGTCGTGGTAGTCATCATCATACTGATCGGTGCAGTAGCTCTGTCAAGGCGGAGGAAAGCTGGACCAAAAAAGGCCCAATAACTCCGTCCCCTTCCTTCTTTTTCTTCTTTAATGTGCGGGAATGAACTCTCGTCATGGTGAATGTCGGATACATCGCCAGAAAACTAGTCGGCTTGCTTGTTACCGTAATCCTTGTGTTAACTTTCAATTTCTATTTGTTTAGGATTCTACCCGGCAACCCTTTTGCGCTCCTGTTCAGAGGGGCCGGGCTTTCAGCCAACGCCGTCAATAGCCTGAACGCGCAGTTTGGGCTCGATCAACCTCTATGGGTTCAATACGCGTTGTACCTGAGGAACACAGTAACCGGAAACTTGGGATTATCTTTCCAGACCAGAGCGCCAGTAATCGACATGATCACCCCAGCGCTAATCAACACGGCTATTTTGCTAGCCGCAGCGTCGCTCATCTCAATCGTAGCCGGGATTCTGATTGGCATGTTGGCTGCTTGGCGTCGCGGCTCCAAGTTCGACGTGAGCGCCACCGCGTCCACTCTGGTATTGTACTCAATGCCAACCTTCTGGCTGGGATTGGTCCTAATGGTCATCGGAGTGATCTACTTCGCCCTTCCCGTAGCTGGAATGAAATCCTTCACGGGTGTTCCCCAAAGCACCTTCCAACAGTTAGTGGATCTCGGGCGACATATGGTGCTCCCGCTCCTAACACTAGTCCTTGGTCTAACTGGTCAGTACGTGCTAGTCATGAAAGGAGCTCTGCTCGACGTATTCACAGAGGACTTCATGATAACGGCTAGGGCTAAGGGGATTTCAAATCGAAAGCTTCTGTGGGATCACGGATTCAGGAACGCCGTACTACCAATGATCGCCCTAGTGGCACTCAACCTAGGAATGAGCATAGGCGGCGCCGTTCAAACAGAAACCGTGTTCTCCTGGCCCGGCATGGGATTACTAATCTATCACGCGATTCAGGCTCGAGATTACCCGGTCCTACAAGGCACGTTCCTCGTAGTCACGGTGGCTGTGATTGTCGCGAACTTTGTCGCTGACATGCTTTACCCAGTACTGGATCCGAGGGTAACGGAGTAATGAACGAAAAGAAGTCTCAGGCTCGCACTGAATTCAGTTACTCTGCAATCTCGGCCTACGTAAAGTCTCTGAAAGGGTTCTGGAAAGTCTACAAGAGCAACATGATGGGCATGATTGGTCTGGTTGTTCTGATGGGATTCATAATTGTAGCTGTGTTCGCTTCATACATCACCGCATACGATCCAACTCAAGTCTTCGTAACCCAGCAGCTACGCCCTCCAAGTTGGCAGCACCTGTTCGGCACTAATGAAGCAGGACAAGATCTGTTCAGCCAAGTCGTCTACGGGGCGCGGGCCTCACTGACAGTTGGGTTCGCTGCGTCCCTTATCGCGTCCACCGTCGGAACACTAGTAGGAATCATGGCCGGCTATTTCGGAGGGCTCATACGAGAATCCCTGATGAGACTAACCGACTTTTTCATCGTTATCCCCTCCCTGGTCCTAATGATAGTGCTCGCATCAGTCATGGGCTCTGGCCTCACGAGCGTTATCTTAGCAATCGGTCTGGTGGGATGGACGGGCACGGCGCGAGTTGTGATGTCCCAGACTCTTTCGGTTCGGGAGCACGCTTTCATAGAAGCTAGCCGTGCATCCGGTGCCGGAGATTTCTACATTCTCCGATCCCATGTTCTACCAAATGTCATGCCCGTCGTCTTCGCTCAGACTGTGCTGGTGGTTGCGAACTCCATCTTGTACGAATCAGTTCTCACCTTTCTTGGTCTGGGGAACCCGAATCAGGTGACGTGGGGGCAAATTCTACAGTTCGCTTTCACTTCGGGCGCCATAACAACCGCATGGTGGTACGTTCTACCGCCAGGCCTTAGCATCATGTTGGTGGTGCTGGCCTTCTCGTTGACGGGATACTCACTTGACGAGATCTTCAACCCACGAGTGAGAAAGATCTAGCCATGCAGCGACAAGGCATACTGGAAGTCACTGACCTCAGAACCTATTACAGAACCATCCGTGGCCAGTTGAGGGCGGTAGATGGCGTTTCCTTCTCTCTACAGAAAGGAGAGATCCTCGGCCTAGTGGGAGAGTCAGGGTGCGGAAAGACTACGCTGGCGTTAGCCATAGTTCGGCTACTACCACCAGGAGCGCAAACCGTTGCCGGCAAGGTGTCCCTTGGCGGGCAAGATATTCTAAGCATGAGCGAAGAGCAGATGAGGAATGTCCGTTGGAGGAAGGCGTCCATAATCTTCCAAGGCGCCCTGAACTCACTCAACCCTGTTCTGCCAGTGGAAGAGCAAATCGCCGAGGCAATTCTCGCACATGAACGAGCGGAGAAAAGTGAGGTTGACCGGCGAATAGACCGGCTCTTCAATGCGGTGGGACTGGAGCCCACAAGAAAAGGGAATTTCCCGCATGAATTCAGCGGCGGAATGAAACAACGCGTCATGATCGCGATGGCTCTGGCATGCAACCCTCAACTCGTAATTGCCGATGAGCCCACTACCGCGCTCGATGTCATCGTTCAATATCAGATATTGGATCTGATTCGGAACCTTCGTGATGAATTGCAGATTTCCATGATTCTCATCAGCCACGACCTCTCGGTGGTGGCGGAGCTCTGCGATAAGGTAGCCATCATGTACGCCGGGAAGATTGTTGAGTTCGGTGACATTTTCGAAATATTCGAAAGACCCAAACACCCATACACGCGTGCGTTGCTGAAATCAATCCCGAAGATGGAAGGCGCAAAGACGCGCCTAGCACACATCTCCGGTTCCGTCCCGGACCTAACTGGTCCAGTTCCTGCTTGCAGGTTCCATGATCGATGTGCATACGCGAGAGGGATTTGCGCTGAAGTTGAGCCTAAAGCCGAGGAGGTCACCACAAACCACTCGGTGGCTTGCCACTTTTGGAGGGATATCGAGAAACAATGACCCTGAATACCCCGCGAGAACCGCTTATCGCTGTCAGAAATGTCAAGAAACTGTTCCCCGTCAGACGCGGATTACTTACCCGATCCCGAGCTGGGCAGAAATTTGTGCACGCTGTAGACGGCGTGGATGTTGAGATTCGTAAAGGAGAGGTCTTGTCGTTAGTCGGCGAGTCAGGGTGCGGAAAGACGACTCTCGCACGGTTAATACTGCGCCTTCTCGACCTTACAGATGGAACGATCGTAATTAACGGACATGACCTGTTCGCTGCAAGCAGGAGTGAGATGCGTAAGCTTAGACTTCAGATGCAAGCCGTATTCCAGGATCCCTATGCGTCCCTCGACCCGAAGAAAACTATTCTACAGGTCATCTCAGAACCTCTGCTGGTAAATCACCTCAATAAGAGCGGGGTGAACGTACTAGAGCGAGTTTGTGAGTCACTTATCGCGGTCGGTTTGTCGCCACCGGAATTGTATCTGGGGAAGTTTCCATACGAGTTGAGCGGTGGCCAGAGACAGAGGGTTGCGATTGCACGCGCTATTGTCATTAACCCGCAACTCATAATCGCCGATGAACCAGTCTCAATGCTCGATGTCTCGATCAGGGCTGAGATCCTGACTCTAATGTTAGATCTGAAACAGAAGTTCAATCTGACTTACGTTTTCATCACGCACGACTTGGCTGTTGCTCGGTATGTTTCCGATAGAATGGCTGTGATGTACCTTGGGAAGATTGTTGAGATCGGGTCGGCGGATGGGGTCTGCGCCCAACCGGCACATCCGTACACCAAGGCACTCCTATCTGCTCTTCCCAGCGCGAATCCGAGAACCCGCCATAAAGGAGTTCAATTGAAGGGTGATGTCCCTAACGCCATCGAAATCCCAACCGGTTGCCGTTTCAGGCCAAGATGTCCGTACGCTTTCGATAAGTGTATGGTTGAACCTGAACTGGTTAAGGTGGGTCCGGACCACAATGCTGCCTGTTATCTGGCCGAAGAGAAACCCTAGCCGCCAATTAGCACACGTGCAATGTTTAGCATTCGCTCGAGGTTCTGCAGATCCAGTGGTTTCGGTTCACCATTAATGTGCGCGACGAAAATTTCGATCGCCGTAACCAGGGATTCGGTTGCCCAATTTACGTCACTTGATTTTCCTCTAAATGGAGCGATTCTAACACTTTGCGCATACGGGTCCACGTGCACAACAGAATCCTCGAAAACCACATCAACCCACAATCGAACATGTTCGACTGTCGGGGCCGAGTACATGTTGAGCATGCCCTTGACTTCGTTGTCGTATGAGATCAGGGCGACTAAGGCGGCTGTGGGAGCATGCTTAGTCGATCTCTCGCCGGATACATCTTTGATTTTCGAGCTGCTTAACCATTCCATCAAATCTAGAAGTTGAGCCAGTTTCATAGAGAACTCATGACTCATGTCTCTTACGCCAACGCCGCAGCCGACGGTCAGAGAGAACATTTTGTTCGACGAACCGGCTATCATGCGTTTAAGTTCCTGAAACCCCGGCTCGGTCCTCAGTAGATTTGGTGAATCGAGGCAGAGATTCCTTTCAGACGCAATGGCTTGAAGCTTCCGAGCCTTCTCAACCACATCGGTTGCAGGAAAATCGATGAGGACATGCTTCTTACTCAGCAGAGCTTTCTCTGCAAGTCTGGCCTTCTCGCGGTTTGGATCAAATAGAGCAACAGCATCCAGTCTTGCATCAGAGAGAGCGTGAGTTGTTACCTTGCGTTTCTTGGCTGCTAGTCGAACTAGTTTCCAGCCGTCTCCTGAGGTTGGCACATAGTCAAGCTCCTTCGCGCCAAACCCCGCGACCCCTATGGTTACCATTTCAATTCGTCCTTTTGAGCGGTAGTTTAACCGGTTCTTCGCGCTCGATGGACTGGAGGGCTGCTAGAATGACCTCAAGTGCCGCGCGGGCTTCGGCACCGGTGACTGGGGGCTCAGTGTCGTTGATTACGGCGTCGATGAAGGCGGTTATTTCGTTCTCGTAGGCACTGTTCACACTCAGCAAATTAGAATAGGCTAAGGGGTAGGTTGCACCGTTTTCAGTCCCATGAGTCACTACGTTCATGTGATTATCTGACGCGGACACTAGTCCCTTGGAGCCCAAGACCTCTAGAGTCGTGTACTGCGTGAACGCCTTCGGAAGAACATAACCGACCTCGAAGGAGCCAAGCATGCCTTTCTTGAACTTTAGTGCAGCAAAGATCTGCTCATAAATCTCGCTTTCACCTTTCCTCGCAATACTACGGACCTCTACTACATCATCACTGAGCATCCAACGCAGCAAATCGGCTTCGTGAATGCCTACCTCAGCGATTGGGCCAAGAGTCATACTCGCGTCAAGGTACCAGGAGCCCGGGCCGATTACTGTGCGCCTTGAAATCTGGGTAGCCCAGACCGGTTTTCCAATGAGTCCTTCTTTGATTATACTCCTCACGATGGAATAGCGCGGAATGAACCTTCGTGAATGAGCAACCATCAATTTCACATTATTCTTTGAGCAGGCGTGGATCATTCGGTCTGCGTCTTCAAGCGACAACGCTACCGGTTTCTCGCACAACACGTGTTTTCCTGCTCGCGCGGCTGCAACTGCCATTTCAGCGTGGTACTTCGTAGGTGTGCATATGTCGACAGCCACGATCTCCTTTTGCTCCAGTAGAGTCCGGTAGTCCTCATACCATTTCTCAGCTCCGAACTCTTCCGAGGCAGAGCGAGCCCTTGCCTCATCACTGTCCGCTACGGCCACGAGCCTTGCGGAGGGGATTCTTTTGATTGCGGGAAGATGAGATTCCTGGGCGATCGACCCGCACCCAATTAGGCCTATCCCAACCTTCCCATTGGGCAATGATTGCGGGCCCGAGGTCTAGGTCTCCCGGTTAATGGTTGAAGGAGGGCATGATCCCTTTTGCGAAGAGGGTTGCTTGGGAGGCTACTTGGTCGTATGGTTCGTTTCCGAAATAGCAGATCAAGTGATTTAGTCCAGCCTGCTGGAAAGCCTCAATCTCCTGTACAACGACTTCTCTAGTTCCCCCGATCATGTACGCTTGTTCGCCTGAACTTAGCGAGTATGTGGTGCCCGCTGAGGGGGATATTTTGACTGGCACACGTACGCTCAATGATACTTTGCGCTGTCCTTTCAAAATCGAATTGAGGTTCTCTTTTCCTTTGCCCAGTTCCTTTGGCGAAAGTCCGACTGGGTGCCAACCGTCAGCTAAGCGGGCGACTCTCCTGAGTGCGGCGGAAGAGGTGCCGCCGATCCATATTGGAGGGCCATTCTTCTGAACCGGTTTCGGTAGGAAGGCGATGTCGCTAACCTTGAAGAAACGGCCATCAAACCTAGGTTCGCTGTTTGTCCAAAGTTCTCTGACTAGTTTGATCTGTTCGTCCATTATCTTGCCGCGGTCGCGGAAGTTGGATCCAAGCGTGGCGAACTCATCATCCATCCAGCCCGCTCCTAGGCCTAAGATAACCCTGCCGTCACTAAATTGATCCAATGTAGCGGTTTCTTTTGCGAATAGGATTGGGTTACGCATTGGCAGGACGATTATTGAGGTGCCCAGCTTCACATGTTCAGTTATTGCAGCGGCGTATCCCAGCGTCATGAGGCTTTCTAACAGACTGCCATATGGATCAGAGAATTGTTTCTTGACTGCGATATGATCGGTTGTCCAAATGGAGTCAAAGTTCAGTTCGTCCGCGAGTTTGCAGAAATCACGGACCGCCTTCTTGGACATGGCGACGCCGTAGTGTGGAATGCATGCACCAAATTCCATGGATAATCTTCACTGGTCCGCAGGTGCTTGTCCTGTCGCCTATTTGGCTTATGCTACTTTGTCCACACTTCGCGAGCTAGTTCGAGCATGCATCGGTCGCGCCAGTTGGCGAGTTGCTTGTCGGTCATGCCGCGCTTCCTAATCATTTTGTGAACGCTTCTGTTAACTCCACGCTTGACCGACGCCGGTATCCTTGTCCACTTTGCGAGGTCGGCCCAAGTGTCCGGCAGGATTCTTGCGTAGTAGTCCATGCATGCATCGATGCCACCGGCGCCGTATGGCCCACCATGAATGTGTGCCTGCACGAAGGGGCCTAAACCGGCGCAGAATGATCCCTTGGCGAATTCGCATAGCGCTGTGTCGATTTCTTGGGCGGAGGCGATTCCGCGGCCTACCATGTCGACAGCTTCACGGAAGAGTGTGAACTGGAGACGATTTGTAATGTAATCTGGAACCTCCCTTCCCATGGTGATCGGTTGTTTCCCCACCTTCCTCATGAGATCGGAAACAAATCTGACTGTTCTCTCGCTCGTTAACTTGCCCGGAACGATCTCAACAAGTCGCGTCAAGTGGACAGGAAGCTGACAGGGATGAATGATGACACATCTTTCCGCTGCTTTCGCCGCGGATTGAATCTTTGACATCAGCAGGCCCCCTGAACTGCTGGCGATGATAACATCGCGAGAAACGAGTGAGCTAATCTGAGAGAAGATCTGACGTTTTAGGGGAAGGGATTCTGGAACTGATTCTTGTACGAGACTCGCGCCGGCAACGGCTTTGGCGAGATCCGATGTGTACTCTACCCGTCGAATTGACGCCTTTGCGTTCACTCTACTGATTAACCCGTAGTTGATTATGCTTCGGAAGTTTGACGCGATCACTTCTCTTGCTTTGCTAAGTGCATCCGGGTCTCTATCCTGTAGCGTGACCTCGTATCCTTTCCCGGCGTACAAGGTTGCCCAGCTGCGCCCAATAGTTCCCGCACCGACAAACGCAACTCGCTTTCTTCTACTTGGCATTCCAAAGGACCTGCGACTCATATCTGCACGACATCAATATAATGCGAATTCATCCACCTCCACGACTCATGACAAGTCTTAAATGGCGTTGGACTTCGTGCTCAGAACGAGAAGTATGCAGCCTAGTTTTTCACGTTTAGAGAAGCAGGTCGCCAACGAAGTCTCGCGTAGCAACTTGATGCAACATGTTCATGAGATTTCAAGATACGTGAGGATGTCAGGCAGCGACGAAGAAGCGAAATCGCTGCAGTATGTGAAGAAGATCCTCGCGGGTTACGGGTTCAAGGTTACCGAGTACCGATTTGACGCTTACATTGGAGAACCCAAGTCCGCCGAGGTTCTCACCTTGGCGCCTGAATCAAAGAGGATTACGGGTGTAACAGCGGCCTTGGCCCCGTCAACTCCAGCGAATGGAATTGAAGCAGAAGTGATTTTCATCGGTGCTGGAACTGAAGCCGACTTTAGTAAGCAAGATGTCCGTGGAAAACTGGTTTTAATCAGGGAGCTTGCTGAGCCTGAAATAGCCAAACGTGCCGACAATTACGGCGCCGTTGGACAGATTTTCATAAACGACCTATACGCCCACGAGGGAATCGTATCTGTCGTTTGGGGCACGCCGAGGTCTGAAACGGTTTCACTGCTTCCTGCCACACCATGCATATCAATCACCGAGAAAGATGGAGACTATCTACTCCAATTGCTGAGCAGAGGGAGAGTCACCGCTAGGCTGGTTACAGAGTCGTGGCGGGGATGGAGAAAGATACCAGTTGTCACAGCGGACCTTCCGGGAAGAGTTGAAAGGGATAGGTTCACGCTTCTTGCAGGGCATATTGATTCATGGCATTTTGGCGCTATGGATAACGGCAGCGCAAATGCGCTGATGCTTGAAGTAGCTCGAATAATGTCCAAGCATAGGAAGGAGCTCCGGCGAGGGCTTAGGGTCGCGTTTTGGTCAGGGCATTCACATGGAAGATACGCAGGGTCGACTTGGTATGCAGACAACTTCTGGCTCGATTTGGAGAAGAACTGTGTCGCGCATGTGTACACTGATTCGGCGGGCGCGAGGGGCGCAAGCGCGCTTACCGAGACTTACGTCATGCCAGAAACCCGGGACTTGGCCTCGGCGGTTGTTAGACGAGTGGCCGGGCAGAAGCTGTCGGGGCGTGGGTTCTCCCGTTCCGGTGATCAATCGTTCTGGGGGATCGGTATTCCATCCGTCTTCATGCTGATGTCTGAGGTTCCAGTTGAAGCTGGTAAGATGGATCCTAGTCTACGGACTGTGGCACTCTTCGGGCCATCTCCGACTGGTTTGGGGTGGTGGTGGCATACTCCGGAGGACACTGAAGACAAGATTGACCCCGAGAACCTGAAACGAGACGCAACCGTTTATGCGCTAACCATTCTTTCGCTCTGTGCGAGCCCTCTTCTTCCTCTGAATTATGAGAACACAGCAGATTCTCTTAGGCAAATGCTACTCGACTTGCAGAAGGCTAGCGGAGACACGTTCGACCTCAGGCCACTCATTGCACAGGCTACGAAACTGGTGACTCTGATGAGAAAATTCAATGCGCGAGCGAAAGGAACGAAACTAAACGATAAGGTGAAGATTGAAGCGTACAACAAGGCAGTCATGCGGTTGAGTCGGGCTCTCGTGCCAATTATGCAGACTCGCGTTGGGCGATATGACCATGATTTGGCAGTTCCCGTGCCGCAGCTCCCATGCCTCGAGCCTCTACGCAAACTGGTACAGCTTGACAGGGACTCGGACCAGTTCAGATTTCTCTATAGCGGCTTGAGGCGCAATGTTAACCAAGTCGCCGATGCTTTGGACAAAGCGATTGATATTGTGAATTCAACGTTTGCAGGTGCCGGGAAAGCGTAAGCTTCCATCTTAGGCGCGTGCTGGCCTAGTTTACTTTCTTTTCTCATATCCTAGGCTGTGCATGAGTGTTAACGCGTAGATCTTCGCGAAATTCACGAGGTCGGTTACGCTAACGTTTTCGTCGGCTCCGTGTTGTTTGCTTGTCTTGTGGTCTCCCGGCCCAAACCCGCATATTACTGGGATGCCTGCGTTAACTAGGTACGCGCCGTCGGTTGTTCCGTAGCCGGCTGCTAGTTGGGGCTCGTAGCCCACCACGTCCCGCGTGGCCTGCTTGGCCGCTGTCAAAACCGGGCTTGATTCATCGATCTCTGCGGGAGACGCATAGGCGAACACTTCCACCGAAGCTGAGAATTTCGGGTCTTCCTTCCTGAGCGTGTTAATGACTTCGTTGAATTTGCTGACTACTGATTCTTGGCTCATTCCGGGAACTAGTCGGACGTCGACTTCGGCCTCGCATTGTTCTGGGATTACGTTGGTTTTGGCGCCGCCTCTGATCACGGTTCCTGGGGAAATTGTGGGGGGAGGTAGAAACTTGTGGGGCTTGTAGTCCAGCCGTGTACTCTCCAACGCGAGGAGGAGCTTACTCATGCTTAGTACTGCGTTGATTCCGTTCGTGGGATTACTTGCGTGGGCGGCTTTGCCGTAGGTTTTCAGTTTGAGCCAGCAGTTACCGCGTGTGGCTTGTCTAATGGCTATGCGGCCGCTGAAGATTGAACCTTCGGCAACGATTCCCATATCTGCCTTAGCGAGACCGCGCTTGATCATGTACTTGGTTCCGTTGATCGAGTCGACCTCTTCGTCGGCGACCGCGTGGAACACAACTTGGCCGTTCAAGGTCACATCGGATTCAACTAGTGCTCGTAGGGAGATTGCGATTGCGGCTAGTCCTCCTTTCATGTCGGCTGCGCCTCGTCCTAGAATCAAATCTCCCCTTACGACTCCTTCGAATGGATTAACGGTCCAGGTGGAAGGGTCTCCCTCAGTCACGACGTCAGTATGCCCGTTGAACAGGAAGCGAGGTTTCTCACTGGCGCCTGCCAGAATCACCTGCAAATTAACCATGCCTGGCGCAGCGGTGTGCAGAGAAGCCTGCATCCCGATTGATGTTAGCTCGCCTTCGAGAACATTCGCGACGCCTGTCACATCGCCCGGGGGATTGATGCTCTTCTGCCGAATCAGATCCTGAAGCAGCCTGATCACATTCGGTTTTAGTCGTTCGACGGAGTGAAGAACTGTCTGTTCAAGAGACATGGATGCATTAGCATGGAGCGCATGATAATAAGAATGGGTGGGAGCGGTGCGGCTGTATCGCGCTATCGACGTGTCGTTCCGTTATCTTCCGTCAATCCATATTATCCCAATACTAGTTCAGGCTGATTGACATTTGCCACCTGAGCATTTTCCTTGCAATTCAATGAACGCCTGACCGCTTCAAACAAATTGACTCCTATGTTGATCGCTTTTCTTGATGGCAATACTTTCAATGGTTGCGGGTCCTTGGTCTAGTGGCTTTGAATGGAATACGCTTACCTGATCTATGCTCCCTGAGTGCTTCCTGCAATGCAGCTTTATGGTCCGCTGACTTTTCTTCCGCAAGCGCTTCTTCGATGGCTTCCAGCCTGCGTCTGAGCTATCCCGTTCCCAACCACATCCCCCTCTAAACGGTTCGGTCGCCCAATGAACCGAAGCGAATCGAATTCCTCTTTGAAGCCAAGGCTTCTATAGAGCGGTACCGCTGTTTCCTCCGCTTCCAATTTTAGTGTCTCCGCGCCTGCTTGTTTAAGATAGTCCACTGCCTTTTGCATGAGAGTGGTGCCAATGCCTCTGCCTCGCTTTTCCGGATTCACAATCAGGAGACCTATCCATCCCAGTTTTCCATAGCAGATGGTTGAAACGTGTCCGACTGGTTCAGATTCCAACTCAGCTACAAAACAACCATGTGGTTCCAAGCACCAGCACCTCTCCACGTCACGTCTGGAGTGGCCCCATCTCTCTCTTGCTACAGACTGGAAGACGCATTCGACGTCACTTTCTGTCCAAGCTCGCACTGAGACTGCTTCTCTCACCGCGTTCTTGTTCCACGCCACCTATTCATGTCACGGGGTTAGTACAATTCGCCCAGCGACGTCTCCCCGTCTCAGACGAAGCAGTGCATCGTTGGCTTTTTCCAATGGAAGGGTTTGAACCGACCATTTGAGTTTTCCTTGACGCGCATATTCAACAACAGAGGACAGATCCCGAAGCGATCCCCAGATCGATGTCGTGAAATATGCTTCATGTGGGACCGCGAACATCCCGAAAGCCACATGCCCTCCTCCTTCGCCAACCTGAACGACAATGCCTCCCTTCTTTACAGAATCCGCTGCAAGTTTCAAAGTCGAGTCCTGACCAACGAAATCCAGAATCGCATCAGCGGAGATCCTCAACTCGTCTGGATGCATCGCTTCGTCAGCTCCCAATTCAAGAGAAGTCTGGAGTTTGGAATCATTCAGGTCAACAGCGATGACTTGTGATTCTGTCAATAGCTTGAGGTATTGAATGGCAAATTGGCCCAAGGCACCAACTCCCACAACGACGGTCACAGAGCCATTCTGTAGCCATGGGCGTATTCTCGTTACAGCTCGATATGGTGTCACTCCGGCATCGGCGAGAGGTGCAGCGCGGATCGGGTCGAGTCCATCCAGTGGAATGAGGTATCTTGCTGAGGGGACAGCAACATACTGGGCATACCCTCCGTGCCGAACCCATCCGGCCTCAGTCACGTTGCTGCAAAGTTGCTCTTCGCCTTTCGCACAGATGTCACACGTCCCGCAACCCCAGCTCGCATAGACTAGAACTTCGCCTACTCCCTCTGCTTCACCGCTTATCTCGTGGCCGAGGATCAGTGGGAGGGTTACATTTCTATGATGACCGTCGATAATGTGTAGGTCACTATGGCATACCCCAGCTGCTTTGACTTTCACAAGCAACTCTCTTTGGGGTTCTGGATTAGGCCAATCCTCAATTAACAGCGGAGAGCCGAATCTCCTGAGAACTGCGGCTTTCATCTTCCGAATCAACTCGAATCCTGCGAATTCCCTGCGTGTTCTTGACAGGCCGGCATGTGCCTCTTGACGATTACGGACGTGTGAATCATGGAGAAGTACTCAACCGGAAATAATCTCTGCCGCCATCTGGCGGTATGAAAACGCGCTCCCTCAGGAGTGAGCCTTGAGCACGGACTTGGTTTGAACAAGCTGGAGGTAGGGAGCCAGTCTTGACACCATTTTACTCTCCGCATGCATCCGACCAGACAGTTGTGCCAGGATTCATCGATCCAAGCGGGGAATTCAGCGTAGGATCGTTCGTTGTGAAATGTGATACACCGTTCCGCGTGAACCAGGAAACGGTCTCTGCTTATGGCACCTGTTGGGCAGCTGCGTAGACAAATCTGACACTTTAAGCATCTTTGCATGACTTGGAAGTCTTGCCAGTTGTCCTCATCCAATTCACAATTAGTGTAGAATGCTGCGAGTCGGTGGAAACTCCCCATTCCCGGGATGTAGCAGATGTTGTTCCTCCCATATCTGCCTAAACCGCTATGGACTGCCAACGACTTCACAGGAAGCTTCGCTTGTACGACACTGTAACCCTGAGTGCAAAGAACCTCGGACAGAATCTTCAGGACCTGTCTGTCCTCACTAGAAGCATAGGTTGGTGGAAGTATTACATGGTGAGGTTCTCCATGAAATGTGAAAGTCACTTTGGCTTGGGGCTGAGGCATAGCCACGATGATCAGAGTCTTCGCTTGAGGCAGGCTTTCTGGAGGTCTGAACTCGAAGAAGGTCAATCGCTCCTGGTAGAACTCTTCGTCGAAGAGGCCTTGCCTGTGAATTTTGTTAATTCCTTCCTGCAGCTTCTTGATATGTTCACTTGAGACTGTTCGTGCGCGGTACCCGTTCCGTTCTAGATGAGGACGTATCTGTTCCAGCAGTGGCTGCACATCATTACCCAGCCCATAGCATATCGATCAGTGGGATGGATAATTCTCGTACCATCGTGGGACGGTGGTCACAGCAAAACAACAATGAACCGGAAATCAGAGTTGGCTTGACCGTCGCACGTCTGTGGTAAGCTCATCAATCAGCCCCGCAAGATACCGTCGAATATCGACCAAAAGGAAGCGGGAATTGTGTCTGAGCTCTTTGCCTATTGTGGCTTGAACTGTACTGAGTGCGACGCGTTCATCGCCACCCAAACTAACGACTATGAACGAAAGAAGAAGATAGCGGAACGATGGACCGAAGGTCTCAATGTAGAGTTCAAACCGGAAGATATCGAATGCAGGGGCTGCATGTCCGGAAAGATTTCCGGATGGTGCACGAGGATCTGCAAGATACGACCATGCGCGGAGGCGAGGAAAGTGAGAACCTGTGCCCATTGCAGTGACTACCCGTGCGATAAATTGAAGGAGTTCCTGTCAAACGAACCCAAGGCAACTAGAAACCTAGAGCAGATACGAAAGACACTGATTTAGACGGGGACATCAATCATAGCATTTTCAGATTACTCACTTAGCAACGACTGATTACGATGCGGATTGCTCGATAGGAGATGGTGTCAGTTATGAGCAGAGTTGCCGTGTTGGGAGTTCCATCCAGCGCAGGTGCCCGGCGAACAGGTCAGGAGCGTGCTCCACAGCTGTTGCGGCAGCGAGGTCTTATGGAGCGTCTGAGCTCAGCTGGTCTGGATTTGGTTGACTGTGGAGATCTTCCCGAGACTGTGTTTCATGCTGACCTGCAGAATCCCAAGCAGCAAAATATCGGCCTTGTGGGCGCGGTGGCTAGACTAGTCGCGGACCGGGTTTTCGAAGCTGTGCGAAACGAGACGAGAGTTGTTGTGCTTGGCGGGGACTGTACGATCACGCTAGGGGTGCTTGATGGCTTAGGTCGCCATTTCTCCAATCTTGGTTTGCTCTACTTCGATGGAGATATCGATTTGAACACACCAGCCGATACAACTTCGGGAATACTTGATGGAATGGTTATCGCCCATATCGTAGGAAAAGGAGCACACGAATTGACACACATGAGCTCTCACTATCCACTCCTGCCTGAGAGCAACATCGTACTGTTTGGATTCAACGCAGACTCCGGCTGGATCGACCCGCCCGAAGTCCAACGCCTGAAAGAATCTTCAATGATCCAGTATCCTTTAAACGAAATTCGAGGAAAGGCGGAATCCGCATCCAGAAAAGCCCTTACTCAACTGGAAGCAAGAGTGGATCAAATCCTTGTTCACTTTGATGTGGACGTCATAGACTTTAGCGACTTTCCCGGCGCAGATGTCCCTCACGAGCACGGGCTGAGTCTTCGCGAAGCCGTGCAGGCTCTAAAGGTGTTCGTCTCGAGCCCCAAATTCATCGGACTCGTTATCACGGAATTCAATGCGGACCGTGACGCAGATGGAACGCTCGCCATGAGACTCGCCGACAATCTGGCAGATGTACTAAGATGCGGCCATACGCGATGGACTAAGATGTGACACGAATCTAAGACGAAAGAGCAAAACCACCTACTCCATCCATGTGGCTCTACGTTACCATACACGAAACGGGAAGGCTCCGAGGTTTCGCACTCAAATCACGCCCGAGACTCCCCCGCCCTGCGGACTCAGTCAGTGGTGTAGGCAACTTTCGTACAATCGCCAGACGGCCTCTACATGAAGTCATCAATCAAGAAACCTTGTGATGAGAGGCATCAGAAGGTCTAGGCGTCTGATACATGAATGGTCAAGTCTAGGCAGGACGCTAAACGTAGCATTGGGCACGTGTTGCGCGCCTTCCTTAGCGAATGGGTACACGTCATCCAATTCGCCAACAAAGATCAACCATGGTATTGTCATCATCGGCAAAAAGATGCTCAAGTCCGGACGGTCTTGGGACACATCTAGAAGAGCCTTGAAGTCCCATAGCCGCATGCATTTCTTTTGTCGTTCCGTTGTGGGTCCGAAGGTCTTTTCCCACGCGTCAATGAACTCTTCCGTCCCATGCTCAATCCCGTGCTGCACGATTTGCCGCAGACCGTCCAGCCTTTGCGAATACGGATGCGCTCCTCCTAGGATTATGGAATGGAATCGTTCTGTTGCGTATCGTGCCACCCCAAAACCTACCCAGCCTCCCATCGAGTAACCCAAGTAGTACGCCTTATCGATACCGAGACTATCGAGCACCACGACGACGTCATCGACCCTACACTTCAAGTCATAGGCGGCAGAATTATGCGGTTTATCGCTTGCTCCGTGTCCTCGGGCGTCAAAGAGAATCAACCTGTACCTGTTCCTGAGCTCCGAGGCATACCCAAAATCGTACCAACATTCCAAAGTCGTCAGAGACCAGTGATGCAGAACCAGTGGTACCCCGTCGCCTTCGATAAGGTAATGGATGCGAATTCCTTTACTGTCCGCGTAGGGCAGGAGAATCCTCTCGGTTGATACGGCCTGCTAGTTTTTCGAACTATGCCTCTAGTCTGAGTTAGCGAGTGACTCGCTTTGCTCTCTTTTGGTGAGGTTCTTTGCTATGGGACGCTTCCCACTCGAGACAGCGCTCCACGGAAACCCTTGGATCCGGATTCCTACCCTTCGCCTTCTCTCTGATCCACGCAGAAGTTCCAATCTTCGTTCGATAGAGCAACTGCCCTGCCTTGTAGAACACTCGCCATCGTCCGTGCCTTGGATCGAATTGTCTGAGGAAACGGTTGCACGGAAAATCAGTGCATTTACCGCAATGCTCAACCTTCTTCTGAGCGACGCATGCGAATATTGGACACAGGCGTCCCCCACCCCACGAAGGTCGACCTCCGGAAGGGACGCATCCCTTGCAGAGTTCTCCGTAACGCAAGCACTCGCCGCAGTAAAGTCCACAAGGTGACGCCAGACTGTTATCGAAACGGTTCGCCATGCCTATCCCTCTCTGCACACTCCGCTCTGTTGTTACCCGGCAGGTCCATGATTCACTGCTTCGATATTGTTGCCGTCAGGATCTAGCACGTATGCGGCGTAGTAGTTCGCGTGATATTCGAGATGAATTTTGGGCGCGATCTTTGATTTTCCCCCAGCGACTATTGCAGCATGGTAGAACGCTTCGACGGCTTCGTGACTCTTGCCTACGAAGGCTACGTGGGCAGAGCTTGTTGGTGGATATTCCGCGTCACTCTGAAAGATCGCGAAATCATCATTCTTCTCTGTACCAAAGCCAACGGTTCCTTCTCCCTCGTTCATGTACAGAAGCTGAAAACCCAGCGGTTTGAGAGCTTCTTGATAGAAAACTTTGCTGGCCTCCAAGTTCTTGACACTCAAGGCCACGTGATCTACGACTCCAACCAAGGAAATTCCTCGTACACGATGATCCCCTACAATTTCGTCGCTATCAGGACGAGCTGCATAACAGTTCACCCGCCTTGTGACGGCTATACCTACGAAGATTGCCTTAGCTGAATCGTCACACCATGCTTCTTCCGTTGCAGAGCAATCGTGGAACTGCAGTCGGATCTGGTGATTGCAGCGGCGATGTTGTGGTGAAATTGAGGAATGTGAGGTGATCGGTAGTCATATGACTGCACTAATATTATTCGCGTGGATCACCTGCAAACACGCTTGACAGGAAGGCTGAGGGGATGAAATCCACTTAATGGAAGCAGGGTCCGAATCTCCAGGAACAGCAACGAACTCCGCGAGTCACCAGATCAAACGGCAAGTAGCAACGCACTTGCCCTATTCTCTCAGCATCAGACTGTCGTTTCAATGAACCTAATCGTTGGCCGGGTGCATATTTGACAACATTGTACGCGTGGGATTTGCACGGCACATTGCTCAAGAATGGCGAATTTGCGGTTCTGGAAATTTGCAATCAGGTGCTGAGGGAATTCGGAGCAAGTCGCATGATCACATTTGAGGAGGTGGCTCAATTGTACGGATTACCGTGGAACGCTTACTTTACACAGGCCTGTTCAGACTTGTCTCAGGGTCAGATTCATCAGATGGTTGACAAGGCGATCGCTCTGAGCGCGATCATATCGCCGAAGTACGTGAGAGCTACCGAACACGCGGAAATGGTTCTTTCTACAATACGGAAACGAGGTGACAAGAATATCATTGTATCGATCGCTCTCCAGGAAAGAATAGTGGATTTCCTGCGATGGATCGGTCTTCTGCACCTTGTCGACGACTGGATGGGCGTGCCCAAAGGTGATGAGAGCGATCAGCTGGACGTTGCAAAATACAAAGCTGATAGGATCAGAGAGTACGCAGCCGACCGATTCAGCAGGATAGTCGTCATAGGCGACCGCGAGACAGATATCGAAGCGGGGTTACAGGTGCATGCTACCACGATTCTCTGCTCCTCGAATACTGCGGCGGACACTAAAGCGGACCACAAAATACGTAGTCTGCTACAAATACTGGACGTTTGAAACTTGCAGCTCGAACGATTGACGCAACAATGCGTGTGAGGTTTCAGACTCCAACATGTCACACAGAGTTCAAACGCATCTCCGATCCGACCGAGTTCCACACATATGACAGCAAAAGAGTTGATTCAGATCGATGAAGCGAGGCACTCGAACCATGCCCGAGACTCTAGCTCCGTGCGGACTCGACTGCGCCTTCTGTCCAGACTACAAGGATTACAGGAACGGATTCTCATCCACAGCCAAAAAAATGCAAGCACTCCTCAGGCAGCATCGCTTCGCAGCAAAAACCGCGACTGAACACGGCAAGTTTGATGTCGATGAGTTCAAGAAGGGGCTGGACTGGTTTACGCGACAGAGGAACCTGTGCCGGGGGTGCCTCGGTGGTCCAAAGCCTACTGGGTCTGTGCTGCTGCCGGGTTGCGACCCGGGCTGTCCGATACGCGTATGTGCACGCGGGCGCGGGATACAAGCCTGTTCTGTCTGCCCCGACTTCCCCTGCTTCCGTTCTAACTATTCCCCTCGCGGTCTCGCGAACCTACGCCGCGGTCTTGATAGTAGACAGCGTTTGTCGCCTCACTGACCTTGGAGTTTGTCATGTTGTCAAAGAGTTCATGATGCATAGGTAGGATTTACGGTGTCTGTTGAAATCTGGATGTTTGCTATTCGATATTCCCTTCGATTCTATCAATCCACTCGTTTACCAGTACTCTAAACAGTTCGTCCTGTTCACCGGGTATTCCAAGACCGTGACCTGCTCGATCGAGCACGACGAATGTTCCTCTTGGATAGTTTTCTAGGATATCCCATGCTCTACGGTAGCCCACGACGGAATCCTGTCTGCCCAGCAGGATCAGGGCTGGGTTCGCAAACTTGTGTTCGGGTGCATCTGGATCGAACGAGAACTCCGCTTTGAACCGCTCCAAGAACTTGTTATTCGCAATCGCTAATCCGGGTTGGATATAGGTTCTGATGTATTCCCATCCACGGCGAGATTGAACAACAAGCTTGCTTAGGAGTTCTCTATCATTCTCTTCTAATTCTGAAAGGAGTTTTGGATCTCTCACTAAGGTCACCTGAGGGGGTGGAGATCGAGGCGGTGCGTGCTTGCCTATACTGGGCACAATCAAAAGCAGGCCGTCCATTTGTAGCGATTTCCGGCATACTACTCCTCTGGCGAGATAACCGCCGTATGAGTCGCCTGCGACAACGAAGCGTTTCTCGGGAACTAATCTGTCAATAAAGTCAAGAATCACTTCTAGCATCTGATCGTCGTTCTTGACCCAGTCCGCCCCGAGGGTTTTGCCCATTCCTGGCAAATCAGGATAGATACGTTTCCATCCGGTTCGACATTGAAACACGGGTTCTAGGATGCCTGCTATGCTACGATGGTCGGCAGACATCCCATGAAGCATGATCATGGGTCTGCCTTGGCCAAAGACCTCATAATGAACGGTGATATTTCCGAGTGGGCATTCCGTATCTCAGTCCTCCTTCAACTGAATCCTCTTGCGGTCGACAATACGTAAAGAGCTTGAACCGCCAGAAGACGGCAACACGTACATAGGACCGAACTACCGCTCAAGCAGTCCCGTAGGATACGGAGCACTAGTTGTGTTCGTTAGAAGCGCCGATGATCGGGAGCGCACATTCAAAGGCGTCGATTTCTTCGCGGAGCGATAGGTGAACACATGATGGTGACTCAAGAGAGGACTGCCTGTGGAAAGGGCTGCCGCATGGAAGAGAAGTACGCGAAGCTAATGCAAATCGTGCAGAACGAACACCCTTCAGCCGCTCACAACTCAGACCACGTGATGAGAGTCTACAATCTCTGTATGCGACTGGCAGAGGGCCAATTAGATGTCAACCTAGATATTCTGAAAACCGCAACTATACTTCATGACATAGCAAGAGTCAAGGAGGACCAAGATGACTCTGGAACGACAGACCACGCGATGCTTGGAGCAAAAATAGCTGAAGGAATTCTGCGTGATCTGCATTTTTCGGAAGAAGCGGTGGGAGATATCAAGCATTGCATAGTCGCACACAGATTCAGAAGTGGAATTAGACCTGAATCAAAGGAGGCAAAGATTCTATTCGATGCAGACAAACTGGACATCATCGGAGCGATAGGCATAGCGCGCTCCTTCATGATTGCAGGTGAATACAATGAGAGAATCTATTCAGACACGCCAATCGATGAGTATATCAAAGATAACCTCGTAGGTGAGAAGTCGAACGGGCGAATCAAAGATATCTCCCGTCACGCTCCAAACATCGAATTTGAAACGAAATTCAAGCATATTCCTAGTAGGCTCTACACTGTGAGAGCTAAGGAGATTGCTGAGGGGCGACTAGAATTCATGAGCAAGTTTCTCGAAAGACTGGGGATGGAGATAGCGGGCGAAGTCTGATTCAATGCAAATTGCATCCACAACCAACAATTTCGCCTTGGAAGGTTGGACCGTCGCTTGACGGCTCAACCATTATCAGCTGCTTTCCGCGAAGTCAAGCGGAAACAATGACTCTTTTTGAGGTAACCTTCAAAATCAGACATGACTGCCCATTCGGAAACCTTTCGAGACGATTTCCCTCGGCGCGGATGTTTGTGTGGTGCAACAGGAGGCACGAAGTTATGGAAATAGTGCCCTCAGAACCGTCCCAGTACGAACAGATGGAAGAGGCAATTGGGAGCCTTGTGGGGATAGTTGAAGTGACTTCGGGCGGCGGTAAGATTCATATCTTCACAAAGAAATGTCACTGCAACACACAGAATTCCATTGGCAGAAACCTCGACGCTCACAACATGCTTCACCTCATGCCGGTTGCTTACGAGAACGGCTGGGAGTACTATCATGCGATTGCCTTCAGGCACATGGACTTCAGGCGATTCGTGAAGGCTACAGAGCGCATCCGTTCAGATTTCGTGATTCTCCGCAAATCAGTTGTCGATGCGAACCTCGGAGACTCCGTCACCGTATCGGTGAGCGACTTGTTCTCCAACTTGACATCTAAACAGATTGAGGCGTTATTGACGTCGTATTTCATGGGCTACTTCAGTTTTCCCAGAAAGACGAACGTCAAGAACATTGCTAAGAGTAGACGAGTTCCTCGAACGACGCTCCAGGAGCATCTAACCAAAGCCGAGAACAAATTGATCACTAGCTTGGTGCCTTACCTGCAGCTTTTCAAGACGAAATCCGTGCCACCTACTCACATTGTACCACCAATTTCCTGAGCTCGGTGATCAAGTTGACAAGATTTCTAGGCGTATCCCCCATATTGAAGAGCAAATCGACAATACAGCAAACTGAATGGGCTCCAAACCATTTTGCTTGGCCTTTGGTTGACGATGGCAAGTTAAGTGTGAAGCTAGAAGAGATTCCAGTGGCAGGTGAATCTGATTCTCATCTTCACAAAAGGTCGTGGCAGTTTTTCTTTGTCTTAGATGGCGAAGCAGATGTCGACATCAAGAACCAGCGGTATCAATTGCGGAAACACTGTGGAATTGGGGTCTTTCCGAACCAGCAGCATCAGATATCGAACTTGGGAAGTGAGAAACTAGTCTTCCTACTCATTAGTTCCCCCAGAGTTGAAGGAGATGACATATTTCATCAGTGAGGATGCATGGATGATGACGCTTTCTATTTCGTCTGTCCGACTATTGCTCGATTGCGGCACCTAGGGTTCGTATGTGCTGGCGAAACGTGTATGATGGATCTGTTGCTCGCTTGGCTAGGTATTCGCTAAAGCGTAGCTGTTGACGAAGCTTCTGACCCTTCAGAACATCCTCTGCTTGTCGTCTCTCCGCTTGCCAAATCTTGAGAGCTGTTGATAGGGTTCTTTCCGCGTGCTCTTTCTGGACGAAAATGACTCCGTCGTCGTCCGCAAAGACAACATCGTCCCGTCCAACCTTGAAATTACCGAAAGAAGCCCATTCCAGCGCACTAGAATCGCGCGCAGTTGGCTGCTGAGGGGCAGCGGGACAAGATCCGTAACTGAAGATGGGAAAGCCAATGCGACGGAGCTCGGAGGTATCGCGGTGGCATCCCCAGATGACTATCCCCGTCAATCCACTAGCCTGAGCCTCTAGTGCCGTCAAATCTCCAATGCAACTCCCGTCCATTCTTCCGCGATCATCTATAGCGAGCACGTCTCCTGGTTCAGCGGTTTCAAAAGCCTCAAGGAAGACATCGACACTTCCGAAATGTTGCACGGGCAATACTCGGCCTGCTACTCGCGTTTCCGGGAGCAATGGACGAATGCCAGTAAGCGCGACGCGAAAAGCTACTCCTGTTCTCACACAGGAATCGAAAATTAGGGGAGTTGAGAGCGAGCGGAATGTGTCGTTTAGATTCGTATTCTTCAGAGAAACTTCCATCATTCATCTACCAAGAAGCTTGGTTACATCTTCCTAGCATACGAAATGGAAGTACTTTGCGCCGTCTTCCGACGTGAGGGGTAATCTAACTTTTATTCTGAGATGCATCTAGGATAGATCGACCATTGATTTGTCAACAGAGATCAAATCCCAGCTCACCGCTGTTGTAGGCTCCTGTCCGAATGTTCGATCTGGGGTGCAGAAGATAGGGTTCCAGAATAACGCGATGATCAGTCGGTTGATTTAGGCGGTACCTGTGAGAGACCGCAAAGCCAACCTACGACACTTTTCCTGACTAGTACAGCCAAGCTTGTATAGGGAGCTTTGCTTCTTTCATTACGAAATCGAAAGCGTCCAGTTCCCTATCAAAGAAATACCACTCATCCTTTCCCCGTGCAATATGCATCTTCAGTCTACCGCTCCACACTCTATCACAAATGTTCACGCAATAACCACCACGATAGTATCCGACAAAGATGAAACCTCCTCCGGAATGGTTCCGCAAATTCCCTTCCACTCTAATGCCTTCATCCTCATCGAGTGCCTTAATGAAATCCAAAAGATGACGCCCATTTCTGATCGGTCTCTCAGAATACAGCTCAATAATCCTCGGCCTCTTGATCCGCGCCATAGAGTAAACGACCAGTATCATACGCGGTTAGAGCCCATCGGTGTCAAGGTAAAGCCGTGATCATAGAACTCTATGTGACCACACCGCGGGCAACGATATGTGTTCAAATGCGAAACCTGCTCATCTAGGTCTGCGAAATCGCCAAGCAACAAATGCCACTTACCGCCGCTTCCTCCCGTCCTTATGGCCATTGGTCCGAGCGACTGCAACTGGACTCGACAGGAAGGGCACTCTAACATTGCCCTGTTTGACACGCTTTCCTCGCCATCACTGTTTTATGCTCCCGAATGGAGCCGGCTCTTGCCAACAGAAGATCAAACTGACCCAAGTGTTTTCTACAGTCATGTGACGTGGCAGACTGACGTAGAAACACCGGCAAGTGATCGAAGGCTTTTCAGATTTCGATGGCGAATTGTATCAAGTCTATGTATTTTCCGTCTCGGTTGATGGCCTTTGGTATTTTCCCAACTTCAACGAATCCAACCTTTTCGTAGAGCCGTCTTGCGACTGTGTTGGTCGCAAACATATCCAACATAATCACCATCAAGCCTGCTCGCTTGGCCAACTCAATGAGGGATTCGATTAACGTCGTTCCGAGTCCAATTCCTCTTGCATTCTTCAATATGCTGATACCCATTTCTCCCACGTGAATATGTTCCGAATACTCCGGAATCCTCTGGCCAACGGCCGAGCTGGCAACGATTTTTCCATCAATTTCCGCGACCAAGGCTTGAAGGGCTCCATTCTCAATTGAGGCCAATCGTCTGCCCAACCATTCAGCTTCCTCATCTCGTGTAACTTTGGTCGTCCTCAGAATCTCCGCGCGTTCCTCCACCAACTCATTGACTAATGCAACAAGATTGTCGAGATCATGCCAGTCAGGCGCTCGCAAAATCGTTTTTCTGCCGTCTTTGAGGGTGACTTCCTTGTACGTCTCGCCAGGACGTAGAGCAGCCATCAGTATCACATGGGAGCCTAGGTGTTGTCGCGGTTTAGTCTTTGGCGCGTGTGGATCAAGTGATGCATCGCACTATGATTCCTGACATCTCTTAGGCAGTCGAATCCTGAGTAGTGCAACACGAGGAGACTCCTAAAGGTCAGATCACACAGTCGACATTTCTCACTCCTCCAGTCCTTCTCTAAAGCCAACCCCGTGTAAGCCGACCATTTTGTAAAATCATCAGAAGAGATCGGCCCTATGAACTTGCCATCACTCGCGCGAAGCATCTTCGTCAACCACTCCAGTTTTGATCGGAGCTCAGGCACCTTCCGCATTACCCCAATTCGAGACATGAGTTCCATCTCTTCGAACCACCTAGAATTCCTCGGGGTTGGATCGTGCATTTTAGCCAAGTTGTTTGTCAAAATGCCACATGGCGAAACAAGCTGTGATTCCGCTCGTACGTAAATCGGCGGAAACGGTGCCAGCTCAAGGATGTGGTGAATTGACGAGGCTATCCTCCGAATATTCGACCATGTCCTCCACCTAGATGTGAAGGCCAGCAGTCTCATGTGGTAGATACAAGGCCACAATGCGTTTGGTTTGAAAACGAATTTTCCTCGGTACGTATCCGCCACATCTGAAAGAGAGTTCACTCCCAGGGCTGCTTCGAACACTCTTAGCGTCTTCATGACTTGCTCTTCAACGAAAGATTCAGTCTGCATGCCAGCGCGGGCAAATAGTGTTGCGCGAATCAGATAAGAACCGCCAAAGCCTTTTGAATCAAGAATTCTGCCGACTCGAAAGAACTCGCGAGCGAAGGTCTCATCCGAGCCTCTTAGGGCTCCAAGTGCCTTAGTTAACAGAGGATGGTCTCCGCCGACACCTTTCTCACACAGAAACCTGATGGCAACCTCAGTACTGTAGTTAGAACTCGCTCCTGCAGTATGAAAACGTGTCCCTATCCAAGCACCAGGAAATTGCAGGCGACGAATCCTCTCCACGGCTTCGTCATGGAGGATCTGCTTGCGAAGAGTCAGCATCTCTCTAGATTTCTCGGATTGCGAAATCAACTCTCGGCGCACGCGAAACTGAATAGAAGGACAGGCTTCACGAAGGAGGTAGTCTACGCTATCGGAGTAAACTGCGCGTCTCTCCGCGGTTGAAAGACTCGGAGAGACCTGATCTCTCTCATGGTGAGACATTCCATTCGGTCCTCGCTAGAGCCCAAGTAAGGAATTGGGAAGAAGGACTAGAGCGGCGATGACGAGAGGTAAGTAGGCAGGCAAGATGAATCGAGATGCCTCTTCAGGCAGATTGACCGTAAACGCCCAGATATTGGCCGCCGCATGATAAACCATGCAAATCAAGATACTGCCCCCTGTCTGTGCGTAAAGCATCGTCATAAAGACGGCCCATGCCGTGATTATCATTAGGTAGCGGAGAAACGATGAGCCATACTGATTCGATCCGCGAACAAAGAACATGGGCAAGTGCCATGACGCCCAAAGAAAACCTAGGACCAAACTCGCACCAAGCCATCCAAACATTTCGTGCAAATGTGGCAAGGCGAATCCTCTCCATCCAATCTCCTCGCCAATTACGACCCACAACTGTCCCACCGCCATGAAATCCAGACGGCGCGAAGGACTCCGCAGTAACTGTTTTGGTGTCTGCCCCCCGAACATTGCGTTCAAACCGATGCAAATGAAATACACCGCCCCTACCGGAAGAACCGCCGCCAGATACCAAAGTGCCTGAAATCTCCAAACCATGACACCGCTTAGCAGATCCCGGACTGCCCACGCGCCCGAGAGATCGGCACATAGGACTGCCGCGACTAGAGGACCGGCGATCCCTATGACATAGAGAGCTTGCGCCATTGAGCGCAAATGCTTGCCGAATGGAAGACGAAAAGCCAAAATCGCTCCATGAAAGATCCACGTGAAGGCGTATGCAACAACAAAATAGGCTGCCAATAGGTTCAGCAAAGAGAACACCGCTTAGAGCTGTTATCCACATATCTCCTAGCCACAACTGCTACGCCCGGCAGTGTAAGGGCTGTGACCTGTCTTCCAAATGCGACCGTCTCGCTGGCTAAGTCGCGTGAAGTCATTCAGATTCCATAACTCACCCCAAGAAGGAGCTCCGAACTTCAACCGCCCATCCCATTCTGGTTGATTGAACTCTGATCGAGTTCGAGTGGTGGACGCTGTCGTAAGTTCTTGTCGCCGTCGTTTGACGGTCCTATCCATTTAGCCATATTCCTGGTCGAGAGCCATACAAATGCAAGAGACGCGCAAAGGAGAAGTGCGTGATATGGAAGCACTCGTGATGCCGAGTCCGTAGGGTAGGTGCCTGGCAGAACCAACGAGGGGAGCTGTGGACGGCATTTGTTTTCGGGAGACCTTGCAAACCTGATTGAGAAGATAATGATCCGCAGCGGTTCGCACAATGTGGTCGGTTGGAATTTCATGGATAGAACTTCGGACTGCTTCACATATCTTAGACTCCAACGGCGGCCATCTCAGATTCGTACTTGCCGCACGCTGATTATGAGCTGGAATGCCTCCCCTACCTTGTCTTGACGATGGGATTCCCGTGCAACATCTATATTTCTTAGTGAGCGCGGTCAGCACAAATCGCGTATTGACCGTACTTGTCGTAGTTTTGGCGACCTCTAACGTTTACTTCGGATGGACGTACCATCAGTTACAGGTTGACGGGACGAACGCGCTGGGACTGGTGTTGATGCAAGCCACTGGACCACTAAGTGAATCGGTCCACATTCTGAACAAAACGATCGCTGGCGGGCAGATCGACCTAGAGCTTTGGGAAGTATTATTACGAGACCTAGTGGAACACTCTAGGTTCTATAAGGTAATCGCGAGTCTCGATGGAGAACATGGACGACAGTGGTCTTTGATTGAGAACGGAATTCAAGCACTAGTTCACGTAATTGCCGAGATAATCCAAGCATGTGACACGAAGCATATCTCTCTCATAGACCTGGCAGCAGAACATCTTACCGCCTTCACCAAGATCAGAGACATGCTTTTGACGATTCTGATAGACGGATTCCCGAGAGCGATAACTCTCGGTTCCGATGCCGACATCGTCGTGTTCGACCGCGGAATAATGAGAGCAGTTGATTCAGCAAACGACCTTCAGAGCATATTGGCTGATCTGCAGGTTATCGGAGTACCGTGTAGCTGCGAATCTCCGTCGGAGGAACCTCAAGAACCACTCTGTGCGATTAGCTTTCATCAGAAACAAAGAGAAATGTCCCTAACGTCAAAAGCTATGCTCAATGCCTGGTCAAAACATGGAGACTCAGAAAGTTGTGGGGATGGGTCTCCTAGCTGAAGAGGCGAAGCGGACATCATGGACCCCCGGCTCGTAGAGATGCTGGAATGCCCCGCTTGTCATGGAGCTTTGGCATGGAACGTCACCGAACGTCGTGATTCCCGAATAGAAGAGGCTGAGATACACTGTGACACTTGTGCAGCGGTCTACTTGGTACGAGAAGGCATAGGCATTTTCCTCACGTCTGATTTGCCACGCCACGACCTGTGGAAGCCACTTCACGATGAATTGATACAACACCTCCGTGAGCATCCTGAAGTTGAACGTCAGCTGATGAATGCCCCCTTGGCCGCATTGAATATCGCCGACCAAATGTATAGAGCACTCGTGTCGGAGGAACGGGGAGACTGCGCTCAAGCAAAGATCGCGCGAGATCTGGCAAATTCCCGAATGTACACACCAGAATACACGAGATGCTGGGAGAGTCAAGTCAACTATGTTATCGAACATGTTTCAGGCTTAGACGGACCTATCGTGGATTTGGCTTCTGGAGAATGTCGCCTGGTCGAAATGTTAGCGAGGAAACTGAAACGGCCGATCGTGGCCACCGACTTTAGTCCGCGCGTGCTGCGGCGTGACCGCAAATGGTTAGAGTTTCTCCGTCTCTACGACCAAGTCAGCTTACTTGCCTTTGACGCGCGGCGTACTCCCTTCAAGGACGGCGCAGTTCAGACTCTTACGACCAATCTGGGGTTACCCAACATCGAGGACCCTGCTAATCTCGCACAGGAACTACGTCGAATTGTGAATGGAACATTCTGGGCAATAACACTGTTCTACCCAGAGGACGATCAAGTCAATTCTGCAGCCATTTCTCGTGCAAAGCTTTCCATGTTTCTCTTTCGCCGTTCGACGTTAGAACGCCTAACCTCAGTTGGTTGGAAAGTGCAGGCGGTCAACTCCTGCAAAGCGAAAACCCGACCCACGCCAAGAAGCAATGTATTAGAAGGAGCCGCGGTCGATGCCTTGCCGGTTGCAGAAACCACTGTGGAGTGGTGTGTGCTCAAGGCTCACTCAAATACTCAGAACTGCCTCTAAGCCGACATTGAGCCTAATTCAAACTTCCCTTCAACTCAATTCCCACTGATTTCCAGCAGATACATGAATTCATCATGACTGGTGTTTTCCATTGTCCTGTCCCGCTGTCTTTGCAGTCATGTCAACTGAGTGCGTCCACTGCTTCGTTTGAAAGATCATGGCGCAATTTGCCAGCCAGCGCTCCGCTCATAGGGGAATTGTGCTAAATGGTTTTTGAATCCTCAGGTCAGATTTACAACAGAAAGACGCGCTGACCATCCATGGAAACGCCACTCGGAGCCTCTGAAATCGAATTGTCAGCATGCTTTTTGCGAGGATTGGAAGGGCAGAGCATCTTTTCTTTCTATTGTGTCTGATTGAGTTGACCGCGTACAGAACGACCAATGTTCCCAGCAGTATCACTCCTATTGCCGTCAGAAGAGTTACGCTCGCAACCGTGTTCTCTGAACATTGCAGTACTGGAGAGGCACAAAACTCGTAGAACGGGTCCGTAGACAAACGCCAGATTTGATGCAACGCGTCGAAAGACCAACGATTGATTTCATAGCCTGTCTGCTCCCAGCAAGGTTCCGAGCTGCAGGTCTCGCCGGGACCGCGTATGTGCGGGTGCGAGATGCTCGCTTTGTACAGGCTGTACCCATACGAGATGTAGTGTCTCCAGCGGTACACGAAAAATCCAACCACACTGAGGAACACACCTACCATTAGCAGACCAACGAGCGGCAATCTACTGAGATGGGTAGCTCTGCTCAGCCTGTCAGTCCACTCAACTGTCATTTGATCTCACCCAATGATGAATATGCCTCATGGCTTGATGCGTAGCTCCACGTACCAGAAATCTGCCAGACCTGTGAAATAAGTCGGCTTTATTATGCCACGAATCTCTGATGCCGGAGCCTCTGTTCCCCAAGATGCGATGTAGTAATTGCTGAACTGACCGTTCCAAACCGTATCATTTACGACCCATACCAGTTTTACTGGCTTCCCGTTCAGCCTAAATGAAATAAGCCGTTCACACAGTGTTGGGTCGTCGTGCCTGAATTCAGTTATGGTGTACTCATGCTTCGTGAGTGCGTCCCCTAGCCCCGTCTTGAGGGCCAGCCTCAATGTTCCGCTGTCACCTACAACAATCAAGTCCACTGCCCATTCCGCGTTATATTCGAAACCTCCGTGAGATTGACCTGCATCAGATACGAACAGGGATCCTGTGAACGTTCGGATGGGTCTTATGCCGTGATTGAAAAACGGCGTAGACAACATCGCAAAGACAGACACTGCAAGAACGACCAATACGAAACCCGCGATAGGCAAAGCCAGTCTATGCAACGAACAGTCTCAGAAGTTGCGTCTGTCTAGCCGCAATAATCCTTGCGCCGCCACTTGACGGCAGCCACTGACCATGGTGCTCTATGAAGTAATAGTTAGCAAATAGCTGTAGGCCACGAGTATTTTGAAAACTGACGCTGCCTATGCTTCGAAAAGATTAGATGTCAAATTGGAAGGACTCTCAGAATTCTTTGGGATATATCAGGTGATTTATCGTAGTTGTGCAATCGGTGTCTTCCCAAGCGCCGTGCTCTCCATTTCACAGATCACGAATGAGCACTACTCGGTGCTGTCCTGGACCACTGTAGTCCTTTACAGCCTGTAAACCTTCTATTTCGATGGTGTCAATCTCCATCATCCGAAAACCCATCCGAAGGTGAAAAGTCACGGATCTGTGGTTGACGGGCATCATAATAGCCTTGACGCGCTGGCAACCGCGTTCGGCGATCGCTACAAAGAAGCGTTTGTAGAGGCTACTGGCGACACCTCTTCTCCTAGCGCTGGGCGCTGTAGCCACTAGGTGAACATAAGCCTCTAGGGGATCAGTCTGTGAGATGAACCCAACCACAAAGCCGATGACATTGCCCTCCTCCTCGGCCACGAAGGCCGTATCGCCAAACTGGTATAGATACACCGGGTGAAGCTTCTGTCGTGTGGGCCAGCCCCACCAGTCGTCCACCACGCTCAGCAGGAAGTCGAAATCCGACTTGGTCAAAGAACGAATATGCATGGCAAATTCGGACTCCTCACATGCCAGTGAAAGCTCTTCCTGAGCAAACGAACTCCCGGCGAAATAACGATTTGTTCCTCATGTGACGGTTATCGGATCCTTCTATGCGGTCTGTGATCCAAGAACATAGATGAAACGTAATCAGCAAATTGCTTCACAGTCTGGTACATCGTTCATCTTCCTTGTTTCTACAAAGCTCCTTCCGTGCCCGGCTTGAGCACATCACTACCTGTCGAAGAACGGTTCTGTCCAAAGGTACTTCAGTCCCGTATCAACAGCAACAGTAACTATTCTTGACCCATCTCCAAGTCTTCTTGCAGCCTCTATTGCGGCAACAACATTGGCTCCTGTCGACGTACCTGCAAAGATTCCTTCTTCACGAGCTAGCCTCTGCGCCATCGACTTTGCTTCAGCCTCCTTGACTGCGATGACCCCATCAAAGAGCTCCTTTTGCAGGAGCGGTGGAATGAATCCGAGGCCTATGCCCTCGATATGGTGAGCCCCACCAACACCATTAGAGATCACGGCTGATTCGGCGGGTTCAACAACAAACACTCTGGTGCCGGGAAGCTTGGTCTTGAGGACTTGTGCTACGCCCATGACGCAACCAGCTGTTCCTGCAGCAGCCACAAATGCGTGAAGTTTACCTCCAGTCTGTGCAATTATCTCTTCACCCATTTTATTGTGGCCTTTCAATTGATGCTTGTTGTAGAGTTGATTCGTCCAGTAAGTGTTGGGTTGATCAGCCAACTCCTTCGTCTTCTCCATCATCCGCGGCACGAGATCGGGAGTGACTTTCCCATCCTTACTGGGCACAATTGTGATATCCGCGCCGAACGCGCGCATCATTCTAATTTTTTCTTCGGAGAACGCGTCAGAGGTGACGAGCTTTGCGCGGTAGCCTTTCACCGCACAAACGAAGGCTAGGGAAGAACCCGTGTTTCCTCCCGTATACTCCACCACACTATGACCCGGTTTGAGTAGGCCCTCCTTCTCGGCCTCTTCAACCATAGACATAGCCATTCGATCTTTGTAGCTACCCGTCGGATTGTAGTACTCTAGCTTAACGGATATTTCCGAGGATGGTGAAGTGATCTTGTTCAAGCGAACAAGCGGAGTGTTACCAACGGCTTCAAGGATCGAAGGCGCGATTCCCACGAGAAGAGCCTCCGGAACATGTATTCAAAATGGAACGTGCTCCCCTGAAACGCTCGCTGAAGACGGTATTATGGGTTAAACCGTCAGGTGACTATCTTCAAAAAGTGAGCAATGCTAGATAGGCAAAGTGCGGACACATACCCAATGATGCACTGTCACTTGACATCCAGACAGCGTGTTTTCTTGTCTGTGTACATGATAGGTCCACCTGTCATCTCTCAACTCTCGTCCCACCGCGACAAGAATACTGTCATATGAACGCACTCAGATTGATTGTTTCCTTCGCGAATTGACCAATGTAACGCCGCAAAAGCCAGCGCGTCGACATTAGCCGCCTTGTGATGGCAGAAGGCACTACTGATACAAAGTCGAGGTGGCCTGGCGTGATGCAGGTGGATCACATGGCGATCATAAGAGAGAGGCTCCGATCGGTATTTTCGAGATTGTTCGACAATGTTGGCTGCAACTCAGAGGCTGACTATTGCGGCGAGCTGGAGGGCTTGTGGAAGATCGAAACGATCCCTCTCATGATCTCGCCCTGCCAGTCCGGCATACTTGTATCATCGCATCGGAAGTATCGCCTCAAGAAGTAGGTCGAATTTCAACATCTATTCCAGTAACCGAGCAGCAGTCAACGCATATGCCTTCGCGCATGTGCAAATGTCGTCCACTTTGACGAACTCGTTGGGCTCGTGGGAGACTGACAATAGTCCCGGCCCATAAGCGAACGAAGGAATACCTCTTTCAGCATAGAATCGAGTTTCTAGGAGCCCCAGACACAGCTCGAATGCCGGTCTCTTGCCCGTGATCTGCTCAACGCTACTAGCCAAGGCTTGTGCGAGTGGATTGTCCTCTGAAAAGCCGGAGGACTTGCCTTCCTGGAGAATCTCGACTTCGAGACCAATTCCATTTTGCCTCAGCTCTTCAAGGACACTGAGTAATCTGCGTCTCTCTGTCTCGAAATCTTCTTCGGGGTTGATTCGCCGGTCAATTGTGAACGCGCATTCTCCTGGAGCTACGTTGAAGCTCGTGCCTCCTTCACACCGTCCTCCCATGAGTAGAATCGACCGTTGCGCAGCTTCGGGTTGGATCTTGAACTCAGTTCTCCTGGACTCAACCTCCGCATTGATTTCCTGTAATCTCTTAGCCACGACAAGCACTCGCTCGAAGGCATTGACACCTTGAAAGTGCAGGCCGACATGAGCCGGAGTCCCTTTCACGGTCACGAGAAGCGAGATGGCTCCTCGATTGGCATTCCAGATCAGGCCGCCTGTCGGCTCTGGGGTTATCATCCCGATCGCATCTTTGCCAAGCAACCCCACTTTTGCCAGGTGCTGTGATCCTTGCAGGCCACCTGTCTCCTCGTCGGGTACAATCATCAAACCTATTCTACCATCGAGTTCCATACCACATGCCTCGATAGCTCTTACAGCGTAGATCATAGCTGCAAGTCCACCCTTCATGTCGGAAGAACCACGCCCCCCCAGTCTGCCGTCTTCAACGTACGGACGAAACTGCGACTCATTGGAAGCTGGGACGACGTCATAATGACCGTGGAAGTACAGCACTCTCTTCCCATATCCAAAGTAACTCAGGAGACAGTACCCGAAATCGGATTCTACGGCCTTATCTCCGATGCGAGAAACTTTGCGGGGAACCTCGATCAGAGCATAATCCAAACCGATTTCGTGAAGCTTGCTTCCGATAACATCGATGCATTGTTGGTATGCTCTGCCCGGTGGGTTTTCGGTCTGCAAAGCTACCAGCTCCTCAGCAAATTCCAGAATATCGTTCCGGTATGAACCGACCGTATCTAGCACCCTACCCAACGTCGATTCCACCGAATTTGACTCCAGCCTGAGTTGCGCCGTCTATCCCAAAATCATTTCACCATCACCGATCGGAGTTGTGGACGGTGCCAACAGCCAAATTTGTCCAAGCAGCCAAAGTCTCATGAGTACTTTCCCGAGCAATTTCAAACCTCTTAATCAGTCACGGTGCTACCGTCACTGGGCGGCTGAATGAATATGAATCTGCGCGGTGAAGAAGAGCTCCAGAGTACTACATGTGTGATTTGCGATGGTAGACATAAAAGCCCTTATCGAGTACAACAGCAGAGTGCGCAGGAGCTATTTCGCTACGTTCGCCAAACTTCCCTGGGAGGAGTTCGTAAAGAATCACGAGGCAAGTTGGCATTCAATGAGGAACATCTTCATTCACACCTTAGGTGCCGTTGACCACTGGCTTGATTTCCTGCAAAATGAGAAGCTTCGTTCGCGCAGAGATTTTGATGACTACAAAACCATTGGAGACGTTCAGACTTACATGGAACGCGTGGAAAGGCGCATGAAGGATTACCTGAATTCGCTGACACCGGAAAGCCTAAACAAGAAATGTGTTACCACAAACGATGCTGGCGAGAAAATCGAGATCACTGCTGAAGATGTGTTAATACACATCTTTGAAGAAGAGGTCCATCACAGAGGCGAGCTGATTGCCTTGCTCTGGCAGATGGGTATAGAACCACCACTGATGGGATGGAAATATCTTTAGCATCTTTCCGACGTTCGAGTTGAAGGCGCACTCCTCGATGCCACTCGGAGAGGAGGGATCGTTAGCTGCAACTAGCTACATCGTCGCATTTGTCATGCTTGGAGCGAGTCTACTCATGCTCGTCTTGTGGCATGTCCGCACCTTTGCATATCGCTGCCGAAATTGCAGCCGCCAGTTCACGATTTCGTTCTGGACAGATCTAACCAGCCCTCAATGGCCAACGAGGAAAGGAGGCTGGAAGTACCTAGCTTGCCCAGCCTGTGGACAAAGAACGAGAGCGATCGTCGTGAAGAAGCGCAGATTCGTGGCTACATGATGTTTACGGTATCGAACGAATCCGGGTGGTTTGAGAGCGGCAGGGAATCCAGGTTTGCGAAAAACCAGTGGTTGTCTTCTCTTCGACTGGGGTGGTACGCTGATGCGCAAGTTTAGTGAGTTCAAGGGACCCATGATTAATTGGCCGCGCGTGGAGGTGGTGAAAGATGTCCCAGAAGTGCTTGCAGAGCTCCGCAAAGCCTGGAAGCTTTGTCTTGCTACAAATGCAAGTGACTCCTATGAAAAGGAGATTTGGGCAGCGCTTCGTCGAGTCGGGCTGAGTCAATTCCTTGACAGGGTCTACTGTTCTCGGAGAATTGGCCATAGGAAGCCATCACCAGACTTTTTCGAATATATTCTAAATGACCTCGGCGTGCATCGATCGCGAGTCATTATGGTTGGGGATGATTTTGAGTCAGACGTCCTCGGGGCAGTGCAATGCGGAATCCGCGCCATCTGGTTCAATGAGCACTCCCAGAAATCTAGAATTGGGAAGATGTTCGGAACAATCCACAATTTCAAATCCTTGCAGTTGGCCATTAACGCTTTTCTGCCGAGAGATTTGTCTAGTAGCTGTATATTCGATACTGACGACAAACGCAGTGCCGGATTCAGATATTGATTCTCTTGGAATCGGGGTCAGACGTCTAAGTAATAGGTGTAGGACAATTCGTCGCGCTTCCAGCCCGACTTCTCATAGATACGCTGCGCTTGGCGGTTATCGGTCCATGTTGTCAAGACTAGTCCTTTCGCGCCTGTTTTCATTGCTAGTCGTCTAGATTCCTCCAAGAGAGCCGTCCCAATACCACGTCCCCTTGCTGGCGGAGCAACGAAAAGATCATTCAAAATCCACAAACGCTTCATCCCTACTGAAGTGAATGATGGATATAACTGCACGAAACCGACAGCTTGCGCGTTTTCAAGCGCCAGAAATATCACGGATTCGTTTCTGATCAAGCGCTCGGCTAAGAACTTTCGAGCTCCCCCTAGATTCGACGGTTGGTGGTAGAACTGCCTATACGCGTCGAAGAGCGGAACAATTTCCTCAACTCGGTTTAAGTCTGCATGAATGATTTGCCGACTTGTCATTTCAGGTTCGCCACTGGTGAAAGAACAACAAAAGCAGTATCCCCACAGGTGGCTGACATAGCTTCTGCGATCTAGATTTCAACAAAGCCCACTCTCATGTTAGCGCTGAATCTAGCACTTCAATCGCCATGTCTAGTTGCGATCGGGTGATGACAGATGGTGGCAGATGGGACTAGTCTGCAAGCTTGAGCCTTGCATGTGCTGGTGCACAGCCCACAACCGTAACAATTCTCTTCCATGACCATGCTTTTTCCATTCTCTAGTTTTCTAGCTCCGAACATGCACCGTTCTACGCAGACCCCACATCCATCACATTCGTCCTCGTTGACCTTTGCTATGAGACCCGATTTTGCGATGTGATGCTTGACTCCATAGTTCATGAGGGCTCTCAGGTACACACAACAACATGAGCAGCAGCTACAAATGTCAAAGACCTCTCCCTTCAGCCAGTCTGTATACAGCGCTTGATTGACGAGACCGTCAACACTTGCCGTCTTGAGCACCTCGTTCGCTTCCTCGAGAGATATTTCCTTCGCCATCCCTCGCTCGACAAGCTCGTCGGAGAACTCATTTATTGCGAGACAAGTTCTCAGAGGCCTATTGCAGCTATGATATGTTACCCTGCATTCGCAGTCACGAAGCGATATTGATCGCGCTTTTGCCATAATACCAATCGCAGTCTCGTATGGAAGAACAACCGAAACTGGCTCTATGTTGGCATCCAGAACCGGCAGAATTCTTCCCTCTGGATTTGGGTCGGCTCCTGCCCGACCTGCATGTTCATCCATTCGATAGTTCGCAAGAGCAGCCACGTACTTTTCCAGCCTGCCTATTCTGCCTTCACCCAGGTGCCTAGAGACTATCCATTCGAATGGCCTCACATAGAATAGGTTGCCCTCTTTCTTCTTGAGAAAGCCCCTGTTGTATAGGCTGGCCATCATTGATTGTACAAGAGAGATTGGCAGACGTAACATCTCAGAGAGCTGGGTAATCGACAGCTCTCTCTCAGATATTCGCAGAAGGAGTTCAACCTCTTGCGGTCCAACTATGAGAGGAAGAATATCTGCAAACATAGGCGGCGTTTTCAGCGCCCTGGTCAATCGTCGGTAATCATCAAGGCACATTCTCGCTCACTGCTGGAGAGCACGCCGGCGCATACAATGTCTGCCGGAAAAACTTCACAGTGCTCCATCTGCCTGGCATGTTAGCGTGTTGATATGGAATTTCCACGGTCGCTTGACGTTGACAGAGCCTAGGGCACGACGGCTTCTTTTCAATCTCATCTTTTATAGTGTTCTCCGCTTCGTGAATTTCGGGTTTCATGTGGCAGCTCTCTCGTTGGCGCACCTCGCTATGTGCTAGGATGAGCCTCAGGTTTCTCGATCAAACGCGTCCAGCTCTAATCCAACGCGCCCAATCTGGACGATCCTTCGCTGCCGCGACCGCTGACGCGGATTCCCAATCGTAAGGGATCGCGACATTGTCTATAGACCAACCCACCTCATCTTTGGCAACGATGCAATATCGAGCGTGCGGGCTACCTGACTCTATACCGTGCGGCAAAGGCTTTTGATCTGTATAGGCAGGCAGTCCAACACTGCCTGGGTTTACGATAAGCTTCCCATTGGGAAGGGATACGACGCGCTGGAGATGACTGTGGCCGCACAACACGACCGACTGTTTGATCGACAGCAACATCGACATCAACTCCTCAGACCTTTTGAGGAAAACCCCATGCTCTGTCACAGCTTCTAAGAGGTATTCGTCATACTGCGCTGGAGTTCCATGGCATATGAAGATGTTATCGTGCAGGATGGCAGTTCGAGGCAAAGACTCTAGCCACTTGAAAGTCTCAGCTGAGAGGCTTTGACGGATAATGCGCAAGCTTTGGGGTTCCTCTTTTCCCGATGAGGGTGAGCAGATGATCCCATCTTGATTGCCCTTAATGCACTGAATATTGTTCTGAATCAGCAGTTGTGCTGTTCCAACTGGATCAAGAGGACCATATACGCTGTCACCGAGGTTGACTATTTCCTCTACGTGCCGCCTTTGAATATCTTCTAGGACTGCTTCCAACGCCCAGCGATTCCCATGGACATCGGAGACTACCGCAACGTGCAGTTTCGACATATGCATCTCGGTAGAGAAACAGATACTGTGACTTAATCCTGCTCACGTCTAACGACGGCCCCAGAGAGATTCCTGTTTTCGAATACTTCGAACGTCAGAGGAAGACGCTTTTTTCGGAGCCCGCAGCCAACTCGACAGGTCGGCGAGACGTACCAATGAGGGCATGGTCGGGATTGACCATCGGCTTATTCTCAGAACGAATCCAGCTTACTGTCAGCTCACATTGGGCGAAAATTAGGCTAAGAGCTTGTTTGGTTGACGGTTCTAAGCGACGATCTCGATCCAGCCTTAAGCTTCTGAGTTGACTTGTTTCCAGGGTGGGTTGGTTAGGTATTGGTGTAGGAATTGTCGTAGTATGTGTTGTTGGGATTGGCCTGTCTGGTTGGCGAGTTCTCGTACTCGTTCCCCCATTTTCCGTGGAAGGCGAAAGTAGATTTTGTGGCTTCGTGGTTGATGCTCGGGGATGGTGGATTTCATGAGGCCTGTTTGGGTTGCTTCGAATAGAATGAAGCCTCGTTGGACTGGGACTCCGCAATCCTGGATCCCTTCATCCAGTTGAGAAAGCTCTTTCGGGGTTAGGAGGATGCTAACCCTAACCACGTTCAACTTCCTACTCATACCGCAGCACCACTAGGATCACTTGAGGTGGCCTAATGTGAACCTACAGGACCAAGATTCTCCTACCGGGACTAGTGAAACTAAACAGGAAACCCACCAGACAATCGTAACACCAGCCGGGGCGAGTTGGTAATACTTTTGATCAACAAACTAGGCCCCCCCGGGGGGGTCCGGCTGACCGCGAAAATAGAGCAGATTCTTGCTAAATCGACGTGCCCTCTGCCGTGACTTTCACCAAGTCCCGGGAACTAATCATACCCACTACATCTCCGGTCGCGTTCAGCACAATAAGATGTCTAAGTTGCTTCTCACCCATGAGCTTGGTGACATCTGCTACTGATGAGTCTGATTGTACAGTGACAACGGGTTTGGTCATGTGATCTTTAGCCTGATTTTTATCAAGCAGCGCTCCCACTTGTTCCACTATCCGGACACAGTCTCTCTCCGTCAGTATTCCAACTAGCTTCCCTTTTTC
>Ga0315282_10001713_pt1 | contig 41008 bp, 37 predicted proteins | sample YL17G07_20_MG_FD_203693 | JGI IMG/M metagenome (GOLD analysis project Ga0315282, IMG submission 203693) | Sediment microbial communities from Yellowstone Lake, YNP, Wyoming, USA - YL17G07_20 | ecosystem: Environmental > Aquatic > Freshwater > Lake > Sediment | place: USA: Wyoming | collected...
GCATACAACCAAGCCGCCGCACCCTTCGAATGGACCAAGCGACACGTCCAACCCGTCTCCCTTGTCAATACATATAGTCATTTACGAAAGTAGGCACTAGGTCGTCGCGGCGGGAGTCCGACCGAGGAGTTTGAGGAGGAGTTCCGGCTCGTTTGTGAGGATGCCGTCCACACCGCACTCGATGAGGCGCTTCATCTCGCTCACGTGGTCGGCATAGAAGACGTTCACCGTGATGCCTATCTTGTGGGCCCGTTCGATGTATTCCGCAGTGACGTATCGTGCGAACGCCTGCACGATGGTGCAACCCATGGCCTTGCAGTGGGTGAGGGATCGGGCGTCACGCTGGCCGGTCAGGTTACATATGGGGCGCTGCGGATCGAGTTCCCGGACGAGCCGGACGACGTCCTCCTCGGCGGCGATGAACGCCCGTTCGTCAAAGCCAAGCTCTTTCAGTGCCTGCACCACCTGCCGCGTGAGGGATTCGCGATCGGTCTCGGTAGCGTATATCTGAACATCCAGCCCGACCCCGGTACCTCGTGCGAGCTTGATCACTTCCCGGAGCGTGGGGATTTTCGTCCCGGCGTACTGCTCGTGAAAACGCACCCCGGCGTCGAGAGAGCGAATCGCCTTCAACGTGAGGCTGCTCACCGCGCCCGTTCCGTTCGTCGTCCGGTCCACCGTCGAGTCGTGGATGATCACGGCCTGTCGGTTGGCGGTCTGGCGCACGTCGAATTCGAGGAGGTCCGCGCCAAGTTTGATGGCGTGGATGAACGCTGGCAGCGTGTTTTCCGGTCTCGCGTGCGATGCGCCCCGATGGGCGATCACTCGGACATGGTGTGCCATGGCTCGTCCCTCCCTGAACGCAATCACGAGGCCGGATATCCGCGGATTACCCCTGTACGGACAATACCATGCTGGACCGGAAGGGGCAATCATAGAGCATCCATGGGCACCTCGCTTCGCGGTTCAGGATTGTGGTTGTTCCGAGGTGGTGATACATTCACCCTATCACGATAAGAGGCCTACTCGAATCATCCCTGCGAGCTGCGAACGAGCACCTGACAGTATCCCGAAAGGAGCAGACCAGTTCCATGGACACCCTGAAACTGACGGTAGCAGCAGGTCCCCACGATCGTCGATTCACCCCGATCAGCGTCGAAGTTCCCGTCTCCGAGAAGGTCCGGTCGGCGGTTCTCACGCCGTTCATGCCGACAGAGGCGAAGAAGAAGTCCATCCCGCCTCCGGCGATCCACGCCCAACTCGGCCCGGTCGAGGGTGGCAAGGCGATGATGACGTTCGTCCTGCCATTCCTTGCGAAGAACGCCACGGCCCTGTACGCGGTGGTGTTCCAGGACAAGCCCGCTCCGACGCGCGCCTCCCTGACACGACAGGCAAACGGAGACGTGGAGGTCACCCTCTGGGGCGAACGGCTTGGGCGCTACCATGCCGACCCGAAGTGGGCGCGCCCGTTCCTCCACCCGGTGACCGGGCCGTTCGGTCATTCCGTCACCCGTGGCTACCCGGTGGAACCGCGACCGGGCGAGGCCGAGGACCATCACCACCACAAGTCGCTCTACGTAGCGCACGGCAGCGTCAACGGCGTGGATAACTGGTCGGAAGAGAAAGACCACGGGCGCGAGGTGCAGCGGGAGGTACTCCAGTGCACCAGCGGCACGGTCTTCGGCGTCCTCGAGACGATGAACGACTGGGTGAGCAGCGACGGGAAGAAGGTCTGCGAGGATCGGCGGAAGTGGACCTTCTGGGCGATGCCCGGCAGCCTCCGGCTCATCGACCTGGAGGTGGAGTTCCGTGCGACCGAGGGGGAACTGAGGTTCGGCGACACGAAAGAGGGGGGGATCATCGCCGTCCGAGTCGCCACACCGATGGACGTGCCGCGCACCGGAATCATCGCAAACGCCGAAGGCGGAGTGAACGAAGGCGAGACGTGGGGGAAACGCTCGGTCTGGTGCGATTACAGCGGACTCGACGAGGGCGGCAATCAGGTTGGCATCGCCATCCTCAACCATCCGATGAGCTTCCGCTATCCCACCTACTGGCACGTGCGGAACTACGGACTCATGACCGCCAACCCGTTCGGGCTGCACGATTTCTACGGTGACCAGAAGCGGGACGGTTCCCATACGATCGCCAAGGGCGAAACGCTCTGGTTCGGCTACCGCGTCTACGTCCACGCCGGAGACGCCGTCGGTGGCCACGTGAGCGATGCGTTCCACGGCTACGTGAACCCGCCGAAGGTGTCGGTCGAGCCGCGCTAAGGACCCCGAACAAAATGAGATGCAGAGGTGACGGAATCTAGCGGCGGACCCCCTGTCCGCCCGATTCACGTGCTGTGCCGCGCTCAGGGGAATGTCGTGCCTGGACGGTGCGCCGTTCCATCGTGGACCGCCCGCCACGATGAGGACCGCGCACATATGTCCGGCTCATCCACGCGGTCTCTTGACAGAAGCCCGGTCAGAGAGCGTATCTTTACGACATAAGCGCTGACGCCCTGCACTGATGATTCGGATCGATGCAGTTTTTTATTTCCTTCGCCCTCACGCAAGACGTCCGAAGAGGGGCAGCGGAACCGATCTGCCCGCCGCGTTCACTGGGTGACGTACCGTGCGGTCGGACGACTGTGTTTATCGCCAACGACGGACACGGAAGTCCAGGCCGGAGCGGACGGGTACTTCGGCGTAAGAACGAGCGCGAGCATCATCTCAAGGAGTTCGGTATGGCGAGTATCTATCTGACCCGCGAAGGTCGTAATCGGCTGGAGAAGGAGCTCCGGCATCTCAAGGTCAACGTCCGACCGCGCCTCAAGCGCCAGATTGTGGAAGCACGCGAGAAGGGCGATCTGGCCGAGAACGCTGAATACGTCGCCGCGAAAGAGGAACAGGCCCGCGCCGAGGCTCGCATTGCGAAGATACAGGACCAGCTCTCCCGGACGATCATCATCGACGATCAGAACTTCCCTCCGGGGAAAGCGTATGTCGGCAGGCGCGTGGAGCTCGAGGACCTCAAGACGGGACGGCATCTCACGTACCTGCTCGTTTCCGAGGCGGAGTCCGATTTTGCAGCAGGCAAGATCTCAACGAGTTCCCCCGTCGGGAAAGGTCTCATCGGCCACGAGGAGGGCGAGGAAGTGGAGATTACGGTCCCGGCTGGGCTCAAGCACTATCGCATCCTGAAGGTTAGCTCCATGAGTGATGGGCAATAGGACGTTCATCGCCGCATCTCGCCTCTTCGCGCCCATCAATCTTCCGCCACACGCTTTCGGCTCAGGAATTGCCCGCAGGCGCGAACCTCGTGTTCGCCCATCCGTCGGGCCGTTTTTGCGCTGGGCAATCCGGCGCGGAGGTCCACCTCATGAGGCGTCGTAGGGGGCGGATACGGGGAGAAACTGGCATGCTCGCGGGTCGTAGCGGTACCAACCACCCGCCGGACCGACGTAGTGCCCACCCTCTTTTCGCCATCCCGACAGGGTCGTCGGTGCGGGAGAGAGATCCGTGAAGTACGGGCACTCCTCGGAGGTGGATCCGTCCGGGCAGGTATCGAGAACCGCAGGGCAGCTTCTCTGGATGGTTTCCGGGCCGATGAGCGCCCCGCGTACCTGCATCACCGTATACTGCTCGTCGCGGAGGAGCTCGGCAACTCGCCACTGTTCGTAGCGGGGCCATGCCATCCGGACGACGAGCCACCCGATGAGAAGCAGAACCACCCACTCGACGGGCGTAAGCCAGAACCATCCGGCAAATGACCGCAGCCGCGAGACGAGGGGGTGCAACGGCATCATCATGCCCCGAGGGTAGACTTCACGGTGCGGTACCTCGCCTTGCCTATCCCGATGCGGGCCCGTTTCCACCATTGGTCCCGGCAAGCGGCCTGTTCTTGTGGCTTTGCCAGAGGCGCAGGCGATGGGTGAAAGCGTATGCGACGTACAGCGCCGCGAGCACCACGCCGAAGTCCTTCCAACTCAGGACTTCCCACGAAGCCGGGAGTACGATGGAGCTTGGCAAGAGCCACCCATGGTCGGCGGATATGATCCCTGCATCAACGAGCGATTTCAGCGCCTCGGAGTTCGTTGAGAGGTAGGCAGCGAACTGGAGGCTTGCACTCACATAGTGTCCGATCACCATCGTGACGACCGCCGAAACCATCGCCGGTACCGTCACCCTGACTCCGCAACGATTACCCGTGAATCGGATTGCAAAGAGGGCACTCAGCAAGCCGCTGTTCACGTAGCTGATCCATTGTACAAGGGGAGTACCACCCAGGGTCGATCAGCGCCGTCACGAACAACCAAAGAGCTAGGGTGAGCGCACCGCCGGTGAATGCGCCAAGCCATGCTCGTGCGAGGGAGACGTTCTGGGCCTGAAGACTCAGCCCACGATCAACGAGTTGTTCAAGGGACTCAAGACACTCCGGACAGAGACGATACGACTCGGGCGGTTCCGCAACTTGCGTGCAACAGGCCGAACACATGGGTCGGTGGCAAACGTCGCACTTCCTCTGGGCCTCGCGCTCGGGATGCCAGTGGCAGTGGCCCATATACCTGCCTCTTTCCGCTGCGCCAAGACAAAGAAGGGGCGAATGCGCCATTCGCCCCCGCACATCGCTCTCAGGGGGAGTTCCATCCCCGAATCCCGGCTACAAACGGGCGATCTCCGCGCAGAGAGCGTCGAGGCTCGCAATTGCCTTCGAGTCCAGAATCGCACCGGGCAGCCGTGGGATATCTTTCACGACGATCCCCGGGGAGATGCACACCGGCGTGAGCACGAACCATTCCAGCAGGCGATACCGTGAATACAACCCATAATCCCCGGAACGGACTTTGTCAAAGACGTAGCGTCCATCCATTCCCACGGGTGCTGACCTGATCCTAACCTGCGCCGCGGTGGCGTCTGCTGCCGCCAGAAGTGCGCGCTTCTGGTCCGATCGCTGACGCCGCAGGTTCTCCACGGATGGCGCCATCTTCTCCCTGATCTCGCGCGTCGAGCCTTTGAGCCGTTGCTTCTGCGCCTCGATCTCCGTTGCCAGCTCCGGAGCCGTCGCCGGGCGCGAGGTGACCCGGACCCCGGCTATGACCGAGTCCATCAGCGTGAGGGCGGTGATCTCCCGTTGCCGGGGCATAATGACCTGCACCGGGATCTCCCCTCGATTGAGCACGTTCAGCTTTTCCCGAATGGCTGCCAACTGCAAGAGCGCATCTCGCTCAACGCGCATGAACTCGGCGTCCTTCCCCAGAAGTGCGAGCACCAAGAGTCGTTCACGCTCTCCCAGGTCCGCCTGGAGCCTTTCATAATCCTGAATCAGCCACACATCGCCCCACTGCGCCGTGCCGCGCATGCCCGGGGGAATGAACATCTGGCCGGTCAAGCGGCCGGTGTCTTGCCCACAGGAACCGAGAAGGATACAGAGCAGGACGGGGACTCCCCCTACAACGAACGTGCCGATCCGAATGGCGGCGCGACCGTATCTCTGAGTGGTCATGTCAACTCCTTTGGCGCGAACGATGCTACCTCTTTCCTCAGAGCGATACCTCTATTTACAGTCCGATGTCACGATTCATCGAAGGCGCTCGTGGTCCTTCTCCGCCACCTTCCACAGCGTCCGGACAGGCCACAACGCGGCGTTCATGACCGCGCCGACGCCGCGCCCCAACATCCCATCGGCAGCAAGATGGCTCACGTAGCCCACAACGGCAGCAAGGTAGTAGGGAAGTCCCTGACCGAAATTCGAGTAATCCGGGACTCGGGCGAGCCTCCATCCGGATTCGATGAACAGCGGTACGATGATGATTGGGGCCGGCACGAGGAGGGCCGCCCAGAGCCGGTGTGTCCATCCGCGATGCTTGCCCAGTCCGGGCAGGATGGCAAATAACCCGAGAAACGCCGCCGCCTGCCATTCCCCTGAGAAGATCAGATACAGATCCAGCACGAGGAAGAGCCGGTAGAACAGCTTCCTCCCTTGGCTCGTTATGTCTACGTCAGGCCACAGCGCGGCGAGGACCGCAACGAGCAGTTCGGCGGGAACTTCCCACCACTTGTCGATGAGAAGGTGGCTGTCCAATCCCATAGTCGCCGGCACAGCGACGACGAGGAGGAATGCGAGTACCGCGTAGAACGCCGCACCCGCCGCGACATGTCCCCGATAGTCGCTCATCTCCTCGCGCGGTCCTCTCGCGAACGCACCTGCTGAGCTTCACGGAGGGCATCTACCGGCGCACGAAGCAACAGCCATGCCACTGCTAGGATCAGGAGCGCCAGGTCATCCAGATATCCCAGGATGCCGAACGCTCGATCCGGCATGATATCCATGGGTATGACAAGATAGATCATTGCCGCGACGAAGGCGATCTTCGGGAGCACCGGCACACGCCTATCCCAGAGCAACCGCCAGATGATCTGCGGAAGACGAAGCCACAACCGCCACTTCATTGACAGCGCCTCATGGTCTGCCCGCGCCGGGATGCGTCGTACCGCGTTGCAATGTAACAAATTCCTACGGAGCGGGAAAGGACAACCGCCCAGAGAAGCGAACCGGCGCCGGAGCACCTCCGGCGCCGGTTCACATGCGATGCTGCTGTCACTCGTCAGGCTCTCACGGCTCGCTGCCGTGCCGTTGCCACAACCTTTCCGGTGCGGGCCAGTGCGGCTTGCGCGGCCCTCTTCTCGCGTCGGTTGTGCCAGACGTACGCGAGCGCGGACGCGATGTAGATCGAGGAGTACGTCCCGGTCAGGATACCGAGAAGCAATATGAGCGCAAAGTCTTGGAGTGTTCCGCCGGACAGGGAGAGGAGCGCGAGCACCACCACGAGGGTCGTGCCGCCAGTGATGATTGTCCGGGCGAGCGTCTCGTTGATGGATTTGTCGAGGATTTCGCCGTAACTGAGCCGTTTGCTGTAGAGCCGCAAACCCTCACGGATGCGGTCGAACACGACGATAGTATCGTTGAGCGAATAGCCGACGACGGTGAGCACGGCCGCGACGACCGCAAGGGAGACTTCGTGCTGGATGAAGCTGAACACACCGAGCGTCACGAGCACGTCGTGGAGGAGTGCGACGGTGCACATGACGGCGAACGTGAGCTCAAACCGGAGCGCTAGGTACACGAGAATGCCGACAAGGGAGAAGGTAATCGCCCAGATCGCCGATCCCTTCAGCTCACTTCCGATCTTCGGCCCGACCGATTCGGCGTTGAGCACCCAGTCGCCTCGCGTGCTGGTCGGGAATGTCCGTGCAATGTGGGTGCGCAAGGCGCTGTCAATCGCCGCCGCTTCGATGTCGGGAAACTGCTTGACGGTGATCAGCATGTCGGAAGCGCGGTCCACCGTCTTGATCTCGCTTGAGGTCAGGTCAACCCGATTCCCCCCGATCTCCACTGCGGTGAGCGACCTTCGCACATCGGCAATGTCTACCGGCGGGTCGAAGCGCACCTCAAGCCGTGTCCCGCCCGCGAAATCCACGCCCCAGTTGAACCCGATGAAGATCATCGCGAGGATGCTCATGAGCACGAGCGTTCCCGATCCGATGAACCACGGGTTGCGCCACTTGAGGAACTGGAAGTGCGGGTGTTTGATGACCGACGTGCCGATGGCGATTCGCTGGAGCGAACCAAGGTTCAGCCAGAGGTCGTAGACGAAGCGTGTTATGAAGAGCGCCGAGAAAACGGTTGTGAAAATGCCGATGCCAAGCACGAGGGCGAACCCGCGAATCGGCCCGGTCCCGAACTGGTAGAGCACGACGGCGCTGATGAACGTGGTGATGTTCGAGTCCCAGATGGCACTCGATGCGTTCCTATAGCCCGATTCGATCGTGGCGCGGGGCGCTTTGCCTGTGGCCTGTTCCTCACGAATGCGCTCGAAGATCAGCACGTTTGAGTCCACCGCCATGCCGAGCGTCAGAAGCAATCCTGCAACGCCGGGCAGGGTAAGTGTGGCGTGAAGCCCGGCAAGGCACGCCATGAGCAGGAGCATGTTGACCCCCTGCCCGACGACGGCGACTATCCCGCCGATCCGGTAGTACAGGAGGAGGAACAGGATCACCGCGGTGCCGCCGATCCACGACGCGATGACGCTGGAACGGATCGAGTCCGCGCCGAGCGACGGGCCGACGTAGCGCTGCTCCTGAACCTGTACCTCTGCTGGGAGCGCACCGGACCGGATCGCGATGGCAAGGCTCCTTGCCTCTTCCCGGTCTTGCATGCCGGTGATCTCCGAGCGGCCGTCGTTGATGTGTGCCCGGATGACGGGAGCGGAATAGACCACGTTGTCCAGGATGATCGCCATGCGCTCATTCAGGTTGCGCCGCGTGAGCGAGGAGAACAGGCGCACCGAGTCGGACCTCACCGTGAAGTGGATGACCGGTTTTCCCGCCTGTTCCATATCGAGGCTGGAGCCTTGGGCCACTATCGCGTCCTGCACGCTCGCGCCGGTCATCTCCGACTTCGTATTGACGTAGAACAGGGGGAAGACTCCTCTGCCTCCGAGGCTCTCCCGCTTTCCGAAGAGGAACTCCCCTGCCGACGGTATGAGGTCGGGCGCGAACCTCTTCACGAGGTTGAGCACCGCTTCGAGCTTCGGACGGTTCGCGTCCGTCGCGTACAGATCGCCGCCGGGTCCCGTCTCAGCGAGCGCGCTGATAGAGGTCAGGCCTGCCAACGGACTTTCCCCTGTCTTCGCCTCCTGCTTGGCGACGGCGGTATCCGGCGCACGTGGTGCGCTCGGCTCGAACTGTGCGGCGGGAGCCTCCCGCGTGGCTACCGTCTTCTTCGTCGTGTCGGCGGCGGTTGCCGCTGCTACCCCTGCTGCTGCCACTGCACTCGTGTCGATTCCCGCCCCTCCGAGCAATCTCGGCAGCGCAGCGTCGATCCGCCGGACCACTTCCTCACGCTCGGAAGCCGGGCGCAAGAGGGTGAACCGAAGGAGCGCGGTCTGACCCACGAGCCGCATCGCCGCGCTGATGTCTTCGAGACCGGGAAGCTCCACGACAACGCGTCGCTCGCCGACCTTCTGGACGTTTGCCTCGGAGACGCCGTACTGGTTCACCCGCTCCTCGATCACGCGACGCGCACCTTCCACTGCGTCGGCAAGCGCGGCTCCTTTGAGGGTGAGGCCCGGATCCACTTCGAGGGCAAGGAACACACCGCCTTGGAGGTCCAGTCCCCGTTTGATCGCCTCGACCTGGAGGTGGTCGAACTTCGCCTTGTCGGTCAGTTGGAGTTCTTCCCGTTCCTGTCGGGAGAGCGGCCAGTACTGAAACGTGGGGATCAGCTCGACGATAGTCCATCCGAGGAGGACGAGGAGGAGGATCAATTTCAGTTGCAGCGCACGAGACATTCGTGGCGACTCCTTACTGGGTTGCGATGAGATTCAGGCGTACGTCTCTCCGCGCTTCGTCCATGATCCTGCGCATGTCGGCCACCGCCTGACGGAGGCCGACGTAGATCGAACGACTGATGATCGAATGGCCGATGTTGAGTTCGACGATTTCGGGTATGGCGGCGACGGGACCGACGTTTTGATACGTCAGGCCGTGCCCGGCGTGAACCTCGAGGCCGATCTCCCTGCCGAGGCGAGCCATCATGCGCAGGCGCTCATGCTGTCCTGTGCGTTCCTCGCCGCGCGTGTTGGCGTATTCCCCGGTGTGAAGCTCGATGGCTTCTGCACCAATATCTTTCCCCATGCGAACCTGCTCTTCGACGGGGTCGATGAAGAGGGAAACCACGATCCCTTCGGCGTGGAGCTTCTCTATCGCGGAGCGCACACGGTCGCTGCTCTTCACCACGTCCAGGCCGCCTTCGGTCGTCACCTCTTCCCGACGTTCCGGGACGAGGCAGGCGACGTTCGGGCGCACGCGGCAGGCGATTGCAAGCATCTCCTCGGCGATGCCCATCTCCTGATTGAGCGGAAGCTGACTGGCGCGGCGCATGAGTTCAAGGTCGCGGTCCTGAATGTGCCGACGGTCTTCGCGCAGGTGAATGGTGATCTGGTCCGCACCGCCGAGTTCCGCCAGGATTGCCGCCTGGGCCGGGTCCGGTTCGGTCGTACGGCGTGCCTGACGCACCGTGGCGACGTGATCGAGGTTCACCCCAAGTCGTATGGGTTCCAGCCGGTTCATGAGAACCTCACAGGAGGACCTGTCATGGACCATGACACGGACGATCGAACGCCATTCGCGTAGAGACAATTAAAAGTACTGCCCGCCCGGTGCGAAAACAAACCGCAGCGGCGTCATCCACCGTCGGACGCTTCCTCCTCGGAAGCCGCCAGTTCCGCCTTCTTCCGTTTGATCTTTCCGCGCCACACCATCGCCGAGACGAAGATGCTCAGCTCGAACAGGATCAGAAGGGGTACCGCCATCGCCACTTGGCTGAACGGATCGGGCGATGGGGTGAGCACGGCAGCGACGATGAACACCAGGAGGATCGCCCACCGGCGGAACCTCCGGAGCAGCGCCGGGGAGACGATGCCGATCACCGAGAGGATGTAGATGAGCACTGGCAACTCGAAGACGACGCCGAACGCGGCCATGAATCCCAGGAGAAAGCCCATGTATTCGCGGATGTTCCACATGTTCTCGACTCCCTGGTACCCCGCCTCGACGAGCACGCGGAAGAGATACGGCATCATGGAGTACGCAAGGAGCGCGCCGAGCGTGAACAGGGCGAGCGTGCTCAGAAGCACCCACGGCACCGCCCTCCGCTCGTGACGATACAGGCCGGGGGAGATGAAGCGCCAGACCTGGTACACCGTCACCGGCAGACCCACGAGTAATCCTGCCACGAGCGCGATGTAGAGCCGCACCATGACCATGCTGAGCGGGGTCAGGTTCACGAGCTTGACGGAAGGTCCGAGGTCGCGCGCGGGCTTCAGGAGGAGTCCGAGAAGCCCGTCGGAAAAGGCAAGCGAGGCGATGCCACCGACGAGGATTGCGATGATGGACTTGATGATGCGCCAGCGCAGTTCCTCGAGGTGATCCCAGAACGACATCATCCGTTTGTCTTCCGGGGCGTCGCACGAATCGCGAGCCATAGTAACGACCCTACCGAGCCTCGCGGGCGCACCGGAAGCCGATGATGTCGCTCTTGAAGTTCGGATCAAACCCGGTGCGCCGGGTGGTTCGCGCGAACGAGATCGGATCGAACCAGGAGCCACCTCGGATGACGCGCTGGCCGAACAGGCTGTCGCTCACTGCTGCCGCCGAGGCTCTCTGCGTGCTGTCCTGATAGGCGGCGGGAAGGTACCAGTCGGCAAGCCACTCCCAGACGTTTCCCGCCATGTCATCCACTCCCCAGCAGGAACGTCCCTTCGGGAAGCTCCCGACAGGAGCCGGGCCGAAGCGGTACCCGTCGTCATTCCCGTCAACGTTGGCGGGGACTTCCCCGGATGGGAGCGCCGGTTCGTTGCCCCATGGATAGGCCAAGCCCGTGCTGCACCGCGCGGCGACTTCCCATTCCACCTCCGTCGGCAGGCGGCAGCCGCGCCACCGGGCGTACGCGTTCGCGTCATGCCACGAGATCCACGTGGCGGGCAGCTTGGCGTCCTCCGGCCAGAACGTGCTGTCGGGCTTCCACCGAAGCGGCGGCGGATAGCCCGCGTCCCGGATGAACTCCCCGTACATCTCATTCGTCACTTCGTACCGGTCGATGTAGAAGGGCTTCACCCGTACGCGATGGGCAGGCCGCTCGTTGGCTTCACCGGAATCGCTGCCGACGACGTATTCACCGCCGGGGATGAGCACCATCGGCGGCTGCTTCGGGCCGCGCTCGACCGGTCGCCTCGGAGCACAGGAACCGAGTGCGACTACGAAGACTGCGAGCGTCGCACCAATGAACGACCGGCGGTGCCTCATCCTTCCACAGACTCCTGTCTACCCGTCCTGGTCGAGCGGTACGCAGCTTCGATGACCGCGAGATTGTGCAGTCCGTCCTCGCCCGTCACGATCGGCGTCGCCTTTCCTGCAAGGCAGTCGGCGAAGTGTTCGATCTGAAGCTGGTAGAAGTTCTCGTACGGGATCGGCTCCAGCTTCACTTCGGTCCCATTGGATATCCGGAGCGTCGCATCGCCGCCGCCAGGCGGGGGAGTGGAAACGAGCGCGCTCGCCTCGGTGCCGTGGATTTCCACCGTCTGGTCGCCGCCCTTGGCGCGGAAACTATGCCCGACCACGGCGTGCGCGCCGGACTTCGCGCGCATGAGCACGGTGACCGTATCTTCCACGCGCCACGAGGTGATCCGGTTCGAGGTGAGCGCCACCGCGGATTCCATCGGACCGAGAAGATACGTCAGCAGATCGATGGTGTGCGCGCCGATGTCCATCAACGGTCCGCCGCCGCCCTGTTCCGGGATCAACCGCCATGAGTCGTCGGCAAGGGGCAGGTGTTTGAAATTCGTCGCCCGCGCCTCGATGATCGTCCCGAATCGCCCGTCGGCGATCTCTCTCTTGAGACGCTTGCTGACCGACCAGAAGCGCATGAGGAAGCAGACCTGAAGGTGAACGCCGTTCGCACGGCATGCCTCGATCATCCGCCGTACCTCGACGGTGGAGAGCGCCATGGGCTTGTCGCACAGGACGTGCTTCCCCGCTTCGGCGGCGGCGATGACCTGTTCGGCGTGCAGGTAGACCGGTGTGGCGATGTGGACGGCGTCCAGGTCCGGGTCCTTGAGCAGCAGGCGCCAATCGCTGTACGGATGCCGCGCGCCGAATTCCGCCGCAAGCTGTTCCGCTCGCGCCTGATCGCGGACCATGAGCGCCACCAGTTCCGCGTCGCGCGCCTTGTTGATGGCCGGCATGGTCCGGCGACGTGCCACACCTCCCGCACCGACGATACCCCATCGTACGGCCATGTCGTGGCCCCTTCCCTTGGTTCTTCGTTCGGCTTCCCGCGTTCCCTCACCGCGCGACGGCGCGCAGAGTGATGAATGTAGATGCCCTCTCCGGCGACCACAAGGCGCATCCGTTTCCGGTTGGCCGGGTCTCCGCGTCTCCGTATATTGCTCGGTTGCGCGGGCAAACCGCGAAATCGTCTCGACCGAGTTCGCGCTCGAATACGGCGAGCCGTTCAGCCACTTCGGCTACCTGAGCCGCAACGTCGAGCAGATGTTCCGCACGGGCAAGCCGGTTTATCCGGTCGAGCGGACCGGGATCACGACGGGCATGGCTTTGGCGATGATGGAATCGAACGCGAAGGGCGGCATCGGGATCGAGACGCTCTACCTCCGGATACCGTATCGCTCGTACGGAGACACGCGCCGGGGCAAGACGGGCGAAGGATATAAGCCGATTGGGTATTTTGAGGGGGAATAGGGGAGTTAATTCGTGGAGGCGTGAGGCCGTGCAGGGCCACGCTATGCTTCAGGCGCGCCGTCGTCCGCGTCGGCCAGAAGCTGTTGTTGGCGCTTCCTGTTCCTCCACTCGTCTGCCGTGCGGAAAAGGCCCTTAAACGCACTCTTGAATTCCCGGCTCTTGTCGAGCGCTGAGATGTCCGTGGAGTAGTTGCAACAGTTGAGAAGACGCTCGTTAATAAAGCACTTCTTTCCCCTGCTATCCGTGAAATCGAAATAGGCGGCCAGAACTCTAATGCCCTGTTTGTTGAGCGTCCGAACAAGAGGAACAAAGTCGCCATCCCCCGTAACAAGCACAGCGATGTCAATCTTGCCGTCGAGCCCAACCTGCAAAGCGTCTACTGCAAGAGCCACATCGGTTCCTTTCTCCCCCTGACTTTGAGACATCGGCAGGTACTTGGGTTCGATCCCAGCGTGGAGAAGGTCGTGATAGCGGTTGCGATCGAAACGCAACTGGTCTTCAGTGGCATCCTTTGCAGAAAACAGTCCCTGGTGCCAAGCGGCATAGACAACCTTGTAGCTGGCGAAGCCCTGTTCCCTTGTGCTGATGAAATGCTCCAAAAAACCATGAAAGGGCTGAAAGCTCAACCAGCCTGATTTTCGGTCGTGGTAGAAGTATCTTTGTGCGCGCGCAAAAAAGGACCCGTCATAGAAAACGCCGATTCGACATATCGTCCCTTCTGCTTTCATCTTCGTACATCCTCACCGGGCCAACAATAATGGGACTGATTTGCATAAGATGCTGAGTCTTGGTCTCTTGTCCGCACAACGCGCCTCAGGAGTTCTTGCCGAAGCTGTGCTAACCCCTTTACATTCGAGCATTTGCTGGCTCGTCAGCGACTTGTCACGGCATCCTATGCGGATCGGCATAACAACCTCCTTGGATTACGTCAAAGCCCGTCCACGGGACTGCGAACGCCCGGCGGGCCCTAACCAACGAGCGAACCGGCGTGCTTTCCGCCCCGTTTCGAGCGTGTTGTTGAGGCTCCCGTTGGCGCGGCTGTGACCCTACAGTACATACTACGCTCTCCCGCCTGAAAGAGCAAGAAGTTTGTTAGGCTATTCGATACCGCGCGGGGACAATCCGCTCGGCTACTTCGACAGGCAGTAAGGACATGCCCGACGCATGGCTCACGAAGAACCCGATGGAACTGTCCCGCGGCGACCGGGCGGTCGCCCGGACTTCACCTTGCTCGTACGTATTCGACGCCTTCGATACCCTCGAAATGCGCATCCTGTGTCCAGAGGGTTGCGTTGTGGGTACGGGCTGTGGCGAGCATAATGGCGTCGGCCATGGGAAGCCTTAGCTCTGTCGAGACTTTGGCCGCACTGAGGGCAATCGGGCTGGTCAGTTCCACGACCATGCCCTGCTGCATCGCTGCGACCGCCCGCAGCGCTTGGCTTTCATCTCTTTGCTGCAGGACCCGCCTGAACACTTCGTAGAGGCTGACGGTGGGCACGATCAACTCCGCGGGTTCCCCGATGGCCGGTGCGAAGAAGCTGGCATTCACGCCATCGGAGAAATACTCCAGCCACCCCGAGGAATCCACGACATTCATACGCGGTCTTCTTCCCGCTCGATGGTGGTGTCGATTCCTCTCAGGAATCCACGCATGTGCTTGATTGGCTGCACGGGAATAAGCTCAATCCGACCTTCGTAGGGGATCACCTGTACTTTCTGACCAGGCCGAAGCCCCAGATGTCGCCGCACTCTGAGCGGGATGACTACCTGGTATTTTGGCGAAACGGTTGACGTTTCCATACCCTCCTCCTATCGATAAGAGAATCGTGCTACGGCATACTGTACAGAATAGCCGCCCGGAAATCAACGGCGCGGGCGGCCCAATTGGCCCGCAATCAATCCTCCGCTACATGTTATGCTTTCCACCACTGAACAGCAAGACGTTTGCCGGGCCGTTCGATACCGCGACGAGACAACCTGCGTCGCTGCTCTGTCAGGGAGTAGAGAAATGCCCGATTCATGGGTCACGAAGAACCCGATGGAACTGTTCCGCCTCGACGGGAAAGTGGCCATCGTCACCGGCTCGGCGAGCGGGAGCGGACGTGCCTCGGCCACCATGTTCGCCCGCGCCGGTCGGGGTGGCGGTATTTGAAGCATACAGGTTATTCTAAACGTAGTGAGGAACCTCTGTCGTAGTTGGCACCGACCCAGAACCAAGGAGGCATGACGATGCGCGAGATCGTGAAGACCGACAAAGCTCCGACGCCCATCGGACCGTACGCTCAGGCGATCAAGGCGAACGGATTCGTCTTCGTATCGGGACAGGGGCCACTCGATCCGAAGACCGGGAAAGTCGTCTCCGGGACAATTGAAGAGGAGACGCGGCTGACGTTGAACTCGATCAAGGCGATCCTTGAGGCGGCGGGGACTTCGCTTGAGAACGTCGTTCAGGTGCGGGTCTTCTTGAAGGACACGAAGGACTTCAAGGCGATGAACGGGGTGTACGCCGAGTTCTTCGGGAGTACGAAGCCCGCACGCACGACGGTTCGCGCCGATGCACCGGTGGACATCAAGGTGGAGATCGACTGCACCGCCGTGCTGCCGTAGGGGCGCGTTTGTGGAGTAGGGGCGTAGCGCGCTACGCCCCTACAGAATCGTGTTCGCGGTTCACCCGCTCCGTCTGCCGAAGATGAAGTCCATCTGGAGGCTGATGACGTAGATCGACGCCTCCCAGTGATGCCGGTACGCGCCAATCTCCACCGACGCCGGACCCGTGTAGCCCACCTCTTTGAACGCCTTCATCACTTCCGGCCAGTTCACGTCGCCCTCCAACAAGCCGACAAAACCATTTCCGTTGCCCACCGAGGCGCGGAAGTCCTTGAAGTGGACCTTCTTAATCCGCTTGCCGAGGATGCGAATCCACTGCTCGGGATAGCCGTAGAGGATCATGTTTCCGACATCGAGGTAGACGGCAAGCCATTTGCTCTTGAAGCTGTCCACGTAGTCGCGCAGCTCAATCGGGCTGAGGTGGAACTTGTTCCAGACGTTCTCCACGCAGATGGCGACCTTCGCCTGTTGGGCGTGAGGGATGAGTTTCGCCAGCTCACCCTTCGTCTTCTTGTACACCACGTCGTACGGCACTTCGGGCGTCGTCACTCCCGGCACGACGAGCACGCCGTCCGTGCCGAGCCAGTGTGCGACATCAAGCCCCTTGCGGATCGAATCGGCGCCGGCCTTCACAGTCTTCGGGTCGGGCGAGGAGAGCGGATACTTCCATCCCGTGCCGATGGCGAGCGAGGCCACCTTCAGCCCGGCATCCTCGACGACCCTGCGGACCGCCTTGATCTTTGCCTCGGTGCTCTTCCACGTGATCGGTCCGGCGTCCTCGTTGAGCGCCAGTTCGATAGCCTCGAACCCGGCCTTCTTGGCGAGCGCCACGTTGCCCTTGAGGTCGTTCGAGTCGCGGAACGACCAGCAGTTGATAGATTTGATCATGGCGTCTTCCCTCGTGGTTTGTTTCAACCCTCGCCCCGCGGTGAGGCGACACATGAGAACTATAGGAGCGCGTGATCGCCGTCGTCCTCGCGCGTGATCATCGCTTGGGCGACCGCGTAGTGTTCGGTGTGGGAGATGGAAAGCCAGAATCGGATCGGGCCGGAGGGCAGAAGCTCGCGCATCCGCCTGCTCAGCACGATCGTCGGCGCGGCCCCTTCCGCTCGGACGACTTCCACCTCACGGAAGCTCGTCCTGGCGATCCAGCCTGTGCCGAGCGCCTTCATGACCGCTTCCTTTGCGGCGAAACGCGCGGCGAGGTGCTCGAAGGGACGAGCTTTGCGGAAGCAGTACTCCTTCTCCGCGCGCGTGAAGACCTTTCGCAGGAATCGGTCCCCGTAGCGCCCGACGCTCTTCGTGATTCGCTGCACCTCGACAACATCAACGCCGATGCCAAGGATCTGACTCATGGCTCCGCCGACGGCTTCGAGAGGCGATGTACCCGAAGCGGGTTCCCGCGTGTGTGGATGGTTCTCCTGAAACCGGAACGCGCGTTTCAGCTCATGCGTTCGAGCGTGACGTGCTGTCCTTCGCCCTCGCCTTCGACTGGTGACGTCGCCGCCGACGAGGTTGTCTGCTCACCGCATCCTTCGCCGCGCCGCCGGAGGTGCTCTGCCTGTCACCCGACGTGTTGCCCGAAGCGAGCGCGGCCGGCTGAGACGATGACCTTCCCTGGACGCCCGGAGACGCCTTCCCACCTTCGGGTTGACTCTGAGAGCCACGTCCCGCGCTGGCCGACGCGCTCTTTTCGCCCTGTCCTCCGGGGCGAGCTTGTGCGAAGGAGCGAGCACCCGGCAACGGAGTTAGTTGCACCTGAGTCTGCACGTCCGCTTCCCACACGAGGCCACCGCGCACGAGCGCCCGTGCGATGACGTCCATTGCCTTGCGCGGGTTATCCTGATGGAGTCGGGTGAGCGACTGCACGATCCGTTCGTGGCGGGGATCGAGCTTCGTCGGGCGGCGCCCCATGAGGAACCATGCGATCGCGCCGCCAACCATGAGCATGAGCAGGAGGACAAAACCGATGAACCACAGACTAACTTGCATACACGTTCACCTCATCGTTCTCTCAGTAGGCGATGCGTGCGTTCCCGCGAACACATCGCCCGAGCTTGCACGGAAGGGATGGCGCAGAGCCTCCGTTCCATTGGTAAGGTACGGTTCCTACAGGCGAACCTCAACCGTAGGCTCCTGTACCGACGCTGCCCCTTCCGGACACAGGCGGCGCGCTGGTAGCGATCACGAGCGCGACGAACGGACTCCGCTGGAACCGGTGGAAGCTCCGCATAGGAACAGCTCGTTCCCAACAAGCTTGGCACCGCACGAGAGATCCATCACCTCGCCCGGAATGGCGCCCTCGAACGGCTGTGCAGCTTGTCAACCTGGCTTGCCGCGTGGTACGAGCTCCGGACGAGCGGACCGCTCTCCACGTGAGCGATGCCCAGGGATTCCCCCAGCCGCTTCAGTTCTTCGAACTCGTCCGGGTGGTAGAACCGTTCGACGGGCAGGTGCGCGGGGGTCGGTCGGAGATACTGTCCGATGGTCATGATGTCGCAGCCGACCTCGACAAGGTCCCGCATCACCTCGACGATTTCTTCGCTCCGTTCGCCGAGGCCGACCATGATGCCCGTCTTCGTCTTCGCACCCCGCCCTTTGGACCACGCGAGCACCGCCAGCGATCGGCGGTAATCAGCCTGCGGACGGACGCGGCGGTACAGCCGGGGGATGGTTTCCACGTTATGGTTCAGGATGTCGGGCTTCTGCTCCAGCACGGTCTCCAGCGCCGCACGGTTCCCCTTGAAATCCGGGATGAGCACCTCGATGGAGGTCCCTGGCGAGCTCAACCTCGTGAGCCTGATCGTCTCGGCGAAGATCTTCGCGCCGCCGTCGGGCAGTTCGTCCCGGTTGACGGAGGTGAGAACCGCGTGGCGCAGGCCGAGGCCGGAGATAGCCTCGGCGACGCGGCGCGGCTCGTCTTCATCATAGACGGGCGGCCTGCCGGTCCTGACGGCGCAGAAGCCGCAACTGCGAGTGCACACGTTTCCGAGGATCATGAACGTCGCCGTGCCGTGATGCCCCCAGCATTCGCCGATGTTCGGGCAGCGCGCCTCTTCGCAGACGGTGTGCAGCGCCCCCTTCCGAACGAACTTTTTCAGCTCTACGTACCGTGCGTTCCCCGGCGCGGGGACTTTGAGCCAGGTCGGCAGCCGCCTGCGCGGGTGCTCGCGTTCAGCCTCTACGAGTGCTAGCCTGCGAAGGCTCACAGTATTCCCCTGTACAGCCCGCCGTCGACCTGAATCGTCGCGCCGGTGATGTAGCTGGCGCGCTGCGAGGCGAGGAAGACGACGAGGTCCGCAAGTTCGACCGCGTGGAAGGCCGCGTTCGTGTCCTGGTCGCGGGAGAGATCGGTCACGAGCGGAAGCGCCCGGACGCCGAAGCGTCCTGCGATGCGTTCCGCCGCCGCCTTCAGTTTTTCCTCCGATCGAGCGCACAGGGCAACGCTCACCCCCTCAGCGGCGAGACCCTCGGCACAAGCTAGGCCCAACCCCTGACTTGCCCCACCAATGAGGGCAACTTGCCCTCGCAACTTCAAGTCCATATCCTTACTCCGAATACCGACAGTTGCCCATTCATCGTGTTCTGACGCGTCAGAAGCGCACGGAACCCGATGCTTGGACTCAGAACGCGAAGCGTTCGCCGCTCAGCACGACGTTCTTAACACTCGGATGGATTCCGGTTCGCTCCGGTGATCGTGACCGAATGTACGGAGGCGACCGTCATGCGAGCAAAACACGCCGGTGGTTATCGCGCCGCAGAGCCCTCTCTGGCACAGGATATGTGAGGACGATCCGTCCGTACGTCACGTGAACACCCGGCGTTCCTGCAGAGGGGCGTTCACTGACGAGGGAAGCCGAGGAGAATCCGATGCAATTCGTGGACAGAGTGTTTCTTCCCCTCTATGAGATCGTCCACGATGTCGCCATCGGTATGGTGGAGGCCATGCCGGAAGAGTACATCGACTTCCGACCCGCTCCCGGCATAAGATCGTTTCGCGAGCAGCTCGTGCATATCGCTTCGGTGGAGCGAGCGATGGCATTGGGCGCCGCCGGTCAGGGATGGGAATTCGAGGCCTCCGGCTATCGCCCCGAGGACTTCATCGGTCGCACCGTCCTGTGGAACCTCCTCCTGCAGACGCGCGACGAGGTGATCTCCCTTGCCCGCTCGATCTCGTTCCACCGGCTGCACACTACGATACCCACCCCGTGGGGTTTCGAGGCCACACCGGCGCAGATCCTCATCCTCATGCGCGACCATACGAACAACCACAACGGAAAGCTGTCCGTATATCTTCGTCTGGTCGGTCCGGAGCCGCCGTTCTTCCTTTCCATCGATGTGGACACGATGAAGCACCTCATACTGTGAACTCCCCGCCAGACGCTGCACCGGTACTTCCCGGTTGAACTGCACAGCACCGGCCTTCCGCTCATCAACTATCTACCCGACATGCTCGCCTATCGACTGGCGCGTGCGTTCTCGCGAAGAGGAGGGAGAACCAGTAGCTGGGAGACGATGCTTCGCGACTGAATACGCGGAGCGACGCCAAAGGAGATCATGGGGATACTGAGGGAGAGTCCGGAATCGCCGATCCTTCTACAACCAGACAGGTTCGGCTCACGACATCACAGCGACGTGTGGTATCAAGCGGCTCACTGGTACGCCGCTGACGCCGTACCTATTCCTGGCAATACGGAAACAGGGCTAGAACTACCTTCGCCCGTGGCACACACCATCCTGTGTCCCGACGTCCTCGCGTAGGGCCAGCCCTGTGTGGCTGCCCACTCGTGAGAAAGGGGTTATCCTCCGCCGGAAGGCGGCTCCGTGACGGCTGGACTCCCCTGAACGACTGGATTCCGCAGGGTTCCGATCCCCTCGATGGTGATCTCCACGATGTCGTCCGGTTCGAGCTTGAACTCGTCCGGCGGGACGATGCCCGTGCCGGTGATCAGGAAGACCCCTTCGGGGAAGGCGTTGTCACGTCCGAGGTAGGAGACGAGGTTCGGCGTCGTCCGCTTCATGCGATTCGTCGTGGTCTCGCCGTGGAAGACGGTCATGCCGTCTCGGATGACGACGAGGTTGACGGTAAGGTTTGCCGGATCGAGCGTGTCCGTGGCGAGGGTGATGACCGGGCCGAGGGCGCAGCATTCGAGGTAGGTCTTCGCCTGGGGCAGGTAGAGTGGGTTCTCGCCTTCGATGTCCCGCGACGAAATGTCGTTCCCACAGGTGTACCCGACAATCTTCAACGAGGGGCTGAGGACGAGCGCAAGCTCAGGTTCCGGGACCGTCCATTCGGAATCCGATCTGACACGGATCGGAGCGTTCGGACCGGAGGTGCGGTGCGGTGTCGCCTTGAGGAATAGTTCGGGGCGGTCGGCATCGTACACCTCGTCGTAGAACTTCCCTCCGACGCGAGACTCCTCCATGCGCGCGGTCCTGCTGCGCTCGTACGTGACCCCGGCGCCCCACACCTCCTGCGCATCGAGTGGGGCGAGAAGGTGGCGGTGAGCCAGCCCCGGCTTCCGATCAAGTTCGCGCATGAGGATGCGCGTGCGCCTTCGCGCGGCCAGTTCGGCAAGCCGGTTCATGTGAAGGAGGGGGTCTTTGAGTCTCAGCCATGCCGACACGTCACCGCAGCCGACGGGGTCGATCCCCGTCAGGTCGACAACTTCTTCTCCGAACACCAGACCGAGCCGCGGCCCGAGCTTCGGTTCCCAAAACCGACAGACCTGCATCGTCACCCTCCGGCCCGGTCGAAGTAGACCGTCTTGATCTGGGTGAAGAAGTCAATCGCGGCGCGGCCCTGCTCGCGGCTGAAGCTGGATGACCCCTTGAATCCGCCGAACGGGGCCTGCGGCTCCACACCGGCGGTCTCGCCGTTCACCCGTACGAGACCGGCTTCGATCCGGTCGGCGTAGTCGAGGACGCGGTCGAGGTCGCGGGTGAAAATCGAGGCGCTCAGCCCGTATTTGGTCCCGTTGGCAATGGCGATTGCCTCATCGAACGTCTCGACGCCGATGATGGCGAGCACCGGGCCGAATATCTCCTCCTGCGCGAGCTTCATCTCTGGTCTCACCTCGCCGAAGACGGTCGGTTCGACGTAGAAGCCCCGGTCGAACGGCTCTCCCTTCGGTACACCTCCGCCGAAAAGCAGGCGCGCGCCTTCCTTCTTCCCAAGCTCGATGTGGGTGAGGATCCTCTCCTGTGCGCTCTTCGTGATGACCGGGCCGAGGTAGGCCTCGGGGTCGGTGCCGGGGCCGAGCTTGAGCTTTTTCGTCTTCTCGACGAGCCGTTTGGTGAACTCCCCGATGATCGGTCCGACGACGATGGCGCGGCTCGTGGCGGTGCACTTCTCCCCCGCCGAACGGAACGCGCCGGAGGTGGTAAGATCGACCGCCTGATCGAGGTTCGCGTCGGGCAGGACGATGGCCGGGTTCTTGCCGCCCATCTCGAGTTGATACTTGATCCCGAACTCGGCGGCCCGCATCGCCAGTCCTCTTCCAACCTCGGACGAGCCGGTGAACGACACCGCCTTGACGGGAGGCGACACGAGCGTTTCCGAGATGGGGCCGCCGGGACCGTGGATCAGGTTCACCACGCCGGGGGGAAGATTCGCCTCGTGGAGCACCTCGGCGACGAGGTGGGCCGTCAGCGGCGCAAGGCTCGAGGGTTTCAGGACCACCGTGTTGCCGTACGCGACGGCGGGCGCGAGCTTCCAGACCGGGATCGCGATGGGGAAGTTCCACGGCGTCACGAGCGCCACGATGCCGACCGGGACGCGCCGCGTGAACATGAGCGTCCCGGCGCTCGTCGAAGGGATCACGTCGCCGGTTGCATGGTATGCGTCCATTCCGTAGTACCGGAAGATGAGCACCGCACGGAGGGTCTCACCCCTCGCCTCGGCAAGCGTCTTCCCCTCGTCACGGGTGAGCGCGGCTGCCACTTCGTCGGCGCGCCGTTCGAGGATGTCCGCCGCCTTGAGGAGATACTTGCCCCGTTCGGGTGCGGAAAGCGCCGTCCACCCCGGAAACGCCCGCTCCGCCGCCGCAATCGCTTCCTCGGCGTCGGCCGGGCCGGAGGCAGGGAACTTCCCGACGATGTCGCGTGCGTCCGCCGGGTTGATGTCGTCGAACGTCGTGCCGCTCCGGGAGGAGAGCCATTGTCCGTCGATGTAGTTCGGGTACGTCTTCGGCATGATGGTCCTCGCAGGCCGGGGATGGTCCGCTCGGCGAAGCATGCTGCCGCCGCGCACGCGGCGTGCCACGTCACAAAATAGGCGGTAGGGGGAAGTTCGGAAAGGGGTGAACGCGGAGGCGTGGGCGTTGCCGAGCCGGGTCTCGTCCCACCAAAACACGCAGGGACGGTTCGGGAACCGTCCCTGCGCTCTATCATGGCATGCCTGTGAATGGTGCAGGGAGCCGCGTCAGTTATACGTATAGAAGCGGTCCCGGTAGTCCTTGATGTCCGCCATCTTACGGGTGTAAAGTTCCCAGTCGGCGAAGAGCGACTGGCGTTGCTGGCGGATGAGCTGTGTGCGGATGCGATCCTTCTCCTGGTTGTACTTCGACCAGTCGAGGGAACGTTCGACGAGATCCAGGATGTACGCGCCCTGGTTCTCGATCTTCACCACGCCGGTCATCTGCCCCGGTCGGGTGAGGGCGAACGCCGCGCCGGTGAACCCATCCATGGCGCCGGCGCGGACCTCCGGGAGGTAGTCGGCGCGCTTGAACGGACCGACGTTGAGCACTTCGAAGTCGGTACCGAGCACCGCCTGATCCATCGTCTGTCCCCGCTTGAGTTTGGCTGCAATGGGTCCGAGCATCTCCGCAGCCTTGTCCACTCGCTTGCTCATGCGCAGCTTCGTCTCAAGTTGGCCGCGCACCTCCTCAAGAGGCTTCGGACCCGCCTTCTGCCGGTCAGCAAGCTGTGTGACCACGAGGAAGTCATTTGTTGTGGCTACGTTGGCCACCGCACCGACCTCGGCGACAAATGCCCAGCGAACGAGCCTGCGGAGCGGGTCCCGCACCGCCGGGATTGGAAACAGCACATCCTGGAGGAACCAATCGGTTGTACCCGTCGTCAGACCGTGTTCCTCCGCTCGGCGTTGGAAGTTTGGGCCCGCGGAGGTCAGGGATTCCGCGATGGCGTGAAGGCTCTCCACCGTTTCTATGCCCGGTTCGGTATCCTTGATCAGAATGTGCCGCGCCTCGACAGAATCCGCTTGCCCGCCGGTGACTCGCCGCTCGACCTTGACGATGTGCCACCCGAAGCGCGTATGGATTGGGTTGCTGATCTGTCCGGCCTTTAAGGCGAAGGCGGTCGAGTCGAATTCGGGGACCATGTGGCCGCGCGCAAACGTGCCAAGGTTGCCACCTTCCCGCGCGGTGACGTCGTCCTCCGAGTAGGAGTGCGCAAGTTCGGCGAAATCGGCTCCTTCTGTAAGCCGCCGATGGATATCGGATATCTCCTCCCACGCGCGCAGACTGTCGAGCCGGGTAGCTTTTCTCGGTATGAGCGCGTAGTTCAACTTCGCTCGCGCCGGTTCCTTGAACGAACTCAGGTTCGCCTGATACTCTCTCCGGATTTCCTCCTCCCCTACCGACGTGTCCGGCACGAGGGAGACCGGGGCGGCGACCACGCGGAGCGTCAGCTTCTCGTTCTGGTCGGCGTAGGCCTGCCGCAGGGCGGCCTCGGTGATCCAGCCGCCGCTCTCGATGGCGCGCTGCAGTTTGCGCACCTGCAACTCGAACCTGACCTGGTTCTCGTAGTCGCTGAAGGTCACGCCGGTGATCTGCAGCCAGCGCTCCTGGGAGATGTTCGCGATGAACTGCCGATACTTCTCTCTGTCGAACTGCCCGTTCTGCGTCTGGAAGTCGGGGACTTTCTCGAAGCCGCTCGGCGGGTTGGCGACCATATCCTGTGCGATTTCGTCGGCGGTGACGACGATGTGCATGCGTTCAATGGCCTGACGGGTGAGGATCGACCGGACATTCTGTTGCCAGATCTGCTCGTCGAGGTCGAAATCGTCAACGGGGGCATTGCTCTGCCGCCGCTGGTATTCGCGCAGGTTGGCGATCTGGTGCCGGTATTCCGCCCAGTAGATCGGAGCGCCGGAAACTTTCCCCACCTCCGGATTGGTTCCCACGCGGCGCTTTCCGCCGTAGCCAAGCTCGAACCCAAGCCACCCGACGAACGAGATGATGACGATCCACATGAGCACCTTGATGAACTTCTGATTCCGCATGAATCTCAACATCGGACGAACATCCTCCGCGCGCTCACGGCGGCTTCACAGTTCCCTGACGCAGCACTGGTGGGCCGTCAACAGTATCGTCGTGCGTCCTCCGGTGGTAGGTGGGAGGCTCTCCTGTCGCGCAGAGACCGGATCCGACGGGAGGGCTTCGGGCCTACCGAGAGTGAGAGGGTTGACGGGCCACTAGCCATGTTTTCCGATAGAGAGCACAGACACTTTAAGATAGGACGCCGTGAAATCCGTCGCAAGGAGAACACCGGCAGGAATTGCCGTCATGATCACCTGCCGCGATACTCTCCGTGTCGCCTGTTCTGTGCTGCGAGAACGGGCTATCGGTGGTCTATAGCTTGCCGCGCTCTTCACCGAGCGTGCATATTGCGTGACCGGAGACAGAGCAACCGCCGAGATTCGTACGGGAGATGGCGTGATGGTGAAGCGGATGTGGCCAGCCGTGCTGGTGGTGCTTCTCTTCGTCGCTCAAACGACATGGGCCCAGTTCATGGTGCGCGGAGGGCTTTCGGGCGGCACGGGAACCGGCGACTGGGGGAGGATGTGGGGCATGCTCATCGGTATCGATGAACTCGTGCCCTCACGGGCGTACGGCTGGTGGTCCACTCAGCTTGACGTTTCCCGGAGCTTCACGCGCCTGTCGGATGCTGGCATACTTGCGGGCGTTAAGCTCGTCGATCCGTTCACGTCCCCGCCGGACACGACGAGGTTCGAGAACGGCTTCAATGCGACCAGTATCACCCTCGGCGGGCGCTACGAGCCATGCCGCCGCTCCCTGGGATTCCGACAAACTCCGCGCCGCATCATCAGTCCGTTCGTCGGCTGGCATCTCGGCTACACGCGGTTCGAACACGATCAGGTCGGCTCGACTCGGAGCGTCGCCGGCCTCACGTCGGCGCACGGGGTTCCCGTCGGAGCTTCCGTCGGCCTGTTGATGGGCTGGGGTGGCCCACCGGAGACGGCGCTCGACCCGAACGTGTCGAGCACGTACTGGGGTGTGGAAATCAGCGTCGATGTGGGCACGACTGTGTGGCTGAAGAATCACCAGATCGTCCCGTCGGTGGTGACCGATCTTCCCGGCGGCCTCGACGCGCCGGTCACCCCGACGATCAGCCTGCGCGTCACGTTCATGTATCGGACCGCACCAGTGCGCGGGAGCTGACGGAGCCGCGATGCGATCTACGCTTCTGCGGGGGCGTTGACCTCCTCTTCTTCGGAGATCATGGTCTCAAACCATTTGCCGATACCGGCGGGCAAGATGCCGCTTGGGTCCAACCAGAGCTTGAGGCGCTCCGCAAGCTCTTCGAGGAGCGGTGAACTCGCGCCGATCCACTGCCCGGCAAAGGCGGACGAGCGAATCTCCATCATGGCTTCGACCTTGAGCACAACCTCTGCCAGGAGCCTCAAGAGCGGCGCTGGCTCGACCGCCCCGTTTTCCACCCGAACGTCGATGCGCCCGCTGCCCACGTCGGTGAGGATGCGGCAGGGATGCCCGTGCGCGTGGACGACGTGCCGGATCATGCGCGTCAGGATGAGCCACTTGCTGCGTCGCGTCCAGACGACGAGATGGAGGGTGTCTCCCGGAGAGGTAGGCGGGCAGGGCTGGTACACGTCTGCGACGGAAAACCACATGTCGTCGGCTCGGTCGTCCATTCCATCGAGGATGTCAATGCCCTTGTTCTGGTCGGCGATGTGCTTGGCCCAGCGCACCTGCCGTTCTACGCTTGCGGGCAGCCCGGCAAACTCGACGTAGGCGGTCACCTTGTCCGAATACTCTCCGATTGCCCCGGACGTGGCGAGGACGCACAGCGCCTTCGGTCGGCACCTCGAGCCTTCTTCATCGGCGCTCTGACCGAGCCAACGTCCCACCGCCGATGCCGCGCTGCCCAGATCGCCGAACAGCGCGGAAACGCACGCTCGCGCAGCGGGCAACGGGGAGAGGTGAAGCGCAGCGGCGGTGATCACCGCGTAGCGATGCCGCGCGCCGAGGCAGACTTCCGACAGGCGCAGCCCCGCATGGTGCATCGGCGCAAGACCACCCCAGGAGATGATGTTTCCCCGTCCGGTGACTGCCTCGATCCCGATCACGCGGTCGCGGAGCCTGCCCCATCCGAGGTTGTACGCGCCGCCCTGTTCCCATGCGAGGAGATCGCCGAGCGGGAGTTGCTTCGAGATGAACGGGCTGACCGGCCACCAGAGGCTGGTGGAACGGGCTTTCTCCTCAATGTCGGCGAGCGTTATCCCGGCTTCTGCGGCGAGCACGCGGCTATTCGGATCGAAGATCGACACGCGCTTCATGTCGCTCAGCGAAATGTCGAGTAGACGCTGCGGCGGTCGCTCGTGGATGGCAACCGGGATGCGGTGCGCGCGTGCGGCCCGGATGATGTGGGAGAGCGTGTTCGCAGACGGCGCGTTGATCTGGAGGGGCTCACCGGTCGAGCTCGCCGAGTTGATCTGCTCGGAGAGGGCTTCCCGGATCTCGCTGATCCGGTCCTCGAGCATGATCCGCCTGCGGAGGTCTCTTCGTTCCCCGCCTTGCTTCGGGGCGAGGGAGAGGGCGAACACGTCGCTCTCGTCGAAGACCTGCTTCACGGCACGCATGGCATCGAGATTGCCTTCTCGATAGATCGAACCGACCAGATCGAGCCGCGCTGCACCCACGCCGTGCAGTGCAAGACAGGTACCTCTCAGCGCGTGCGCCCGGTCGCTCAGGCGTTCGGCAAGCTCACGTGCCCGGGTATAGAGATCGCCGTCGTTGGTGGTGACAGGCACGTGCATGGCGACGACGCCGTTGGTGAGGCGGGCAAGCCCGGACACCGGCACGCGGAGACGACGTGCCTCATCGTAGAGAACCTGGAGCAGATCGGGAAGGCTCGCCGTCGGGACCGACAGATCGAGCGGGATCTGACCCGGAGCCGGACGGCTCCTCTGCACAACCCGCGTCCACGTCGCTATGATGTCCCGTGCCTTCGCTTCGGGCAGCACATCCGTATGGTGAGCGAGGCGGTCGTTGCAGATGTTGAGAACCCATTTCGTCTCCGCTTCCACGTCGATCTCAAGGCCGGAAAGCCAGATGAGAAGGAGCGCCTCGGCGGTTTCCGGGCCGGGCCAGCGTCCCGTGCGAGACCAGGCGCTTACGTCGATCACGTCGGCCAGCAGCGGGGAGACACCTGCCCTGATCACCGCGGCGCCCGCATCGGCGGCAACGACAGGGTCCTTGAACGAGGCGATGATGAACCGCTCGACCGGCATCCGGCGTCGGAGCGCGAGGGTCACCTCCGTTATGACGCCGAGGCTGCCCTCGCTTCCGATCAAGAGACCGGGCGCGCGGGTGTTCTGGCCCTGGGGTCCATCCCACTCGGCAACGATCAGCCCGCCTTTCGCCATCACAGCCCGGAAACCGTGCACGAGGCCGGAGAGTGTTCCGGTGAGGCCGCCGAGACCGTCGCCGTTCCGGGCAAGCGCGCCGCCGACCGTTCCATGGGTGTACGCTGCGACCGGACCACCGAGCCACAGACCGAATCGCTGCGCTTCGCGCTCGATCTCGGCGAGCCGAGCACCGGCAGGGGCAACGACCAAGTCCTCCCCGGCGACGACCTCGACCGGAGCGTTGAGCCGTGCGAGAGACAGCACGACGCCCTGCTCCCGCGGGACTGCACCTCCCACCACGCCGGTCGCCGCACCGCGAACCGTTACGCTCACGTCGGACCGCGCAAGCACCCGGAGCACTCCGGAGACCTCTTCCTCGTTCCCGGGAAGGACCACCGCGCCCGGCACAGAGTACCTGCCGGAGCCGTCGGTCCCATAGAGAGCACACGCGGCCTCATCGGTGACGACGAAATGCGTGTGTACGATCTGTCGGAGGCTCGTGAGCAGCGCGTTAGTTATCATCGATGCGCCCGGTGAATGGTCGGAGGTACACCTCACCTCAAATATGCGAAATAACGTTCCCGTGCCACCCCCGGACCTAATGGACCCAGGCGGGTTTCCCACCCGCCCGGCCATGATCTAACCCGGGAGATCAGCTTTCCGCACTTACGTTCAGACTTGGAAGTGTTTTTCCATCTGGCGAGTTTATGGTATTGTTACGATAGGGCCCTGTTGCCGACTGCCCAGGATAACGTCTTCGAATACAGCTTCTGAGTCAGACAGAGGGGATGAGCATGTTCAAACTGTCCGTGTTCACCGACGAGGTCTCACAGGACTTCGAGAAGGCGGTGCTGGTCGCGCAGGAATACGGTCTCGACGGCCTCGAGGTTCGCTCGGTATGGGATAAGCCCCCGCACAAGATCGAGGTGCAGGACATCCGGGACATGCGCGAGCTGCTCCGGGGCACGAAGCTGAAGGTGTGCAGCATCGCCTCGCCGTTCTACAAGTGCGCCATCGACAACCCGCAGGAGCGCAGGGAGCACCTCGACATCCTGAGGAAGTGCTGTGACCTTGCCGACGCGTTCGATTGTCAGATCATCCGCGGGTTCACCTTCTGGCGCAAGAAGCCGATGGATGACTACTGGCGTCAGGTCATCGGCGGTTTCGCCGAGCCGCTCAAGGTCCTCGAAGAGCGAGACAAAGTCCTCGCCATCGAGAATGAGGCGAGCACGATGATCGGCACGGGTAGGCGGCTCCGGCGCTTCCTCGATGAGATTGACAGCGACCGACTTGGCGCGATGTGGGACCCGGCCAACAGCATCTACGACGACGATGAGCCGGAGGTGCCGTTCCCGGACGGATACGACGCCATCAAGGACCGGATGCCGCACATGCACCTGAAGGATGCCCTGCGCGACCCGGAGACGAATGAGCCGAAGTGCGTCCCCATCGGGGAGGGGAACATTGACTACCGGCGACAGTTGGAGGCGCTGGTCGAGGATGGATACGGGGGCTACGTCTCCCTTGAGACCCACTGGCGCCCCACCGCGCTCAGCGAGGAGCAGTTGAACCGCCCCGGCGGGGCCGCGTTCAGTAAGGAGGGGGAGTACGCCTCGCGGGTGTGTCTCGACAACCTCTTCGCCATGCTCAGAGAGCTGGGGCTGAGGTGACGAGGGTTGTCGCCGGTGTTGAGCCTTCAGGATGACCGTGCTCAAGCCAGACAGAACATCTCGTGCACTGCTAGGCGTTCCGCACACACGCGCACCCATGAGCCGTCCCGTTCGATGGGAAGCTCGTCCCCTTCGGGAATGCGCACGATTCGCTTCACTCGACCGACCCGCCGTTCGTTGATCCAGACCGCCACGTCCGCAAGCACCGGGACGGTGTCCTCGCCCCGGTCGTACCGGCTGCTCTCGTCAACGTAGTGGTTGAGCAGGTGCACGATGTGCCGACCTGCTTGCCTCGTCACCACCACCTCCACGCCTGACGGAGCCTCCGAGCGGATGAGCGGTTCTTCGACGAGAAAGTTGACGAGGTTGACGGCAAGGCGCGTGATCATGCGTTGCTGGCGGCGGTCGTCCTTCTTACCCAGCGGGCAGGCGACGTAGATTGCCTTGCCCTTCCCATAGCGGTTGAGGGTGATTGCAGGATCGCCCGAAACTGCGCGTCGGGGCGGGTTCGGCTCGCGCCAGATCCATCGCTCGCGGGAGTAGCGGGCGACCGGATAGACGTACAACGCGAGCGGCTTCGCCGTCGTCGTCTCGATACTCCACGCTTCGCCGTCCGAGCGAACGGGTTCGTCCCAAAGCTCACCTGCAATACGCTCATCCAGCCCGCCGAGGTAGCTTGTCTCGAAACCGGTCCTACCGCGTGGTTCGACGCCGAGGAGTTGCGTAAGGCGAAAGCCGCCGCCCACCTCCTCATGCACCAATCCTGCTGCATCGCGTTCGATGATGGCGCTTCCACCATCCCCTACATACTGTTCCAACACCTCGGCGAGCCGCTCCGTCATCGGGAACCCGTCCTCGACGATGACCACCCGGTAGGGCAAAAGATCGGTTGCATGGAGGGGGAGAAGACAGAATGGTATCTGATTGCGCAACAAGGCGATGCCCCAATTCCCTCTCTCGTCCTTCCACCGCTCTTTCCCGAGGAATAAGCCCACGTCGTAGACCGGTCCTGCATCGGTGAGGTACGCTTCCCGCGCACGCAGGTACCGCCCGACTTCGCCGAGTTGCCGGGTCTGGTAGTCAGGAATGTGCCCGGACGGGGTGATATCGAATCCCGGCAGGAGGGTCCCACCGTGCGCGACGACGATGGAGGCTTCGAGGGTGAGCATCGCGGTGGTGCGCGGCGTCCACGAGAAGACCTTGTCCGAGACCGGCCAGTAGATTTCGAACGGCCTGTGCTGGCAGGCCAAGAGGCGTGACATGAAGCTCTTCGTCACGGGCGTGTGCGCTTCCATGGAATGGAGCGTGCAGAGGGCGTCGATCTCTTCATAGCCGAGTTCGAGGTTCGCCCCGGCGTTGTTGAACAGGACGATGCGCTCGCGTCCGTCCCGGTCGGCGATCGCCCGTATCTCCTCCATCAGCTCGCGGAACACGTCGCGTTGCCAGAGCTTGAGTTCGTCGGTCGGACCGACCCTCGGCAGGTAGACCTCGTCGAGCGTCTTGGTCCGTTCGCGGGCGAAGCGTTCCCGGCAGTAGTGACAGAAGCAGCCCTGGGACGGGAAGCCCGTGTAGTCGAACCCATCCATCCAGAAGCCGTCGGTGTCGTACCGCGTCTGAATTTCTTCCAACTGGCCGAGGAGGAACCCCCGGTAGCCGGGGTTGTTGTGACAGCACGCACCCATCGGGAACGGCGGCCACTTCAGTTCCGTGATCGAACCGTCTTGCTCGCGGCAGCACCACTCCGGGTGTTCCTCGGCGCTCTGCGAGTCGAAGATCGTGGAATAGTATGCGACGATCCGGATGCCGCGCCGTTTCGCCTCGGAGACGATCTCCCCGAAGAAGTCGCGCTCGTTCTGCGTGTCTCGAAATCTTGAGGGGTAAAAGCAGAGGCCGTCATGGTGCTTGGCGTGGACCACCGCGACGCGGAACCCGCCTCGTTCGAGATGGTCGCACCACACCTTCGCGTTGAAGTGTTCTCGCGGCGAGGCCCAGCGCGGGCTGAGCCATCCGAGATACGCCTTCCAGAGATCGTCTGTGTACCAGTGGGACACAGGGGTCATTCCTTACCCCTATCGAGAAATGGGGTAGCGAGGAGTGCAGAGCAGGGGATCGTGAGCCCATCCAGATAGTTTGGCACATTCCACGGAGGCGACAACCCTTCGGGGTGCTGTTCACGTGCGCTGCGCTGTCCCTCCTGTTGCCCGGACGAGCAGAATTTCCGTTCTTGTTGGTAGCATGGCGGTACGATCGGGTACATACCGCCCGCGTTTCGTCCATCCACGGGAACGAGGGGGCCTCACATGGACGATACGGTCATCGTTCGCAGCATCACTCACGACGAGTGGCAGGGGCATCTTTCAAGCCTCGAAGTGTACTTCGGCGGACGTACGCAGGCGGCGAGCGCCAAACCGGCGCGGAACGCGAAGTACGTCGCGTTCTATCGGGGAGCACCCGGCTCGGCGATCACCCACCTCGGCCTCGTGGACAGGATCGAACGGAGCGCCGATCTGCTGAAATCGGACGTGTTCCACCTGAAGTGCCTCATCAAGCTCGACCCGCCGATCCCGTGCGGCCACCCGATCGGCAACTTCCTCTACACCACCCTCGAAGAACTCGGCATCAGCCGCGTGCGCCTGACCCTGAAGCGAGAGAGGGTGACCTTTCGGTAAGTCTTGCGCCGTCGCCGCGCTCGCGGCAGTGGTGCGCTTACCATCGGGCCGAACCCGCACCTATGCGCGTCGGAGCGACGCCTCGTACACCGCGACGCCGAACGGCGCTAGTTCCTCTGTGCGCACCTGGATTCCGCCACGCGCTTCTGCCGCCTCGCCGGGACCGCTCTCCGTGATGCGCGTGTACTTCAGGCTGGCGCTCGACAGGCCGTACTTGCCCGGATCGAAGCTGTACCGGAACGTCCGCTTCTCCTCGGAGAGGTTGACGATGAATAGGCCCAGGTGCCCGTCTTCGCTTTTCCAGACGCTCGATAGGACAGCCGGCATCGTGGCGATCTTTGGGCTATCCCACAGGGGCCACACAGCGCTCACCTTCGGCACGGCGGCCTCGCGCTTGCGGATCGCCTCCTCCGAGCTGCCGGTAATCTCCGAGACCGCGGCGGGCGTGAGCTGGCCGACGAACTCTCCGCACGTGAGGAACTTCCGCGTCTGAACGCGGAACTTGCCGAGCTTCTTCAAGTAGCCGCGATACGGCTCGGGGATGTTTGGGTCCATCCACCCGAGCTGCGAGCCCCAGACGAAGTCCCGCCCCTGCGCCATGACGAATGACTGCATGCCCTGACCCGTCGTATGCGGGCTCGCGTAGTAGAGCGCGTACCCCGAGTAGACGGCGGTCATCATCGGCACCTCGGTTTCCTGCCGCGGGTTCCAGATGAGGAACGCGTCGCAGCCGTCAATGTGCGCGTCCCCGGGGTTTTCCGTCGTCAGGAATAGCTCGCGGCCCGATTTCGCGATGTAGTCCTTGATCCGATCGAGGATCGCGCGGTAGCCGTCGTGCCAGTGGTGGCCGCCGCCGAGGGGATGGCCGTGCGTCGGGTCGTAGCACGGCGCGGCGGGCATCGCGGCGACCTGGTCGAGGTAGATCGCGTTCGCGCCGACCTCTTGGTAGATGCGGCGACAGAGTTCGAAGACGGTGTCCTGCCAGAGCTTCGTCTGCGTGCACATGGGCGTGAGGAGACCGCTTTCGGGACCATAGATTTCGAGGTACGGCACCCCCGTCGCGTCCTTCGCCGTCGAGGGGAACGCGCCGGGGAAGGATTTCGCGCGGTAATCCCACAGGCGGGCGTTGATGTACGGCATGGCGACGATGCCGGCGTCCACGATGCGTCGCACCGCCTCCGGCACGCCGGGTTTCGTCGGGAAGTACTCGGGATAGTCGTTGTCGAACTTGATCTCGTGCCACTGATAGATCTGGACGCCGCACGGCACGTCGTAATACCGCGCCGCCTCGATGATGCTGTCGGCCCACGTGTTCGGCGTGGTGCTTGAATTCTTCTCCGGCACGCTCGAAAGGAGCCAGATGCCGATGTCTTTCAGCGCCTTCGGTACGTCCTTCCGCTTCGAGATCGGTCCCTTGGCGCACCACTTCTGGTCGAGTGCCCACTTGCGGTACCGCTTGCATCCCTCGAACCATCCGCCGCCGTATGTCTCAACAACGACGGGGTACGTCTCGTCGAGGCCGACGCCCGGCTTGGTGCCGTCCGGCACGCGGAGGATCATCGACGTCTCGTTTCCGGGGTCAACGAGGTACGACTTGTAGTGTTGCAGCGGATCGTGCGCGGCAATGGTCAACCCGCGGCCAGCGGCCTCGAACGTGAAGAATTGCATCGACCACGTGTAGCTTGAGAACTCGCCCGTGTGTTTGTCGGCCACGTTCGGATACAGGTGTCCCCAGTTGTACCACGGAACGGCGAAATCGTATGTCTTCGGCGCGGGCCACCGGTCGAACCAGGGGAAGCGAACCTCCCAGAGCCCGTACCGCTTGCTCCGGTTCGCGACGCGGATGCGCCACTCCGACGCGCTGGAATCCTTCGGGAGGCGGACGGTGACGACGACGACGACCGCGGCCGGTTCGTGCCGGAACCACAGGTTGCGCCACGAGATCGTAGCCACCTGCGCCCCGTCGTCCTGTTGCTCGACACTCGTCACGACCTCGCCCTTCCATGCGGGCCACGTGAGCGACTGCTCGTCGGTGCCGGCGCGGAAGACGAGCTTCCAGACGCCGAGCGGCGGATCGGGCGGGGCGACATGGGCGACGCCACCTTCGAGGTCGAGCAGGTGGGTGAGCAGTCCGGTTTTCTCGTCGAATTCGATCCGGACGAGACCATTATCGAGGTGCGGCATTCGTTTCCTCCCGTGGCGTCAAGAGCGTGGCGTGTTCAGAACAAGCCGAGTCTTCCCGTTCGTCGTTCGCAACGAGCCTTTCCGTGGGGAGTATCATTCTGACCGAAGCGAAGGATCTGGTGATCCTGAGACGATGCAGATGCTTCACTTCGTTCAGCACGACACCTTAGGTGGCAGGGTTCCAGCGACGGGAACGATACGCGCCGCCCGGCTACGTCCCAACCGCGGGGTGAGGAAGCGTTCGTCGTCTTGTTTCCGTTCTGGGCCGCCCCTACTTTCTCCTTTGCGGAAGCGTGTCCAGCGAACTCGCAGTGAACGAGTTCGGGTGCGAGTTCGCTTCGCACACTCGTGGCGCATCCGGCCCGCACTTTGAGCGGGACTATCCGTACGCAGGTCAGGACCGACGCACAATACTGAGAGCACGTCGCGTTACGCGGCAGGAAGGATTCTCCCATGGCCAAGAAACGGTGTCTGATGATCGGCGCGGGCGGCATGGCGGGCGGCTGGATTCGTACGTTTTTCCCGCACTTCAAGGACCGAATGGAAGTCGTTGGCCTCGTGGATATTAAGGAGGATGTCCTGAACGCCTCCGGCGACTTCCTCCAGCTTCCGAAGAAAGCTCGGTTCACGAGCGCAAAGGAGGCGTTCGACCGGGTGGAAGCGGACTTCTGCACCATCGTCACGCCGCCGTGGGTGCACGAAGAGAACGTTATGTGCGCCGTCGAGAAGAAGATGCCGATCCTGAGCGAGAAGCCCATCGCCGACACGTGGCAGGCGTGCATCAACATCTACCGCGCGGTCGCGAAGGCCGGTCTCAAGATGGAGGTGATCCAGAACTACCGCTACAACGCCACGATGCTCACCGTGCGGGACGTGCTTCGAAGCGGGCGGCTCGGCCAGATCAACTACCTTATGGGTCGCTTCGCCGACGATTACCGCACGTTCGGCGCGTGGGGCGAGTTTCGGCACAAGATTCCCCATAGCCTCCTCGTCGAAGGCGGCGTGCATCACCTCGACATGCTCCGCAACCTGTCGGGAAGCGACACGCGGTACATCGCCGGTTGGGAGTGGAATCCCGGCTGGTCGAGCTTTCAGGGCGAGTCGAACGCGCTCCTCGTCCTGAAGATGAAAAACGGTGTCCAGGCGCTGTACGAGGGCAACTGCAACGAGGCGGCGGTGTGCACCTCGTGGCATCGGGAATACTACCGTGCCGAGTGCGAGAAGGGGGCGGTGACGGTTGATAGCGACCTCGTCGTCCGGGTCTGGGAGCGGGCGCAAGGACGGCTCAACAAGATGACCGAAGTGCCGCTCGTGCAGCCGAAGTACACCGGCCATATGTGGCAGATCGACGAGTTCCTCACCTGGCTCGACGGCGGACCGCAGCCGGACACCGTGCTGTCCGACAATCTGAAGAGCGCCGCGACCATGTTCGCCGCCATCGTCGCCTCAGGCGACAATGCGACGGTGGACGTGGAGGGGATGGTCACGAAGACGACAACCTTCGCGTGAGGTGATGGTCACAGACGATTCGAGGGGCAGTTCCAGCCGGGGCGGCCCCCCTGCCGAGGATTCGCAGAAGCACAGCCCAGTCCCCAGCAGACGAAACGGGTGGCACGATGCGAGGATCTAGGGTCTTCCCCCGTGCGTGGGTGGCGCTTGTCGTCCTGAGCGCTCTTGCGTCGCACGCATGGGCCGCTCAGGCGTTCGTCGAGCTTGACGAGAAGCGGCTTCAACGAAGCCTCGACACATACTATGGCGCTCCCTACCTCTACGGTGGGACTTCGCGCGGCGGCATCGACTGCTCCGGTCTCGTCGTGGCGGTCTACCGCGATCAGGGGGTCGAACTGCCCCGCACGACGCACGAGCAGTTCCGCGTCGGCGAATCGGTCCCCCACGACCGACTGGCCCTCGGCGACCTCGTCTTCTTCAACATCACCGGCAGGGGCGCTTCCCACGTCGGGATCGTGAACGGTCCCGGGACGTTCCTCCACGCGAGCACCTCGGACGGCGTCGTCCGGGCAAGCCTGTCCGACCCGTACTGGACTTCGCGCTATCTCGGAGCACGGCGGGTCGCCTCACCCTCGACGTACCTCGTCTCCGGCGAGCGCGTCGGCGCAGCGGCATCGGACCGGGTCGCCATCGCGGACCGCTATCCCTTCATCAACTACGAACTCATCGACATCCCGACGAACCGGGTCGGTGAGGCGCGCTCCGCATCGCTCCAGTTCCGCACGAACGTCGCCGGTGACGTGGTCGTCCACCCGCAGGTGAGCCTGTGGGACCGGGTGCAGGTCGCGGGCTATCTCCGCGTCGGAAACGTGCTCGGCGGCGGCGCTCCATCCCTAAGCTGGCCGGACGGGCTTGTGAAGATGCGGATCAACGACCAGACCGGGCACGTCCCCGGCTTCGCCGTGGGCCTCGACTCGCGCCAGCTTCGGATCGTCAAGGGCACGGTCTACGGCGATTCGCTCACGACAACGCGGCGGCGCGGGCTATTCCTTGTCGGAAGCGGCACGCTTCTCTACCACCACGGCTTCTGGATCGGCAGGACCCGCACCCACGCCGGGGCGAACCTCCACACGATCCGCGATGTTTCCCTGCGCGACGACGTGTCGTTCTTCGCGGGGATTGACCAGCAGCTCATGCGGCGGGTGACGCTCATGGGCGAACTGGACAACGTCCTCGGACGCGGCGGATGGCACGCTAACCTCGGCGCTCGGATCAGCATCACCGATGCCGCTGTCGTCGAGTATTCCCTCACCTTCCTCGGCAAGCGCGATACGAAGCTCGACAAGGTGCTCAAGTCCAGCTTCAACGTGCAGTACTGAGCGGATCGCTCATCCGGTGGTCAGCTTGGGGGTACCCTACTTTCCCGCCCACTTCGGCGTTCGCTTCTCGATGAAGGCGCGGATGCCTTCCTTCGCGTCGTCGGTCTTGAAGCACCGGATGTACGATGCGGTGTCGTTCGTGTAGCTCTCGCTCGGGTTGAGCGCCGCGTCCTCATGGATGAGGCGCTTGCATTCCCGGAGAGCGACCGGGGGCAAGGCCAACAGCTTTCGGGCGAGCGCCTCCGCCGCAGGTAGAAGGTTGTTGGCCGGGACGACGTTCTCCACAAGTCCGATGGTGTGCGCCTCCTGCGCGCTGATCGTCTCGCCGGTGAGCACGAGTTTCATCGTCCGCCCCCGTCCGATGAGCTGCATGAGCTGCGCGCTCCCGTAGCCCGGCGACCAGCCGAGCCCGATCTCCGGCATGCCGAACGTTGCGGTGTAAGCCGCAACCCGGACGTCCGCAAATACCGCGCAGACACACCCAGCACCCATCGCCGGACCGTTGACGGCGGCGATGACGACCTGCGGAAGTTCTTGAAATCGACGGTACATCCGGGCCTGACGCAGGCTGAGCACCTCCGCCTCGTGCTCGTTCAACGCCGCCAGTTCCTTGATGTCGTCCCCGGCGCAGAACGCCCTTCCATCTCCGCTGATGATGAGCAGGCGGGTGCTCAGGTCCTCGGCGAGGCGCGCCTGTAAGTCCTCGATCTCCTCGGTCATCCGGACGTTCACCGCGTTGAGCGACTTCTCCCGGCTCAGGGTGAGCCAGCCGATGCCTCCGTCGCTCCGATAGCGGATCGCCTCGTACTTCGCCGGGTCGAGCTCCGGGCGGGGTGTCGGCTTCGGCGGCGCGGACTCGGCGAGCTTCTCCTTGATCCGGCTCAGGAGCACCGCCGTACGGTTGTGCGTCCCCTCGCCGATCTTCGTCGTCTCGTTGTACGCCTCCACCTCGAACGTCATCGCCCGCCCGTCGAGCGCCACGAGCCGGGCGATGGCGCGCACCGTCTGGCCAACCAGCGTCCCGGCGATGTGCCGGAGGTTCACCTCCGTGCCGACCGTCACCTCGCCCTCTTCGAGGTAGTCCTCTACCGCCCTCCGCGCCGCGCGCTCCATGAGTTCGATCAGGTACGGCGTCGCAAAGACCGAAAAGCCGGGCGCCGGGCCGAGCGCGATGGAGTTCTGCGGTGTCACGCGGACGGAAAGCTCACCCGTCGCGCCGACCTGAAGACCGGGTTTCATCGTGTGAACCCCTCAGGTATCGTTCGGTTGTCTCGTTCATCTTCTGTGTATGATACTCGGAGTTCGGCGGGAAACATACGGCCCCGCGCGGCTACAGACGCGAGGTGCGGGTTCACCGGTGGGGCTGGGGGCATCGCGAGCGCGGAAAGGGTCATTCATCATGGTACGAGATCATGAACATCCGCTCGGCGAAGAGAACTGGAAGGACGTTCGCCACAGCGGGCACGGGGACATGCCGAGAAGCAGCGAATCACACCATCGGGAGAGACCGGGAATGCCACGAAAAACGCTCTTCGCAACCATTGCGGTCTGGATTGTTGCGACCTCGGCGCTCCTTTGCGGCGTCGGTCTTCTCTCCACATCATTCCTCGCCTCCTTCGAATGGGTCAAGCCGAGGGTTGACGCGCTCGCTCTGAATGGGTCAGCCAACGCATTCACCGTTGACCAATATCGGGACATCCTTGTCAGGGTTCGTGCAGCGGCTGTCGCGCTTGCCTTTGTTGGCGGCGTACTCTTCCTCCTCAGGAAACGACTCTACGCCGGAGCGGAGCGGGCGTGTTCGTCGCTCGGTTTCTCGTGGCGGGCAGTCGCTGGCGGAGTTAGCGAGGCGGCGCGCAGGGAAGAGAAGGTGCATCTTGTGGGGCTCTTCGCCCTCCTGCTTGCTGCGATCATCCTCCGGTTGGCGTTCCTCTTCCAGCCGATACGGTACGACGAGGCATATACCTATCTCGCCTATGCATCGAAACCGTTCTTGGTTGCCATATCGCGGTATAACGCCCCGAACAATCACATCCTGAACACGGTGCTCGCATATGCCTCATGCGCTCTGTTCGGGAATGCGGAGTGGGCGATTCGCCTGCCTGCGTTCGTCGCAGGAGTGATGGTTGTGCCGGCCACGTATGTCGCAGCGCGAGTGCTCTACCGTAAACATGCTGCACTCGTTGCGGCGGCGCTCGTGGCCTCATCGTCAGTTCTCATCGAATATTCGACGAACGGGCGCGGGTACACAATGGTTTGCCTTTTCAGCCTCATCGCCCTCGCCCTTGCGAAGCGCGTCAAAGATCAAGTGGATGGAGGCGGATGGCCGCTGTTCGCAATCGCAGCCGCGTTCGGATTCTACGCAGTTCCGATCATGCTCTACCCATTCGCTGTGGTGGTTGTTTGGTACGGGCTCTCGATTTGCCTCGACGACCCAGGCACGGGGCGACGCCGGGCGTTCGCGCACCTGTTCAGCGCCATCCTTCTCACGGTCGCCTTGACGCTGATGCTGTATTCACCTGTGCTCGTCATATCCGGTCTCAGCCCGCTCGTCGCAACCTCCGACGGCCAGGCCACATGGGGTACTTTCATCAGGGACACGCTCTCGGCGTTCGTGGCAACGTGGTCCCAGTGGAACCGGGACATCCCGGTTCCGTTAAGGTTGTTGCTCGTGCTTGGTTTCGCGCTCTCGCTCATCTTCCACCGGCGCGTTGCCGAGGACCGAATGCCGCTCCTCGCCGCGGTCCTCTTGGGGATAGCCCCCATATTGCTCGCGCAGCGCGTGGTTCCCTTCACGAGGGTGTGGCTGTTCCTCCTCCCGTGGTACTTCGTGACGGCAGCCCCCGGACTCGTGTTTCTCCTCAGGCCGCTCGAGGCAAAGGTGGGAGCGGGAACGACCCTCTTGTTCGCACTCCTTTCCATGGTACTCTCGCTCTGGCTGGGCGTCGGTGTCGTTCGCTCGCAGTCGGTCGTAGCCTCCCCCGAAACCGGAACGCTCTCCGACGCGCAGGAGATTGTCAGTTACCTCAGCGGTACGCTCAGGCCCGGGGAGCTGGTAGTCTCGGATACACCGTCGAATTACCCGCTCCGATACTACTTGGTGATTGGTCCTGCT
>Ga0315282_10001714_pt1 | contig 40995 bp, 38 predicted proteins | sample YL17G07_20_MG_FD_203693 | JGI IMG/M metagenome (GOLD analysis project Ga0315282, IMG submission 203693) | Sediment microbial communities from Yellowstone Lake, YNP, Wyoming, USA - YL17G07_20 | ecosystem: Environmental > Aquatic > Freshwater > Lake > Sediment | place: USA: Wyoming | collected...
CCTTCGTTAACGGTCAGTCCAAGTGCAAGAAGGGTGGGCAGCATATGAGGAAGGGCGGCAGGGGCTGGCTTCACAAGTGAGCTTGGTATCTGACTTCTGATCCTTAGAATGTTGATTTCTGAGAGTGTGAAGCTGGTGGTTCAGGAGAGACGCGCGTGAAAGTTGACCCTCTTCCTTCGGTTGTAGGGTCAGATGTAGTCTGTAGTTGTAATCTGTGGCGATGTTGCGTTGTGCGTCCCCCCTCTCTTTTTGTGTTGCTTCAGAGGTAATGTTGTGTGGTAATGTTGTGTGGTAACAATTTCTTGTAGGGGCAGGCGGGTTTGTGGCGCGTGTGTGTTATAGCGTGTGTGCTTTGTGTTAGTTGAGTTTTGGGTTTGTGTTGTCTTTCGGCTGTTGTTGTGTGTTTGGTTGTGTTTTGGATGGGTAAGTATAGGGATGGGCTTGGGATTATAGCGGATATGCTGCATGCTGCTGGCAGTGGTTCGAAGAAGACTCGGATTATGGGTGTTGCGAACTTGAGTTATAGGCTTTTTGAGAAGTATTTGGGGAGGACGGTTCAGGTTGGTTTCTTGCGGTTGAACGATGAGGGTTACGAGGTTACGGAGAAGGGTCAGGATTTTCTGGAGAAATACCATGCTCTCTCCAGTAAATATTCAAGGGTGGAGACCCAACTTCAGAGCGTCATGTATGAGAGGGAGGTTTTGAAGAGGATGTGTGAGCCTTTGAGGAATGCCAAGCTTAAGGCTGTGTGTGGGGGGAAACGTCGAAAGTGAGCCTCCTGCTCAGACGGTGCCTCAGGGTTTCTGCTTGGCTGTTGTTGGTTCTGATGGTTGCGGGCTTCATCTCGTACGGATCGCCTTGTGCCAAGGGAGCCGACGATGCTTCGGAGAGTGTTGGAAACGCGGATGCTGCGGTTCGCCTGGCTTTCAACGCTACTTTGGATGCTGAGAGGGCTGGGGCGAACGTTTCCGGTTTGATTGTGAGGCTGAATGAAGCTGGGGAGGCTCTGACGGAAGCTGAAATCGCGCTTGGAAACGGGAATTCAAGCGAAGCTTCCAGCAAGGCTGGCCAGTGCGTTGAAATTGCCGACGGCGTTAAGAGCGACGCTGAGGTTTTGAGGGCGTCGGCTTTGGACGAGGCGCAGACTGAGTTTTGGACGTATCTCGTATTCTCTGTGGTGGGCGTTGCCGTGTTTGTTGTTGCTTTGGCGCTTGTTTGGCGACGGTTCAAGCATAGCCATGTTGGGAAGGTGTTTGGCATGAGGCCTGAGGTGGCGCGTGATGAAGCTTGAGGATTATAGGGTTGTTTTTGTTGCTGTGGGCTTGATTGGCGTTCTGCTTTTTGCTTCCCCGGTTCTGAGCTTGGTTTTGCGGTTGCCGGGTGGTGAAAGGTTTTCGGAGCTTTGGGTTTTGGGGCCGGGGCACATGGCTGAAGACTATCCGTTTAACGTCAGGGAGAATGAGAGTTACTTGGTTTATGTTGGGGTTGGCAACCATCTGGGTTCTTCGACGTATTATGTTTTGTACGTGAAGTTTAGGAACGAGACTGAGCCTTTGCCCAACGCGACGGCTGGGGCGCCGAGTGTTCTTGCGCCTCTGTACACATATCGTGTGTTCATTGAGGACAGCAGTAGCAGCGAGGTTCCTTTGGCTTTTTCGTTTTCCAACGTCTCTTTTTCTAACAACCAATCTAATGTTGGGAATCTTGTGATAAATGGAGTTTCGCCCAGTGTCAACAAGTCTGCTTCATGGGATGCGGTAAACAGCGGTTACTATTATCAGCTTTTCATAGAACTTTGGATTTACGATCCAGAGTCAAACGGATTCAGTTTTCATAATCGTTTCGTCAACCGTTGGCTTAACATGACGGCTTCTGTTTGACATGTGGTTTGTAGCACGTGGACCAAGAGTTTGAGGTAAGTGGGTCTTGTTGCTGCGGTGTTACAGTCACACACGCTTGATAATTTCATGCTTGGCTTTTTTTCGTCGGACATAATTGAATCGTAGGAGACGTGACAGCTATGATAGCATCGCCGCCCGTGCGCAGAGCTAAGCCTGAGAGGTTTATTGTGCTAGGTTTTCCTTCGTATGATTTGGCACGCGAGGTATGGGGTTTCAATTCCGAAGAGGATAATACCTGAAACTACTGAGATGCGTGTGTCTTCAACAGGATTTCGAATAGAGGAATGGGAGGGATTTGGCGTTGAGAACAATTTTGGGCGTCGGAGCACACCCTGACGACTTGGAGTTGGGATGTGCAGGAACTTTGGCACTGCATGCACTGAGAGGAGACAAGGTGTACCTTCTCGTCCTGACAAGAGGAGAAGCTTCTGGTGACCCTGAAGTGAGAGAGCGGGAATGCAAAGAATCCGCCCGAGTCCTAGGCGCATGCGATCTGTTCATTGGAGGTTTGCCAGATACGGGAGTTCATGATGCGAGAGAAACCATCGATGTCATCGAAAACATTCTGAACAAGGTGAAGCCTGACGTTATTTACGCCCCATCAAGCAAGGACACTCATCAGGACCACCGAAATGCTGGCTATGCGGTATTGTCCGCAGGTCGGCGATGTCGGAGTATACTTCTATATGAGGGGGCTAGTACACAGAGAGACTTCAACCCCCAAGTCTTTGTAGACATAAAAGACACGATTCAGACGAAGCTCAATGCAACACGGGTTTTCGGTTCACATGTGGGAAACCACGGAATGTATTCAAAAGCTATGAAGGCAGTTGAAGGACTTGCCAAGTTTCGAGGCTATCAAGCCGGAGTAGAAGTGGCAGAGGCCTTTGAAGTAGGCAAGTTCATTTTTGAAGTCTAAACGTCTCACGGTCAGGAATACTGATTTGTTTTGTCAGAATTTCGGAGAACTTCTTGACGCATGCGTTGCTTTCTGCAGGGCAAACAAAGATAAGAATGGACTCGAACACGTGAGGAAGAACAGATACAGGCTTTCGGATTATGCAAGTGCCTTCCACGAGCAATGTGGAACACTCACTCCTTCTGTAAAGAAACGCTTGGAAGAGTTGAAAAGTGGAAATTGCATTGTTTTGATGACGGCTCATCAGCCAAACTTGTTTCCATACAGCGGAGTGTTGCGCAAAGCCACTTTGAATTCCGTGCTGGGAAAGAAGCTTGAAGGACTGCTGGGAATTCCTGTTGTCAATTTCTTCGGGATTGCAGATCAAGACTTCACGGATGACAAATGGGTCAGGTCTTGTGAGCTTCCTGCTATTCAGAGAACTGGTGGGTTGTTGTCTATAGAAGTGAAGCTTCCTGAGAAGTTGATGTTGAACAAGGTGCCGAAGCCTTCGCGTGATCTGCTGTCGCAGTGGAAGTCTGAAATTGAGAAATGGCTCAACGACGCTGTCAGATCAGTAGAAAGGCTCTGCAGGAAGTTGGGGTTTCAGGAAGCATGTTCAGTTCCTTCTGCGTCAATGTTAAATGAAAATCTGGCTTCCTTTTGGAGGATTACCGAAGATTGTTGGGAACGCTCGAAAACTTACTCTGACTTTAATGGCTTCGTGATGTCAAGAATCGTGAACGATGCGTGGGGGTATGACATGATTTTTGCTCGGTTCTCGGAATGCCAGCAGGTTTTCGTTGACGAGTTTTGTTATCTGCTTTCTCGTTTCAATGACTATTCGCGGCTGTTGAAGGACGCAAATGAGATCACGCAAAGCGGGGGGATAACCGGCGCCGTTTCAGACCAAGAGCCTTTCCTGGCTCCCTTCTGGTATCACTGCTCTTGCGGGGGCAAAGCCAGATTGTTCGTGGAAAAAAAAGACGGGTCTTTGTCTGCAAATGGGAACTGCGTTCGTTGCCAAGAACATTATGAGCTGGATTTTGGCCATGAAAACAAGCCTGACATACTAAGCATAGCCTCGCAGATATCAGCAAGAGCGATCCCAATGGCGCTAGTGTTTTTCAACGGTTTGCAACCTTCCTGTTACGTTGGAGGCGTCGCTGGCGAAGGGTATTTGGCGGAGGCTCAACATGTTGCAAAGGGACTTGGAATTCTCTTTCCACCGATTGCTGTCTGGCGACCCCGCGATAAGTATGCGGGCGTTGGACAGGTGGAGGCTCTGTTAGAGCTGCGGCGGGTTTGCGATGATTCAGGGACGCGGAATATTTCTGAGGCTAAAGACTTGCTAATGTCTCGAATCTCCAAGATACGTGAGCGTCTTGATGAGATTGCGGCATCAAAGAAGAGCCTAGTTGAGAAATTGAAGAAGAGCCCAAACAATGAAGAGTTGAAGGAAAGGCTCAGATCTGTGTCGATGAGTCAAACTGAAACCTGCAGATCGTCTCATCTTTCAGAGATCCACTATGCGTTGAAGATTATTGAGAATGCCTTGACTGTTTCGAGCTTGGTACCCAGCATAATAGATTATGCCGTGAACGTTGGGTTGAAGGAAACAAGCGATCAATGGATGCGACACTTAGGCGAAAAAGGTAGCTTACAAAGCGACGTCTGTTTGGAATCGGTTCTGAGCAGGAATGAGAAGTTGGATTCGGCATTGTGGAAAGTTTAGAATTGTTATAGAACTATCTTACTTGAATGTTTAAATTCACGAAAACTATATCCATAACCGAATCTTGGTTTAAACCACGACCGGAGAAGGCTTGTCTTTTGAAGCATTCAAGGATTGACGCTGCTCAACTGCGAGCACATCCCAGTTCTTCATTGGGAAAAAGGCCCTTGAGAATGGGAAGAGGTGCCTTGCTGAAGTCTTACGGGAATACTTGGGCAGCGAGTCAATTCTTCGAGAAAAACTGTCAGAAACTACCTTCGGGTATGAGTGAAGATGTTGGTTCAAAGCTTTCGACTGTCTCGGTCGTGATTCCTGCTTACAATGAAGAAAAAACTGTGGGTCCAGTAGTTCAACGTGCCCATCGGGTCCTACGGGATCTTGAGATACCGTATGAGATAATTGTTGTAGATGATGGATCGACCGATGAAACTGCCAGAATTGCATTGCAGAGCGGCGCGGTTCTTGTTTCCAACGGCGTTAACCGTGGGAAAGGGCATTCACTTTGCATGGGCATTGAGAAGTCGAAGGGTTCCATAGTGGTCACGATGGATGCTGACGGTTCGCATCAGCCCGAGGAGATTCCGAAGCTGCTGTTTCCGATTCTGAGAGTGAGCCCTCGAGTGGATGCTGTTATTGGTTCACGCTTTCTCGGAGGCTTGGAAGAGTCTGCGATGAGCAAGTTGCATTTTGCTGGCAACAAAATCATCTGTTTGGGTTTGAGAATTCTCACGGGGAAATGGGTCACTGACAGTCAATCGGGCTTCAGGGCTTACCGACGTGAAGTATTCGATAGTACGAGGATCAAGTCAAAGGGTTTTGATATTGAAACCGAAATTACAATCAAGGCTTTGGTCAATGGTTTCAATCTTGCAGAAGTTCCAATAACGTGCAGGGGAAGAGTTGACTCAGTTTCTAAGCTTAATACTTTCAGAGATGGGTTTGCCATCTTCAGAACAATTTTTGAATCCGCACTGAGTGAGCCTGTCCATTCGTAAATCTGATGCATGAAGATACGATGGAGGTCGGTTGTTCTGAGCCGAAAAGATCTGAGGGTTGCAGTTATCGGACTTGGCAAGATGGGTTTGGTTCATTCATGCATTCTGAATGTCTTGCCGAATGTCAGACTCACAGCCGTACGTGAAAAAAGCGGTATGACGCGTATCCTGCGCTGCATACAGGAAAAAGGCATAATCTGTTTCTAGGCTTAATATCTTCAAAGATGGTTTTTCAATTCAGAGGGCATCGTCGAATCCTCGTTCAGAACTTTATGACCCGCGCGCGCTAAGGTCGAGAGGATGAACAAGTGATGAATACGAATATCCTGCAAATAGACATCGAGCACTTCTACTGTGATCATCATGTTAATGTCAAGCGCTGGGAAAATGTCAAGGAATGGCAAGAATATAGAGACAGAACCGTTTGGTCCACAGAGAAACTCTTGCGGCTTCTTGAGAGAAAAAAAGTTACCGCCACTTTCTTTGTTCTGGGTTGTGTAGCTACAAGGTTTCCAGATTTGGTTGAAAAAATCGAAGCGGCAGGTTGTGAAATTGCTTCGCACGGTTATTGGCATGAACTTGTTACAAAGCAAACGCCAAGAGAATTTGAAGATGACTTAAGAGAATCTCTTACAGCATTGCATAAAATTGGGCATGATAAAGTAGTCGGGTATAGAGCTTGTAACTCTACATTGGAGGAAAGAACCGCATGGATGATAGACATTCTTAAACGTTATGGGCTGAAGTACGATTCAAGCATCTTGCCCTTCAGGGCATACTTCTATGGAGTAAAAGATGCTCCATTGTTTCCGTATCATATTTCCTCACATAACATAAAGGTTGATTCCCCACAAGAGAACTTTCTGGAGTTTCCACTGTCAGTCTACAGAGTTCCAGTTCTTAACGTAAACGTTCCAATTGCGGGTGGCTTCTACTTCAGGTTCTTTCCTTATCCATTTGTCAAGCACTGTTTGAAAAAGCTCAACAAGAATGGAAAGCCAGCAATTTGCTACGCTCACAATTGGGAGATAGATCCAACTCAACCGAGAATAGAACAGCTGCGTGGACAGCTGTATCACTATTGGGGTTTATCAAGAACTGAGAAGAAGCTAAATAGGTTACTAAGCGATTTTAGCTTTGTTTCGACGAGAGAATGGATAGAAACCAGTCGAATGTAGGATGATCATATGGCGTCGCCAGAAGAAATTAACAAACGGGAACTGATGGAGTACTATGGATACAGCGGATCAATTGGAAAACTGAGACTTGACATGAGACTCGCGAAATGCTATTTCCTGCAACTCCTAGCTTCAATTGTTCCTACTGCGGATCTGGCTGTTCAGTTACACAGGGGGAAAGGTTGCAAGATAGGCAATCACGTCTATATAGGTCCTAACGTGCATATCGACATTCTCTATCCAGAGTTGATAACAATCGAGGATTATGTAAGCATAGGGATGAATTCTATGCTATTTGCTCATTCAAATCCGACAAATTCCATTTGGATTAAGAAGCATTATTATCCAAGAAAGGTAGCGCCAGTGACTATCAAAAAAGGCGCATGGGTCGCTCCAGGAGTTACAATCTTGTGTGGCGTTACGATAGGTGAAAACAGCGTGGTTGGGGCTCATAGTTTGGTTACAAGAGACGTGTCACCATATACCGTATGCGCGGGTGTTCCCGCCAAAGAAGTTGCCAAGCTTCAAAGAAAATAGGTATACCTTTCTGCACTTGGCAGAGAGCTTCAAGGAATGGCCTGAACAGAGTCAAAGGTTTCTCAATGTAAAATCTGAAAATTGCCTAACCCGCTGTTCACGGCAAAAATCGCGCGGCCAGGCGACGTGACGTTACTATACTAAGACAAGACATAGAGCGTAGGCTTGCGAAATGGACAGAATTAGACTGTGCATAATAGCCCCAGATTTTTGGCCTATTTGGGGAGGACTTGGAACATACGTCGTTGAATTGGTAAACCATCTGCCAAGAAACATCGAAATTCATGTAGTGACTCCCAAGCGTGAAAGTTTCGGAAAGGAGAAATTATCCACAAGTACTTATGATTTCGCTAGACAATTTGGCAAGAATGTTAAATCTCACATGGTTTCTAGAGCAAATGACACCTTCATGTACAATTTCGGTTTTCAGCTGGGCTGTTTTAGAGAGGTTCCCAGGCTGGTCAAGAGCGAACATATCGATCTTATACACTGTTCGTCTCACATGACCGGGCTTGGTGGCGGCTTGTTGGAGTTGAGAAATCCCAATGTACCAATGGTTACAACCATCCACACGACGATTTTTGGCCAGAGGCAAGGCACGAGGATGTCTGGGGTGAGCTTTGGAGAACTGGAATTTTCAGAAAAAATGACGATTCTAGGCTATCCATTCCTTCGTTTTTCAGAGATAGCCTACTTTTGTAAGGCTCGCCAATACATTACAGTGTCTGACTGGATGAAGCAGCAGTTGCGAAAACGTGAAGTCAAGCATTCCCCGATTTCTGTGGTTCATAATTCAGTAGATACACGTAAATTCTGCCCTGCAGACATAGAAAAACCGACGAAAGATGTTGTTCTGTTCACTGGTCGCATGATTGCTGCAAAGGGTATCAGGTGCCTGGTCGAAGCCATCCCTAGAATTCTCAAAGAGCATCCTGAGGCTTTTTTTCTATTCATTGGCCCAGGCGATTTTTTGCCCTATCAACGGTGGCTGAAGGATTTATGTATATCTGAAAAGAACTTCGCGTTTCTTGGCTATCTGAAAGACAGGGGCGAATTGCTAGAGTATCTCAGATCCTCAAGCGTCTACGTCGCTCCAACCCTGTACGAGAATCTTCCAATCCGGATATTAGAAGCTATGGCGTGTGGTGCTCCAGTCGTTGCCTCGAACATTGCTGCCATTCCTGAAGCGATATGTAACAATGTCAATGGCATGTTGGTTGAGCCAGGTTCCGTTGATGATTTGGCCAATGCTGTTTGTCTTCTGTTGAGTGACTCTTCTTTGCGCAAAAGAATTGGGTGTGAGGCTAGGAAGACTGTGCTTGAGAGGTTTGATTCTGAAGTGAATGCAAGCAGAACGGCTGAGGTCTATCAGAAAGTTCTGTCCCAGTCTCAACTGTTAGATGCATAATATCAATTAAGCCAGGGTTTAAAGTTGAATGCTCGCGCGCGCAATGTGTAAAATGTGAGCGCTTTTGGGACCAATGCAGTCTTGAGGCGTATCTTGGCAATGCATGTTTGTATGGTTACAAGGGAGTTTCCCCCTGAATCAGGGGGCATAGGCTATTATGTTTACAATCTTTCAAGAAAGCTACTCGAAAGAGGAAACGAAGTTACCGTATTGACCAGAGGATCTGCAACCAAAACAACAAAAGAAGCAGTGGACGGGATCGAAGTATTCAAGGTTTCATTCTTTCCACTATATCCTCTTCACATGTGGATACATGGGATCTTTGTAAACACACTCTTCAAGTCATTGGAGGGTGCATTGACCTTGGTTCATTTGCACACACCTATTTCTCCGCCGGTGAAAACATCTTTGCCCATAATAACTACGGTCCATACCTGCATGAAGTTTGATGCAAGATATCATGAAATACTTGATCCCTTGTCCTTAGCTGAAAAGGTGCAGTCAATGGTTGCTTCTCCGCATACAGAATCAAAGATTTTCAGGATTTCCAAATCTATAACTACTGTTTCTCTTTCGGTGGCCAAAGAACTGAAACAATATGGACTGGACTCTGATAGAATTACTGTTGTAGGGAATGGTGTTGATGAGAAGTTATTTAGTCCATCTCGAAACAGAAAGCCTGTGGAAGAATATGTTCTTTATACAGGGGTGCTTCGTGCACGCAAGGGGTTGTTTGACTTGATAGAATGTGCAAAGCATGTTTGCGAGACACATCCTTATACGAGATTTCTCATTTGTGGTAATGGTCCTTTTTTTCCTAGATTGCAAGAAAAAGTTCTCAAGATGGGTCTCCAGGAACGTATCCTGTTCCTAGGACATGTCACGAGGGAAAAGCTCGTTCACCTCTATCAAAATGCGACTATTCACGTCGTACCTTCTCACTATGAAGGGTTGCCGACTGTTCTGTTAGAAGCTATGTCCTGCGGCATTCCTGTCGTTGCAACTAATGTTGGAGGAAACGGTGAAGTGATATCTTCTGGCGTAAACGGCCTGTTAGTCCCCCCGAAATCTCCTGAGATTATGGCTAAAGCTATTTCAAGATTATTAGATGACCGAGCGTTGAGAGAAAGAATCGGTAGAGCAGCTAGAAAAACTATAGAAGAGCACTATACTTGGGACAAGATCGTTGAAAACGTTATGAAGTGCTATGAAAATACGTTACGATAACGTGCTCATATGTAACGAGCGCACGGGCTGAAATCAGAACAGAAAATTCGATAATTAATGCAGTGTATGATTCGGGGTCGTCCATATGAGTAGTGACAGAGTCCGCGTCAGATATGAAATATTGAAAGGAATAAGAAATCTATTCACTGTAGCAGATTACCTAACCTATGAAAAGGTGATAAATTACCTTAAATATTTGAATGATTTTAGAAAACGGGAGATAGTAACCTCTTCATTTCCTCCTATGATTACTTTTCAAGCTTCTGCATATTGTAATAGTAATTGCAGATTGTGCCCAGTGGGTTTAGAATTAAGGGGTCCGGAAAAGGGCTTCTTGAAGTTTGATGTTTTTTCTAAAGTAATTAATGAGGCAAAAAAATACTTGATTACAGTATTTTTTGGTGATTGGGGCGAACCTTTCTTAAACTCAGATATTTTCAATATGATAAAATACGCTGAGGCGAAGAGAATAATAACTCGTGCTTCAACCAACCTACACGGGTTTAAGAACGAAGATGATCTAAAAGAATTGCTTGATTGCGGATTGTCTTTCTTGACCATATCTCTCCATGGAGTATCCCAAGAAACTTACGATGCTTATCAACCAAACAAGAGCTTTCAAGCAACTGTTGAGAAAATAAGGACTTTGGTTAGTCTAAAGAAACAGTTCAAAAGAAAAAAGCCGATTATAGATTTGGCCTTTGCTATTACCAGGAAGAATCAGCATGAAATAGAGAAAATGCAATCGTTTGCAAAGGAATTTAAGTTGAATAGTAATGTATACACGGCTTCATTAAACCTGAGATTCTACCTTAAAGACCCCAACGCAATGATTAGGATGGTCAACGAATGGGCTCAAAACAATAAAATTGACTCACGCAGTAACAATGAGCGAAATAAACAGAAAATCATCGAACTTTATGAAGCCATAAAGAAAAATAATCAAACTGATTTCGATGCGTTGGATAAACTACACCTTACTACTAGACATTTTTGTGTGGACCCCTGGGAATCGCTAACGGTTAATTGGAATGGAACTGTTTCTCTATGTTGCACGGACTATAGCAAATATGTCATGGGTGATATCCGTGAAGAGTCAATAGCAAAAATATGGAACAATGAAAAGTACAGGAATGTAAGAGAGTTTTTATTGGGCATATCGGCAGTTAACGACGCAGATTTTCCATGTAAGCACTGTATAAGATATTAGAAGCACGCTTAGTGTGTACTGTCCATTCGAGCCAAATCAGTTATTGAGAGCGGAAGAAAAATGAGCGCGCGCTATGCAGAAAAAGAATTTTTCGAAAGAGTCTCTTGGTTAAGAAATGATTTACTGGTTCTACTCTAATTTTCTATTGTTACTCCTAAAGCTGACGCTTTTTTTGTTTTTGGTACTTTTAGGCGCGCACGCTATGGGCTCTTCAAACTCCAGAATTGACTAGTCAAGGGGATGTTCTATGGTTAGGATTGCATATTTCCAAAATGAATGCGCCCCTTATAGAATGCCGATTTTTGAGGGAATTGCCAGGCTACCTAATGTCAACTTGAAAGTGTATTTCGGAAGATATCAATCTTCAAACAGGAAGTGGAATGTCAGGCTTAACGATAGTTTCGATCATGAAATATTGGGAGAAGTCAATTTCTTGCCTCGCCTTTTCGCGCTCAATCCCGAAGACATCGCTAATCCTCTAAACCTATCTTTGCCATTCAAACTATTACGCAATGAATGTGACGTGTTGATAGGAGGTGTCCCTCATTACTTCGGTACGATGATTACGTTTCTAGTTTCGAAAATACGTAGAAAACCGTTTATTCTTTTTCTTGAGGAAATTGATCATAGAGGCGGCGAAATATCATCATATTTAGGGCGTTTTCGAAAATACCTTTTTTGGAAAGCGTTTAGTTTTCCTCTTATTTTGACCAGATTCATCTTTTGGCAGCTTGTTTTGAGACACTCTAATTGCTATGTTGTCCCGGGTACTGCGACAAAGGAATACTTGTTGCGCAGAGGCATATTGGCCTCCAAGATATTTACAGCGTGGAATGTTATTGATAATGATGCAATAGAGCAAGAATGCAAAGAATCACTGAAGAAAGGCAACGTCAAAAAACTAAGGGCAAGATTGGGTCTGGAAAATAAAAAGATGATTCTATCGGTGGCCTACCTAGAAGAAAGAAAAGGTCTTCAATATCTGATCCAAGCATATGCGAAATTAAAGAAGGAAGATAATGATTTTGCCTTGGTAATTGTCGGTGACGGCCCATACAAACAAGACTTGAAAAGATTATCAGTTCAAAATGATGTTGAGACAATATTCGCTGGATATGTATCGGATTTGGTTGACTACTACTTGGCGGCAGACGTCTTTGTATTGCCGACTTTACAGGATGTCTGGGGTTTTGTCATAAATGAAGCCATGGTATGCGGTTGCCCGATCATTACTACTTATGATGCTGGCGCCTCGCGAGACTTGGTAAAAAACGGCGTAAACGGTTATGTAGTTGAAGCGAGAAACGTAGGACAGCTACATCAGACCGTAAAAAGGATTCTAGGTGATCATAGACTTAGGCAAGATATGAAAAAGGCATCAAGAAACATTATACGCGATTTCTCCTGCGAAAAGAGTATAGAAGGCTATCGAGCCGCAATCGACCACGTACTGAGCGAACAAAAGAGAACTAGTGGAGGGGTTAAGCATAGTATTTTTGGGATGTGAAAAAATGGCTCACTATTTTCTTCTCAAAGCTATGTTAACCGGAGTTTGGTTTGTAAACAAATAAGGCGCAAGCTCACAGTGAATTGACGCTGAAGAAAACGGAAATTCCCTAATCGAAGCATTAATCGCGATCAACGTCAGGAATCTAGGAACCATCATGGCTCAAACAGCGCGCGCGCTAAAAGCTATTGTTGAGTTGGTGGAAGCGATGACTGTTGTAAGAGAAATTAATTCCAAAAAGATGTCAATTCTTTGGATAAGCTTTTTCCTTGACAACCCAGCTCTTTTAAACATTTTAAGACAATTTGCAGAACTCGGACATGAAGTCTCTCTCATAGCAGTGCAAACAAAGAACGTCCCTCGAATTAAAAATGCACAAGTGCGCATAATTTCTGTTCCTCTAAGACATGTTCCATTAATCGTGCCAGTTATGTTTACCATTTTTCTCTTCTTCTATCTACCTATCTTTATTATCGTTTCGAAGCTAGATGTTATCATTATGGAACCTTATGTCCATATTCTTAGTGCCTTTCCACAGCTTCTTATTTCTAGGTTCAAGAAGGTGAAGTCTGTTTTGGACGTTCGAAGTACTCCGGTCGAGACGACGGGATTTCGAGGCTTTCTACAAACATTTTGGTTCTCTGTGTCCATTCTAACAGCTAAGAAATTGTTTAACGGCCTGACAATTATTACTCCTTTGATGAAGAAGGAAGTCTGCAGACGTTTCAACATAGATCCAGCCAAGGTAGGAGTGTGGACATCTGGAGTTTCTGACAGTTTATTTAATCCCCAAAATCTCATTTCAGAGAGTGCAGAATTAAAAAGAAAGTTAGGATTAACCGGCAAGTTCGTTGTCTTTTATCATGGAGTGTTTACTGCCACCCGAGGATTGCAAGAAACTATAAAGGCCATAAGAATATTAAAGCACAGATATTCCAATGCCGTCCTTTTTCTTCTTGGAACAGGGCCTATAGTTTCTAATCTGAAAGCTTTGATTCAGAAAGAGGATCTTCAAGATAACGTTATTATTCACAATCCAATCGATCACTTAGAAGTCCCGAAGTTTATCGGTATGAGCGACGTGTGCATCGTTCCATTACCATATCATCCTTATTGGAGGTTTCAGAGCCCCCTAAAACTTCTGGAATATTTGGCTATGGAAAAAGTTGTTGTTTTGACAGACATTCCAGCTCATCGCACCGTCATAGGTGAAGCAAAATGCGGTGTTTATATCTCGCCAGTCAACCCGATGGAAATAGCAAAAGCAATAGAATATGTTTACCTCAACAAGGATTCTCTTCAGGAATGGGGAAAAATCGGTCGGGAAATCGTCAAAAGAGGATATACGTGGGAAAAAGTGGCGGGGAGTCTGGAAAACTATCTTCTATCGGTTTAGGAACTGAGGAAAAATAGAAGCAATTCTTGCCATAAAGGCTTACGATTTCGCTCTCCAGAATCATGAAACAAATAGCCTTCAACGAAAGCAAGGCGAGCTACAGAGCTGGAATTGGTGCGCTTTGTGATAAGGTTGTCAAGATCTAATTGATGCGTACTCCATTATTTCAAATAGGAGTCGACAATGTATTTACGTTGAACACTTCTACGGAAGTCTTTATATTGAAGCTTGCTACATCCGATACAGAAAGAGACTCAGAAAATCGCATCGCGAGCGGATGTATGGTTAATGGAAAAGAGGAAATGTCTTACCTTTCTTTTCTGCCTGATACTGTGTTATTCTCTTTTCCATATCGCGAGAGCACAGAGTTCATCACAGGCCAGTATATTCTCTCAAGGAAGCATCACGTACTCGCCTTCTAATGTAAATTTGGCTGTTATTCCTGATGATTGGGGTTTGACTTATGGTAGCGGTCCGCAAATAATATTTTTAGACTACGGCGTTGAACACACTCCTGGAAACCCGAGCATCCGCCTTGAACCCCACACCGCAGCCGACGTCAACGTTAACAGAGAGTGCGACGGCACATGGTACCCTGTCAAGCCAGGCGACCACATCGTTGCCAAAGTCTGGATAAAGACAAACCCAAGTAGCTTGGGCGATACACAGTCCAATCATGGTGGACGTATCGGAATAGACTTTTACACCCATACGTCTGCGGGGTACGGCATTGTTGATGGTTGTGATGAAGTTATAGGTACAACGCCCCCCGGAAGCAACATTCCGGGACAGGATTGTGTACTCAGCTGGAACAACTCAATATGGACTCAGAAGGGATGGGATGTTATTGTTCCAACAGCCCAATATACCACAGTCCATATTGGAAGCACTGTTCAAACTTGCAACCCCGTTCAAATCGACTCTCTGGTTGTATGGTTAGACGTGCGTCCAGTAGCCGATGCGGGATTGGTTTGGTTTGCCGACGCAGAGCTGTATATTAATCCGACATAATGCTATGGGTTTGCGCGTGTGCACAATGTGATCGAGGCATCCTGGACAATTCCATCAATCGGTTAGTATTCGGAGGGCGGTTTGTTTGACTGGCGATATGAAGTAAACTAGAAAACCTAGAATTGCAATCCTCGGTTCGCGAGGGATCCCTGCCACTTATAGCGGATTTGAGACTATAGCTCAACAGCTAGGCTGGGAATTAGTCAAGAAAGGGTTTGAATTATATGGGAGCTGCGAATCAAAAAGGTTTAAGATCAAACCTTACGGGAACTATCAAAGTGTAAGGCTTGTATACTTCCCTGTAATAGACAGTCTGCGAAATTTGTCGCGATTTCAAGCATGCATGAAGCTTGTCCAATGGTCCTTCTTGAGAGTATGTGTCTGGGGAAGATTCCTCTGATGCCAAGACTCCCGTTCTCCTCCGAACTTACTGATGGTGGGAAATATGGAATACTGCGCGCGCGTATTTGTAAAAAGGTTCTGTATGCTAAAAAGGTTATTCGCTTCAGTTCTAATTCAATTCACGAAATAGCTCAAGTTGCTTAACGCAGCACTTATAGAATAGTGTGCAACGAGCGCTCGATTAATAAGACGATCGGTCAGGTGAGAGTTTTGGATAAGAATAAGTTTCTACTGTTTCCGCTCATCACGGGCATTATGCTCATTGTTTATTCTTGGTTCTTGAGTTATCCCTTATCGATTGATTCTTCAAGCGACTTTGTTTTCAACCATATTTCAGTTCTATACTGGTTTGGACTAGCGTTGACTTTAGCGTCAATGTACATGATAGCTGTCGCTTCTAAGCGCAACTCCGTGAAGTGGATAATGACCGTAGGTATTGTTATGACCATGTATTCATTATCCTATTTCTATTACATGTTGCCTGGTTCCGATTCGCAAAACACCAGGGGACTGACGGAATTTTTCATCAAGACCAAAAATCTGGACTCATCGCAACCAGGCCATAGTTATTTTCAGTGGCCATCGTTCTTCATCTTTGCCAACACTATGACTTCTGTCACCGGGTTGGGGGAGGCGACTATCGAATTTCTTGGGTATGCGATCATAGGTTTTCTGCTGGCTACAACACTGTATGTTTACGCTTCTAAAGCCTCCAAAAATGGCGGTTTCCTAGCAGTAATAGCATTTTTCGTTGTGATGTTCAGCACTTTCTTGAACTATCAATTTGTCCCATTTTCACTCGCTTTTGGCCTTCTACTTCTTCTTTTCATGCTTGAGAGCCGACAGCCGAGCTCGGGCGTGATAATAGCAATGCTGGTTCTATTTGTGGGCATTACACTCACGCACACATTTGTTCCTATCTTTTTCGTTCTTTACCTACTGATCCGGTCAGTTCTGACTAGAAACAGGCAATATGGCAAGCTCTTTTTGCTGACTTTGATTATTTATCTCACGGTGGAATTTGCCCTGGCTTCTACTGGGTTCGCGAACAGTATTTTGAGCATGATGGCCTCACCCACGGATATCATTCAGGCAGCTACAATTAGAACACCGGCTTCCGTCCCAATTGATGCCATCGCCCAGATGTTTCTCGGAATCGTGATAATCGCATTTGGTATTGCATGCCTTGTAGGTTTTATTTTATTGTTAGTTAAAAGGAAAATGAGAAGCCTAGACAAGGCCATTTTCCTTACTGGCTTAATCTATTCCGGTGTCGGTGTTATGCTTTATACTCTCGGCTCCCGCGCAATTCCCATAGCTTTCATCCCCATTTCTTTAGGAGCAGTCTATCTATTTGAAAGCAGATTTAGATTATATGTGGCATCCTTTTTTTTGATTTTGTTGATGTTATTTGCTTTTATTCCGCTTCACCTTTCATTTTATAACTCCCGGATTTTTTTCCAGACAAAAGAGGCATACACAACGGCAAACTTCATTATTGAGAAATACCCTTGGAATCTTGCTAGCATAGTACTCTCGGATGCTAGTGCAGCTTCGTATATTTCTCCACAAATTCAAGGACACACCGAAATAGACACTGCCTTCTCAGCACGTTTCCTAACATCAAACATTACAACCTATGATTGCATAATCTATTCAGTCGGTTTAGAAAAGACCCTTCAATCGAGCAACGTTTCCCTCGAAGAAACGTCCCAACGGATACTGGACGGATTTAACGTGATTTACAATTCAGGTTTGTCTTATATAGCCGAGAAAAGTAGGTAAGCCTAAGGCGCGCAATCTACATACTCAACTTGAACATGCGAACTCCACAAAGCGAATGCCTATGGCACTTAAGCAGAATGTGTGAATCTCTCTAAAACACCTTCCACGTGAAGCCGCAACAAGTCATCAATGGCGACTGTCTCGCGCGCGCTATTAATTTCACTAAAGCTCAATGGAATACCTCAGAACATCTTATGGTTTGACTCAATTTATGATTATTTTCGTGTATTCCATAGAGAGAAGTTACAAAGTGCCTTAGTAAACTCAAAAGTGTTACTAATTAAGGGTTAATGTACAATTCAGCACCGGAAAACCACACGCTGGCATTATCAGTAGGGCTCATACCCTGCATCCACATGACTATGGATGTTGGCGTCCAATAATTATTATCGAAATCATCCTTATATGTGGACGGAACGTAAAAATCAATAGTCTTTTGCACCCACCCTGTTGTATTCCAAACCACAAAATTATCACGCGCTGTATCATCTGTCTCTGGTAAAGAAGCAGACTCAAAGCCACTAATACGTCCATTACTTCCGTAAAAGTCAAATCCAATGCGTCCACCTCTCCACGTAAGATAATTGTTCACATCAAGTCCCGGGTAGCCTGAAAGATTGCCCACTTTTATCCAGCATTTAGCTACAATGTGGTCGCCTACGTTAACGTCATACCAAGTGCCATCACATTCTCTTGCAGTGTTAACATCGTTGCCAGTATGGGGATCAAGCCGAATGGAAACGTCTCCGTTATGGGTAACACTATAATCCAAGTGAATAATCTGTGGTCCATTGCCATAAGCTAAACCCCAGTCGTCAGGAATTAAGGCCAAGTTAGGCGTTGCATTGAACGTTGGGTAGCTTATCGTTCCAAGAGTTGGAATATTTTGCGTTGAAGCCGAAGATGGCGCGTTGGCGAGACCAACGTCATATCCATCTGCAGTAAAGCCCAAGATGGCGAGACTAAGAAGTGCAAGAGTTAAGACAAGATATTTTCTTTTCCTCATTTAATGCAAGTCACCGTTTTTCTTATTAGCACGCGCATGCGTATGCGTCTTAGTTAACTATCCTGCACCAATTATGAGACATCAACAGCACGCGGGCAAGGTTTGTTGTGTAGTAATATTTAAGAAACATTTCTTCCTATGTGTAGTACAGATCAACAGGTTCGATGGCCAATTGAATTAGCGCGCGCTTAGGTGCATAGCTGACCGTGCCTGAAGACGGAATGGTTAAACTCGACGTTGCGGAAAAAACAGCTTGAAGGGTCAACGTCACAAGCAACAAAACAGTGACCCCGAACATAGCGCGCTTCGTCCAGCGTTTGATAATCCTCGTCACCGTATCCTAGCGGATTCCAAAGTTACTCCAATTGCGCGCGCGCTTAAATTTCAGATCAAGTCTTAGGTTGTGTTTGCAAGTTGTCTCGATCAAATGTCTCTGTTATTGTTGTCAATTACAATTGCTATAGCACGTTGAACGAGTGCATTAGCAGTATTCTCCTTTCCAGAGGAGTTGATGAGTTATTATTAGTGGATAATGCTTCTACTGACGGAAGTATGGAGCTGGCAGAGAAGAATACTGACGCCCGTTTGAAGATTATCCGTTTGAAAGGGAACATTGGCTTAGCCAAGGCAAGAAATCTGGCTGCTGCTAAAGCAGTAGGCAATTACCTTGCCTTCACTGATGCCGATACTAAAGTTGACCGAGAATGGTTGCAAGAGCCGTGTATGCTTCTTGAGACGCACAAAGCGATTGGGGCAGTTCAGTGCAAGATCTTGAGCTATAAGCATCCAAACAAGATTTCATATGCTGGGGTGGGATTGAACGATTGGGACTGGAAGGACATGCCAAAGGACAGACTTAACTATTATCGTCGCATTCTGTTTCCAATTGGCGCGGCCTTCATAATTAGGCGAGAGATTTGGGATCTTGTTAAAGGTTTTGACCCTGCTTTTTTCGTTGGAAATGATGATGTAGATTTAGGAATCAGGCTTTGGCTGAGTGGTTATGAGGTAATATGTAGTCATAGAGCAATAGCCTACCATGATGGTGGCAACCTTAGATCGCGCAAAGATGTTAACCCAATTTTTCAGTTCCACGGTATCAAAAATATGCTATCCATCTATACAAAGGATTTACAGGGAAGGACATTGGTCAAAGAAATACTACCGCTCTCATTACTTTATCCGTTCATTGCTTTTGAGGAAGCAGGGGTTCCAGGGGTTATGGGGATGCTTTCTTTCTTGAAAAAATTGCCATCAATCCTCATCAAACGAAATGAGGTTCAACAGCTGAGAAAAACCTCGGACGAAAAGATCATGCCAATGTTGCAGCTCATCTTACCTATTCATCTATTAACAGAGGATTTGAGAACACTCCTTAAGTATATTTTCCGAAGAATTCGAACTTTCATGCGCAATATTAGGAATTCCATAGCGCGTGCGCCAATAGCACGGGCGTGCGGTTTATTGAGTAGAAAGATTTAATAATGTTTCCACAAATGTGCAGTACATATCAACACTTCCAACGGTCAGTTGAATCAACGGTTATTTGCGCTGCGCGCGCGGGATCTGGGCTTCATACAAGTACATGTGGCAACAGGTTTGTTTCTGTGGAGCGCGGTGACTTCATAATCGGGGAAAAGACAGTATGATCAAGCTGCTTGCAATCTATCCGGGCATGAGCACAAGAGCAGAAATGCTCTATTCCCTTGAAGCATTGTCCCAATTTGGGATAGAGACTGTGGTCATAGCTCCGCGTTCAGTGGTGTATGGAGGAGGTTATCGCCCTCTTCATGAGAGATATGGTTCCGTGAGAGTGTTCCGACCTTACCGAGATATGAATGAGATGTTCTATTGTGCAAGACTTCACTATGATGAGGTTCTTGGGGTGGCTCAAGACTTTAATCCAGATATCATTCTCTCCTCACAAGAAAGGACGATGTGTCTGTCTGTGAGTCTTGCTAAAAGATTGAAGGTTCCGCTTGTTCTGTGGGTTGAGACTTCCTTGCATGATCTCTCGATGGGGAAATTTGACATAGAGCACCTAATACCGATTGGTTTGCGTCTGGCCTTGGCTCGAATTCCTCCTTCGCTTCGGGCATGGTGGAACTGGATATCTGCCCGTTGTGATACACTTGTAACGTGCAATCCTCTTGACAAACCCTTCTTGGAAAGCCTGCATTCTTCTTCCGGAAAGACAATAGACTACATACCATGGCCAATCGGTCTCGATATGAAATACGCCGCTCAGATTAGAACTTTGCATAAGAAGAAATATGGAATATTCGCTGGTTCGCTTCTTCCAGCCAAGAACATCAGAGAATTCAGCAAGACTATTCCGCAGATTCTGAACAATACCCCGACAGAGAAATTTCTTTTCATGGGACAAGGACATGGAGAAAAGGTAATAGCACGATTACGCCGACAATTTGGCAAGAGAATACTATACACTCCTGACCTGCCGAAAGAACAGGTCGCAAAGCTAATTGCATCAGCATGGTACGCTTATACTCCTGCTAGAAAGTATGGCAGTTGGCAATTTATAGGTGACTGCTGGGCACTTGGAACACCAGTGGTAACCACCTATGAGAGCGGTTACATCCAGCATGAGCACAACGGACTGGTTGTTCCTCCAGAGAAGATAATTTCGGCTATCAACAACCTTTTTTATCAGAAAGAATTCTATCTCAAGCTCATGAAGGGTGGGTTTTCTACAGCTGATGACAGGCACCCCGAAAAGATAGCGAAGAAGTTGCTTTCGGTTCTTGAAAAATGTTTAAGTGCACGTGCCAGACCAAAGAGCTAGTTTGCGCGCGCGCCGTTGGATGGCAAATATGAAGCTATCCAATTTGAAAAGAGTAAAAGTCTATTCAAACTGGCCAACTGTTCTAGGCATTTATCTAAGCCTTCTGAATCCAGAATCTAAGGCCGTCAACATCAAGAACGGCCCAAAAATACAAGTCAGAACGAAAACAGACATGTTCATGATAGACTCCATATTCGTGCAGAAGTTTTACGACAAAGCGCCTTATGATGTTCCGAAAAAAGATGCTGCGGTCATAGATGTTGGAGCACACATCGGCATATTCTCTCTATATGCAAATCTCGGAGAGAATGTCCAAATCTACAGTTACGAGCCCTCCCCTCAAAGCTACAAGCTACTTTCAATGAACATCCGTTTGAACAATGCTGAAGCAACAATCCATCCGAGGAACGTTGCCGTGGCAGGAAACAATAGACCCAGAAGACTTTTCATCAACCCTGCCACATCAGAAGGCGATTCTTTTTATGGTCAAGGGCCCTCTGTTGAAGTGCCATGCACAACTTTGAAACAAATCTTGGAAGAGAACAAGATTGAAAAATGCGATTTTCTAAAAATGAATTGTGAGGGAGCAGAACAAGGAATTTTGACGATGGTTGACGAGGACACTTTGCGGAGAATCAAGACGGCATGCATACTATATCACCATGGTTTGACAGAAATGCAAGGAATCATTGCACGGTTGCAGAAAGCCCAGTTTTGTGTAGCGCTTGAAACGAAAGCTGGCGTAATCAGAGCAAAGCAACATGCCAGCGAGTAATCGTCTTCTCTCTTTTTGGGTGTCAAAGTAGATGTCTGCAAAAATGCGCGCGCGTTTCCACTCCTGACGACAAGTGAATGGCAAGATTAATTCGAATTCATGGGCAGAACTATCTTCTAGAAGAAAGTTCCAGCAAGGTATTTGTGCATCAAAACATATTGTTCGATGTTCATCCTTTGAATGGGGAGTGGAGGATTTAAAGGCCAAAAAGTTGAGTGCATCCGCATTAATCATTGCAATTTCTGTTGCTGCAATTCTTGTCAGGATGATTGCAATGGCCCCTGCGGACATAGTTCTCAAACCAGACAGGGTGTTGGTCGTCATTGATGTCGACTGGCGTGGCGATCCCTCGAGCTATGTCGACTGCACTGATTGGGCTTTTCACGACGTTGTCACACTACTTAAGCTATGGAGCGTACCTTTTGATGTACTTCGGCTGGATCTGAACACTATGAATGTAAGCCTGTTCCTGGATGACCTTGGCAAAGCCAAGTATGGAGTAATTCTATGGAACTGTAACCCAGGTGTGGCGAAAGGGCAACAAGATTGGTCGGCTCTGACAACAGCCGTGGAAACCTACGGAATCAGCCTCATAAGCTTGGCAAACACCTACGGAAATACTGTATTGGAGAATATACTCGGAATAAACTACATATCATCGGAATGGTCCCCGATAACCGACCCGTTCAACATCACAGCAGATCACTTCATAACGAGAGGGTACCAAGGTACAGTGATTCCGGCAGGCAATCCGTGGCAGGAAGGTACCGTGGGGGGTTACGGGGCTAGGATAGGGTTTAACACGGTTAAGACCACAGTGCTCGCCGTGCAAGGGACATGGCCGCAACTTGCCGTCCGAGACATCACAGACACAACTAAAGCAGTGTGGATAGGAGGCAACCGTGACGTAGAGTTTCATCTTTCGCCCATAATGGCGAAAATCCTGCGCAATGCCATCACTTATTGCATCGGCTACGGAATCTACAAGACCTACCCCAACACAGTAATGTTACGCATGGACGACATGGGAACAAGCCAGACAGCCTACCTTTCAAGCTGGCATTACTCGCAGCTCACGCAAGATCAGATTGACACCTCTTTGATCAAACCTTTAGTCCAATACGAAGCAACGTTGGGCGTGATGTATGCTACCGGATACCCGCAACAAGCTGGACATGCGATCCTTAAATCCTGGACAGTTGATTGGGTCGACCCGTTTGGCACTGAGCAGAACCTGACTTCGAATTACTTAGGGATCTTGGAAGGAATCAACAAGGGAGTGCTGGAAATTCAAAGCCACGGATGGACACATATGGCTCCTGATCTCACTGATTGGTGGGACAATCAGACAGAATGGGCTGATGAGCTCTGGTACAGAGAATTCTATGATATGCGTTACGGTTTGGATGTGGACACTTCAACGCAGAATCTGCACCTTGACAATTCGATTCAAGATACTGAAGAAGCATTTGGAACTTGGCCGCTATCATTTGCCCCAGGAGGAAACGTAATCAGTGGTTATCCGTCGACAGAGGATGTTCCTCAAGACTACACATACAAACTTGCGGCATTGAAAGGTTTCGGCTTGGCATCTGATGGCGATGGCTACACCTACTTGGGATCTGACATAGTTATCCCCCATATGAAGATGACTCGCATCTACCAGTTGGACGAGGTTGCAAGCATACGGCAAAGGCTCAAGGCCTATGGCGCATGGGACATTCCAGTTATGGTGACCTTCCACGACAAAGATATAGCAAGTAATCCGTACTATTTGGCAACCTACCTTGCTCTGCTAGGGGAACCTGGAGATTCGGCTGAAAACCCTGTTGAAGACTATTTGAGCAAAGATGAGTTCATAGGCTATATGCATGCAAGTCCTGCAATCCTAAATCCGCTTACCTTTACATTCAACTATGACCCACACTACTGCAAATACTTCGCTAACCACACAAGCACATGGACCCTCGAACTGACCGACACATTGCTTTCGCAGCTCAGGAGTATTGGCCGAGTCAATGTCATGACGGACGGCAACACCACTACCGTTGATTCATCAACCTACTTCAATGCAACCATGACGCTGAATGTTCCCCACGGGACAGGCATACACGCAATACAATTTAGCCCAAAAGAACAATTAGTAACCTCAATGATGTTGTCGGCAAACAGTCCAAGCATTTCACTTGGAAACCGTGTGATCCTGACTGGAAGAATAGCGGGACTCAATGGTATCGGGGTAGCCAACGCCTCCGTAATGTTGTCATATGATGTACAAGGATTTTCGGTGTGGATACCTTTTGCGTCAACAATCTCAGACGTACAAGGAAGCTTCAATGTGTCATGGATTCCACAGGCGACAGGACAATTCATAGTAAAGGCTGAGTGGGCTGGCGATTCGACCCATCTAGCGTCGTACAATGGCACGACGCTAAGCGTTACAGCTTAGCCTCACAATTTCTAGAAAACAATCACGACCATTTTGCCCAGACGCGATTACGTTCACGTTCGTGCGCGCGGTTCTGCCAGAGTTGATTCAATGAAGAGAGAAGTAGGCATCATAATTCCAGTTAAAGATGCGCACCAGTATATTGGAAAATGTATTGATTCTCTCATGCGTCAGACGTTTCCAGATTTTGAGCTCCTGATCATTGAAGATGGTGTAAGCCCATTAGTCCAACGAATAGTTGAAGAATTCGGAGATCCTCGAATCAGGTATTTCAGGAATGAGGCTAACCTCGGCATAGGAGGAAGCAGAAATCGCGGATTGAAGCTCTGCAAAGCGAAGTATATTTTCTTCACAGATGGTGACTATGTTCTTTCTAGCGATTGGATTGAGCAAGGCCTGAACTCGCTAAGAACCCACGAATATGTGGGTGTGGAAGGCAAGACCACATATGTATCCGAAGATTACGTGCCGACATATTCGGATCATGTCTGCGAAAGCAAGGCTCCTGGAAATTTCATGACAGGTAACGTTGCGTATGAACGGGATGTTCTCATTGACGTCGGAGGTTTTGACCAAAGATACAGCTATTTTGAAGACAGAGATCTTGCCTTGAGGATTCTGAGGAAGAACAGAATCACATTCAATCCACGCATGGTAGCTTATGCTCAACGCCAGATTCTGACCTACAAGGATCTCCTCCGTCGAAGAGGAGAAGCTAGCAACAGAGTGTATCTGTATAAGAGATTCGGTGAGAAAAAATCGACGCTCTGGCGCATATTGTATCCATGGAACGTGGCAAAAATGCTCTTTCCTCCTCTTGTCTTTTCCAGTTTGCTTTTTTCAAGGTTCGAATCAAGGTCAGATTTCGAACTTTTGTCTTTCAAATATGTTCAAGCTGTTCTCGAGCGACTGCAACTGTGGAAGACATGTGCAAAAGAGAGAGTATTCCTGATCTAGGAGTCAACTCATAGTCTGCAGATAGACGCTGTTGAGTACCTCTTTTGCCGTTTTGGCTTATAAGGTGATGTTGAACCAGCCTGTCTCGTTGTTCGAACGTATCGGCATGGCAAGGAGCGGATCATTTCGGGAAGAGAAAATGTTATTGTGCTCCTGAACCTTCCAAGTCCTCCACACTCGGACGTGTGCCGAGATTGGGCTGGAGGTTTTGGCACTGGGACATCAGTTAGGCGGCGAGACGAATACGGACACAGTAGCGACCCCTTTTTCTATCCTTTTCTTGCCTATGCTTCCGCGGTCTTAAACAGGCAAAACTACGACTACACTGTGCTGGATGGTCAGAAGCTCAAGTTGAACAGGCATCAGGTATTGAAGGCTGTAGAAAAGAAGAACCCTGACGTCATTTTTTCTCTGATAGGGCTCCCTTCTTTGAATGGAGATCTTAATCTGCTTAACGCAATAAAAGACACAGTTCCCAACTCCACGATCGCTTGCGCAGGAACTTCCTGCAAAGTATTGCAGCAGGAAATTTTTGAAAAAAGCAAGGTTGACGTTCTGTCTACAAGTACATATCCTTACGTTTCTAATCTGGCATTATTGCTCGAAGCCTTGGAGAAGAAACAAGACTTGAGCAAAGTGCCTTCTGTGTCTTACGTCAAAGACGCAAAAATCCTCACAAATGTCGAAGTCTCGCCGCAAGACCTCAGCAGTTCAATCCCTCCTAGATATGACGAGTTGGATTTGAATGGATATGAATGTTTCAGGGACTATTATGGCAATCGCTACAGGTACATTTCGGTTCTGGGGAGCAGAGGATGTCCGTATGCCTGCTACTACTGCCCGTACCCCTTAGGCTTTGGCACCACTTGGAGTGGCCGTTCACCCGAGGACATAGTCGACGAGATAGAGTACTTGTGTTCAAGAGGCGTCGAGGGGTTGATGTTCCGAGATCAATCATTCCCGATAGACGAGAAACGTGCAGCAAAGATCTGCGATCTAATCATCGACCGGAAACTTGACGTAGCGTGGTTCTGTGAAGCAAGAGTAGATCATCTCAGCCGAAGGGTTCTTGAACCAATGAAGAAAGCAGGCTGCAAAGCGATTCAACTCGGTGTCGAAACAGGTGATGAGGGGTTAATTAGAGAGGCAAAGCCCCAAGCTAGTCTCGATATTGTCAGAAGAGCTTTTCGCTTAACGAAGGAATATGATCTATGTTCCATGGCGCACTTCATTTTCGGTTGGCCTGACGAAACTGCAGAGACCATGAAGAGAACAGGCAGGTTCGTTGATGAACTAGCCCCCGAAAGAGTGAACTGGAATTTCTTGACACCTTACCCAGGGACGAGACTCCAAGAAATCGCCAAAGCGGACAACCTGATCCTGACATATGACTGGTCCAAGTACACTTCGCACACAGTCGTGATGAGAACGAAATGGCTAAGTGCCAATCAAGTCTATGGGATGGGAAAGAAAATCATGCGCAACCACCGAAGAAATGAGGTGGTCAAGCTCCTATCGTCTATAGACAAGAGGCCACGACTCGTGCTTGAAGAACTAATAACCACGTTCAAGAGCGTCCTTCCGTAAAGACGTCATCTTTCCCTCGTGTGTTCCCGAAACATACGAGAGGGAGGTAGACATCCCATCATTTTGTGATCGTCGACAGAAATTCATAGCGCGCGCCACGCTCGGCGGATATATAGCATTGAACGGCACAATCTCATCCTTAACTATCAAGAGCGATACAGCCACAAACCTCACTTTCAATCTATCTGGGTCTCCTGGCACACTGCTAGTGAAAGTCCCACACAACGCCGAGTACATCAAGAAAGATGGACTCTACTTCCAGATGTGGACCTGGGACTATCCGCAAAAAGTGATTCTCCTCGACTCCACAAACTCAACATACGAATTCAACTTTCTTAATCCCCAATCCTAATGGAAAGTGTACGCAGTAAGCTTACTTTGACGAGGTCATAACAGTGGCTCGACAGTACTCCAAGATACTTGTAACTGGGGGAGCAGGCTTCATTGGAAGCCACTTGGTGGATCGACTCATTGCCGAAGGCTCAGAAGTCACCGTCCTCGACAACTTTGACACTGGGAAACTTGACAATGTATCCGGCCATAAAGACCTGCGAATAGCAAAAGGTGACATCCGAGACTACGCTCTCATCAGGCATACGGTAGAAGATGTTGATGCTGTCTTTCACGAGGCCGCGCTGGCGAGTACTGTTCTCTCAGTCAAAAACCCGCTCGTTGCCAACGAAATCAACGTTACAGGAACTCTCAATCTTCTGAAGGCATCATCAGATCTCGGCGTTAAACGCTTCATATATGCCTCTTCCGCCGCAGTCTATGGAAACACGTCCGCACCGCGGAAGAAGGAAGACATGCCCTTAGATCCAGCCTCACCCTATGGGATGTCAAAACTCGCAGCCGAGAAATATGCCAAAATCTTCTACGAACTGTACGGTCTTGAGACTGTCTCCTTGCGGTACTTCAACGTGTACGGTCCGAGGCAACGCTTTGACGAAAAATGGGCTTACGGCGGCGTAATAAGCATCTTCTTAAACAGACTTCTGAAGAACATGCCTCCAGTGGTACACGGAGACGGAGAGCAGACACGGGATTTCGTCTACGTCAAAGACGTGGTTGAAGCAAACATGCTAGCTCTGAAGACAAGTGGCGCTGCAGGAGAGGTTTTCAACATAGGAACCGGCAAGAGAATCACGGTAAACAAGGTCGCACAACTTCTAAGAGAGATGACAAACAAGGAGAATCTGGAAAACGTCCACGCCGATTCCAGACCCGGAGATGTCCGGCACGGTTACGCAGACATAAGTAAGGCCGAAAGGGTTCTGAACTATGTACCAAAGTTCTCACTAGATCAGGGACTAACGGAACTCGTCAACTGGTACACTCAGAAAACAAAAACTCAAAAATAGCGCGCATAAGGCTGCAACGAACTTTCAAAGGCGCTTCTGACACGCGTCAAGCCCAGACAACGAACAAGCAAAATATGGATGGAACCCCACCTTGAGAAGCAAGAAACCACAAACAGAAGTCGATCCCTGCCAATACAATTGCAGTGACTTGACTACGACGACGTTGCCTGAAAGCCGACTCGCCCTGCCATTGCGAAGATACTGGTGGAACCTGAAGAGATACATCTGGTACGCACGCGTTCTCGGATTCTCCCGCTTTGCTTCAAGAATGCTTCGCTCCACGAGACTGTACAGGCACGCATCAGGAAAAAAACCGAGCACAACTCCCGACAACACGAAACGGGAAAATCTGGACTTGAAAACGGACGAATGGGTGGAAGTACGTTCAGAAAAAGAGATTTTCGACACCTTGGATTCTCAAGGCAAACTCAGGGGACTGCGTTTCACCCCCGAGATGACGAAGTTTTGCGGAAAGAGATTCAGAGTCTACAAGAAACTTGACAAGATACTTCTGGAAACGACAGGAGAGCTTCGAAGAATAAAAACTCCAACTGTCATACTGGAAGAAGTTTTCTGTGACGGCACTGCCCACGGAGGATGTGACAGGTCATGCTTCTGTTTCTGGAGAGAAGAATGGCTCAAACGCGTGCGAGCGAGTCCATAGAACCGCCGTCGAAATGCAAGGCTTGTGATCTTGCAATAGTCGGTGTGGAGGTTCCACAGATAAATGCGCTCGAGGCACAAAGCGCGGTCGGTAGACAAAGCCCAGTGATTGGTTTTAACCAATAGAAGAGTTAAGGAATACGCATGATCATTCCTCATTCGAGACCTACAATAGACCAAGACGACATAGAAGCCGTCTCCAAAACCTTGGCTTCAGGCCTCGTTGCTCAAGGCGGAAAGGTCAAAGAATTCGAAAACCAAATCGCGCGTTTCATCGGTGTCAAGCACGCTGCTGCGTGTTCATCGGGCACAGCAGCTCTCCATCTTGCGTTGCTCAGCCTCGAGGCAAACAACAAGGACGAAATCATCATGCCAAGCTACGCGTGCTCCTCGCCCTATTTTGCAACTGTGCACGCCGGGTCTAAACCCAAGGTCGTTGACATTGACTCCAAGGACCTCAACATTTGCGCCAAAACCGCGAAAAAACATCTATCCTTCAAAACCAAGGCGATAATTACTCCTCACATGTTCGGCAACCCCGCAGAATTAGACGAACTGCTCAACCTCGGAGTACCCATCATCGAAGATTGTGCCCAGGCGCTTGGGGCAGAATACAACAAGAGAAGAGTCGGAAGTCTCGGCGACCTGTCAATCTTCTCATTCTACGCAACAAAAATGATCACGACCGGCGAAGGCGGCATGGTCCTCACTAACAACAGCCAATACTACCACAGGATCATCGAAACCAGAGACTACGACAAGAAACCCCTAACCCCCACAAAGTACAACTACAAGATGACAGATTTCCAAGCAGCGCTGGGCCTAAGCCAACTCAAGAAGCTTCACGGATTCATCAGCCGAAGAAGAAAAATCGCCTCACACTACACCAGTCAACTGTCAGAGCATGTTCTTGCAGCGCCCACCGAGCACACCCACAAAACAACAGTCTACTACAGATACGTGGTCATGGTGGACAAGCCTGACGAAATCCAAAGAAAGGCAGAAGAAAAAGGCGTCACATGCAAAAAGCCCGTGTGGAAACCTCTCCACAAAGACCTGCCTAACCTCAAATGCCCAAATTCAGACTATGCACACGCCCATGCGCTTTCGATACCCATCTACCCAAGCCTCAGAGAAGAAGAGGTTGAACACGTCACAAGAACTCTCAAAGCCCTGTTCAAGAAGCACTCGTCTTCGTGAACCATAACAACGTCATCAGTGACTACATTTCGCGTGTAAAAGCACACGAACCCTCCTTGTGAGATTATGACAGCCGCCTCTTCGCATACCCGTCTAGAAATATCAAAGGCAATCCGAGAAAGCCCAGCTTCCAGAATAAACTGGATTCTCCGCATACTGCCCACCAATCGGTTTGCACCAGACTACATTCAAATTGAGTCAACAACAAGATGCAACCTGAAATGCAAGACATGCATAAGGTCGGCAAAAGAGAATTATGACATGGATTTAGACCTGTTCAAGTCCATCATTGACCAGCTACGCTGGTCAAGATTCGGAACTCAACAAGTCGATCTTACAGGGGTCGGAGAGCCTCTCCTAAACTCTGACTTAGTTTCCATGGTGAAATATGCCAAAAGAGGCGGCTTCAAAGTAGGCTTCACCAGCAACCTTGCTACCATGAACGAATCCATGGCAGAGAAACTCATCAACACGAACCTCGACTATCTCTACGTCTCCTTCGATGGTGCCACAAAAAAAACCTTCGAAAAACTAAGAGTCGGTGCAAACTTCGAAAAAGTAATTTCCAACGTTGAAATGTTCTTGAAGAAAAGGAACGATAAGAACCGATCTTTTCCAATAGTGAAACTCACCGCCACTGTTTCCTACGACAACTCCGAAGAAATCCCAGGCCTCATCAAAATCGCTGAAGACCTAAAGGTGAACAGCATCAACTTCAACAGGCAAATCATACCTGGAAAAGAACACTGGAGACACGAGTTCCGCGCCGTTTCGGCTTGGAAACAAAGAGCAAACGTCAAAATAGGCAGAATGGCCATTCCGCTCAAGAAACCTCAACCATGCGTAGCCCTCAAAGGATGCTACATAACTTATGACGGAAAAGTACTGCCGTGCAACAGCCTCATACAAATCCTTCCCCGCAGAGAATACTACCGAGTCCAAGTCGGGAACCTGAAACAGAACACTCTTCATGAAATATGGTTCTCCAAGAATTACCGACTGTTCCGCACTCATCTAGCACTTGGGAGGAGACCACTCTTCTGCAACTACTGCCCACGACCCTACCAGATGTAATCGACCTGCGCGCCCGTGTGCTCGGTGGTCCTGTGATAGATCCTGAACCAATTGACGTTGTCATGTGCACTTGGAATAGCAACAAACTCCATTTTCGAAAATGTTTGCTATCCATAAAAAAAGAGGTTGAAGTTCACCATTTTATCATGATTGACAGATATTCATCTGACGGAACTGTAGAAGTCGTACGAAGCGTATTTCCAAACGCGAGGATTCTTCAAACCGTTGCCAACCTAGGCGCCGCACAAAGAATCGACATAAAACACGTGGATACAAGATACTTCGCTTTTTTCGATGACGACATAGAACTTTCTGAAGGTTGGTTCCGAAAAACGATTTCCTTAATCAAAGGTGGAAAGCAGGTCGCGGCTGTACAAGGTTTCACAAGGTATTACCCGAGCTACATGGACAAGGCACGGGCGTTTGAACTCAGTCGTCAAAAAGGGCTGGTCAAGGAGATCAAAGATAGCGGGCTTACACATGACACCGTTCTCATGACAGAAACAGTGAAAGACTTCAATCCCCCGCAAACAAGCCATTCGCGGGAAGATTTTCTGATGACACAGCACATCATCAAAAAAGGGTACAAGTGGCTGGAGACAAACCAAGCGCAAGCAACCCACTACAGAAGTGCTGACAGAGGCTTCTTGAGTGACGTTCGCAAGAATTTCCTGAAAGAAAAATGGAATGGAGCCAGTGACAGACTCGTTCGCACAGATCCATCTTCATCTAGTCGAGCAATTGCCCCTCTCCTACTCAACCTCCTCAAAAACAACCTCTACTTCTTAATAGTAACGACTGTCGTGTCAGATCCAAGAATATGGGCACTTTACTTTTCAGGACACTTTGGATACTTGGAAGGTTTTTTCTCCGCTGACGAAAACATCGCGCCACATGAACTTCACATCGCGCGCAGCACGTACAGCCGCGCAATGGTGGAAAAATCAAACTGAGCGTCTTCTTTCTTTGACTATGACTGCTATTAGTGCTGCACAACCAGTAATTGCATGGCTTGGCCTAGCGCGCGCAACAGAAACAAGTTTAGACCCTACAGACAGCAACTCATCCAGCAATTCCGCGTCTTGCAGGTTGATAAAATCACTGGGCGTGGCGAAAATATGTGCGGCTGGAGTCCCAGAATTGGGTAGCGCGCTTCCTCTACGCTAGGCTTTCAACTTCTTGACGGCGCTTTGAGCCCATTCTGGATCCTTATAAAGGCTTCTGCCGACAGCGACGAGGTCAACCTCCCCGTCGCGGATCAGTCTGTCAGCGTATTCAGGGTCTGTGATTCCGCCAACGCCGATGACGGGTATCTTCACTGCTTTCTTTATCGCGTGGGCCTGAGGGACGAAGTAGCCTTTCACGCCCTGAAGCTGGTCAGGCCCGCTTCCGCACAAGCCTCCCGACACGTCAATTATGTCCACTCCAATCCGCTCGAGATTCACAGCAAATTCCATCGAATGTTTCGTTTGCGTTCCTTTCGGATCGAGATCGTCTGAACCCAGCCGATAGAGTAGAAGTCTACCCTTGACTTTTTCTTTGACTTTTTCAACAACCCCGAGAGGAAACCGTGTTCTGTTCTCCAAAGAACCGCCATATTCGTCTTGACGCTTATTGGTTAGGGGCGAATAGAACTGGTTGAGCAAGAAACCGTGCGCGCCGTGAACCTCAACGCCATCAAAGCCTGCTTTCATCGCGCGTTCCGCTGCGATGGCGAAGTCCTCAGCCAAAACCTCAATCTCACTTTTTGTCAGCTCACGGGCGTTTTCAGTGGCGGAAGGACCAACAGGCTTAACTCCTGTAACATTCTTTCTTGCTGCACTTCCAGCATGGTTAATCTGTATAACGGCGGGTGTACCCCTTGCGTGGATGCGGCTTGCAAGCTTCTCCAACCCAGAGATTAGTTCGTCATCGTAAATCCCCAACTGTTTCTCGCTTAATCTTCCATTGGCAGAAACGTAGCTGTGCTCAACTATTAACAAACCCAAGGCTCCAGAACGCTTTGCATAATGGTCAATGAGCTTCTCTGTAACGGCACCTTTGACAGTGGCCAAGCTGGTCTGCATCGGAGGCATGACTATTCGATTTCTAAGAGTTAGCCCTTTCACTTCCAAGGGATCAAGAAGACCTGCCAATTCCTCAACTCCTCCAGCCGATTTCAAACTAGTTCACACCTATAAATGCATACCACGAAGAAAAAAGGGTAGGTCCACGCGCTTATTGGGACTTGAAGCCGTTTCCCAGCGCGCGCAAGCGCGCGCTCACGAATCACCTTTAGAGTAACGTGCTTTGAAAAGTATTTGCCGAAACCGAATGCGTACCCGACCTATGGCTCGCCTGAGTAAAGATTGCTCTGAAACCACAGGAAACCCCGCCTTTATCCAAGGGTTATTCCTCCGAGCATGTTATGAACGTGAAGGAAGTTGCTGCCGACCAGAATCTTGCTTGCCCTCCTGCTTCTCACGCCCAGCCGGCAATACACCAAGATTGTTTCGGACTTGTTCAATTCATTCTGCCTCTTCACAAGCTCACCCACGGGAATAAGCTTCGCGCTTCTGAGATGCGCCAAGCCATACTCGGCCGGGGTTCTAACGTCCAAGACTACTAAGTGAAGAACAGAGTCTACCATAGCTTTAGCCTCAGCAACCGTCACATCAGCATAGTCATTCAACACAGCAGACTCTCTCCCATTGATCTCCTGAGGCGAACGCGAACTCATGCTGTAGGAGTATAGTAGTTCCCCTGTTTCTACTTTGCTCAGAATGATTCTGCGCGCGCGTCAGGTTGAATGTCTTCTCTTGCTAACTATGACTGCCATCACCGTTACAGCAACGGGCAATAACACGATCAAGTACGTTGGGAACTCTGGGACGAAAACATCAGTGGCAGTTATCTCAACGGTATGTATGCCTTCGGGAAAAGCAATGTAAAGATATGACTGGTTGATCAGGTCAGCTTCAACCGTGTTGACTGCCTGCGTGTCCACGGAAACATTGTACGGGCCCTTTAGAAAGTCTTGTTTGAGTATGAAATCGGCAAAGCCTGTTGTTCCAGAAGGCACCGTTATGTTCAGGCTAATTTTCTTCTGCGAATAATCAAGCGTAGCGGCGTTGATTGAAACGTTTGTGAAGGCTTCCACATTGAATGTTCTGTTCCCGGAGCCTAGGTTTAACTCTTGTATAGGCGGCGTTATTGATGGCAGAACCGTGCTGTCGGACCTGTTTGCTTCATCGGATTGTCCGTTGCTTTCATATGTTCCCTTGTAATCGTAGTCTACAACCTCAATCTCTGTAAGGTTTCCAACCCATTTGTAGCCCCATTTACACGGTACAACGAGGCGGTAGAGTCCTTTAATCCCGCTTATTTCAGGCAGATCTGTCCCGTTAGCCCCCAACGCCAGAATCGTTGTCGGCTTCAGGGCATCTTCAATCAGAAGGTCCGACGAAAACCCATCTGAAGCACGAGAGACAACCTTGTACGCCTCTGGCTTAACCTGAGCCAATGTGAGAAGATAAAAAAGCGGTATTCCAGTCCAGTTATAAGTCACGTCTGGCGAGCCCGATACACACTTCAACTCCGCCACTTCTGAAACCATAGGAAAAGACTGCAGTTCATCATAAGTCAAATTCAAAGGACTGTTCACCAGCCCAAATACTCTTATTCCATCTGTCGTCCCCTGCAGCATCGCTTGTGCCGGAACCGCCGCGCCTAATTTGGAAAAAAACGCTAACAGAACGCAGGTTACCACAAGAACCAAACAGCCTAACCTCAACACTCGTCGCATTTTTCAAACCTTGAAGTACATTATCTATCAGCATCAGACAAGGCGTATGCCAAAAACCTTGCGATCAGAAACTGCAGAATGAACGTTAACTACATTCCAAGAACAATCCTTTGATTCTTGCTGATCATCAGGATTGACCAGATTCAGCCCTTTTTCCCACGGAATAACTCTTAAGAGTATCTAGCGCGCGCTAACCACAAGAATGCTCCAGACTTAACCAGTGCGCACTCAGGAACGCGTTGCGGTCCGCTCATAACAGGAAGGATTGTTGGATGCAAACCACGAAGCCTCCATCACTTCAACGGCTTGCAGGCTTAAAAAGCCCCAGCAACCTAGCCTTGGCCCTGAAAGCCTCAACCTTGATAGTCGCGGTCACAGCGCTATACTCTCAAGACCTGAGAATAATCTTCACCGACGCCTTAACCAACGAATCAACAAGTTATATACTGATAATTCCTTTCCTGTTCGCGTATCTAATCTACCGCAAGCGAAGAATGCTCCGCGCCTCAGTATCTGCTGAACAAAAAAACTACCCTGAGAACACTAGACACTTTGGCGCGTTAGGCGGCATCCTCCTGTGCGCAACAGCCATGATACTCTACTGGTACGGCTCGTACACGTTCACTCCACTCGAATACCACATACTGACACTTCCCTTCTTTGCTGCGGGGTTGACACTAGTCTTATTCAACCCGCAAACTCTTCGCCAAGCAGCCTTCCCCATAGCCCTCCTAGCTTTTCTCGCGCCCCTACCCTCCGAAATCATCTACAACGCAGGCTCAACCCTGTCAGTAGTAAGCTCAGAAGCTTCAAACGCAATAGTGAACACGCTAGGTATACACTCAACCATCTCCAGCCTATCAGGCACACCCGCCATAACCATAACCCAGGCAAACGGAACCATACTGCCCCCTTTCACAGTCGACATCGCATGCTCAGGCATGTACAGCCTAATAGGCTTCCTAATATTCGCCGCCTTCACAGCCTTCGTCGTCAGAGACAAACTCTGGAAAAAAGCCGCAATCTTCCTCCTAGGCGTCCCCCTCATCTACTCACTCAACATACTCAGAATAACCACCATCCTCCTAATCGGCTACCAATGGGGCGAACAACTAGCTCTCAACATATTTCACCTACTAAGCGGATGGATTCTAATCTTCCTAGGCACCCTAGTGCTTTTAATAATATCCGAGAAAATCTTCAAAACACAAATATTCACAAAAAAACAAACTCAACACAATTGTCCAACCTGCAACCCTCATCCCTCTGACCAAATGGAAAATTTCTGCCCTACGTGCGGAAGACTCCTCAAATACCCACAAGCAAAACCCAGAAAAACAGACGCTGCAAAAATACTGGCAATAGCGCTAGTCGTAATCCTTCTAATGTCAATCCAAGCTCCAGTATTTGCACTAACACAAGGGCCGGCTCAAATCCTAATCCAAACTCCCACAGGCCAACAGGGAAACAACCAAATCTTCCCCCAAACACCAAACTACACGCTCCAATACCTCCAACGCGACACCGCGTTCGAACAAATATCAGGACAAGACCTCTCACTAATCTACTCATACACGCCACAGGATCCAGCAAAGCAAACAATTTTCGTTGGACTTCAAGTCGCACAGACGATATGGCCTCTGCACCGCTGGGAGGTCTGCCTAGTCACATGGCCACAGTACCTAGGCCACCAGCCCTACGCCGACCAGCTGGATCTGAGAGATGTGCAAATCCTGCAAAACCCCTCAATAATCGCAAGATACTTTGCATTCAAAGACAAAAGCGACAACCAAACCGAGGTCGTCCTGTACTGGTATGAAAACTCGATCTTCACGACAAACGGTACATCGCAACAGAAATACGTGGAAATAAGCCTGATAGCCTTTCCCGGCACACCGCAAGACGTGGCAAGCACGGAAAACGAACTGCTACCCTTCGCAACGGCAATAGTGAACTATTGGCAACCAATAAAGATGTGGACGGCAATCGCTATAATGCTGTCCCAGAATGGCATTACTCTCGCCGAAATAACCATCACCCTCTTAGCCGCAATCATCGTTTTCTACGCCTTCGAAACGGTAAAACAAAGAAGAGCAAACACCGCGGCCTACCAAAAACTCTCATCACAAAACAAACAGATCATCGACGCAATAGCAGAAACAGAAAAAGCCACAAAACCAACACTCCAAGCAATCGCCAGCACCTACAAAATCAAAACAGGCCTCCAAATAGAAGAGAAAGACCTGTTACAGAAGCTTTCAGCGACAGAAAAAACGGGCATAGTAGAAAGCGTAGTAGCCAACATTCAAGACGAACCGACCCGCACTTGGAAAATTAGGATGATGACCACAAAAAGTCGAGAACACAAGCGTCTGAGCGCGTGGAAGCAGATAATAACCCGCGGTTCAAAATAGAAAAGGGGAATCCGAAGTGCGCGTAATAATCACCCCGGTAAGCTCAGCAATCGTGACAATGCTTGTACTTGGCACGATCTCCCTGGTAGCCTCTATCGACTATGATTCATCCATACTCGCGTTCATAGGCCTCGGCTTGGTCTTCTGGGGAGCAGTTCTCCTCTACATCAAGCCTGAAGAGTACACGAGAAAAACCCTCCTGGAAGCCGCATTGTCACCTTCTCTCAGAGCATTGAACCAGATGATACTAGAACTCGGCTACAAAGGAGACGCCACATACCTGCCTCCAAAATACTTCACAGATCCAGAAGCAACTCGAATATTCGTGTCAAAGTACAAGCATGCAAGCCTTCCAACGCCAGAACAAATCCAACCATACGAGGACCAACCCTTAACCCGAACCGCGCAAGGCCTGCTGCTCACACCGCCAGGTTTTGAACTGTCAAAACTGCTGGAAAAGTCACTCGGAAAGAGCTTCATCAAAACAGACCTCGAAAGCCTCCAGCAGACCCTCCCAAAAATCTTCATCGAAGACTTGGAAATCGCCCAAAACCTAGAACTGCAAAAAGAAAACGGCACTTCCAACACGAAAAAAGGCAACACTGTATCCCTCACGCCGGTGAATAACACCACGGTCCACGCAAGAATAACCAAACCAATCATTAGAAACACACTCAAAGAGACCGAAGGTTCGCAGATAACCAGCTCAATCCTCTTCCCGCTCTGCAGCGCCATCGCCATAGCCATAACTAAAGCCACAGGCAAACCCGTAAGAATAACAGACACCAAGAGCTCCGAAGACGGCAATGTCATAGAAGCCAACTTCGAAATCGTGGAGGAATAGCGCAATGGATTTTCCCCTATCATTCTGGGACATAAGCCTGTGGCTAGCCATCACAGCCATAATCCTACTCGTAACCTCAGAACTCATCTCACCACACTACGGAAAAACAAACCTGCTCATCAACAAGAAAAGACTACGAAACGCAGCGGTAACCGTCTCAACACTCTTCCTCGCAACAGTGGCGGTAAGAATAGCCACCATCATAATCAGCCCATGAAGCGCAAAGAAACACGAAGACCAACACGCTTGCAACCCACATTCTATACAGCGGCAAACATGAAGGCACGTCTGGATTCAATGCAGACCGGAAATTCTGCGGCCGCACGTGCCTCCAGCGGAAACGCTGCTTTTACAACAGCGAAACAACGTTAACATAGAAGCATAAACCCTAAAACCTACGACAAACCTAACAAGCCAACAGCCAAGGAGCCGACACATTTGCCTGAAAAACCCGCCGAAGACGAACTGGACCAACAGATAATCCACATCGTTGAAACGGCAAAACCGGAAAACGTTCAACAACTAATCGACCAGGTACAGGCACTGTCATCAAAACCCAAACAGGAAATACTGGACCGAATACTGCAACTGCAGCAAACAGAAAAAATCCACCTCAAACCGCCCCAAACACCTAGCCCAGAAAAGCTCACAAGCTACCTGCGCTCAAGCCAAGCCCTCTGGTACTGGATCACCATGGCACTCACGATAGCAACAGCCATAGTCGTGTTCACCGTCCCAGAAGACGCCTTCCCACTAGTGTACCTAAGATACGTCCTAGGCACAATATTCATCCTGTGGCTGCCAGGCTACGCGTTCATAAAAGCCCTTTTTCCACAAAACCTTCCATTCTCCAAAGCCCTGGCACACTCACTCGACACGTCTGAAAAAGGCTTGGACGCCATCGAACGCACAGCCCTGAGTGTCGGCATGAGCTTAGCACTCGTTCCCACAGTAGGCCTACTCCTAAACTACACGCCTTGGGGCATCCATCTAACACCAACAGTCTTAAGCCTGCTCGCGTTGACCACAGTCTTCGCCACAGCCGCAATCATAAGAGAACACCAAACCAGAGCCCAGAAAAAAAGCAAACCTCAATAGCCATCAGTGAAACGATTCTATCTAACCTCTATAACACTCTTTCATAAGATTATCCCATAAAAATATTCCCTATATACTTATAAGATTCAACAGCAACTATTCTGTCAATGAGGGAAAGAGAGATGAAGAGGAAATTGCTGTTCGCAACGTTGGGGTTGATGATTTTTGCTATTCTCATAGGTGTTGCAAGAGCCCAGATTAGCGTTACAATCACGCTCACAGACGCTGGGAACAACAGCATCGCCAGCACCGTGCCCGTCGGCACAACCGTCTACGTCCACGGCTACTACGAAGACATAAGCGTAGGCGCACCTGCCACAGCCCTGATGGAAGTGTACTACGACAACGGCTCAGGATTAACCAGCCAAACAACGTTATACTCGGGCAGCGTCGACAGTGGACAACCAATAACAAGATCAACGACGCTGACACAACCAGGATCTTACGAATTCAGGTGGACATGCACGCAAGAAGCCACTGCAGGCAGCCTCGGAACCACGGGCTTTGGAACACAGTGCGAAGTAAAAAAAGGATTTATCACCGTGAAACTGGTGACACTACCTGTACCGGAACCCGGAACGCTTGCAGGCCTGATCATGGCACTCTCAGCATTCGGCCTACTGGCAGTAAAAAAGGCGAAACGCTAACTTAAAAACACTTTTTTACGGCGCGCGCAGAAACCTCACGTTTTATTCCTAAGTTTGCCGCCGCCCGCGCTTTCCCCTCTGCTCCGTACGGAGCAAAGCACGCGATTCACGAGACTAACCTTGCCCGTCAAGTCTTCCTACGATGGACGATCACGAGAACCGTGGCAACTGAAGCCAGCAACGAAGCGCCAACCGTAAACATGCCGACCGTGCCGGACGGAATCGAATCTACCACGCTTCCGCCGACAGTGATCTCCGCGTATATTCTCAAGTGAAGATGGCAATCATTGTTTCCGTAATTATGGTCCATCCAGTCCATGATTGCAAAGGTAATAGGGGCACCTGCTCCATTGTAATAGATGCTGTAGGCATGGCCCGTGTCTCCATTACTGAAGGGCCCCCAATCTACGTCCGTCCCGTTGATCTGGAGAAACGAGTGACTACCGGGACGATAGTGATTCAGCCAATCCCAAGTGTCTATGCTGCTGTTCGTGTAATACTGGGCGTCAGCCGCCAGCCAGCTCGAATTGTCATAAAACCACATCTCTGCCGCCACAATCCGATACGATATGCCCGACGCCAAAACTGGAGAAGCAACCGGCACCCCCGAAGAGTACACGTCGCCTTCCCACACAAGACTCTCATTTGGATTAAGAGCCACGCCCATGGCTGACGACAGGCTCACGACAAGCAATATCGAAGAAAACAAAAGAGACGCTACTACTAGGCATCCTCTCACGGTACTACACTCCAAAACGAGGCATATCTACTCTAGGCGTATAAAGATTTTTCGATGAATCGCCACACTGCACCGGCCCGCACTGAACGAAACCAAAACAATCGCGCGCGCTGTCGAACAAACCCCGTCAAAGCCCGACAACACAAAACCGTAGACAAGAAATAAAGAAGGACTGATGCCATCTTTCTTGACAGCATCATCTCAAAAGAGTCAGGGTCGACCGGTTTCCGCTCGCACTGCTATCGCCGGTACCCTGTGGAACTATTGTGTTGCTGTGATGGTTATGTCGAAGCTGAAGGTTGTGATGCCAGTGATGCTTGATGAAACCGCGAGGCTCAGCACGGCCTGGACAGATGCGCCGACCGCAAGCACGTAACCAGCCCTGTTCCACGTCAGCGTGAAGT
>Ga0315282_10001715_pt1 | contig 40987 bp, 32 predicted proteins | sample YL17G07_20_MG_FD_203693 | JGI IMG/M metagenome (GOLD analysis project Ga0315282, IMG submission 203693) | Sediment microbial communities from Yellowstone Lake, YNP, Wyoming, USA - YL17G07_20 | ecosystem: Environmental > Aquatic > Freshwater > Lake > Sediment | place: USA: Wyoming | collected...
TTATTTATATTGCTAAAGCAGAAAATACAACTGAGCGAAGAGGTTATTTCAGAAGTCATAGATGGCGTATATTTACTTTTTATGAGAATAGTCTTAGGATATGTCCGAACTCATGTCTGAACATCAAGTTTTCAACTATTACATTTGCTCTGTTGACAATTTTATACAAAAAGAATTAAACTATCCATGACAATTAGTCTATAGGTCTGAGACTTATAGACCTATAGACTTTTCCTTACATTTGTGCAATTCGCTTTATTCGTGAAATTCGTGAAATTCGTGATAAAATTTGCGATTGAACAGATACGTGTTTTTCATTACCAAATCCTGAAGAACCACAAGGTTAAAGGAGGGATTTACCATAGGAAACCTAAAGATTACAGACTACAAAACTTATGTACTTGGAACACCCTGGAGAAATCTTACCTATGTCGTTCTTGAAACAGACGACGGCGTTACCGGGATTGGAGAAGCTAGGGTTGTTGGCAGAACGCATACGGTTATAGAACTGTTAAAAGATACGCAACGGCACTTTATCGGTCATAGTGCGTATGATACCGAAGCCATGTATCAAAAATTCGTTCGTGATGATTTTAATCTGCCCGGCGGTGAAGATATAACAGCATTCTCGTTATTAGAAATGGCATATCTTGATTGTCAGGGAAAGAAGGCAGGCATACCAGTCTATAAACTGCTAGGAGGGAAAGTTCGTGATAAAATTCCTGTTTATGCAAACGGGTGGTATACTGTTGAGAGAGAACCAGAGGCTTTCAAAGATTCCGCTTTGAAAGTTGTCCAAAAGGGTTATATGGGATTGAAGTTTGATCCATTTGGTAATGGCGATCTGGAACTGACGAGGAAAGAATATATCAGGTCTATAGGACTCATTGAAGCGGTGGCAAGTGTTTTGCCGGATTACATGCAGATGTTTGTCGAGATGCACGGAAGATTTGCGCCGCATCAGGCAATAGAGGTCGCAAAGGATATTGAAAAGCTCAAACCCGGATGGATAGAAGAACCATGCAGACCAGATGATCTGGGCGCACATGCGCTGGTAATGGCGCATACTAATATACCTATTGCAACAGGTGAACGTCTATATACGCCATCAGAATACCGTGAATTATTTGAACGTCGTGCTGCTAATATAATACAGGTTGATCCGACTAACTTTGGGGTTTTAGAGGCAAAAAGGTTAGCATTTATGGCAGAGGCATATTCTATGGTGATTGCACCGCACAATGTAGGAGGAGTTATCTCTACGCTTGTCGGAATTCACCTTATGGGTAGTCTAAGAAATGGAAAAATCCTAGAGCATTTCAATAATTTTGCTGACAGGGAAGTACAGAACGCTGGAACATGGTATCCAGAGGTTATTGATGGGCATTTTATGTTGCCAGATAAGCCCGGATGGGGTGTTGAATTAAATATTGATTTCATAGAAAGCAGACCACCACAGATAAAGGATGGCGTTATTCTTGATCCGGGTCTGAATATGTTTGGAAAATCAGATTGGCAAAAAAGGGGTCAAAAGAATGAATAAAGCAATTGTCTATTGACAAGTTGGGGATTTCTAAAGTATATTTGTGAACACAAAAACGAAAATTATTTTACACAATGTAATCGTTAAAAAATGCCATTTTGACATAGTATTTCAACGTTTTTCACAACCCCCTGGGTTGTTTTTAGGACGTTTATGTATTTTTTAACGATTACACATATTAAAGGTTGAATTTGATATAATGAGGAGAGTCTTTATATCATCATTGTTTGGTGAATATCCTGATCTTGATGAACTCATGAGTTGGTATAACTCTAGCACAAAGCAAGAAGTGAGTTTTGCCAACCTTCACATACATACGCCTTATTCTTTTTCTGCCTTCAAGAATGTCAGCGAAGCTGTAAGGCTTGCCCATGAGCAAAGTGTTCCGGTGCTTGGTATAAGTGATTTTAATACAACTAAAGGCTATGATGAATTTACAAAAGAATGCTTAAACACCAAAATTTTCCCTGCTTATGGAATGGAAACTATCGCATTATCTGTTGAAGATCAGAAGGCAGGTATAAGATGGAACGATCCGAATAACCCAGGTCGAATATATTTCTGCGGGAAGGGATTTCGGTATCCCCTTCAATCAAGCAAAAAGACTCAAGATACACTAGCAAAGATTTCACAAGCCCTTGAAGATCAGGTTCAGCAGATGATCATCAAGCTGAATGAGCATCTTAAAAAAGTTCTACCCGAAATACAGTTAAACTACGACTATATAAAAGATACCATGACCAATGGAACGGTCAGGGAACGGCATCTGGCAAAGGCTTTGCAATACGAATTAATGAAGCATTTTACTGATCCAGATGATAGGTCGAAAGCATTAAAAGCGATATATGGCAAAGATAGTCAGGTTGACGTATCAAATAGCGTTTTGCTTCAAGATGAACTGAGATCAAATCTTCTTAAAGCGGGTAAAGTGGCATTTGTTGAGGAAAGCCCTGATGCCTATCTAAACATGGAAGAAGCGAAATCTATCATGCTTGATATGGGCGGAATACCTTGCTATCCGATACTCCTTGATGGCACGAAAGGCGAACCCACTGAAGTCGAAGAGAATCCTGAATCATTATATGATAATCTGATCAGCAAAGGCATATATTGTGTTGAGTTTATACCTACCAGAAATGATATAAACCTGTTAAGGCAGTATGTATCCTTTTTTAATAAAAAAGGCGTTATTATTACAGCCGGTACAGAGCATAACACCCCCATGATGGAACCGATGGTTCCCAGATGTCGTGGCGGAGTTGCTCTTGATGAATTCTTAAAAGGTACGTTTTGGAAAGGTGCGTGTGTCATTGTTGCACATCAGTATCTTGTCGGCAAAAATCAACAGGGATACGTTCATACTTCTGGCAAAAGAACCGATATAAAAGTTGAAAAACTTGAATCCATTGGTGAAGCTGTTATTAAATATTATTATGAAAGCTAATCGTTAAAAAATTCAATAAAAATCAGGAAAAATTATTTTGAAAGAAGGGCAAAATGACATCAAAATATAACTGGGAAGAGATTGATTGGAAAAACATGAAAGATGATCTGGATCGTATTGTATCTTTATCCAGATACTACGGTAGTGATCCAGATTTTGTTTTAGCAGGTGGTGGGAACACTTCTGTAAAGATGGGTGATACTCTTTATATCAAAGCAAGCGGCACTATCCTTGCCGATATGACAAGAGAGAGCTTTGTCGCATTATCACGAGAAAAAGTCGGTAAGATACTTTCTGAAAATTACAGCAAAGACCCTTTACAGCGTGAGGAACAGGTCAAAGAAAAACTGCTTGATGCACGTATAAATAAAGAATCGGGAAGACCTTCGGTTGAAACGATGCTTCACGAATCTATAAAATACAAATTTGTAGTTCATACTCACCCATGCCTTATTAACGGTTTAACTTGCTCTAAAAATGGTGAAAACATAGCCAAAGAGCTATTTGGTGATAATACTCTCTGGATTGACTACACAGACCCCGGCTATACGCTGGCAAAAAAGGTTCAAAACGCGTTGATACAATATAGAGCAAGTTATAACGGCATTGATCCTGAAATTATACTGATTCAGAATCACGGCATTTTCGTAAATGCAGATGATACAGAGAAAATAAAAGAACTAACAGATCAGATTGTAGCAAAAATAAACGATTACGCATCTAAAAAGGCTGTTAAATCAGTCTTTGGCGATAAGAAATTTCCAGAGACTACAGACAGAAATAAGAAAATCAAAGAGCTAACACCTGCACTTAGGGCGATATTTACCGTTGATAAGGTCTGTCCTATTGTTGTTTACAACGATTCTGCTGTGATGATGGATTTTGCTTGCTCTGAAAAAGGAGAGGAACTTGTAAAGTCTGGCTCATTCACTCCCGATCAGGTCGTCTACTGCAAAAGGGCATCATTGTGGGTCAGCGCAAAATCTGCGGATGAAAAAGTAGAAAATATAGTCAAAAGAACAAAAGACTCCGCGAAGAAGTTTTCAGATAAATACGGTTATCCCCCAAAAGTAGTATTGATTCAGGGAATAGGTATGCTCTGCATAGGCGACAGCAAGCGCAACGCTGACAACTCAGTGATAGTCTACGAAGATGCGATTAAAATAATGAAATATACTTCACCATTTGGTGGACCACACTTCATGAATGAAAGACAATCAAGGTTCATTGATGAATGGGAGGTTGAGAATTATCGCAGGAAGATCGCATCTGGTACTTGCGATACAGGGCGTGTTGCCGGTAAGATTGCTGTTGTAACAGGAGCCGCTCAGGGATTCGGTGAAGGTATCGCAAGAAATCTTGCCAGTCAGGGCGCTTACGTCATTGTAGCCGATCTGAATCTAAAAGGCGCTCAGGATGTAGCCAGTTCCCTAAATGAGCAATATGGAATCGGTAAAGCGTTTGCGGTTAAAGTTGACGTAACTGATGAGATTTCTGTAAGCAACATGATTGCTGATGTCGTGCGTGAATACGGCGGAATTGACGTATTCATAAGCAACGCAGGCGTCGTCAAATCAGGAAGCGTTAAGACGTTAGAGCTTAAAGATTTCGAGTTCGTGACAAAAGTAAATTACATAGGCTATTTCATTGCGGTTAAACATGCTTCACCAGTAATGGCAAATCAGCATAAATACGATCCATCTTATGCGTCAGACATAATCCAGATTAACTCTAAGTCAGGTCTTCAAGGAAGCAATAAGAACTCCGCTTACGCTGGCAGTAAATTCGGAGGGATCGGACTTACTCAGAGCTTTGCCCTTGAGTTAGTCGAAGATGGTATAAAAATAAATTCCATCTGCCCCGGTAACTTCCTTGATGGCCCATTATGGTCAGACCCGGAGAAAGGTCTTTTTGTGCAATATCTGAAAGCAGGCAAAGTTCCCGGCGCTAAGACTATTGCGGATGTGAGACGTTCCTACGAGTCAAAAGTTCCAATGGGTAGAGGATGCAGGACTGAGGACGTGATGCACACGATATACTATCTGATAGATCAGCCTTATGAAACCGGTCAGGCGATCACTGTCACCGGCGGGCAGTTGATGAGGTAATTGATTGGAGAAATACAGAATATGTTTCCGAAAATTCGCGTAACAGCAATTTTAGTAGAAGACGGACATATTCTGCTTGTCGAACAGGAAGTAACAAAATCTCGAAAATGGTCTCTACCGGGAGGTACTCTTGAATTCGGTGAAACCATTGAGCAATGTGCAGTTCGAGAGACTAAGGAAGAGACAGGTTTAGACATCACTGTAGAAAAGTTGCTCTATGTGTGTGACCGACTGGAAGAAGATCAGCATGTTGTTCACATAACCTTTGCTGTAAAGCGATTAGGCGGTCATTTGCATCTTGGTTCTGAACCAGAATCTAAAGCGAATCCGATTCGCAGTGTGAGGATGGTTACAATCGCATCTCTAGCGGAATACGGTTTTGGTGAACGCTTTTGTGAATTGGTAGCAGCGAACTTTCCAGATAGTGGGAACTATATGGGTTCCGTAACTAATATTGGGTTGTGAACCAACCGGTTTTTTTAGCAAAATAAAAAAGGAATAAGATTATGTTACAAGATAATGTTGAGTTAATGATTCCATTTGAATCCCTTGCTGACTATGTTGAGAAATTAAGTATTGAAGATAAGACACGGCTTTGGGAATTATTGGAAGAACAATTGGCACAAGCAGAAGAAGATATACTAGAGCAAGACCCGATAATTCAGTCAGAGATCAACAAGGCCCGAAAAGCATATAAAGCAAAAGATTACATAAGCATTGATGAATATATAGAAAATTGCTCTAATGAGACGAGAGATAATATATCTGATTAGACATAGAACTAATATGGAGGAATACTGATGTATCCTCAAAAAGTCGAGGAAATCACACCCCAATTTCTTAGTGTGATTCTGGATACTCCTGTTCACTCTGTTACATATAAGTCCTTGAAGTCGCAAGCAACAAATGCTCGAAGTGAAATGTGTGTTTGGTTACTTGATATTTATACAAACAACGATGTAATTCCACTTGTGGCTAAGAAAGCTATTAGTGAAGGAACAAAACTTGAGGTGCTTGTTTATCGTGAAATCTTGGATCCTTATCATCTTCCAGCACCAAAGCTTTATTATTCAATCTTTGAACCATCACATTCATGTTATTGGATATTTATAAGCTATGAAAATTCATCGCTCATTGAACTCAGCGAAGATCCTTGGGATAGTTACTGCGAATCTATTTGTGAATCAATTGCTCAAGTCCACTGGACTTTTAAGGATAAAAATATCGAGAAGCTTTTTCCATGGTTGAAAGGTAATAGTTTTAAACAGTTAGAAAGCTCTTATATCATAAAAGTTCAATCTCAACTAAGAAAGTTACCCGAATTGAATATTGAGTTTCCAGAAGCGTTTATGAAGCATCTATCGGCGTTTATTGAACAATTACCCAGTATTGCTACATTTATCAATGACTTGCCTTTGACAATAACTCATGGAGATTTCGCAACTTTCAATATGTTACTTCATGGTGAGCGAGTATTTTTATATGATTGGGAAGGAACAGCTTTTCAACCTGCAGCACGCGATATAGCGCAACTTACACATCATCAGGGTATTTTTAACCTTGATCCAATAGTAAATGCCTATGTTGATGCCAGAAAACGATTAGGCGAATCCCCTCAAGAGGCCGAACAATTAAGAGAACAATGCGATAAGTATCAATTATGGTTAATTGCTACTATCTTGTCAGGCATTGTCGCTGGTCAAGCTGGACCCTATGCAGAGGCAATGTTGTACGAGAAGGTTATTTTTTATCGCTCTTTGGAATTATTGACTCGTTGGAACTTATTATGAACCAATTTAATGAGCTAAGAGAGAAACACCGTAGGATATTACAAATACTAACAAGTTAAAGCATGTTCTATATGAATCAATATACAATCAATAATTCGTGTGTTATTACATATAAAATTTGGCAGAGCAAGAAATGACAAAGAAACAACAAGATTTTGATACACCATGGAAAGATATATTAGATACCTATTTTCAAGACTTTATGGCTTTCTTCTTTCCAAAAGCCTATAATGATATTGTCTGGTCAAAAAAATATGAATCTCTTGATAAGGAACTGCAAAAAGCTGTTCGTGATGCCAGTCTTGGCAAGCGTTTGGTAGATAAGCTTGTCAAAGTATGGAGAAAAGATGGAAAAGAAACTTGGGTTCTAGTGCATATAGAGATACAAAGCCAAAAAGAATCAGACTTTGCCAAGCGAATATATGTTTATAACTATCGTATATTTGATCGCCATAACCATGCTGTCGTAAGCCTTGCTTTGTTATGCGATGAATATCCCGATTGGAAACCCGATAAATTTGGCTATAAACTCTGGAATTTTGAATTGAGTATCAAGTTTCCCATAATAAAATTATTGGATTACAAGGATCAATGGGATATGCTTGAAAATAGTCGCAACCCATTTGCTATTGTAGTTATGGCGCATCTAAAAGCGCAAGAGACAAGGGATAATGACCAAGATCGCAAGTTGTGGAAAATTAATTTGACAAGAATGTTATATAAAAAGGGATATAGCAAGCAGGATATAATCAATCTGTATCGTTTTATTGATTGGGTTATGCAGTTACCTCAAGAATTAGAAGACGAATTCTGGCAAGAAATACAGGAATTTGAGGAGGAAAATCGTATGCCGTATATTAGTACTATTGAGAGAATGGCAAATGAAAAAGGTATGGTTCAAGGGCTTCTAACTGGCATTAAGTTAGGACTAAAACTCAAATTTGGTGATGAAGGGTTAAAATTATTGCCAGATATAAATAAGATAAAGGATGTAGATTTATTAAAAGCGATTCATACTGAAATTGAAACCGCAAACACTCTGGATGACCTGCGCCGAGTATATCAATAGTTATAAGGAGAAGAAAAATAATGATACCAGAAAAACAAACAGCCGTTCAACTTGTTGGACCAGATGAATTGGTCTTGAATACGGAAAAAGAAGTCCAAAAACCCGGTCCGCACCAGATTCTTGCGAAAGTCGAATCTGTTGGACTGTGCTTTTCGGACATGAAGCTATTACATGCCTTCACTGGACATCCAAGAAAAGGTCCCATCATCGAAGGCATAGACCCAAAGATACTTGATGAAATACCAAGCTATGTTCCCAACGAAAAACCAACCGTTCCGGGACACGAGGCAGTCGTCGAGATTGTAGCTGTTGGAAGCGACGTGAAGGACTACAAGATCGGTGAGCGTTACCTTGTCCAAACTGATTATCGCCATCTCCCAACAGATGGGAGTAAAGCCGCTTTTGGATACAACTTTGAGGGCGCTTTACAGCAGTACGTCCTTATGGACGAGAGAATTATTACCGCGCCCGATGGAGAGTCATTTCTTATTCCCGTCACTGAAGAACCAAGCGCTTCAGCAGTAGCATTGGTTGAGCCGTGGGCTTGTGTCGAGGATGCCTATGTCACTACAGAAAGACAAACGATAAAGGCAAATGGCAGGACGCTTATAGTAAAAGAAGGCGGAGATTATGATCTTCAAGGGTTGTTCTCTGCAAAACCTGCGTCAGTAATCGCAGTTGGACTTGATGAGAAAGAAAAGGCACAGCTTAAAGCAAGCGGTGTCAAAGCTGTTTTTGCTGACGAGATACCAGACGAAAAGTTTGACGACATCATCTATCTTGGAAACAAAAAAGAAACATTTGAGATGCTTGAGAAAACCAAGCTTGATGAGCGAGGTATAATGAATATCGCCACAGCGGGGCGCAAAATAGGCGAACCTGTAATGATAGACGTTGGACGCATACATTACGAAGGCACAAGATTTGTTGGCACATTAGGCAACAAACCTGCGGAATCGTATAAGTATATCCCATCTAAAGGTGAAATACCTGATGAAAGCGAAATATTGATAATCGGCGCTGCAGGTCCGATGGGCACAATGCACGTTATAAGATCGCTGTCACTTGCTAAGGCACCCAAAAACATAGTCGCAACCGATATTAACAACGACCGCATGGCAATGCTTGAGCGAACTGTAAAGTCACTTGCTGAAAAAAGAGGTACACCATTTACTCTTTATAACCCAAAAGAAAAGGGTAATTATCAAGGTAAAGCTGACTACGCTATATATCTGGTTCCTGCACATGCTCTTTTACCCCCGGTAATACATAATTTAAAGCCAAAAGGCATACTAAATATTTTTGCCGGCATAAGGGCTGGCTCTTTTGCCCCGATTGACATAGATTATTACGTTGAGAATAGCCTTTACATGATTGGCACAAGCGGGTCAACGGTTGAAGATATGTGGATAGTTCTTGGCAAAGTTGATAATAAAGTTATGGACACTAACACATCAGTCGCTGCAATATCTGGCATGAAGGGTGCTATAGAGGGACTTAAAGGCGTGGATACTCAGCGATTTCATGGCAAGGTCATTGTCTATCCTCAACTAACAGAACTAGGGTTGATAGAATTAGATGATCTTCCGAAGGTCATGCCTGACGTTGCAGACAAACTCAAAGATGGTGTCTGGACAAAGGAATCAGAATCCGCATTGCTGAAGAAATTCAGTTAGGCTAGATGATTTTCCGTTAAAGGAAGTAGGCTGGGTTGAGGAACGAAACCCAACACAATATTATCAAAGTTGGGTCTCATGCTTCGACCCAACCTACAATTATATTTTATAAGTCAAAAAATTAATCTGGTTGACCAGTAATATTCAGACACGCTAGAAATTATGGATTCCCGTTTTCACGGGAATGACATGCACCTGATTTTGTCATTCCCACGCAAGTGGGAATCCATAAAAATTCATTGTGTCTGAATTGTGTCTGAGTAGTAGTCGCAAGCTTATGAGGTTTTAATAAAATCAACGGATCAATGCCAGTTTTCCAGAGATTGACCGCTGTTCTCCATTAGAATCCATAATTGTAATCTTACAGACATATACTCCAGACGCAATTGGTTTGCTGGAATTGCTGTAGAATACTGACTCAGCACTCCACTTGATATTATTATTTGGACCTCGTTGTCCGCCATTCTCACCGGGATTAAACTTCTCGTTATAGATCAAATTCCCCAACAGATCATATATATTTACTACAACGTAAGCATCCTGACTCAACCTATATCTTATATTTACTTCGGGATTTTTGCTGATAAATACAGGATTCGGGTAGATCAGCAGATCAGATATTCCCAATCCTGATGATACCTGCACGACCCGTTCTGCAACATCATTAGTATAATCTGACTCAAAGACTTGGAAATCTGGATTCACCTTGACGATAATACTGTAATCACCCCAATTATTTAGTGAAATAGATTCATTAATTGCAAATGATGATCTGGCTTTTATATCAAATTTTAATTCTTTCAACAGCTTTGGAGAAAGCCACGTTTCAGGCGGGCTTAACCATATCTGTGCAGTGACGTTCATAGCGTCCTCATCACCTACGTTTCTTACATTAGCAGTAACATCTATCGTGCTTTTTGGTATTGATGGAACCTGAGATGTGATAATGGAATCTGAATCCATAATAAGGTCTGTATTAATTACATTATCTGGTTCTATAATTGGATTTGCCAGCATTGCAATTGTGGATATAATCAGCCTTGAAGTTCCTAATATAAGTTCAGGATTAAGCTTGTCTATCGTATCATTAGCTGTGTGATTTACTGGTGAAAACTCATCCGATGACGAATCGCTTGCCTCTGTTACGAGAACTGCGTTGTAACCTGATTTCCAGAAAGGAGAATGATCACTGTAAATCATTTTGGGATCAACGACTTTGCTGACATTAAGACCTATACCATGTTCACTCTGTACGTGACTTATTGCGTTTGCTATCCATTCAGAATTTTCGTTTGTCACAACGGCAATATCGGGTTCATTGGGGTCGTATCCCACCATGTCAAGATTGAAAACCCCGGCGATCTGATGATCAAGAGTGGCGGAATCCTGCGCATAGTGTTTGCTTCCGAACATGCCCAGTTCCTCGCCAGAGAATGCAATAAACGTGATGGAGAAATCAAAGTCATAACTGCTCAGTATCCTTGCCATTTCAATGACAGCCGATGTTCCAGACGCATTGTCGTCAGCCCCAGGCGCAGGCAAAGATTTCCAATTCCACATCCATCCGGCGGACAATCCTGCGGTACTGTCATAATGAGAACAGACCACGTAGGTTTTATTACTATGAGGGCCCTTCCCATGCAGTGTCGCAACCACGTTCCTCATCTTGTAACTATTTTGTATTGTAGTTTTATCATCTTTTTTGGTAGTAACTGTGTGGATAAAAGGATCATATTTCACATCCAGACCACAGCTTGCGAATCTGTTAAATATGTAATCCGCCGCATTATCACACGCCCCGTCTGTGGGATCGCTTGAATCTCTTACTCTAAGGCAATATCTGCTTTTGTAAGATATATCCGGTGATTTTACATCCCTGTTCTCCTGCAAGTCAGCGATAGTATTCATCATGTTTTCAATGCTTACTGAGCGCGCTATCCCATCTATCGCTTGATATTCCCTTACCTGATCAGCAGATGCTATGGCAGGTAAGCAACAGAGACATAATATAATCAGGAAATAGAATCTATGTAAACTAAATTTCGACAAATTCATTGGAAAACGACAAAAGAACCCAGAATGGTTTATTTGCAATTGAATTTATGGTAACGATTTTTTATTAGCCACGAAATTTTACTGATTTTTCAGTGTTATTCTGTGTGTTTCCGTAGCTAGATTTGATAAAATTGACCATAATTGTGAAACATACCAGTTTATAGAAATAAATCAATACGTAGGTTTTTGAGGATACTCTAGCAATGGCTCATAAGTCTCTACCATGCGATGACGGGGACCAATAGACCTCCAGTAACCGACCCAATCAAGTTCCTCACGCTTATTCAAATCTACTTCAGCCCAAAATACGCCATTCTTGCCCTTATTTGATGCAAGGATACGTCCCAGCGGGTCAATCACCATACTGTTGCCATCGTAGACTGACGGCACCATGTAAACGCCGTTATCCCTTGCCCTGACACGAAACACCGTCTCACCATCAGCTATTCCATCGTGATCGGGTAAAGTATTGCCCCAAGTTGGTGCAAATATGATCTCTGCCCCTTTAAGTGCAAAGATAGACTCTGGCTCAGAGAAGAACCAATCGTAGCATATCTGTATAGCGACAATACCAAAATCCGTCTGGAAAACAGGATACTCACTTCCGGGGGTGATCCCCTGTTTCCATTCCTCTCTAGGAAGATGGACTTTACGGTATTTGCCCGCAACTTTACCATCACGATCCAGCAACACAGCAGTGTTATAAATAATATCGCCATCAAGCTCAGTGAGACCGGCAACGACCCAAATATGATTTCTGTGCGCCGCATCGCCTAGAATCTCAGTATCCCGCCCTGGTATCGATTGAGCGCAATCTACGACACTGTAAGGTGTTCCAGCCATAGTGAGCGCCTCGCCAAGACAGACTATATCCAGACCGAGTTTTCCGGCGTCGTCAATCTGCTCACAACACTGCTGAAGGTTCTTCTCAGGAGTTCCTCCCGAAGGTCGCAGATACACCGTTCCGATCTTGACTTTACGTGGCTTTATTGGTTCAGTTTTGCTCATACTTACCTTTTTCCAGATGACTGACCCTCCTTGAAGCCACTTCACATCCAGAGAAATCAAGGCCCCATTGGCTTCATTTGGTGCTGTCAACACATCATCGAACCTTGTAAGATCGACATCAAGAATAGGTCCTCGTACGAGCATCCCGCAATTATATAATTGTTTCCCATCATTCATCCATGTTACTCTGACAAATACTGATCTATATGGAAACTGGATGTTCTTTAATGCGCAATCAACTTTAACAGCATAAGCACATCCGCCTTCAATGCCTTTAACTTCCTGAGTAATTCCACCAACAGCGTAAGGTTTATCCAGAGCATTAACAGATACGCCTTCAGGAGATGCCTTAAAAGAACAGCTTGTATTTGCTATTACAGGATTCCAGACAGACCAGTCTTTTGGCATATCATTTGAGCTTTCAGTTGCGAAATTACCATTAGAAATAAGCTCGTTTGTAACATCTGTTGATGATAAACACATTAGATTAGATGCTACAACATCAATAATAAGAAAACAACAGACCATCATTTTAATTCCTCCACCATCATTTAGGCACTGTAAAATATATAAACACGGAGGCACAGAGAACACAGAGAACACAATATTTCTTTATTCCCTCTCTCTTAACTCTCCGTGTCTCTGTGTCTCCGTGTTTATTTTCATTTTATTTTGACAATGCCTCATTTACCACTCAAGTTTAAGAGAAGTTCCTCATCAATTTCGATACCAAGACCCGGTCCTTGTGGAACATCCATATAGCCATTTTTGATTTCCAATGGCGTTTTCAATATTGGCGTTTTATCTCTTAACGGATGCGGTTCGATGTTATATTCTTGCGGATACAGACAATTCTGACACGCTGACCAGAAATGCAGATGCGCCGCTGTTCCAATCGTCGGCTGAGTATTATGCACTGTAATCGGTTTATTAAACGTCTGCGCCAGAGTCGCTATCTTCATCATCTCGGTAAATCCGCCAGATTTTATCACGTCAGGCTGTAAAATATCCACCTGCGCAATAGTGATCAGGTCACGGAATTGCCATCGTGTATACTCCTGCTCACCGACGGCAATAGGAATATCAAGCGCCGCTTGCAGACGGTTGTATCCATCGTAGTCATAAGCTGGTAATGGTTCCTCAAAATGAAACACGCCCAACTCTTCAAGCTGACGGCCAACTCTGATAGCAGTATGAACGGTATAAGCGTTATTTACGTCTACAAGCAAAGTCATTTTGTCACCGAGTCGGTCACGGATAGCCTTTACAACCTCAACGGAATGATCCGTCCCATTATCATACATCCAAGGAATTGCGCTGTGCTGTTTGTACCAAGTATAACCCTGTTCATAGAATTGTATAACACGATCTGCTTCCGCTTCTGGAGTCATGTCACGTCTCATCGAGCTTGCATATATAGGCACTTTTAGACGGAACGCACCGCCTAGAAGATTATATATAGGTGTATTCAGAGCTTTGCCCTTGATGTCATAAAGAGCAATGTCAATGCCTGCCATTGCTTCCAACTGAGCGCCCATCGGACCAAGCTTATGACCCCACGTAAACATACGCATCCATAGAGATTCGATATTAAACGGGTCTTCGCCGGCTATCATCCCTCCGAGATGCCGAACAGTATTAGCAACGACTGACGCACCCATAGGACTTGCTTCGCCGTATCCGACTATACCTTCATCAGTCTCGATCCTTACGATAATGAAACTCTTATGCAATACATGAGCCTCAACTTTAGTGATCTTCATATTATCCCCCTTAATCCTCGAATGTCTCTATAATTCTAAATCCAAAATTCTCATAGGCATTTAATGCGGGCATATTTGTTGTTTCAACATCAATCATAATTTCGCTCAAATTGAGTGATTTTAGATAATAAACAGCACTCCTAATTAAAGCTGTAGCGATACCTTTTCTTCGATAAGCTGGTAGCACAGCCACAACACTTATATACCCCAAATCCCATTTTTTAAAGCTTATTATGAAACCTACAGGTGTATTATTTATAACACTAATAGCCAAAAACACACCGTTAGGATCAAACTTGTCGAAATCCTCCCAATTATCTGACCAGGGTTCTTCTCCGAATGATTCTGAATAAATTTGGGGTACATAATTGTGGTGCAAAGAAGAACAGTATTGCACAATTTCAATGGATTGTGTTATTGGCAATACTGTAGATTCTGTTGACAATTTCATACGGTAGAGTTTCATCTATCCCTATTTATACTTTCAATTTTTCCAGTAACTCAACAGCAGTATCAGCCATCGCTTCACCGACACCCGGCAGAAATCCACGAGACAATGCAGAACGCACCTCGTACCCCTTATGATCAAACTCCTTCATTGCTTCTGATGGCACGTCCTTCATATTCTCCGCAAAAGCCTTCTTTGTAGGAATATACCCGACCCAGCCGTTAGCAAGTTCTGATACAAATGTCCTCTTAAACGGTGAGCGTTTCTTAATATCTAACTGTAACTCGACAAAGTATTCTGCGGGTATGCCTGCGAATCCAATATCGCCAACCTTGATCGCCTGTATCTCTGCTACTCCGACCTTTTTATCAGCATCGTCACGCATCGGCAATTGTATGACTTTACTGGCAATTCTAACATCCTCATTGGACAGAGGAGTCATATTCTTGAACGCCTCGCATACATCGCCTGCAAGCGTTTCGCCCATCCATCGTGAATGTTCGTGACCCTGACGATGATATTGACTCTGCACATTAATGTGATTGATGTCACCGCATGCGCCGTTCGTGAAGTGTATAAATGGGTTATCACTCAACCTTTCTTTGAGTCTTACTGCTAGATGTCCGGGGTAATCAGCGGAGAGTTCTGTACCTCCAACACAATCACAATGGCATGCGTAGTTCACGTATAAAGCCTTAATCTTTCCGTTCTTATCTGTGAATGATACTATGCCCACCTCTGGATCAATGGGTCCGGCAGGTTCAATAATACCGGGGTTCCTGTATCCGGGATTGGTCTGTACCGTGCCATCTTTCATTTTATAACGGCGATTAAAGGCAATACGATCTTCGTAAGAGATACCACCAGCGATAATACAGGGTTCCATATCGCTCATAGCCTTAATAACAGCCAAAGCCGCCATCTCTGGAAATTCGTCAAGCCACTTTAAAGTCACCTCTGCGCCTTCGGGCATACGGAATATCCTCGTTTGTGGTCCTGTATGTGTATGAGTGCAGGAAATCATTATATTTGCGCCATTGATCCCTGCCTTGCTAGTTATAATTTCCCTGATCTTTGCAACCTCATCGCTGGTCAGGCAAATCAGGTCACATGCAAGTATTCCAGCGACAGTCTTTCCATCATCAAATACAATCGCTTTAGCAAAGAGATCATCATGTACCGCAGTAGCCTGTCTTTCGTGAAAGTATCCCGCCATAAATGCGCCAAGACCGGGTGTAATTTTTGATGCCCCACAACCTATTTTAATATTTAACATAATATCATCCTCCATGCTTTCTGCAATGGCAGCAGGTAAAATAATTCTAAAATTCCTCAATATTATTGTTTGCTAGTTGCTTCGGTGAGCAATGTAACGTTACTCTTGGTGAAGAAACCGTCAAAATCGCCATAACGGTGTATATATTCGTTGACTAATATAGTATTTTTCGATGCGACACTAAAAGCTTGCTTTAATCCTTCATCAGGAGAACCTACCAGTTCAGACAAGAAGTCCAGACCATCTTCTTTCAGGGCAGAAAATGTATACTCTATGTTATCCGTATTGAAAGCTATGTGATGCACCCGAACACCATAGTTATGGATGAACTTCTCAGTAGGGCCAGACGCTTCATCACTAACGTAAGATGATATGCCAGACGTAAAAACCATTGCGTAATCTTTATCTGATAACCTTGCGACACTGGTGATCGAATTGAGCGTTTCTACATATACAGCGAATTGGAAGTTATAATTGGTAAATTTCATAAACTCGATTATTGCAGAATCTCTATCCGCTGATTTTACACGAGTTGCCGCATGATCTAATTCCTTTATATTATCCAGATAATCTTTCTCTGGTTTTCGCAGTTGTAAATTAAGAATCTCGCTTTCAGCGGTAGCATATTTTCCACGTTCATCTTTCCATTGTATGAATCCCAATGAATTCCCCGTATAGATAGATGGCGTTGTCTGTATAAATGAGAACTTGTCATTATGGATAATATCATCTGTAAGAAAAGTAACTCCTCTGGATTTCTGAATTTCGACGTAACTCTTTATGTCTGTTGTGTGAAAAACAAACGTTTCAAGCCTTGTATTTGGGAGATGTCCTGATTTTGGAAATATATTAAATGTACTAAACGGATTCTTTTCATGTCGCCTTGATCTGATCAAAAAATCCGCAGAACCATAAGTTTTTAGTACATAAGTCTTATAATCTGAATCCTGATAGGCTTCTGTAAATTCTAATCCTGTGTACCTTAAAAGTTCCTCTACCGCTGATTTCTGTCTGTCGGATTCTGTGTTTATAATCACACATTCCAACCCGCCGACAAGATCATGCAATCCTGTTTTTTTTCTTTCCTCTATGATCAAAGGAACCATCTCTTTTAGATATTTATCTGATTGATTTAATTGATTCTCTGCGCTCATCTGACACTCTCCTGAATTTCAGAAAATAAATGGATTAATAAATTCAATGCCGTATCTAACATCAACTATAATCTAATCGAACTTATTTTTCAATATCTATTTAAAGTAGGGGCGAAGCATTTTAATCAAGATCAAAGTATATTGCCATTTTACATTGATGTGAAAATGCTTCGCCCCTACGGAAAACCCTATTTTTTAACGGTTACATTTAAACAAAGAATTCATACGTTATTTGATTCGTTGATGTATAGTTAATATTATTATTCCATTAACGTGCTATATTCCTCAAGCGTACGATTGCCTCATTAAACTCAGGATTTATCTCCACCGCTTTCTGGTATGCGGATATTGCATCTTGCCATTGAGAGATTGCTTCGTACGCAAGACCAAGATTGTAATAGGCGTCAGCGAAACCAGATTTTGCTCTGACTGCGTTTTTGTATGCCTCTATTGCTTCTTTATAACGGCTTTGACCAGCGTAAGCGACGCCTAGATCATTGTATGCTTCAGCGAAATTCGGCTTTAGCTTTATTGCATTTTGCCATGCCGATATAGCATTATCTGAACGACCAACAACCAAATATACCGAACCCAATACGTACCATAGTTCAGGTAACTCAGGCAAAAGCTGGACAGCCTTTTCATAAGCACTGATCGCTTCTGGTAACTTTTCCTGACTGTAGTAGTATGATCCGAGGTTTCCATAAGCCATTCCATAAGATGGATCGTATGCCAAAGCCTTTTTCCAGAGCGTCATTGCTTCGTCTGGATTACTCTTTACCTTCGATACTGCAATCCTGTTATAAGCTTGAGCAAATAGGCGTGATATGTACATTGATCGTATATGCTCTATACTCAGAGTAGTTAGCTGATCCATCTTGTAATAAGCCTGTAATGGCGTCAGATGTTGCTTTATCTTCTCTGCATTGAATATTGTCATCCACTCTGGCTTGCTCTCAAGTTTTTCGTATTTTAAGAAGGTATATTCAAGGTCTGGATGGTTGTCTGTGATTGGAGAAAAAGCCTCAGAAAACTCCTGCAATTCTTTCGGACCCATGAGAAAGCCTGCAAGGATATTATATGCGTTCTTTAAAACGTAATCTTTGCTATCCAAATAGGATACATTTAGATCATCAGAGATCGCCTTGCTCATCAAAAGCGACCCCATCTTATTAACGTTTATCTGAATATCACCGTTGAAGCCAAGCAGTAATAAATCCGCCTCATTATACCACAGTATTGAATTAGGAAATACTGAGATAAAGGTTTTTATTATTCTAGCTGTTTCATCGGGATGAGTGTTGTATATAGGTAGCCATTGGGACATTATACCGTCTTTATTCAAACGCTTTAGGCAAAGTTTGTAGAATTCCTTTGTATACAGGTTGACGATCCCTGCCTCCTCTGGAGGGGACGGTTCAAGGGTGATTATGTCATAAGTATTATTTGTATTAGCAACAAAGTTGCGCCCATCCTCAATGATTATTCTCACCCGTTTATCATTGCCAAGATTCTTATTATATTTACTGAAATCATTAACAGCGGTGCTAACGATAGTTTTAGAGATTTCCACGAGGTCCATTTTCTCAATATCGTAAGACAGCATGGAACCGAAGGTTTGACCTGTACCAAGACAGATACCAAGTATATTTTTTGGTGTTCCACGATGCAAAAGCATCGGAATATGTCCCTGTATGATTTGAAAAGATATTCCATAAGGTTCATTGGCGATCGTTCTCCCTAGAACCGTCTGATTCGCCCATATTGATTTCTGTTGGTTCTGTTGATTTATTGTCACCCAGACAGTGTTCTCCAATCCTTCTTTAATCGTGATGATCTCATCTGAATCACCCTTGAGGATATTTAGAAAATCTCTTGGAATGTCAACTTTCAATGAGAATTGAACAGCTACAAAAGCTAATATAGTAGCAAAACCAATAATCGAATTAAAAATCAGGTTTCTACTCGAATCCCTGAACAGACAGAAAAATCCTATAACGATATTAACAGCGATCAGTATGACCAAAGACAGCTTAATGCCAAGAACAGGGATCAACAGAAATCCCGTTATGAGCGACCCAAGTATACAACCGAGTGTATTAAACGCATAGAGTTTTCCTGTAGAAATGCCGATTGATCTTGAATCCGCAGTCATAGTCTTCACAACAATGGGGAAAGTCGCTCCTATGAGTATTGTAGGTATGAGCATCAATATACTACAGGCTAAAAATTCGTATAAAAGCGGCGAATACTTAATCTTCGTGGCAAGTAGATACACCACAGGCACAAGTATAAATGCGGAGAATCCTATTCCGATCTCAAGACAGCCAAATAACCTGACCCCGTCTTTAATCTTATCGAAAATGCGTGAAAATATCAGGCTACCAACGGCAGTTCCTAGAAGAAAAACCACAAGTATCATCGTATAAGTATATCTTGTATTTGCTAATGGGAGAGAAAGATATCGAGTCCATGCGATCTCATAGCCTAAAGACGCAAAGCCCGATAGGAAGAAGCAGATGGTTACGTAATTGAATGATGATTGTGATTTATTTTCTCCTTTTTGATGTAATCTACTTTCCCCCTTTTGAAAGGGGGATAAAGGGGGATTTAATATATCGCCATTTTCAATGCCTGCGCCCTGTGGCACATTGAGTATACTACTACTTATATACAGAACAATGGCAACGAGAAGATTAATAATTCCTGCGATGTAATTCGTAGTGTCCACACCAAGCAAGTGAATAAAATAAAATCCGCAGAGGAATGCACCGACAGTAGCACCGATGGTATTGATACCGTATAGAAGCCCGGACTTCACCCCGATAGTCTCATTAGAACGGATAAAATACTGGCTCAGAAGTGGAAGCGTTCCACCCATCATCGTTGTTGGCAGAACTAGCAGTAAAACAAAGGAGATGAACCTGATAGCTGTCAGCAGGAAGAAACTTTGATAAATATGCTCATAGATTGGCATATAAATCGCACCAAAAAGGCGGAGTATTGACGGAAAGAGGATGGCAAAAATACCAACAAATACTTCCAGAAAAGCGTATATTCTGATTGTATTCCTGACACGACTGGTTAGTCTTCCGAAAAGGTAGCTACCAAGTGCTAATCCGCCAAAAAATGCGGTCAGCACAGTCGTCATAGAAAAAACAGTGGTGCCGAATATTAGTCCAAGTTTCCTTATCCATATAATCTCATAAACTAATCCAAGAAACCCGGACAAGACGAAGCAAATAAGTATAATAATTGATAAGCTTGATTTTTCTGTTCTTTCTTCTGAAGAACAATTAACCAATGGTTTGTATGACATATTTGGGTTCTTCCAATGAATATTAATGTTTTTTATCACCTAATCAACACAAAAAGCTGCTTAATATTTGGATTTTATATATCCCCATGATGTTTCTATTTTTCCTGATGGTTTTACATCAACACTCCATATAACTGATGCCATTTCCTCATCAGTAAGCGCTCTATTGTATATGCCGACCTCATCTATTATACCATTCAAAGTATCATTCCATACCTGCCAGTTATGAAAGATATATTGCACTCCTATGTATAGTGGTTCTTCTGACGTAAGACTTTCATTCATTTCTCGGGGTTCCCACCCATTCCTTTTACCATTTAAGTACAGAGTAGCTTTTTCTTTGGTCTTAACAACACCAACGTGGTACCACCTTCTTTCTTCCAGTTCAGTATTTGAATAAAAAAAGCCACCCGGTTCCAATGCCAACTCCTGCATCCTCCCATTCACGTATATTGACCATCGGACACAGGATTTCGGAGGTGAGTCCGGGTCACGTTTGCATAAGATAGAGTGATACATTCCCGGCACAAATTTATAAATATATATCCACGCAACAAATGTAAAGTCTGTATTCCCAAAATGCAGATCATTAGCATCTTCCACTAACATATATTGAAGCCAATCTACAATCTCCAGTCCTTTACCATATTTGCCTTCCACCCAAATAGGATTACCTATGAGTTTTCCTGTGTGTCCTTTTCCGGTTATATCTGCTGTAGTTTCTCCTTTCCCTTCCTCGAAAGTCCAGGCGGCTATTAAATCAGGATCAAGGGCATGAGTGTTAGTAACTATACTGAAGGAAACTAGAAAGAAGATTACAAACATCACCTTTCGTAGTTTTTTGCCGATTTTAAGACTAAATCTATATTGTATCTCTTTTGATATTAGAAATTGAATTTTCCTTGTTGATACAAACATAATCATTATCACATCCTTCTGTAATTTCCTTGATTATACCACTTTTATCCAGAAAATAGGTCCACTAATAGCGATAATTTAATTCTTAGAATAATATAGACGTACCTGTTATAAGCAAAACCACAGCGACTATCCTGCTAAACAGAACGTCATTGATCTTTACGTGCAGAAAGGCGCCGATCAAATTTCCGATCACAAAAGCAGGTAACAGGTATAAAATGAACTTTAGGACATTTTTGGTTATTAATCCAGTATAACAATAAACCGCGAACTGCCACGAATTTACTACGAGAAAGTAGAATATTATGGTTGCCCTGAAAACTCTTCTGTCGCAGGTCTTTCTGTTCAGGTATATAACCACAGGGGGACCGCCTGTGCTAAAAAGCCCTCCCAATATTCCACCGAAAAATCCTGCTATTATTCCAAAGTAATTTTTTGGTTCCTTGCCACTTGGTCTGTTCCAAAATAACATTTTCAGCGCATAAGCAACTATAAATATACCGAATAGCTTCTTGAGTATATCGCTTTTGAATGAAGCCAGAACGTAAGTTCCAACTATCGTACCGATTATAGCTCCACTGATTAACATCGGAAGAACGTCCTTTCTGATCCATTTCCTTGTCTGGAAAGTTGTTAGCAATATAAACCCGCAGAGCATCGTAAACGTGGCAGAAGTCGGCACTACCAGCTTCATATCAAGGAACAGAAGCATTATTGGAACCATCAAAAGCCCTGAACCAAAGCCCGTCAATCCTCTGATAGTAAAAGCGACTAAAACTATAACGCTTGATAAGATTATGATCTCAAAATTTGGTATTTTGTTTTTTCCTTTTCCTAGAATAACATTGAAAAATCCATGAAACACTGAGAATTATATGTTGCAACAGTTTATCTGTCAAGGATGGATCAGGATTGTATTGAACTTTGAAAAATTATGTATTAAAATACGATTGTCATAAAGTTATAGATGTAACACTTGTCAACCAGATTAATTATTTAGTTTAAATGAAAGGAATCAAATCCCCTCTGACTCCCCTTTAGCTAAAGGGGAGAACAATTCCCCATTGAAAAGGGGGGAAGGGGGGATTTAAAGACTTTGATTATAAAACAAAATATAGATTTGTTTGAACAATACTATCGAACAATACTATCGAACAATACTATCGAACAATACTATCGAACAATACTATCGAACAATACTATTGAAAAATATGATTGAAGTCCATAGAAAAGGCTTTTCTATCCACGTTTACGAAGATTCTCGCCCTCATTATTATAAAAGCACAGGAATTCAGAAAGGTCTAATTCTTGTTCATAATGATCAGGAAGTATCTGGTGAAGGCATCGGATTCGGTGCGCCCGTCGTAAAATATCGTGATAAAACTTACTTCCCTAGAGATGCTACCCTTACAGTTTTGGAAGAAAACGACGTAACCTATATAGTCAAAGAGTTTGAGATAAACAGCGTCTTTCGGGTGAAGATACTAGGAAAGCACATTAAAAGCCCGATCTTCTATTCCGTCACAGAATTTTTCTCTAAAGTCCATAGAGAGCATAAAAGCATAAGATGGCTTCTGGATATTATACTTGCCATTGTCAGAAAAACTATGGGTCATCCAGCAGACCTTGTTATGACATCACAAAAAGGAAGAATAACAGTCAGTTGTCAGGTTCGTGATGATTCCATATTCGTGAGAGTTGATAGTACAAAACTCGACAAAACCGACTGTGAGGAAATATGTATTATGAACGAACAGGGAGCGGAATTCTTCAGAAAATATACTGATACAGATGGACTTACATTGGTTGACGACCAGATCCCTTCATGGGAAAAAGTACAGGCAAAAGAAGCACGCTTTTCGGATATTCAGGATCGTATAGGCTTTGAGCTTTCAAATATTTCAGGTGTGAGCCTTTATCTTGGTAGAGAGCGATTTGAGGGCCATCTTGCATGGGCAGGCTTTGCTTATGCTGTTCCGCCAGAAATAGATGTTTTTGAATACACAATAAAACTTTTGGGTAAATGATATGACTGACGTAGTTCTGATATACCCGTATTTCCAATCGCATAACGACAAATCTATGTTCAGGTTTCCGCCTTTGGGAATAGGTTACATCGCATCCTACCTTTCCAGACATGGCGTTGACGTAAAGATAATAGATTGTACCTTCCAGAGCGAGAGTAACGTAATAGATCAGATTAAACTGCTCAACCCAAAAATTATTGGCATACAGTGTATTCTCAGCACCGAGAAAAATGCTATCAGACTTGCTCGTATTCTGAAAAAAACTGATAATCTCTTAATCGCCGGCGGTCACTATCCGAGCATTGATCCGTCATTGTTTTTGAATGACTTCGATCTTGCTGTTCTTGGAGAAGGTGAGCAGACAGTCCTTGAGATTGCACAGAATTCCAGAGATTATAAAGATATATCTGGTATTGCCTATAAAAGCGGAGATCAGGTTGTATATACAAAACCACGCAAAGTTGTAGAGTACCTTGATTCTTTGCCGTTTCCCGCTCGTGACCTGTTTCCAAACAATGTTTATCAGACGAGATGGCGAAATCGTTTTGGGTATTCCATGACGTCATTGATAGCGACTCGTGGTTGTCCATTCAACTGCGACTATTGTAGTCGTGCAGTTTCTAGCAACAAATACCGTGAGCGATCCAAAGAGAACGTAGTTGATGAGATCGAACAGATACTAAGCTATGGTTATGATCGCATCTGGATCGCCGATGACGTTTTCACTCTTCACAAGGATTACGTCATGGGAATATGTGATGAGATCATAAGGCGTGATCTAAAATGTCAGTGGGAATGTCTGTCACGTGCTGATACATTTGACACTGAGTTGGCATTGCAGATGAGGGAGTCCGGTTGTGTTCGTGTATTTTTTGGTATTGAGTCCGGGAGTAACGATATACTGCACAAGATGAAAAAGCACCTCACCGTTGAGCAGGCGGCTTCTGCCGTTGACGTTGCGAAAAAGGCAGGACTCGATACAGGGGCTTTCTTTATTCTGGGCTATCCCGGTGAAAATGACGACACAGTATTACAGACCATCAAGTTTTCCAATTCACTTCCTCTTGATTATGCGTCCTATGCGTTTCCATATCCATTTCCGGGAACCGGTCTTTACGAGAAAGTCAAGGATCGTTTACTGCCAAAATATTGGAACCTGCCCTCTCATGGTTTGATGAAGCATAAACTGGTGTTTAAATCTGAATTTACAGAAGCAAAGCTCAAATTTGCATTGTTTAAGGGAAATACACTGTTCAAGCTCAGAAAGCATTGCGGAAAATATGGATTCATACCTTATGGGTTCTTTGATAAGGTTACGAATCTTATATTCAGATTGATGAAGTAACCCCGTGGTGACTTTAGAGTTTTATATGGAGTTTTATGATAATGTAATTGGAGGAACATCATGCAAAAAGTCATATTAGTATGTTTGACCATAATGTTTATACCGGGAATACTCCTGGCTTACGATGAAACTGGTATGATAAATACCAAAAACCCAACAGGTCTCGAACAGAGACAGATAGAGATTAAAATACAACATCGCTTCTATGGAAAAATAAATGATAGACCACTCGATACCTTTTTTGGCTTGGATGTAGGGGCAAATGTCGGACTAGGTCTCAGATACGTCGTTTTGCCAAAACTGGAAATAAACGTCTCATATACACGAGGGAATGAATATACCATCGGGACGAGTTACGCATATTTCCCGCCAAAGATACCCATTGGAAGTCAGTTAGATGCACAATTCTTTACTTATAAAGAATATAATTTCACGACCAAATCCGAAGAGAGAAAAAGCAATGTATTTGGCTTGTTTTCATTACAGACAAAGCCTATTGTGAAAAGGGTTGTTCCAACTGTAAATATAGGTTATAATGGTGATGCAAAAAAACTTGGGGCAGGACTGGGTTTATATGTTATTATATTTAAGGATCTTGGTCTTATACAAAAGATAATATTGTTGGGAGAATATTTTCCAACAAAAGATAGAACAAAAGATAGTAGGTACTGCTATGACTTTGGATTCAGAATCGAGACCTATGGTCATCATTTTGATTTTATCTTGGGAAATAACTCAGAGATAGGATTGCGTCATATAATGCTCGGAACTGAGAGCGATAAGGGTTTATACTTCGGATTTAATATTAAAAGAGTGCTAAGATTATAAAAACATCGAGGAATATTAAAAGATAAAAATTGATCGTCAAATGTTGTATAATGTATTAGTGTGAAGAACCGTAATTTAGAAATCTACAAAAGGAGGATTCCATGAAGTTAAGTAACATTACCTACAGAATCATTTTAGCTACTTTCGTTTTGGTTTCATTTAGCATATATGGTAGCGGTTGTAGCAGTAGTGGTGGAAAAACACCAACTATTATGCAAACCGCGGCAAATACAAATCCATCTACAAACCCATCATCAGAAGGCGGTGTATCATACTCCAAAGATATTCAGCCAATCTTTACCAATAGTTGCGCCATATCGAATTGTCATGGAACTAATCCACCATCAGGCTTAAAACTCACTTCATACGCTGATTTTAATAAGGGTGGTACAATTGGTAAAGCGTATGTTGTAGGAAACTCCGCTGACAGCCTTGTAATTAAGCGACTGGAGGGCAAGATAAAGCCGAGGATGCCGAGGGGCGGGGTGCCATTAAGTCCCGATCAAATCAAGATGATTAAAGATTGGATAGATGCAGGCGCCAAAGACAATTAGTTAAGAAATGTTTTGGTTTAAATTCTAATCATGAAAAGTCAAACCGTATAAATAGGAGAGATAACTATGCCAGTTTCAAAGATTCTATTTAATATAAAATCCGATAAATACCTTGAGCCTTCCAATATGAAAGATTGGGACATCGTTGTAAACTCAGATGCCATTCCATCCGAAAAATATGCCGCTGATGAATTCCAAAAGCTGTTCAAAGAGGCAACAGGTGTGCAACTTCCCATAAACAACATCGCAAAAGGCGAATCTCACCATATATACATAGGTAAAAAACCATCACAAAGTCTCAGCGACGAAGAATTATTGGTTATCGTCAAAAAAGACAGTTTGACGATCACAGGTGGCAGACCCAGAGGCACATTATACGGAGTCTATCAGTTCTTTGAGGACGCTTTTGGTATACGATTTTTGACTTTCGATCATACCTATATTCCAAAGACTGACGATATAAAAATTCCCTATGGAGAGTTCCGCTACAATCCGCCGTTTTCGTTCCGATGGAGTTATTATAATGAAAACTCAAAGGAGCCGGCGTTTGCGGCACGTTTGAGGGTTAATACAGTCACTCATGACGAGAAGCTGGGCGGGGTTACTCCGCAGAACCTCATCAGCCATTCTTTTCATTGGCTATTGCCGTTTGACAAATACGGCGCAGAGCATCCTGAATACTATGCCCTTGTTGATGGAAAGCGTGATACCAATACAGACGGTGGAGGACCGCAGTTGGACGTCACGAATCCTGACGTTATCAAAGAGGTAGCCAAGAATGCCATCAGCTATCTGGACGAACATCCCGATATTAGAAACATCAGCGTCAGTCAGGCGGATACAGCTAGATACTGCCGTTGTGAGAATTGCGAAGCAATCAATCAGCCCGAAGGCACGCCGATGGGAGCTAACCTTGCGTTTGTCAACGCAGTGGCAGAATTGATAGAGCAAAAACATCCGAAAGTCAAAGTCGGAACACTCGCCTACTGGTACACCCGCAAGGCGCCAAAGACTATTAAACCACGCTCTAACATTCAGATTCAGCTTTGCAGTATCGAGTGCTGTACTCTCCATCCGATTGATGATCCAAACTGCGAAAAGAATAGAGCTTTCTGTCAGGATATGAACGACTGGAGCAAGGTTAATAACGATATCTGGGTATGGAACTACAACACCAATTTCCGCTATTATGATCTACCTTTCCCGAATCTGAGAGTCATTGGTCCGAATGTACGGTATTTCCTGCGAAACAACGTCAAAGGTGTATTTATGCAAGCTAACGGAAACGGCACATCTGGTGAGTTATCCGATTTGCGAAACTACCTTATATCACGTATGCTGTGGAATCCGAACTTTGATGACAAAGCTGTTCTTGAGGAATTTGTCAGACTAAATTATAAGTCCGCATCTCAACCGATTCTGGGCTATATAAATATGTTCCACGACAATGCAGAGAAGGCGGGTTTAAATCCCGGCTGTTTCCCATCGCCTGCTGACGTTGGACTTAATCCTGAGATGTGCGATAAGATAATGGATTATTTCAATAAGGCTTTGGCACTTGCTGATGATGAAATGGTAAAGGCTAGAGTTGAGAAAGCGTCCATCTGTGCATACAGAGCAATGATCGAAGCCGGCGGAGATACGCCAGCATCCGAACGTGAAGCTGTCATTAACCGATATATTGATCTCTGCCAGCGCTATAATATGACTATGGCGGCTGAAACCGTGCCGGCGTCAACCTTCTTCGAGCAACTAAGAAAGAAGCAGTGAATATGAAAGTTTTACATTTGTCTATTTTGCTGATTTGCGCTTTAATTTGTTTGTCGGGTTGCAACTCAGAAGGGAAAAAAATCGCTAAGGCCACTGAACTATATAAAAAAGGGTCTGAGTCTTCTAATCTAGGCAAATACGAAGAAGCTATCACGTATTATGATCAAGCAATACAGATGAATCCCAAAATTGCTCAAGCTTATAGCGCTAAAGGAACTATTTTAGTAAAGCTAGATAGAAATCAAGAGGCGGTTGATCTCTGTGACAAAGCCATAAGTATGGACCCCGAAATTGCCGAGGCATGGAATACCAAAGGAATCGCATCAGATAATCTTGACAGGCACATGGATTCTATCGCCTGCTATAATAAGGCAATAGGCATAAAACCAAATTATGCCGAGGCATGGAATAATAAAGGATTCGCATTGAACAAGCTTGGTGAGTTTCAAATCGCTGTCACCTGCTATGATGAGGCAATAAGGATAAATCCCAATTATGCAGAGGCGTGGAACAACAAAGGAGCCGCATTAAATAATCTAGGCAAATACCAAGAAGCTATTACCTGCTACGACGGCGCAATAAAGATAAATCCCAAAAATACTGAAGCTATCCTCAATAAAGGCGGAGTTTTAACAAGACTCAATAGGAATCAAGAGGCGATTACTTATTGTGATCAGGCAATAAAGTTAGATCCCAACCTTGTCGAAGCGTGGTTCTGGAAAGGATATGCGTACGATAATCTTGGCGATTATAAAAAGGCTGTCACTTTTTATGATGAGGCAATAAAGCTAGACCCAAAGTCTGTTGAAACATGGATCAACAAAGCAGTTGCGTTAAGTAGGCTTAATAAATATCAGGATGCTATCGCTTCTTGTGATGAGATAATAAAGATAAATCCAAAAATTGTTAAGGTATGGAACATTAAGGGCGTTGATCTGTTTCTTATCAAGAAATACAACGAGGCGTTAGCATGTTTTGACAAAGCGATAGAGTTAGAGCCTGACCCTGCAAGGGCTGAACAGTTGAAGGGGTTTAAACAATCAGTTTTGAAGAAAATGGGGAGATAACTACTCTTGATTATTTTACCTTAAACTTATCCATTTTGGCTAGTAACATTGTCAAGTTAATGGGTTTGACAATATAATCATCAGCTCCAGCTCGATATGCAGTTTTAACAGCTTCTCTACTTTCCTCAGAAGTAAGCATAACTATGGGTATTTCCTTAGTATCTTTATCCTTTTTCAATTCGTCGCATACTTCATAACCGTTCATAGTGGGCATAACTATATCAAGAAGAATTAGATTAGGGTGTTCAATCTTTGCCTTTTCCAATCCTTCAACTCCATCAGATGCTGTGATTACATTATAGCTTCGTGATTGAAGTAGGGTAGATACTAATTTTTCTATAACAGGGTCATCATCTATTATGAGAACTTTTTCTTTGCGCATTTTTAAAACCTGCCTTATACTTTATTGACGTATTGAAATCTTTTTCAAATCTGGCTTCACAATCTTTTCATAACATTCTGGACAGACGCCGTGACTAAATCTAACTTCTAAGTGTTGTGATATATATTCCTCAACCTTCTGCCAGTAGTTCTGGTCATCTCGGATTTTCTTGCAGTAGCTACAGATAGGCAATAATACCTGAAGTTGCTTGATATTTGCAAGTGCATCCTCAAGTTCTCTAACACGAGATGCTAGACTCGTCTGCAATTCTACTATACGTACACCAGCCTGAATTCTCGCTTTCAATTCACCACGGTTAAATGGTTTAGTAATATAGTCATCCGCACCAAAACGTAATCCCTCAATTATATCTTTCTTTTGCCCTTTTATTGTAAGCAGAATAGTATATAAAGACTGAATATTTGGTGTTTTACGAATCTTTTGACATAGCTCAATACCATCCATACTTGGCATTATCCAATCGAGAATAGCTAAATTGGGAACATTATCACTCTGGAGGACTTGCCATGCTTCATTACCATCACAGGTGACGATAACGTCATACCCCCAATTACTCAATATAGATTTAAGAATTTTGCGTGTAACAGGATCATCTTCAGCAATCAGAATTGTCATAAATCAACTTCCTTTCTTAGAATATCAAATGCCTGTATTAGCCGCTCCATTTCTCTTTCAAGTTTCGCATAAGCTTCTTCGGCATCGGTCATATCATCATTGCGGCCCATGATTTCAAGGCTCAATGCAATACCATAAACAGAATCAGCCGCAAAGTTGCCAACAGAGCCTTTGATGGTATGAGCATTTCGCTCTAATTCTCTGCTATCTTTTTGTATTATAGCATTCTTTATTTTTGACATTAGCTTGGGATAATCAGTAATAAACAACTCTATCATTTCCATCAAAAGTTCAATATCACCGTCAACTCGTTCCATAACTTCATCTTTATCAATTACTTCACCTAGTTTTTGCATTATTGCCATATTATTTATTCCTTTCTTTTAGTTTAGCACCGGATCCATAAGACCAGATACTGTTTTTTCAATGACTTCAAAAAGCATTTTTGCTTGAATTGGTTTGGATACATAGTCATCCATGCCTGCTTCCAGACAGCGTTCTCGATCACCTTTCATGGCATGGGCAGTCATAGCGATAATTGGTATATGCTTATCGGTTATCTTTTCTCTCTCACGTATAACCGCAGTTGTCTCAAATCCATCCATTTCAGGCATTTGTACGTCCATCAAAATCAAATCAAATGACTCGTTTTCCATTTCAATAAGTGCCTCCTTGCCATTTTCAGCCACCTTAACGGTATGACCAAATTTCTGTAACACACGGACGGCTAATTGCTGGTTTACTGCATTATCCTCCACCAGGAGAACACGAAGTTGATGATTGCTTTTGAGTGATGAATATATGCCAACTGGTTTAGGTTTATATGATTCTGTCGGTGTTGTGCCGACTATAGTTAAGATTGTATCCAGGAGAGTTGACTGTTTGATAGGTTTCATCAGATGTGCAGGTATATCTAATTTTCGATAAAGTTCAGCGTATTCTTTTCGATCTGATGATGATAACATTATGATTTTTGTATTTGTTAATTCTGGGTCCTGTCGAATTTGTTTAGCCACAGCGAAACCATCCATATCTTCCATCATAACGTCGAGAATCACCAGAGGGAAGGGATTACCAGATTTAGCCGCCTGTTTCATTTTGTCCAGTGCTGAACTTCCACTGTCTGCGGTAGTTGGCTTTATTCCCCAGTTACTCAGCATCTCTTCTAAGATATGAAGGTTTACTGAATTATCATCTACCACTAATACGTGCATACCACGTATATCTATTACCTTTGAAATAGTTACATCCTGCACCGCCCTTTTTTGAGTAGTAAATTTTACAGTGAAGTGGAATGTACTACCTTTTCCTAACTCGCTTTCAACCCAGATTTTTCCATCCATCAACTTCACCAATCTGGATGAGATCGCCAGACCCAAGCCAGTTCCGCCAAATTTTCGTGTAGTGGAACTATCTGCCTGTGCAAAAGCGTCAAATATTAATTGTTGTTTCTCCATGGGAATACCGATCCCGGTATCAGTGATAGTAAAATGCAGGCAGGATTTGTCATCCGTTTGAAACTCGTTTTCAACTCGAATGACAACCTCACCATGTTGAGTGAATTTGATTGCATTGCTGACAAGGTTGACAAGAATCTGGCTTATCCTGCCCGGGTCGCCGATAAGCGCATTTGGAACGTCGTTTTTGACATAAGATATAAGCTCCAACCCTTTTTCACGAGCGCGCAATGCTAATGTTTCAACGGTGGTATCAACTATATTTTGCAGATTGAAATCAACAAACTCCAAACTTAGATGACCTGCTTCTATCTTGGAAAAGTCAAGAATGTCATTAATAAGATCAAGAAGAGAATTTGCGGATGCTTTAACTACCTGTAAATATTCTCTTTGTTCATCGGTAAGTTCGGTATCCATAACTAATTCAGTCATCCCGATCACACCATTCATTGGTGTACGGATTTCATGGGACATATTTGCGAGAAATTCGCTTTTTGCGAGGTTAGCCTTATCTGCGGCATCTCTTGCTATCTCTAATTCTGTAATCATCTTCTTTTCTGATTCAAGGGCTGTCACTATCGCCTGGTTCATTTCTTCTGTCTTATGTCTTGCATCAACAAGTTCAGTAATATCTATAAAGCTCTCAAGTAGATATTCACGATCATTTAGCAATATGCTAGTCACAGTTTTGAGGATTGGCATAGTCGTACCATCGGCTTTTAATAATTTACGTTCCGAATTGTCCACACATTGTTCGAGATCAGAAACAGGGCATTGACCTTTCTCTGCTGGACAGATATATTTATGGCATATAGAACCGATAATTTTATCTTTAGAATCACCAATCATCTTTATGGCGGCAATATTAACATCGCTGATTATATGTGTCTTTGCATCAATAATAACAACCCCGATCTGCAGGAAATTCAATATAGTTTTCAATCGCTCTTCACTCGCCAATAAAGCCTTCTCCATCTGTTTTCGCTCTGTAATATCTAAAAGAGATGCCAATGACTTTGTTGTTCCCGGGATCATAGACATGGTTAATAAGATATCTTTATCATCATTATTTTTATTTTTAAGCTGTATTTCATAATTCCTTGGTGCAGTGGAAGGGTCAACCCTTCGTAGGTGATGATATTCTACCATCCTCTCAAGATCAGCTTTTGTAGCAAACTCAGTCCAACTTTTTTTCCCTTCTACTTCCTCTTTTGAATAACCGGAGAGTTCTTCAAACTTCATATTTACAAGGTTTATAGTTGTGCTATCATCTAGTATTGCAGTCGCTGTACCAGTATTTTCAAAGATAGCTCGGTATTCTTCTTCCGATTGGCGAAGTAATTCTTCAATTTGGTTGCGTATAGCAATCTCATTGATGAGGGTTGCCTTTTGTTCAAAGAATTTTGCTATTAATTGGGCGATGCCTCCAAACTCACTACGATCTTTTTGCAGATCACTTATGTACACCAGTTTTTCTGTTTTCAGGGCATTAGATATTAATCGTAGAGGGGTGTTGACCCAAAGATGAAGAAATAACAATACACTTCCTGCAATCACCACTGTAAAAACAGTAAAGAGAATCAAATCAATATCAAACATGCGATTAAGGACATGAATAGTGCTTGATTCGATTTTGACCCCAATTCGTCCAACAGGGGTTTTATCCCAGCCGTTTAATATCTGTGAAAAGGCAATTATCCCATCCTTTTGATTCGACATATTGGTGTATAATTGCTTATCCAAAACAGGTACGGACCCGACTTTGCCACCGATGAGTTTGGAAAGTTCGGAGAGATATTCATTTCCCCATAAGCGACCTGCGAAAAAGTAACCTAGAGGTTTAGTTTTCCTTTCAGTGTCAATGGTTGGGTGTATTGTAGCTCCTCGAATTTCAATTAACCCCTGCGGAATATTTATAAAAAAATGACAGAATCGATCTTTATCAAAAAGTTTGCTAAAAGCTTCTTTAGATATAGGAACTTCTTTAAGGTAGTTGTTTTTGTCTAAATTATATACCGAATAAACCATATATGGAGATAAGTTATATATCCATGCCCAATTAGCATTATATGTTGACAAAGCATCAGGGCTTACTTCCCTGGCGCCCCATTCTTTATCTCTATTTGTAGTTACAAAATTTGCCATTTCATCCCAATGGGTATAATCATATACAAAAGTCTCTAATGGTTTCCCTTTTAGATTCACAAGCTTATCAAAAACCATCTCATATTCTTTCTGTTTATCATTAAACAATAATAATGACTTGCTCTTTTCTCGATTTTTCAGAATAGCAACACTTGATGCAGAAAGCGATATAATTAGAACAATAAGAATGAGTAGTTTTGTACTTACCTTCATTATGCAACCTTTCAGTATCATCATGGTAATATTGAACTTTCTGTAACATATATATCCATCAATATTATCGGATTTTTTTGTAAAAAACTTTACTACTGTTTTTGTACTCTTGTCATAACGCCAGATCAGTGGTAAACTCTGTATTGACAGGTAATCATTGATGTGCTATGTTTATAGGTAATAGGTTTCCTTCTACCGTTTAAGCATTTATTAAGCATTTATAATGTTAATATGATATAAATAAAATGATCAATTCTACATCAAAATCAATAATAACGAAATTTCGAGGAGGAGTTCATCCAAAGGATAAAAAAGCCCCGGGTAGGAAAAGGATTGAGGATGCATCACTCCCTTCAAAAGTAATTATACCTTTTCATCAGCACATAGGAACACCTGCCCGCCCAACAATCGAAGTCGGTGATCAGGTTAAAAAAGGTCAGAAGATAGCCGAAGCTACAGGTTTTGTATCGGCAAACATTCACAGCAGTATCTCTGGCAAAGTAACAAGCATCGCTAGAAACCTCTATCCTGCGCTTGGACGATCATCTATTGCCGCAGTGATCGAATCCGATGGAAAAGACGAATGGGTCGAAGGAATAAAACCTCATGATCCCGATCTGTTCAACGCTCAACAGATTATTGAGACAATCATCGAGGCTGGTATAGTTGGCATGGGCGGCGCAACTTTTCCTACTCACGTAAAATTAATCATCCCTGAAGGTAAAAAGGTCGAAACAATATTACTTAACGGTGCAGAATGTGAACCTTATGTGTCAGCAGATCACGCACTCATGCTTGAAGAACCAGAAAAAATAATAGATGGACTCAAGATCATAATGCGCATTACAAAAGCTCAAAACGCCTTTATCGGCATCGAAAAAAACAAGCCTGATGCAATAGATGTTTTGAGTAAAGTGGCTTTGAATGAAAAAAATATCGAAGTCGTCCCGATCAAAGTTAAATACCCTCAGGGCTGGGAGAATATGCTCATCAAGGCGATATTACACAAGGAAGTACCATCGAGTAAACTTCCCCTGGATTTCGGCATCATTGTCTCTAACGTTAGTACGGTAAATGCTATCTCAAATACAATAAGGCTTGGTCATCCATTGATAGAGCGTATAGTCAGTGTAAATGGTTCAGGAATTGCTGAACCCAAGATCCTCAGAGTACGGATCGGTACACTATTTTCAGACTTAATCAAGCAATGCGGCGGTTTATCTGGGGAAATAGGTAAGATCATTGCAGGCGGTCCAATGATGGGAGCCTCTATGTCTGACATGAACGTTCCTGTCGCCAAAGGTACAAATAACATATTAGTATTATCCAAAAAAGAAACAAAAGAGTTGCAACCCAGGGCGTGTATAAGATGCGGGCGGTGCATAGATGTTTGTCCCGTAGGACTGATACCACGTATGATTGCCTTAAATACACAAAAAGGAATGATCAAAGCATCTGAGGCATACTTCCCCCTCGACTGCAAAGAGTGCGGATGCTGTGCTTACGTTTGCCCGTCTAAAATACCACTTGTTCAATTAATACAGTTTGCAAAAACAGATATAACAGCCCGACAACGTGCAGTAAAGGCGAAATAATATGCAACAGGGTGAACTACTTACCATATCAACATCCCCCCATATAAAAGACAGTGATTCTGTTCCCAATATAATGTGGACTGTCGCTATAAGTTTAATTCCGGCTGTGCTTGCGGGCATTTACGTTTTTGGGTTTCGAGCTTTATTGATAATATTGATTGGCACAATCTCCGCAGTAGCAACTGAAGCCTTACTTCAAAAGATTCTGCAAAAACAAATAGCTATATATGACGGAAGTGCCGCAGTCACAGGTATGCTTTTGGCTATGGTTATCCCTCCGGGCGTACCTTTATGGATACCGGTAATAGGCTCATTCTGTTCCATAGCCATCGCAAAAATCCCATTCGGTGGGTTAGGTTATAACATATTCAATCCCGCACTTGTAGGAAGGGCTATCCTTCTGGCGTCTTTTCCGGTAGCAATGACTACATGGCAGTTACCCGTATCTCTACAAACCGTTGATTCTGTGACAGGTGCGACAGCTCTGGCATTAATAAAAGGCGCGCAATCTACATATATCCAGCCCGTTTGGGATCTATTTATCGGCAAATCAGGCGGCTCTATTGGAGAAACTTCAGAACTGGCATTGCTTATAGGAGCTATATTACTTCTGGTAAAGAGATACATAACGTGGCATATACCTGTCAGCTTCATTGGTACGGTAGCTTTATTATTCGGATTCAAAGAGCTTATTGGTGACAGAAATTTTCTTATGATTCCAATAGAAATACTCTCTGGCGGGCTTATACTTGGAGCCTTCTATATGGCAACAGATATGGTTACATGCCCTCAAACAAAGACTGGTGGACTCATATTCGGCGTAGGCGCAGGCATTTTAACCAGTATCATCAGAATTTATGGAGGATATCCTGAAGGCGTCTGCTATGCTATTCTTTTGATGAATGCCTTTACCCCCTTGATTGATAGATATGTGAAACCACAAAGATTCGGAATATATTGAAAGTTAATATAAAATGAAAAACACTATAGCGCTGGTAGTCGTTCTGACTACAGTTTGCATCATATCAGCCTTATCGCTTGCTCTGGTCAATAACCTCACTGCAAGCCGAATTGTTGAGGCAAAACAGAAAGCTGAACTTCGTGCAGTGTCGTCGGCTTTGCCAAGAGATCAGGTGCATTATGATAATGATCCAAGCAAGGATATTGTCAAAATACCTGAGTGGACGGAGAAAGATGGCACTCCCAAAAAGATATATCTCGGCAAGCATCAGGGCAAAGTTGTGGGAGTAGCTTTCACATCCATTGGTGAAGGCTATGGTGGATACATCACAATAATGATGGGAATTGACGTAAATGAAAAAATTACGGGTATAGAGATCATTGATCACCTTGAAACGCCGGGACTTGGAGCAAAGATAGAAAGCCCGGAGCTTTTCAAGAATCAGTTTAAAGGTAAAAGCACGGAAGGTTCAGAAAACAAAGAATTAGTCGTCGTTAAAGGCAGGAAAGCCGATAAAAATTGGGAGATACAGGTTTTAACAGGTGCAACAATTTCCCCTCGTGGCGTTGTTCAAGCAGTAAATGAAGGTCTAGCTAAATTCCGTCAGTATAAAGATCAAATGATTAAGTATCCATAATTAAATAACTTATCCAATAAGAAACACACCCCCGGACCCCTCTCAAGAGGGGAGTTTAGGTCAATTCCCCTTTGAAAAAGGGTATCAAGGGGATTTAAAAAGTTTGTCTTTATAACGCCTGAATATCTTAAAATAGGTAAGTTATTTAATTGCGGTTCCTAAATAATGACCAATCAGTATGAGTTGCATAATTGGAGATAGTGTTCAACAATAAAAGGGGGTTGATTATGCAAAAATCTATATGCTTAATATTTATTGTTGCCCTGATCTTATGCTTTACCCATAATTCCGTTGCTGATACATGGGCGTTACTTGCCGGTATCAACGATTATCAAGACACCCGCATTAGCGCTCTTAACTATACCGTAAATGATGTAACAAGATTCCGTGACGTATTGATAGATCCGGATGTATGCGCCGTTCCTAAAGATAGAGTGTATCTGATGACGAATAACAGCATTGGGGATGAATTACCTACTAACACAAACGTCATATTTAGATTAGAGAATCTTGTTTCACGTATTAAACCAGAGAACACGTTCATATTCTACTTCTCAGGTCATGGAATGATGCGTGATGATAAGCAATATCTGCTTACAATAAACTCAGACCCAAGATCGCTGACGACACTTACTGCTTCTGCAATACCGCTTGAAACTATACATGAACTATTAAACAAGGTTAAGGCACATCAGGTATTAATTATCCTCGACTCATGCAGGAACGATCCAGAGAAGGGCAAAGGTGATAAGGATAACACTCTGACAGATGAAATTGCTCGTGGATTTCTTATCAAATCTCGAAGCACTCCTGACGGCATGCCCGGAAGCACAGCAACGCTATATGCTTCATCTGTCGGTGAGCGCGCTTATGAATGGGACAGCATGAAAAGCGGAGTATTTAGCTACTATCTAGTAGAAGGCTTAAAGGGCGTATGTATTGACACTAATAACGAGGTTACGCTTCGTGGATTGGCAAACTACGTTATAAACAGTGTTAGAGCATGGTCACTAGATAATCTTCCAACTGGTAAGTGCCAAACCCCGTGGCTGGTTAGCGAAGGTGCGGCGGATATGACGCTTGCTAAAATTACTCCCAAGTTTGGTAAGCTGGATATACAGATAACACCCGCAGGATCAAAAATACTCATTAATGGTAAGAATATGGGTCAGACTCCGACAACACTTGAGCTTCCTATTGGTCAACATAAGGTAGAGATAAATCGTGATGGTTACGTTTCTCTTGTGCGTGAATCTGTATCCATAGGTCGTGATCAGACTGAGACAATAGCAGGCGTGCTTGAACAGAAGATAGGTTCTCTGGAATTGGTTTCAAACCCATCAAAAGCTCGTATCACAATAGATGATAAAGAAATCGGCTACACGCCAAAGTCACTGCAATTGCCGGTAGGTAGCCATAAGATTAAGCTGTCAAAGGATGGACATCAAGATTATGAGGAAACAGTAGACGTCCAATGGAACAAGAATATTAAGCGCGACATAACCATAAACGTAATTATAGAGACACCGACTAAAATTGATACAGGATTTCGTAATGATAAACCTTATAAAATTCCTGAAAGCGCAAATATGGCATTGAGATCGCTTGTAGTTCCCGGCATGGGCCAATTTTATGGCAAGCGTAATATCAGTGGAACTGCGTTTATGGTCTTAGGACTTGGCTCTTTGGCGACTTTTGTTGTTGGTTATATGCAATATAACAAGGCAATGGATGAATATGATAAATCAATAACTGATTATCGTGGCGCAAGCACTTCTGATTCAGCAACTACTGCAAGACAAGGGATGATAAACGCCCATAGTAATGCTGATTCTAAATTCAAGTTCCAACGGATAGCATTAATAGCGACGGGCAGTGTTTGGGTGATAAATGCCTTGCACGCATTGGCTATCGGTCCGGCTGAAAGTGGAGTGCATAATTCGGATTTATCCGATGCGAACATTAATGCTTATAAGAGTGAAGATAGCGTTTGCGTAGCGTTATCGTATCGCTTTTAAGTATCTATAATTAAATAACTTATTTGACGGAATAGCATGGCTTTAGCCTGCATTAAACACAGAATCCATGCTAATCGCAAGCTAAAGCTGTGCTACTCCGTCTTCAGTACTTGGCATAAGTAGTTATTTAATCACGGATCCTAATGTATATTGAGGAGAGTAGCCTATGTTCTGCATAAAGAGATTAAAATACATTGCGTTATTCTTATTGTTTGCTTTGATTATATTTGGTTGTGGTAAAGATCCTGATGATCCGGTATTTGATAACCCATTTGATCCACAGAATCCCAAAACTAATGGTGAGCCTTACCATCTCCAAGTTTCAGTTGGAAATAAAAATGTGGTAAATCTAAAATGGAATCAAATTGATAATGTCAAGAAATTCTCTGTGTATCGTAGTACATCACTAGATAATGAGTATAAAGTGATTGGTATATCTACTTCAACAGAATATGTAGATAGTAACATAGATGCTAATGTTACTTATAATTATAAAATACGTGCATATTGGAATGGGACAGAAGCTTCTCCATCAGGTATAGTTAGTATAATGCCATTAATTATATATACAATAACAGCAACAGCAGAAAGTGGTGGAAGTATATCTCCATCAGGAAACGTTAAGGCAACTTATGGATCAAGCCAATCATTTAACATATCTCCCAACGTTGGATACAGCATATTGGACGTTAAAATTGATGGTGTCTCTAAAGGAAATATATCAAGTTACATTTTCAGCAATGTCATAGCCGATCACACTATAAAGGCAAGCTTTAGCACAAACACATTTACAATAACAGCAAACGCAGAAAATGGTGGAAACATATCGCCATCAGGGAATATTAAGGTAGCTCATGGATTAAGCCAAACATTTAGCATATCTCCTAATACTGGATACAGCATATTGGACGTTAAGGTTGACGGTGTGTCTAAGGGTAATATATCAAGTTACACATTCAGCAATGTCACAACCGATCATGCTATAAAGGCAAGCTTTAGCATAAACATATTTACAATAACAGCAACCGCAGAAAGTAATGGAAACATCTCTCCATCAGGAAACGTTAAGATAGCTTATGGATTAAGCCAAACATTTAGCATATCCTCCAATGTTGGATACAGCGTATTGGATGTTAAGGTTGATGGTGTATCTAAAGGAAATATATCAAGTTACACCTTTGGCAATGTCATAACCGATCACACTATAAAGGCAAGCTTTAGCACAAGCACATTTACAATAACAGCAATCGCAGAAAGTGATGGAAACATCTCTCCATCAGGAAACATTAAGGTAACTTATGGATTAAGCCAGTCATTTAACATATCTTCCAATGTTGGATACAGCATATTAGACGTTAGGGTTGATGGTGTGTCTAAAGGGAATATATCAAGTTACACTTTCAACAATGTCACAGCCGATCACACTATAAAGGCAAGCTTTAGCATAAACACATATACAATAACAGCAACCGCAGAAATTGGTGGAAACATATCTCCATCAGGAAATGTTAAAATAGCTTATGGATCAAGCCAAACATTTAACATATCTCCTAATTCTGGATACAGCTCTCCTAATTCTGGATACAGCGTATTGGATGTGCAGATAGATGGAGAGTCAATCGGTAAAGTGGATAGATATACATTTGACAATATTACAACGATAGCTCTCCACTAAAACGTGGAGATGAATATTGACAAAAAAGGGATCCATTGACATCCTTTTATATACTCAAAAAATGAAAGGAGAGTCAGATTATGGATCCCACTAAAGTATTTTGCCA